>OGRU01000416.1_pt1 | contig 41897 bp, 35 predicted proteins | sample 1553541 | NCBI WGS metagenome assembly OGRU01 (sample SAMEA2580068, study PRJEB22360) | human gut metagenome | biome: human gut; feature: human-associated habitat; material: faeces | place: Denmark | collected 2008/2010
TGCAAGCAGATTGCGTGCAAAGCCGTCAGGCGGGCTTTATGCAGTGTTTCCTTAGGGGAAATACTGAATCACAGAGAAAGGAGGCAGTCCATGCCGATTTGTGAACCGAAACAGCTTTCCGCCCAGATTCGAAAGGGCGAACTGCAAAATCTTTACTATATTTACGGTGCCGATCTGGTGCAGGTGAAACAGCTGACTGCCAGCCTGCTGAAGAAAGCCACCGGCGGCAATCCGGACATGGCGCTGACCCGATTTGACGGGCAGAAGCTGGAACTCAAGGCATTGGAAGATGCCGCCCGCCAGTTTTCCATGTTTTCCGCCTATAACTGCATTCAGGTACATAACCTTGATGCCAATACCCTGCGGGAAGATCAGCTGAAACAACTGCTGGAACTGCTTTCTGATGTGGGCGGTGCCACAGTGCTGGTGTTTGATGTCACCGGATTTGACCCGAAAAACGGCAAAAAAACGCCGCAGGGGAAAAACAAAAAGCTGATAGACGGCATCGCCAAACACGGTGTTGTCTGTGAGGCAGTGCAGCGTACCCCGCAGGTGCTGGCAAAGGAACTGTCAGAACTTGCAGAAAAGCGTGGCTGTATATTTCCCAGAGAGAGTGCGGAAGAACTGGTGCGGCTCTGTATGGGCAATACGCTGATTCTCCGCAGCGAACTGGAAAAACTCTGTGCCTATGCCGATAAGGGCGGCACGATCACCACGGCAATGGTGCGGGAGATGACCTCACCCCAGTTGGAATCCACCACGTTTCAGCTGGCAAAAGCCGTGGTTTCCCAGAAACCGAAAGCGGCAATGGCGGAACTGGATAAGCTGTACGCCATGCGAATCAACCGCACATTCATTGTGCACGCGATCGCATCTTCCTTTCTGGATTTGTATCGTGCAGCTGCGGCACTCCGAGCCGGAAAACAGGCAGCAGACGTGAAAGCCGATTTCGGATATGCTTTTGATTTTATGGTGCAGAACGCGTTTCGGGACTGCCGCCGTCTGCCGCCGGAACGGCTTCGTGCCTGCATTCGGGTGCTGCGGGAACTGGAACTGGACTTGAATTCCACTTCCGGAGAAGAACGCGTCATGCTGGAAGCGGCAATTGTGAAAATGCTTGCCATTGCAGGAGGTACATATGATTCATATCGCACAGGCAATTATCGTTGAGGGAAAGTACGACAAGATCAAGCTTTCCTCAATCTTAGATGCTGTGATTCTGGTGACAAACGGGTTTCACATTTTTCACGATGCAGAGAAAATGTCCCTGATACGGTACTATGCCAAGACTACAGGGGTGATTATCCTGACGGATTCCGACACCGCCGGTTTCAAGATCCGTCACTACCTCAAAGGGGCAGTGCATGAGGGAAAGCTGTACCATGTGTACATTCCGGACATTTACGGAAAAGAACGGCGGAAAGATAAACCGTCAGCCGAGGGAAAGCTGGGTGTAGAGGGCATCGACAAAAAGCGGCTGCTGGAAGCGTTCGGGAAAGCAGGCATTCTGGCAGAGGAAGCACCGGAAAAGACAGACCCGATCACCAAGCTGGACTTGTACGAACTGGGACTTTCCGGCGGAGCAGACAGCAAGAACCGCCGCAAAGCCCTGCAAAAAAAGCTGGGACTGCCGGAACTGCTTTCTGCGGCATCTCTGCTGGAAGTGCTGAATACCATGATGACACGGGAAGAACTGCTGAAAATGCTGGCATAAGCAGGGGAGAGGTCTATGCAATTTGCATCATTTACATTGATATTTCTGTTTTTGCCCATTACCATGCTGCTCTTTTACCTGACACCAAACCGCTGGAAACGGGAAGTCATGCTGGGCATCAGTCTGTTGTTTTTGTGTAGCGGCGGTTGGCTGGCGGCGGCGGTGGAAATTTTGCTGACAGCCCTGACCTATGGAGCAGGCTTGCTGCTGGAACATCTGCGGCAGCGAAAACACCTTTCCAGACTGGTTCTGACCGGCAGTATCCTGCTGCACTTCGGGGCACTGCTGCTGTTGCGAAGTGACTGGCTGTTTTCACTCAAGGCAGGGTGGTTTTCCGGAAAGTCGCTGTTCCCGCTGGGACTGGCATTTTTCACCCTGCAAAGCGTAGGGTATTGCATTGACGTGTTCCGCGGTAAGATACACGGTGAAAAAAACTGGCGGCAGCTGGGACTGTATCTGCTGTTTTATCCTCGCCTGATTATGGGACCGGTCGTGTCCTACAGCGTTGCGGTGAAGTCCCTGTGCACGCCGGTGTTTGACATTGCACGTGTGGGACAGGGCTTGCTGCGGTTTCTGGTAGGGCTGGGAAAAAAGCTGATTCTGGCGAACTGGTTGGGCATGCTGTTTCAGACGCTCTGTCAGGCAGACACCGGCACCTATTCTCTGATGCTGGTTTGGCTGGGAGCATTTGCCCAGCTGATGACCTTGTATCTGGAACTGTCCGGCTATGCAGATATGGCGATCGGCTTGGGGCTCTGCTATGGTGTCCGACTGCCGGAAAGCTTCGGAAAGTCGCTGTTCTATCCGTCCATGGCGGCATTTGCCGACCAGTGGAACCGCACCGTAGTGCAGTGGTTCTCCCACTATGTGGGAACGCATTTCCGCGGGAAAAACCATTTTCTCTACCTTTTCGCCATGCTGGCAACATGGGGCTGTATCGGTCTTTGGTATGGCTTTCGGCTGCCGTCGCTGCTGTTCGGACTGCTGATCGGCGGGGCACTCTGGCTGGAGCATCTTCTCTGGAGAAACTCGTACCACTCTGTAATTCGCTATATCCTCACAGCGGTGCTGCTCTCGCTGGGAGCTGTGCTGCTGTCGCTGCCAGACTTGCAGTCCGTCTGGTCGTATGTCCGCATCATGGTAGGGACTGGCAGTCTGGCACCCACTGAAGCTGATGCAGACGTGCTGCGTGCGTATGGACTGATTTTTTTGGCCGCAGTCTACAGCGTGTCCGGAAATTGGCGGTACCTGCTGCGGCGGGCAGAGGAACAGTCCTGGTTCCGCCTGCTGCGAACACCGCTGACGCTGCTTGCTGCGTTGCTGCTTCTGGCAGCAAACACCGCCTTTCTGATACAGACCGGCGGTGCAGTGTCCATGCAGCTGTTGCTCTAAGGGAGGTGCATGCTCTTGAAAATCAAACAAGTCCGCCGCTGGAAAAAACAGACTGTGGCGGAGCAGGCAGGCATTGCACGGCGATTTTCCGGCAGACTGCTCTGGGCGGTTTTGCTGCTGGGCGGTATCGGCGGGCTGGTTTCCCTCGGCATGTCCCCGCAAACCAGCAGCCGGAACACATCTGCTTCTTTTCTGGAAAAGGCAGATGCCAGGCTGACTGCGGCTCTGCCGGTGCGGGAACTGTTTCTGAAAACGTTGAGCAACGGTGTTGTTGCCACCGGCGGCAATCGTATCGGGGACGTGTACCTGACAAATAACCGGCTTCTGGAATGCCCGCAGTCGCTGGACACGGCGGCAATGACGGCTTCCGCAGATGCCATTGACCAGTTCTATCAGAAGTACCAGATTCCCACGACTGTGATTGCCGTCCCGCCGGCAGGGGAGTTCTACGCGAGCGACCTGCTGGACGGTATGTCCTACCCGTCGCAGATGCCGGCAATCGAAAGCTTCTATCAGGCGATCGATTCGCCCATTCGAAAAATCGACGTGTACCATGTACTGTTTACCGCCACAGAGGACTATATCTATTACCGGACTGATGAGAAGTGGAGCTGTTACGGTGCCTACTGCGTCTACCGCAACGCCATTCAGCGAATGGGATTCGCTCCGATCTCCTATGACCAGTATGTGATCACGCACGCCGGCACGTTTCGGGGAAACTTGTATGACAGTTGCTTGTACGACCGCGTAACGCCGGATATGATCGATGTTTACAGCGATGAGGACGGCAGCAAGGTAACGGATATGACTGCATATCCGGCAAACGGCGAACCGGAACAGCGGGAACTGTACCAAATGCAGCCTGACGGCACAGCAGATCTGAACACCTTTTATCTGGGAGAACCCTGTGAGAAACTGGTGATCCGGACAAACCTGAACAATCAGAAAAAACTGCTGCTGTTCAAGGACGATTACGCAGACTGTATGGTGCCGTTTTTGTTACAGCATTACAGTGAGATCTGTATACTGGATGTCACCCAAATGGAACATGGTCTGTCAGAACTGGCAGATGTATCAGATTACACACAGGTGCTGATTCTCTGCGATGCAGACACTTTTGCGGACACCAAGACAGCATCTGCTTTTCGGGAGGGGAAGAACACATGATTGATTTGCACATGCACACCACTTGTTCCGACGGACAGTTTTCGCCGGAAGAAACCATGCGTATGGCACACGAAGCCGGCGTGACAGTTGCCGCCGTTACGGACCACGATACCGCATCGGGAATTTTGCGGGCAAGGGCAGCGGCGGAGCAGTACGGCATGACCTTTTTCTCCGGTATCGAAATCAGTGTACAGGGAGAAAAGGAACTGCATATTCTGGGATATGGGATCCAGCCGGAGAATGCGGCATTGCAGGCGTTTTGCAAAAGGCATGCTGCCGACCGCAAGGAACGCTGCGGAAAAATGCTGGAGTATCTGCACCGGCATGGCGTGCAGATCGCACTGGACGATGTCCGCCGCTGCAATGACGGAAAGACTTCCGGCAGACCGCATTTTGCACGGACATTGGTGGAACTGGGCTATGCCTCCTCGGTGCAGGACGCTTTTGAAAAATATCTGACCACACCGGAATTCTATGCCAAAGTAGAACGCCCGAAACCTACGCCGGAGGAGGGAATCGGTGTGATTCAGAATGCCGGAGGCGTGGCGGTGCTGGCTCACCCACACCAGCTGAAGCTGGAAAACGATGCATTGGAAGCAATGGTGGTACGGCTGAAAGCAGCAGGCTTGCAGGGCATCGAAGCCTATTACAGCCGCCACACGCCGTCGCAGACACAGTTTTATCTGCATCTGGCAGAAAAGTACGATTTGCTGTACACCTGCGGCTCTGACTATCACGGACCAGTCATCAAACCGGATATTGCACTGGGCACTGGAATTTCCAACAATCTTGGCATTTGTGACGAAAAAATTCCGGAACGGCTGTCTGCGGCAATCGCTGCAAAATGTTCCGCTTGACATTTTGGGCGATTCGTATTATAATAGACAGAGATTTTGACGATGGGAGGCAGTGCAATGGAGTTTCATAGAAAACATTCTGTGTGCTTTTTGCTGCTGGGAATGCTGTTCTGTACTGCTGGCTGCACTGCAACAGAGCAGGACTCCGCGGCAGAAAAGCCGAAAAAAATGACAGATCTGCCGCCGTTGGTAACAGAGATCTCCACAGAAGATACAACGGCGGAAATTTCCACAGAAACCACACTGGTGACCGAAGAAGCGGAATTGCCGGAACCGGTTTATCAGGCAAAGGTGACCGCGTGGGAACTGCCGGAGGAACTGGGCAGTCTGCAAGCAGTACGGGTATACCAGAACACAGTCTACCTGCTGGGTGTCCGGCAGAATGCGGCACAGCAGTCGGAAAGTGTACTCTATTGTGTATCAGAAGATGCGGAAAGTGCAGAACCAGTCTTTACGCCGCTGTACCCAAACAGCAATGCTTCTGATTTTGTGGGACTGACAGATTTCGACGTGCTCTCTGACGGCACGATCTGCGGGCTGCTCTGTGAAAACGCAGATGCAGTGCCCTATGAGGATCCGACATTCAACCCCGACGATTTCGACTGGGAATCTTATTACGAAAACTATGCTACTCAGTATCAGCTGGTATGGTATGACAAAAATGGTGTCATCTGCAAAAAGCTGGGACTTTCCACACTGCTGGATCTGGATGAAACCTCCAGACAGACGATGGCATTTACCGGTGTCCGCAGTGACGCTTCCGACCACATTTACCTGACGGCAACGATCGATGAATCTGACTGCCTGATGGCATTGGACGGCAATGGTAATCTCTGTCCGGTACAGGGCAATCACAAGAATATGCTTTCGCTGGAATCAGATTATCAGTGGATTCGGTGCAGTTCAGACGGCATGCTGTTGTTGGAATGCGATGCCGAAGATGTACAGCACCTGTCCCATGTTGTTGTAACAGACGGGGCACTCTGGAAAACACAGACGGCTGTTCCGGAACGCATGACCGCAGATACAATGCTGGCGGAGTCGGAAAATGATGACTTTGTGTACGGCATCTGGAACGCCTCCGGTCTGTTCCGCATGTCGGCAAAGAATGCCCTGCCGGAACTGCTCTATCGGTGGAGCGATGCCCACGTAGACTTTTCGAAGCTGGAACGTGTCATGATGCTGCCGGACGAGGAAGTGCTTTTGTCTGCATACACGGCTCAGGGCAATTTGTCACTGGAGTTGTTGGAACCGGATATGAAAAACAAGGAGCCGGATTCTACCGAGCATGTGGAAGAAGAAACCACCAGCGAAACTGTTCCGGTTGCAACACCTGTAAGTTAAGGCAATACCGCACAAGCTTTTTGCGGTGTTGCCCCCCTTGCAATTTTCCGGTAAATATAGTATACTTATAAATGACATTGCTGTGCGGAACGGACAGGCTGCGGCAAAATGCCGAATACGCCGGCAGGATCGAATGCAATGAGAAAGAAGGACGAATACATGAATATGGAATTTATCAGAAAGCTGCCGATTCCGAAGGAACTGAAAGCCCAGTTCTCTCTGTCGGAAAAGCTGGTGAATGTCAAGGCGAAGCGTGATGCGGAGATCAAAAAGGTGTTTACCGGTGAATCCGACAAGAAGCTGCTGATTATCGGACCGTGCTCTGCGGATCGGGAAGACGCTGTTCTGGATTATGTCAGCCGTCTGGCAAAGGTACAGGAAAAGGTACAGGACAAGCTGCTTCTGATCCCGCGGATCTACACCAATAAGCCCCGCACCACTGGTGAAGGCTACAAGGGCATGGTGCACCAGCCGGATCCGGAGAAAAAGGAAGATATGCTGCAGGGACTGATCGCCATTCGCGAACTGCACACCCGTGCCATTGAGCAGACAGGTCTGACTTGTGCAGACGAAATGCTCTATCCGGAAAACCACCGGTATCTGTCTGATCTGCTGTCCTATGTTGCAATTGGTGCACGTTCGGTAGAGAACCAGCAGCACCGCCTGACTGCCAGCGGTCTGGATATTCCGGTGGGTATGAAGAACCCCACCGGCGGCGACCTGTCTGTTATGATGAATTCCCTGACTGCGGCACAGGCTTCTCACGTGTTCCTGTATCGCGGCTGGGAAGTCAAGTCTGCGGGAAATCCGCTGGCACACGCAATTCTCCGCGGTGCAGTAGACCCGCTGGGCAGAACCATTCCCAACTATCACTATGAAGATCTGATCGCACTGTACGAACTGTATCAGAAGAAGAATTACCAGAATCCGGCTGTGATCGTAGATGCAAACCATGCCAATTCCGGCAAGAAATATCTGGAACAGATCCGCATCTGCAACGAAGTACTGCACAGCTGCCGCCACAGCAAAGAAATTGCTTCTCTGGTAAAGGGTTTCATGATCGAAAGCTATATCGAAGACGGAGCACAGAAGATTGGCGAGGGCGTTTATGGTCGGTCGATCACGGATCCTTGTCTGGGCTGGGAAAAGTCCGAACGCCTGATTTACGATATTGCAGATCAGCTTTAAGGCGACAAAGTACCAGGCGTTGTACTTTGTTTCCTGCATGAGAGCGTGTTCCAAAAATGTGGAAACCAGCTCGAAAAGTGAAAGGAGCGAGGTCATATGGCATCAATGAGTCAGTTGACAATGGCAATGGTCACATTGTATAGCGGGGATCCCAAACGGATACAGCATTTTATGAAGGTGTATGCCTTTGCAAAAATGATTGCCGAAGAAGAACAGCTGGGAGCCAAACAGCGGGAGATCGTAGAAGCTGCGGCACTGGTGCATGACATCGGCATTCACGCGGCAGAAAAAAAATATCGTTCTGCCGCGGGAGAATATCAGGAAATCGAAGGACCACCCATTGCACGGGCAATGCTGATGGCACTGGATTTTTCGCCGGCACTCATTAACCGTGTCTGCGATATGGTGGCACATCATCATTCTTATGACAAGATCGACGAGGTGGATCTCCAGATTCTGATCGAAGCAGATTTCATGGTAAACGCCTATGAGGATGGTTTGCCGAAACGGAATATCAAGTCGTTTCGGGATAAGATCTTCCGGACAGAAACGGGGATCCACTACCTGAACGAATTGTTTGCTTTGGAAAACTAAGAGCAATACCGCACAAAGAGCGTCTGGCGACTTTGTACGCCATCTGCTTGCAAATTTCCCGTCATATTTCACAAAAATGCTCGTGAATACATCAAGTATTCACTCCGCTTTTTGTTTCATCTGACGAAAAATTTGACGACGCATCTGTCGCACAATCTTTGTGCGGTATTGCCTAAGGACTATAAAAAAATACCGGATACCGTATCGATCGGATACAGTATCCGGTATTTTTATGCCCGCAGCACCTTGTCCAGCACCACAAACTGCTGTTCCTTGGCAGTCAGACAAATTTCATCTCCTGCCTGTAACGCATTGTGCAGCATCTTGTCGGCAATGGGATTCTCCACCATGGTTGCCAGATACTGCTTCATGGGGCGTGCACCGTACTGGCGGATTTTCGGTGCGTTTGCCAGAAGCCGCACCGCGTCCGGTGTATACTCCATGGCGATTTCCATATGAGAGAGCCGCTGCTGCAATTCCTGTAACATGCGTTCTGCGATCTGGGACAAGCTTTCCTCCGACAGCTTCTGAAACCACAGTACACCGTCCAGCCGTCCCAGAAATTCCGGCGAGAAATGCCGCTTGAGTGCATCAGTGGCAGCAGCATTTCCGCCCTTGCCGGAATCGGGGAGAAATCCCAGCTGTTCACCAGTACGCAACGCTTCGCCGCCCAGATTGGAGGTCATGATCAGCAATGCATGGCGAAAGCTGGTCGTCCTGCCGCAGGAGTCCGTCAGAATGCCGTCCTCCATGATTTGCAGCAGCAGATTGCACACATCCGGGTGAGCCTTTTCGATCTCGTCGAACAGCACTACGCAATAAGGTCGCCGGCGAACCCGTTCGCAGAGCATGCCGCCGTCCTCAAATCCCACATATCCGGGAGGAGCACCGATCAGCTTGGAAACGGCATGCTTTTCCATGAATTCCGACATGTCAATACGAATCAGGCTTTCCTTGTCATCAAAGAGGTGTGCCGCCAGAGCACTTGCCAGAGCCGTTTTTCCCACGCCGGTGGGACCTGCAAAAAGAAATGCCCCGATGGGACGGGACTTGTCCTGTAAGCCGGTGCTTGCACGGCAGAGAGCCGCCGACAGTGTGTTCACTGCATCATCATGCCCGACCACCTGTTGTTTTAGTACGCTGCCCAGTGTCAGCAGCTTTTGCCGTTGTGCCTCCGTAATTTTTTCCGTTGGAATTCCCGTTCGCACAGACACAATGGCGGCAACATCGTCCTCCTCCACATCAGCGATTTCCGTGGTGTCCTTTTCCGCCTCCCATCGGATTCGGGCACGGGAGCATGCTTCGTCCAACAAGTCGATTGCCTTGTCGGGAAGAAACCGGTCGTGCAGATAGCGGTCTGCATAGTGAATTGCCGTGCGGAGAACGGTGTCTGAAATGTGCACCCGATGAAATTCCGCATAGGTTTCCCGCAATCCCTGCAGCATGGCGTAGCATTGTTCTGCAGAGGGTTCGTGGACTGTGACCGGCTGAAACCGCCGTTCCAAGGCACCGTCCTTTCCAATGGTCGCTCGGAATTCCTCTGGTGTGGTGGCACCGATCAGCCGAATTTCACCCCGTGCCAGCTGCGGTTTCAGCATGTTTGCTGCATCAATTGCACCTTCTGCGGCACCGGCTCCTACAATGGTGTGCAGCTCATCAATAAACAAAATGACATTGCCGTGCTCCGAAGCCTCTGCCAGACAGTTCTTGAGCCGTTCTTCAAAGTCGCCCCGATACTTTGCACCGGACAGCAATGCTGGCAGATCCAGTGCAAACAGCTGCATTTGCTGTAAGGACTCCGGCACGTCACCCTGTAAAATTTTTCTGGCAATGCCCTCCACGATTGCAGTTTTTCCAACGCCTGCTTCTCCGATCAGACAGGGGTTGTTTTTGGTGCGTCTGGAGAGAATGCGGATCATCTGCTGCAATTCTTTTTCCCGTCCGATCAGCGGATCATAGCGGTAAGGATTTGACGGATCTGTCATCAGCTTTCCGTACTGAAACAGTGCCGGACAATTTTTGCGGGAAAGGGTATCCATACGGTTTCGTTCCATTCGCACCCCATAGGCAGTGTCGCTGCTGCAAAGCGTGCAGAGCTGGTTCAGACTGACTCCCAACTTCTTCAGAATGGTGACTGCACTGGAACAGGGAGCGTGGATAATTGCCAGCAGCAAATGTTCCGTTCCCGCCAGACAGCACCCCGCATCTCTGGCACGTTCCTTGGCATCTTCCAGAATTGCCACCAGCGAAGGGGTCAGACAATCCTCCTGTACCTGTGCAGGAATCCCGCGTCCCACCAGATCGACAATGCCGTTTCGCAGCCGTTCCGTGTTCAGCTGCTGTGCCGCCAATGCACTAGCAGCCGCATTGCCGCCCTCCTCCATCAGCCCCAGAAGCAGGTGCTCACTTCCAATATACGTGTGCCCGAACTCCTCCGCGGCGTGTATCGCTTCTTTCATGGCAAGGATCGCCTTGCCGGTAAAACCTTCTGTATATCGCATGTTGCCGTTCCTTTCTGCTGTGTGTTCACACTTTATTTCTTTTGAACGGGACAAGTATAGCATATTTTTTCTGCAAGATTTGTCGAAGCAGTCACACTTTTTCTCCACGGGCATATGATGTACTATGAAACAGACAAAAAACAGTTTGTTTCAAATAAAACTGACACAAAGGAGTCGTGTATTATGTGTTTCGAAAATAATGGTGGATGCTGCTGGATTATCATTCTGCTCGTGATTCTGTTCTGCTGCTGCGGCAATGGCTGCGGTGGCGGCTGCAACAATGGTGGCTGCGGCTGTGGCTGCTAATTGCAGACACGCTGAAATGATCTGCTGATAAAAAAACAGGTGTGGGGAAGTCCCTGCACCTGTTTTTTGTTATTTTAAGGCAATACCGCACAAAGATTGTGCGACAGATGCGTCGTCAAATTTTTCGTCAGATGAAACAAAAAGCAGAGTGAATACTTGATGTATTCACGAGCATTTTTGTGAAATATGACGGGAAATTTGCAAGCAGATCGCGTGCAAAGCCGTCAGGCGGGCTTTATTCAGTGGTTCCTTAAAAACGGCAGCCAGCTGTCCAGCAGCCGCATCGTACCTTGTTCCAGTTCCTCCGGCGAAAGACAAGCGTAGCCCAGTACGATCTGCGGCGTGGGCGGCACTGCCTGCGGCGTTTCATAGTAGTCGGAAAGCCCATAGACAACAACGTGTGCTGCTGCGGCAGCTTGTACCAGTTCCTGTTCCGTGCAGGGCAGCTGCACTTCCAGCAACAAGTGCAGTCCGGCAGCTTCTCCGCAGATGTGCAGATACGCTCCCAGCGGGTGAGAGCGAAGCAGTTCTGTCAGCCGCTTTTGCCGTTGGCGGTAAGTCTTTTTCATGCGGTTAAGGTGGCGTTCAAAATAGCCTTCCTGCAAAAAATGTACCAGCGTGTACTGTTCAAAACAGGGGACACTGGACGAATAGAAAGAGAAGTCCTGTTCGAACTGTTTTGCCAAAGGCGGCGGCAGTACAACATAACCGATTCGCAGCGATGGTGCAAGGGTACGGGCGAACGTGTTCATGTAGATAACGTGCCCACTAGTGTCCATGCTGTACAGCGACGGCAGCGGCTTCCCCAGAAACCGCAGTTCGCTGTCATAGTCGTCCTCGATGAGGTAGCGGTCTGTCTGAGCACTTGCCCATGCCAGCAACTCTGCCCGTCTGCGTACCGGCATGATTATACCGGTGGGGAACTGGTGGGACGGTGTCACATGTGCCACGGAAGCACCGGATTGCTGTAGGGCTGCCAGTTGCAGCCCATTTTGATCCATCGGCACATCGATCACCGAGGCACCGTTGCTGCGTAGAATGCGTTTGCCCTTGGAATAGCCGGGTTCTTCCACGGCATAGCGGCGGGACGCACCCAACAGCTGCACCAGAATCCCCAGCAGATATTCCGTACCGGCACCCACCAGAATTTGCTCCGGTGCCGCATGAATATCCCGAAACGCCCGCAGATGAGCCGCAATTGCCGCCCGCAGTTCGTACAAGCCCATTGCCGGTGGCGATTGCAGCAGCTTTTCCTGTTTGGAGGAAAGCACCTGTCTGGAAAGCTTTGCCCATGTGGCAAAGGGAAACTGCTCCAGATCGACACCGCTGGTGGAAAAAACAATTCGGTCGTCCGGGTCAGTCTTTGTCGGCTGTGATGAGGGAAAAGCCGTTTCTTTTGGCATATGTGCCAGCAGCGGTGCATCCGGATCCACAAAGTAACCGGCACGTGGACGGGAATACAGATACCCCTCTGCCGCCAGCTGTTCATAGGCAGTCTGTACCGTCACTATGCTGGTTTGCAAGTGTGCGGAAAGAGCACGGCGGGAAGGGAGTTTCTCGTCAGGGTGCAGAACGCCCTGTGCAATATCCTCCCGAATGGCTGTGCAGATCTGCTGGTACAGTGGTTCAGGATTGCTGGGATTCAGCAGAATGGTCAGCATCTTGGTCGATTCCTTCGCCGTTCAGGAACTGCTGCATCTTGTCGGCAGACCATTCCATTTCCACATCAGAAGCCTTGGCAGCTTTCTCCTGTTCCTCCGAAGCGTCAAAGATCTCCGAAATTTCTTCTATAGACTGATTGGTGAGTGCATCATATTCCGACGAATGGGGCGATGTGCCGGATAGTACGTGGAAGATGTCCTCCGCCGACAGTTCACTTGCAGCATCTTCTGTAGCCGGCTGTTCTGTCGGATTTTGTTCCGGAGCAGCCGGTTCTTCTGCCTGTGGTTCTGCAACAGTATCTTCTGTTTCCGTTGCTGCCGCAGATGCTTCCGGAGCAGCCTCTGTGAAATCTGCATCATCTGCTGCCGGTACATCTGTATTTTCCGGAATTTCAGTTTCCGGAGTTTCTGCGGTTTCTTCCGGCTGTTCCGGTGTTTCTGTCGGTTCCGGCTGCTTCGGCGGCTCTGTGAATGGGTGTTTCAGGTGCCAGAGCATTTCGTCTGCGTCCATGAAGTCCGCACTGTCTTTCTGTACAGCCTGAGCCGCACGTTTTTGCCGCAGTTCAGCCGCAACCGTAGAACGAATATTTGCCGGAACGGTAAGCGTATCTGTCATGCGGGGATACATCTCCGGAATTTCCAGTACGTCCAGCTTGAACTTGCCGCCGGTGATAAAGACACGCATGCTGTGTGTGCCTTCCGGCAGCTGGTCAATGACCAGACAAGCCTGACGGGGCAGACAGCTGGGAACAAAGCAATTTTCGTACATGGTGTGTCCGTCGATCAATACCGTAAATTCTGCATTCTCCGCAGTACCAACAATAGCAATGCCGCCGCCCTCAAAGGTACAGGAGAATTCCGCACCGGTTTTCGCTTCCATAGAGGTGCGGTTGTAGAAGTGGTAGCTTTCCATGGCATGTACTTCCCAGTTTTCGTTGTACAAGATGCCGTTTCCGAAGCAGTCCACACGGCGGACATACGGCGGCTGTACCGAAGCCGGCTCCAGGTGAATGTTCCGGAACATATTCCATGCGTATTCACTGCAAAGGCTGGCACGACCGCTGTTGATCATGCACTGCGGCGTATACTTTGCCAGGAAATTGCCGTTGATGAAGAAGAAGATCGCGTTGCCCAGTACCACCAGTTTCAGCTTGTTCCACTGTTTGGGATCAATGTGCTGCGTAATGCCCTCTGCCGCAACGCTTTCCATATCCATTAGTTTCCAGCTGCCGTCGCCGTAAAGTCTGCCGCTGTAGCCACACATGGAAGTGAACTCACAGGTGACAGTAGAATTATAGCGGATACCGATTCCGGCGAAGTTGTGTTCCTCCAGATTGGAAAGCTTCACTTCTGCCTCCATGCTGTAGCTTCTCCACTTGTCGTCGCCGAAGCAGGTCAGCGGCAGCGGTGTCCCGCGGAACCGCCAGTTGGTGGGTATGATCTGCGGCGTGATCTTCTGGCAGATCGCAAAGCCGTCCTCTGTTTCTACCAACTCGAACGCACCGCCCTGATCGGTCATGTATCTGGGAGCACAGCCGCGGACAGCAATTTCTTCTTTGGTGTACTGTAAATTTTCCGTGTAGGGAAGTGTCAGGCGGGAGGACAGATGCGGCTGTACTGCCGGAAATGTGTTCACGCCGTCCACCCAGCTCACGTCCATAGTCGTCACTGTCATAATGGAACGTGGCGGCACCTTAATGGTAAATGTGTCCCGATGATTCCGGATCGGCCGAATTTTCTTGCCGATGCGGAACCAGTTGGCATCATACGCCTGTCTGCCGGAAGGTCCCTTGGTGATAACACTGGAAAATACGGTAGGCTCAAATGCCATATCCTTGACCTGCACCGTATAAATGCGAACGTCCTCGCTTTCGTTGGTGAAGAACATGGACATTTCGCTGCGGTCCGGTGCCGTCAGCGTCATGAAATTGTGAGTGGTGTTGGCAATGGCATGATTTTCCTCGCCGTCCCCGTAGCAGGCACCGTTGACATACATCCAGCCCTTTCTGGCAAAGCGGCTGAAATGCATTGCCAGCCAGAAACCAATATCCAGAACAAAGTGTCCGGACCACGGCTCCCAGGCCCGAATCAGCTGCTTCGGGGCATAGCAGGCACCGTCATAGTAAGCGGCAACTGCCGGCTGGAACTCGTACATGACCATTTTGCCGTTGTAATAGCTGTTGATGATACGGTTTGCCACATCGATAGGGCCATTTTTGCCCACCAGTCCGGACTCGTCTGCCTGTACTGTCAGTTCTGGTACATTGCAGGGGGCAATACCCTCGCTGTACCAGATCTCCTTGCCGTATGCTTCGTTCAGCAGATTGGTATAAGAATCCCCGAATGTGGTGTAGTGCAAGCCGATGACATCGACCGCATTTCGCAGAACGCTGTTGTCCACCATTTGTTCCGCGATGTTCCGCGTGCCGACCTCGTCAGAGGCGATCAGCTTGATTTTGCTGTAGTCATAGGGGGCGTTTTTTTCGTTGTCCAGCATGTGCCGCAGGTAGAGGATCCACGCCTCGTCCGGTGTATCCGTTTCGTTCTGGTCTGCACTGATATAGTCGAATTTCAGCCCGTACACCGCATAAGCTGCGTCCAGTGTTTCCTTGTACCAGCGGTATCTGGCACGCAGTCCGTGTTCCTGACTGATGACAAACGCATCTGTGACCCACTTCGGCTCGCCCCAGCGGAGCATGTCGATGGTAATATCCGGATTGATTGCCTTGGCATCTGCGGCAAACTGGAATCCGGCACCGCGTGTCACGTCTGCCGGTTCATTCAGGGAACGCTTGGTGCAGGGCTCTGTGCCGGAGGAGGAATTGACATCTGCTCCCAGTTCCAGCTTGATGTGTGTCAGACCTGCACCATAATCCTTCTGAAACAGCAGCCGCATGATCTCCTCATAGGCATGAGGGTGTTCTACTTTATAGTCCAGCAGCAGGCGGGAGGAATTGTTGCCGCTGACACAGCCCAGTCCGCGATAACAAGCGGCAGGGTTTTCATTTGCCTGTGTGCCGTCTGCAAGGACTTCCATCGGTGTAATGGTTGAGCGTTCTTTGAAGTTTGAAAAATGGTTGACAATCTTGTTGTTTTTCATGGAAAAGTCCATTGTCATCGTTTCCTTTCGCTATATTTTTCACTGTATTGCAGCAGTTCCCGCAGAGATTCTTCCGGAACACTGGGATCCGGTTCTGCAATGAGAAACTTGATCTTTTTTCCCATTTCGTCGAACATGTGTTCGTGTTCGGTTTCGAAGTACCGCAAAGTCGGTTCGCTGTGGAGATCACGGGTCATTGTCGTAATGCGGAATCCCGCTTCCGGAAAATATTCCAGCGACTCCTCAAATAATTCGTCATCGTCAGTTTTGAACCAGATTTCCCCGTCCAGCAGCATGCGGTACTGCACCAGCTGCCGCGGGTGTGTCAGCTGGCGTTTCTTGTGCTTGCCCCGCGGCCACGGATTGCAGAAATTGATGTAGATTCGATCCAGCCGGTCTGTTTCAGCAAAACATTCCCGTAGGTACATGATATTATCAATCATAATGCGGACGTTGTCCAGCGGCAGCTGCTGTTCGGCATAGGCGGCTTCCAGCTTTCGTTTTGCCAGTACCAGCATTTCATTTTTGATGTCAATGGCGATGTAATTGTATTCCGGATTGGCAGGAGCCTCCTGTGCAATAAAGCCGCCCTTGCCGCAGCCCAGTTCCAGCCGCAGCGGCTGTGTCTTTGGAAATTGTGCCTGCCATTGTCCTTTGCAGGCTTTGGGATCAGAGATATAAAACGGGCATGCTTCCAGTTCCGGCTTTGCCCAAGGTTTACAGCGAATTCGCATGAAAAAGTGTCAATCCTTTCGGTTTCTAGGGAAGCACTGAATAAAGCTTGTGCGTAAGATGCGTAGTCAGATTTTTCGGCAGACTGCACAGAAATTCCGCAGGCATACTTGATGTATGGCAAGGGATTTCTGGGCAATATGACGGAAAATCTGCAAGCAGATTGCGTGCAAAGCCGTCAGGCGGGCTTTATGCAGTGTTTTCCTAAGTTTATGATCTATTTTATTATAGCATATTTTCCGACAAAACACAAAGGAAAATTGAAAAAAACCAGAAAATTTTGAAATTAGGCATATTTCACAAAAAATATTGTTAAGAACCTGCTTTTGCAAGAAAAAATGTTGCTGCACATGGACAGAAAAAGACACCCTCTCACTTCAGAAATACCGGAAGGAGAGGGTGTCTGGAAATCTTTGTTTTTTGTTTTATGTAGCGTTTCCTTAGGGCAATACCGCACAATCTTTGTGCGGTATTGCCTTTAGAGTACCAATGTCATCTGTCGTTCCGTGTGGTGATACGGTCGGCAGGTCACACCAGTCAGCAGAAACATTCTCTGGGAGGCTTTCGTGGCATCAGAATCCGCATACTTGTTGTCGTAGTAGATGATTTCCCGAATGCCGCTTTGAATGATCGCCTTGGCACATTCATTGCAGGGGAACAGGGTAACATACAAACTGCACCCCTGTAGGCTGCCGGCACTGCGGTTCAGAATGGCGTTCAGTTCCGCATGGCAGACAAAGGGATATTTCGTGTTGAGGAAATCACCCTCCCGTTCCCACGGCATGTCGTCATCGTTGCAGCCGGTAGGCATGCCGTTGTAGCCCACAGAAACGATTTTGTGTTCCTGATTGACAATGCAGGCACCTACCTGTGTGTTGCTGTCTTTGCTTCGCTGTGCCGAGAGCAGGGCAATGCCCATGAAATATTCGTCCCACGACAAATAATCGTCACGTTTCATCAGTCCACCGCCTTAGCTCGGGAATCCGCTGATTGCCTTTGACAGTACCTGCCGGTACAGAGCCAGATCCAGACCGTTCAGTGTGCTGTCGCCGTTCACATCGCCAGCCTTGAAGTCCTTGCCCTTGCTGTCTACCTTTTCTCCGGACAGATACTGGATCAGCAGGATCATGTCCTTGACGTTCACTGTACCGTCCAGCGTAATATCGCCGACAACCGTTTCCGGTGTGGTAGTTGTAGTGGTCGTTGTGCCGGCACTGGTCGTACCCGACTGTATCGGCTTGGTATCGCCGTGGCTGCCCTTGCTGCCGCCGTCAATATTGCTGCCCTCCGAAGCATCGTAAGAGCTGTAATAATCACTCAGGGAAATACTGGTGGAGCCGGTACCCAGTGCACGCTTGTGGTCAAGGCTGATGTACTTGCCGCTTTCCTGTGTCTGCCAGAGGGACGGTTCAAACAGACTATACTTGTCATCGTCCCATGTGGAGAAGTCATAGCCCAGCAGACCGCCGGTGTCGCCGGAGTTCGGGTTCAGGCACCAGAAAGTGTGGTTGATGTGGTTGTTGATCATGTAATCACGGAGCAGTTCCATCCACTTCTGGTTTTTGCCGCCGTCCATGTGACCGCCCCATTCGCCGATCAGCAGGGGAGCGATGTTCTGATCGTTGATGTATGCCCATGTGTCATACCAGTAGTCGTCCAGCAGGGTCTGCGTGGTGAAGTCCTTGTCAAACCATGTCTGGTTATAAACCGACGGACCGTAGTCGTGGGGAGAATATACGATCTGGCTGTTTCTGGAACTGGAGCCGAAGTCGATCGGATAATCCTTGACACCGCGGAGGTTGCCGCCCCACCATGCACCATACCACGGGGACTGGTCTGCCGGAGCCTGCCAGATGTCCGCAGTATCATAGGTGTAGCCCTTTTCTGTTTTCGGATACTGTTCCACACCCTCAATAAAGATCAAAGCGTTGGGGTTCACATCCAGAATAGAGTTGCCGCATTCTGTCGCAGAATATGCCCAGTTGTTCTGGTCGGTAGAATTGTCCCACTTGGCAATATCTTCAGGGCACTTGTTTCCGCTGTAGCCGCGTTTGCCGTGCGGTTCATTTTTCAGGTCGTAGCCGATGATGGTATCGTCATTGCTGTACTTTTCAGCCAGCCATGTGACAGAATCCTTCCACATATCCCATGTGATCTTTTCACCGGAAGCCGCACCAATAGCCATGGTGTCACCGTCAGAAGCGGCAGAAGTATAATACCACAGGTTGTAGTTGTGACCGGAGTTGTGCTCTGCGGGGCTGTGCACGTCGATCATGACTTTCAGACCGTAGTCCTTCATCTTCTGCATGATGATGTCGAAGATCTCCATACTGTTTTTCAGCGTCTTGCCGTCTTCCTTGACAAAGTCCTTGTTGGTGTTGACATAAGTACCAGCCTTGGTGACAGTGCCGTCCTCGCCCACCTGATCGGTCGGCGGCTCATAGCCGGCATTAACGGAGCTGACAGGATCCGGTGTGCCACGCATCCACGAAACCAGAAGTTCCGTGGAGATCGGCATACGAATCAGGTTGATACCGTGGTCGCCGACGGTTTTCAGGAATGCATCAATGTCAGTTGCGTACAGACCGTGTGCACAGTTTTCCGTGCAGTTGAAGCCGAACCAGTTTGCACCAGTCAGCCAGACCTGATTGCCGTTTGCATCGTAAAGCTTGCTGCCCTCTGCGTGCAGCCAGTCGTCGTTATTATCATCTGCGGCAGCAGCGGACAGGCTTGTCTGTACCACCGGAGCAGCGGAAGACAGACACGTTGCCAGCATCATGCCGGAAACGGCAGCTGCAGCAAGTTTCTTTTTGAGTTTCATGGATCAATATCCCCTTTCTGTAACTGTGCAGAAATTTCGTGCAATGCTTTGAAAGCGAGCACATTCATACTCTTTTATTATAGTATGTTCTGTCCAAAAAGTCAAGTGATTTCCAGAAAATTTTTATGCAGTGTTTCTTTGGGCAACACCGCATATTTATGCGGCATTCTTTTTTCTGCACGGAGATCGCTGCAGCTTCTGCTCCTCTCGAAAGACCAGCAGCATCATGCACAGCAGCATCAGAATCGGAAAAACTGGGTGAGCAGCCGTTTGCGGGACTGCTGATGTTGTCAGCACCTGCTCCGATACAGCAATCGGGAAAAAATGCAGTACAGCAGCACAGATGCCGCCGGAGAGCAGTCCGGTAAAGCCCCGTGCCCAGACCAGCTTTCCGACGGAAATGGTTTTCCTTGTGACGGCACAAATTTGCAGCAGCACGCAGACACCGCCAAATGACAGCAGTCCTGCCAGCACCGGAATCCGCAGGGAAACCGGCAGCGGCAGTTCCACGCAGTTGGAGATCTCCAGTATGCTCTGCACCAGATCTGCCAGCGGAAATGACACTCCCAGTTGCTGCATCAGGGCAGTGCAGCAACAGAACAGTCCTGCCGCCTGGAATATGCCAGTCAGTGCCGCAAAGCACAGGATCATGCCGCAGAGTTTTAACAGTGTCCGTCCGGCGGAGGTGACGGCAAACGTCAGCATTTGTGCGGAAAACGGGGCTATTGCATTGTTCCCATTCACCGGCGGCGAAATCGGCTTCCGGTGAAACAACAGAAAGCAGAGTAGGAGATTGGCGAACAGATTGGCAGAAAATATCAGCAGAAAGCAGGTTCTCCGGCAGGAAACCGTTCCCAGCAGTCCCAACAAAAACGCCGGTCCGCCGCCATAGCAGACACAGAGCAGTCTGGACGCATCTTCCTTGGATAGGACACCCTGTTTTGTCAGTGTACAGAGCATGCTTGCTCCCACCGGATAACCGGCGAACTGGCTGAGCAGGAACAGGGCAAAATAAGATTCCGGCAGCCCGAACAAGGCGGTGCTGAACCGGCGAAGCGGCCGTGCCAACGCCTGCCAGGCACCGCTTTCCAGAAACAGCTGGGACAGAATCATCATGGCATACAACGACGGGATAATGACTGTCAGACAGCGGTTCACCGCAGTTTGCAGTTCTGCCTGTATCTGTCCGGCGAAACAGGTGCAGAGCACCAACAGTCCCAATAAGAAAAAAACGGTATACCACCGCAGGCGAAAAAGATGTGCAGTCATAAACGATCCCTCCTGTTCCATGGTATGTATAGCGGCACACATAATATGTTATGGATTCGCATAGACTTTGTCGAGGTGATGTTCATGGAGAACCGGCTGATTCAGGCAGGACGACGTGTGTTGCAGCTGGAAACACATCTGGAAATGCACAGCGATCGGGAAATTTTCATTGAGAATTGCCGCAGGATACTGGAATACAATGACATTCGAATTGTCCTGCAAACCACAGATCTGATGCTGGAGATCTGGGGGAGCGAATTGCAGACGGACAGCCGTTCACCGGAAAGCCTGCGGATTCACGGAAAGATCCAGTCAATCACACTGACACCAAAGGGGGCACGCAATGGAACAGCATCTGCGGGGAGAGTATAAGGCGGCGGCAGCCGGCGGAAAATTGTATGCATTTATCAACGCCATGCAGAAAGCGGGGGTGTGCTGCCGGAAACAGCGTTGTCAGGGAAACACATATCAGTTTCGCTTTTACGCAAAGCATTGCAAAACTGTACAGGAACTGGCACAGGCAAACGGGGTGCAGCTGGAACTGACACCCTGCCGCACTCTGCAAAGCTTTCTGTACCGAAACCGTTTCCGGTTCGGGGTGCCGCTGGGAATTCTGCTTGCAGCGGGGCTGCTGTTCTACGGTTCCAACATCGTCATGCAGATCGAGGTGATTGCCGACGACACCATTTCCACATCGGAGGTCACAGCGATTCTGGAAGAATGCGGCGTACAGCGGGGCAGCTGGATTCCGTCAATCGATTTCGGGCACTGTGAAAACAGGATCTGCACTTCCGTAGAGGAAGCGGCATGGGTGGGCATGCGGCACACAGGAAATCGGCTGGTAGTGGAAATTCTGGAACGGACACCGGAACCGGAAATGCAGATGACCCGCAAGCCGTCCAACATCATTGCCGCACAGGACGGGCATATTGTTTCGGTGTCGATTTATCGGGGACAGCTGATGAAGCTGGTAGGGGAACCGGTGCGGAAAGGGGACTTGCTGGTCAGTGGACTGTACACAGACGAAACCGGACACGTGGGAATTCGCCATGCCATGGGCAGCATTATCGGGCAGTATGAACAGACGGAGCAATTCTTCTGTCCCTACACCCAAGAACTCCGCCGTCCCACCGGTGCGGTGACCACGCGGAAGTATCTGGACTTGTTTACATGGCACCTGCCGCTGGGCAGTACAGATTCGCCCTATGCAGACAGTATCCGGACTTCCGGCTATCACTGGTTTTCTCTGTTCGGCAGGGAATTGCCGCTGGGAATCTATCAGGAGAGTTTTCACGAATACCGCACCCGTCTGCTGACCTTGACACCGGCAGAAGCCGCACAAAATGTGGAGGAGCAGATTCAGCGATATGAGGACAATTTTCTTGCACAGACGGAGATCCTGGAGAAAAAAACAACCGTCCTCGAAACCGAGGACGGCGTTACATATACAGTAATTTATACGCTGCAAGGCGAGATCGGTGTGCAGCAGGAATTGTACTTACATTAAGTGAGCATTGCATAAAGCCGTCAGGCAGGCTTTATGCAATGTTTCCTTTAATCCAAGAAATCCTTGACCTTCTTGCTGCGGCTGGGGTGACGCAGCTTTCGCAGAGCCTTTGCTTCGATCTGGCGAATACGCTCGCGGGTGACATCGAATTCCTTGCCCACTTCTTCCAGTGTGCGGGAACGACCGTCCTCCAGACCGAAACGCAGCCGCAGAACTTTCGCCTCACGGTCTGTCAGCGTGGAGAGCACTTCATTCAGCTGCTCTTTCAGCAGCATCAGAGAAGCGGCATCTGCCGGAGCAGGAGCGTCGTCGTCCGGAATAAAGTCGCCCAGATGGCTGTCTTCTTCCTCACCGATCGGGGTTTCCAGAGAAACCGGATCCTGTGCAATTCGCATGATCTCCCGTACACGTTCTGCCGGCATTTCCAGCTTGTCTGCGATTTCTTCCGCAGACGGATCGTGACCGGTTTCGTGCAGCAGCTGGCTGGAAACCTTTTTGACCTTGGTAATAGTTTCCACCATGTGTACCGGAATACGAATGGTTCTTGCCTGATCGGCAATGGCACGGGTGATCGCCTGCCGGATCCACCATGTCGCATAGGTGGAGAACTTAAAGCCCTTGGTGTAGTCGAACTTTTCTACCGCCTTCAGCAGACCCAGATTGCCCTCCTGAATCAGATCCAGAAACTGCATACCTCTGCCCACGTACTTCTTGGCGATGCTGACAACCAGACGCAGATTTGCTTCGGACAGCCGCTTTTTCGCATAGCTGTCGCCCTCTGCCATACGCTTTGCCAACTCGGTTTCCTCGTCCGGAGAGAGCAGCGGCACACGGCCGATTTCTTTCAGATAAATTTTAACAGGGTCGTCAATGGCGATGCCCTCTGTGGAAAGGGTCATCTCCAGATCGTCAGACATGTTGAGGTCATTGTCGTTCAACACGTCATCAGCAACAGAGTCGTCTACAATCTCAATATTCAGCTGTTCACAGCTGCTGATAATGGAGGCGAGCTGATCGGTGTCGAAGTCCAGTTCGTCCAATACATCGGTGATTTCCTTGGTGGTCAGTTTTCCGGTTGCTTTGCCCTGTTCCATCAGTGCATCAATGGTCATTTTTTTCTGTTCCATAGTATTGTTCCTCCTGTTTACCCGTCAGGGTGCTGCTTTTTCTGAATCAGTTTTAATAAGTCTTCATCAGTTTCGATTGCAGACGGCATATCGTTTTTCAGAGTACGAATGCAGTCCTTGACTTCTTCTGCTGTCACAGGGATCTCCTGATTGCGGGCAGAAATGCCGCTGAGCTTTCCCATTTCACTGTCGGAGAGCACATCGCCCATTGCCGAAAGGGAAAAGCCGGTTTGCCGCTTTACGCTGTCAGCAAATGCCTCAAGCACCTGCCGGTACAGCGGTGTAGGGAACGCGTCCGGCTGGATCTGTTCTATGACCCATGCCGACTCGTCCGGTCGGTTCAGCACGTAGCAGAGAATGCGTTCCTCCGCCTTGTACTCCCGCAGCGGAATTGCAGACTGCGGCTGCTGCGGTTCCGGTCGGACGGTGTGTTCAATGATATCTTTCCACGCCTGCGTAGAAGCCAACTTCTTTTTGCTGCGTATGGTGCGTTCCACCTGCTGATGCAGAACTTCTGCGGAGATCTCCCACTTATTCGCCGTGCGGGAGAGGTATACCTCCCGTTCCAGCGGGTTCTGAATTTCCGCCAGTACAGATACCACCCGTTTCAGAAGCTGTACTTTTCCGGCTTCCGTGTCGGGGTCTAATCCTTCTTTGCACCGGTCTAGCCGGAAGTTAATGGCATCACCAGCGTTTTCCAGCAGCAGCCGGAAACGCTCTGAGCCGTATTTTTTGATGTATTCGTCCGGATCTTTTGCACCGGTCATGTGGAGAATGCGGGTGGCAATTCCCACCTCACTGAGCCGGTTGATCGCCTTCTGGGTTGCCTGCTGTCCGGGGCCGTCGCTGTCGTAGGCGATGACCACTTCCTTGGCAAATCTGGAGAGCTTTCGGGCGTGTTCCGGCGTGATCGCCGTTCCCAGCGTCGCCACCACATTGGAAAAGCCGGCTTGGTTGATCGCGATCACGTCCATATATCCTTCCGCCAGAATCATGATCGTGGAAGAACTGTCCTTGGCGAAATTGAGGGAGAACAGATTGCTGCCCTTGTCGAACACCGGTGTTTTTGCCGTGTTCAGATACTTTGGCTGGCTGTCGTCCAGCACTCTGCCGCCGAAGCCGATCACAGCTCCCCGCGTATCCACAATGGGGAACATCACACGTCCGCGAAAGGCATCATACAGATTTCCTTTGTTAGAACGGTGTGCCACATTTGCCAGAAGCAGTTCTTCCTCTGTGAACCCCTTTTGCAGCAGGTAGTCGGTCAGGGCATTCCAGCTGTCTGAAGCGTAGCCCAGTCCGTATTTTTTTATAGTTTCCGGTTTCAGCTGGCGGGAAATGAAATATTGCAGCCCACGTTTGTCGCTGCCGGAAATGAGATTCCGGAAATAGAAATTTGCAGTTTCCCGATTGACTGCGAACACGCGGGTGCGGAGATACGCACGGCGGTCTGCCTCCCGATCAGTAGGCACTTGCAGACCGCATCGTTCCGCCAGCTGCTTGACTGCATCGGTAAATTCCAGATTGTCCATGCGGCGAACCCACGTAATGACATCGCCGCCAGCTCCGCAGCCGAAGCAGTAAAAGCTCTGGGTTTCCGGAAAAATGGTACAGGACGGTGATTTTTCAGAGTGAAACGGACAGTTGCAAACATAGTGTCTGCCCCGCCGGATCAGATTGACGTAGTTGCCGGCAATCGTTTCCATGGGGCATGCTGCCCGAATCTGTTCCAAAAAGTCATTGCTGTATGTCATTGTTTGTCACCGCCTTTTTGGAACAAGATCATGATTTCCAACTTTTCGGAATGAATAATTCCTGATACAGATCCACGGCATAGCCATCGCTCATGCCGGAAATATAGTCGCATACCGCACGGTGCACATCTTCCTTTTCTGCAATTGCCAGATATTCCGGCGGCATCAGGGAAGCGTGGGAAATAAAGTAGGTATACAGCGTTTCCAGCAGCAGCTTTGCCTTGTTTTCCTCCTGCTTGGCGATGGGATTATAGTATACCCGTTCAAACAGGAATGCATGCAGCTTGTCGTGCATTGCCTGAATCTCCGGAGCCATGCCAATGGTTTCCGAACCGTGCTTCACCACGGCTCCCACCAGACAGGTGATGCGTTTGGTCTTGGTGTCACCCAATACTTCCAATACATCTTTGGGAAGTTCTTCTTTTTGCAGAATGCCGGCACGAATCGCGTCCTCAATGTCGTGGTTCATGTAGGCAATGCGGTCTGCCACACGGACAACGTTGCCCTCTTTGGTATCTGCCACCCGATTGGTATGGCAGAGAATGCCGTTGCGGACTTCTGCCGTCAGATTCAGTCCCTGCCCATGCTTCTCGATCAGATCTACTACACGAAGGCTCTGCTCATAGTGCCGGTACCCGTGGGGGCAGATGCTGTTGAGAATAGATTCTCCGCTGTGCCCGAAAGGCGAATGTCCCAGATCGTGCCCCAGTGCAATGGCTTCGGTCAAATCCTCGTTGAGCCGCAGAGCACGGGAAATGGTACGGGCAACTTGTGCGACTTCCAGCGTATGGGTAAGACGAGTGCGGTAGTGATCTCCGGCAGGGGAAAGGAAAACCTGTGTTTTCCGCTTGAGCCGCCGGAACGAGTTACAGTGCAGGATACGGTCGCGGTCCCGTTGGAACTCCGTCCGATAGGGACAGGGCGGTTCCGGACGAAGCCGGCAGGCGTGTCCGATGTTCGGGCATGCGTCCGGTGAAAGGTATTCCAGTTCCTGTTGTTCCAGTTGTTCACGAATGGTCATGGCACATCACCTCCGAAAAGGGCAGGGGGTTATTCAAGGCAAAACAAGCAAGTCAGTGCCGTGCCGCCTCAATGCTTCCTTTATATATACGCAGGAAATTGCAAAACTCCTCTTTTTTCGAAAATTATTTTTTTGCCTTTGCCTTGGAAAAGTCTGCGTATTGCAGCCCGCCGGAAACGATCTCCACCTGTCCGCTGGTCAGTTCGATCAGTTCCTTTTTCAGGGGTTCCCACAGGGTATCCCGCACCAGCAGTTTCAGCTCTACCTGATCTTCAAAGATCGTGTCCAGCTGGAGAATATCTTCCTGCGGCAGGTGGTACGCGATTTTCCCGTACAGAGCATAGTCCGTCTGAATGGAAACCGGATAGCAGGGGAGCATGACTTTGACCTGTGCATTTTCAATGGCGAGGGCAGTGCTGTGAGAGTATGCCCGCACCAACCCGTTTGCTCCCAGCAGCACGCCGCCGAAATATCGGGTGACCACACAGCAAATATCCGTCAGTCCGTTTTTTTGCAGCACGTCCAGAATCGGCATGCCGGCAGTGCCCTGCGGTTCGCCGTCGTCAGAATAGCGGGAAGCGTTGCCTTCCCGCAGCAGATAAGCGTAGACATTGTGCCTCGCTCTGCGGTGCTGTTTGCGGACATTTTCAATGGCTTCCACAGCATCTTCCTGCGTGCGTACCGGAAAAAGCTGGGCAATAAATTCCGATTTTTTCTCCACAAACGAAGCCGATACCGGTGCGGCAATGGTACGATATTCCATTCTTGTATCTACCTCCACGTAGACAAAAAAGGACGGTAAACAAAATACCGTCCCTTTTCCATTGTCGTGTTCGAAAAATGTAATCTGAATTAGTCCAGATTGAAACGCTTCTTGAAACGATCTACGCGTCCGCCTGTGTCAACCAGCTTCTGCTTGCCGGTGAAGAACGGGTGGCACTTCGAGCAAATTTCGACCTTGATGTCCTTCTTGGTGGACATGGTTTCCATTACGTTGCCGCAGTGGCAGGTGATGGTGGTCTTTTCAAAATTCGGATGAATGCCTTCTCTCATGGGGTTTCACCTCCTGTATCTGTTGTTTGTATCAACAGCAGCCCATCGGCCATTGTGCCGACAGTAGTCCTGTGAATCTCTGATTTTTTGCGGCATAGCCGCCACAGTTTCTTATTATATCATAGAACGAAAGACTTGTCAAGCCTTTTTTTCAAAAAATATTTCTTTTTCCAAAAAATCGACAAGCTTATCACTGCCAACATACTCCTTGCTGGAAACAATGCGGAGTTTTCCGCTGGGAAAAGTCAATGTGTAGACAGCACCTTTTTGTTGAACCGAAATCAGTTCTGCCCAGCGGTAGACCTGCTTTTTCCCGAAAGTACTGTGCTTTTCCACAAATGTATCTGTGTAAAAGATGCGGTAATTACGTCTGAACAGCATGCAGAAAATACCCGAAAGGCTGCTGAGCAGAAACAGGACACCGCAAGCGAAAGAATCCCAATCCGTCATGCCGTCAGCCCAAATAACAATGCTGAGAACGCCAAACGCCGCAAAACAGATAAACCAGATGCCTCCGGCAATACTGAAAGTTTTAGAAACTCTCACGCATTTCCGATAAGAATTTTCTTCGTTTTCTCTGTCGATATATTTGTTTGTCCATTTGTCAAACAGCTTCGACAACAGTGCAGAAATGGCGTGGGAAAACAGAGAGATCATTGGACACCTCCCGGCGAAGCAAAATATGCACGGAATGCCGCCGGAGAAAAAGCAGCGTTGGTTTCCAGCTGCCATTCCAGTTCTTCCAGATTGTCCCCGTCATATTCGATTTCCTTAACGAAAAGCTGCCAGATTCGCAGCCTCTGTTCTGCAGTGTGAAATCCCAGCCGTCTGCTATATAGGAGTACCACGCACACAGCAAACGCTGCCATTTGCAACGGTAAAATTTCTGCTTCTGGAGTTTCGGCATATGCCGCACGGAGATAATACCGGTACAGCATATCCATTGTAAACAGCCGAATTTCTTGATCCAGTGCAGGCGTGTATGCCAAAAAATTTTCCGGTTCCGGTGCATTTGCAGCATGTTCCAGCATCTGCTTCCAGTCCGAAGTCAGCACTTCACAGGATCGCAAAAAGGACAAAACAGCTTCTTCCATGCAGGGAACAGCCACCGGTTCCTGCGAAACACCTGCCCATTGTTCCGCAAGTGTCAGACAGGCGGACAGCTGTGCACAGGCAGAAGCAGAATCGTCCTGTAACCGAAAAAATAATGCTTGTCGTTGTTCTTGCAGCCGCCGCATGTTCGCCGCTGCATATTCCGGCGGTTCCTCTGTTATTGCCGGAGAACTGCGTTCTGTCAGCTGCCACTGCTTCGGTGTCATCGAAAACAGCAGCCTTGCCGCTTCCGGACAGGCGGGGGAGATGTCAAACTCGATAAAATCCCCGTAGTCCTGCGTGATGCGGGGGAACAGCCGGCAAGTTTCGCACAGGGCATCTTCTCCCAATTCCCCGTGAATATCGCAAAGCTGCTGTGCATTCCAAAAAGGACAGCGACTGTTGTGTTCCTGAAAAACGATGTCACCGTCTGCATCGGTAATCATTGCCTGCCGCAGCCGTTCTCCCAGCGTGCCGGAAACAGAACGGTATCTCTCCGCAGATGCCGTGTCCACAACGATTTCCCATTCCTTGCAGCAGCTGTCCGGACAGGCTCCGGCAATGCAGTGAAACGCCGCATAATGGGACGGGTAGATTTCTCTCATAACACATTCCTCCTGATAAAGGCATTATAGCACGTGGCAATTGCCTTTGTCAAGGCAACACCGCACAAAGATTGTGCGACAGATGCGTCGTCAAATTTTTCGTCAGATGAAACAAAAAGCGGAGTGAATACTTGATGTATTCACGAGCATTTTTGTGAAATATGACGGGAAATTTGCAAGCAGATGGCGTGCAAAGTCGCCAGGCGGGCTTTGTGCGGTGTTGCCTCAACTGTCCAGACAACACAAAAGGCACTATGCTTCTGCACAGTGCCTTTTTGTCGTTAGATTATAAAATATTTATGCGTTTTCCAGAGACATCTGACGCAGACGGGACAGATCCAGACCGTTTACTGCTTCGTCCGTGTTTACATCTGCACAATTGTAAGCCTCTTTTGTCAGAGTGACTTCACCCAGCAGGTACTTTTGCAGCAGAACAACGTCTACAACAGTGACTTTATTATCCAGATTGACATCACCCGGCAGATGCTGATCTGGCTTTTCCGGAACGTCGGGGTCAGTTACCAGTTCAGCAGCTGCGATTGAAGAGATCTGATAAATAGTCATATTCACACCGGCACGGGCAAACAGATGTGCAGCTGTGCTCAGATCGCTGCCCCAAGCCTTTGTGATCGCTTCGTGAGAATAGTAAGCGATACCAGCTTCCTCGTCAATGTCATACGCGTTGATTTCTGTCCAGTTGCCCCAGCTGTCGTTGCACAGTGCCAGAATCGGAGCCGCACCGCCGGTATAGCGAATGGCAATTTCGCGGTTCTCGGAAATCTGCTCTGCCGTGATATTCAGTCCCGGTGTGCAGTTGCCGCCATTGCCGTCCGAAGCGTCCAGGACCAGACCGCTGGCATTCTCATAAATGTTGTCGCCGCTGTTGATGTCTGCATGTTTCCATGTAGGCAGGTGGCTTTCGCTGCCCCAGACAATGCTGTTGTCCTGCATCACAGTCATCATAGCATCAACAACCGGTTCAGAAGCCTCATACCAAGTGTTGTTGCTGCGGTCTACATAGCCGTGAGCCTCTGAAGCAGATGTGGAATTGGTGATAGCATTGTTGTCCCAAAGCACGCAGGGAATTCCCAGCTTTTTCGTCCATGTCAGATAATAGGTTGCCCAGTCGCATCTTGCGGCAGTATTGTTAAAGTTGGAAGCACTGAATTCGCCCAGTACCACCGGAATATCCTTGTCTGTGAAATAGTACCGGATGTCAGAGAACAGCGTATCCAGATCACTCTGATAGTTGCCGGAGAAAGTGGTGTGGTCACCATCGCCCATGGCAAATGCATAAGGGGTGTACGCATGGAGCGAAACTGCCACATAGTCATCGTCCGGCACGTCCAGAGCAGAGTAGGAACTTGCGTATGCCGAAGCGGCATAGGACGGGATCATCAGCAGACGGGTGTTCTGATAAGGAGAATCAATGGAACGTACCGTTTCCACGAAATCGTTGTCCAGCTTGTTGACTACTTCATAGCATTCCGCGTTGCCCTGCCATTCGTAGGAAGCTCCGGTCTGTCGCGGTTCGTTCATGCCCTCGAAGATCAGATGCTGGTCGTAATCCTTGAAGTAGGTGGCGATCTGTACCCACATCTGCTTCAGCCGTTCGGACATTTCCTCATAAGCAGTGGGAAAGTCAGAACGATTGATCCACTCCTCGTGGTGCAGATTCAGAATGACATACATATCCTGATTATAGGCGTAGTCCACTACTTCCTTGACACGCTGCAACCACTGCTCGCTGATTGTGTAAACAGGCTTGCCGTTTTCGTCAGTAGTCGTTGTGACATTCTGATACCATGTGGTGGGAACACGAATGGTGTTGAATCCCTTTGCCTTGACGGTGTCGATCAGTTCCTGCGTAACTCTGGGATTGCCCCAGCTGGTTTCACCGCTGTATCCGGTGGAATCCAGAGAGTTGCCAATGTTCCAGCCGATCGTCATGTTTTCCGTAATATCATCGGCGGTCATGGTTCCCTCAGCGGAAGCGGTTGTCTGGAAAAATGTCATGCCGGAAAGCAGCATGACTGCGGCAGTACCGGCAGCAAATAACTTGCGAAACTGAAATAGCATAGTTTTCCTCCTTGGAACGTGTTCTTTTCACACATCATTTTTCATCAAACGAAATGCCGGAAAAACGGCATATTTTCTTTTATTATATCATGAAGGAATGGAAAAGTCAATAGATTTTGATTCACTTTCACAATTTTTTCTGTACAAATTTGCAGTAGCATTCTTAGGGCAATACCGCACAAAGATTGTGCGACAGATGCGTCGTCAAATTTTTCGTCAGATGAAACAAAAAGCGGAGTGAATACTGGATGTATTCACGAGCATTTTTGTGAAATATGACGGGAAATTTGCAAGCAGATGGCGTGCAAAGTCGCCAGACGCTCTTTGTGCGGTATTGCCTTAGCGAATATTGACAAAAGCACCGGACGAAATCGCTCCGTCCGGTGCTTTTGCGGAATGTTCTTTTTGAATATGTTCCTGTTGGCAGCTGCTACAGTTCACGATCAAACAAGAATTGAAACAGCACAGGCGTAATGGCAGGATAGGTCAGATTGTCAGGCAGCGAGGAGAACGCCTTTCGTTCTGCCATTTCACTTTCGGGAATGTCGGAAAATTGCCGAATCACCGCATGGAATACAACGCCGTTGGCACCATGCAGAGTATTTTCGTCCCAGGCACGATAATCGCAAATTGGTTCGATGTCAAAATCTACGGCACCAGACTCCTCAAACAGCTCTCGTTTTGCTGCTTCCAGCGGTGTTTCTCCGGCTTCAATATGACCGCCCTGCGTTTCCCATGTGGTTCGTTCCTTGTGCCGGCTCAAAATCATTTTTCCATGGCTCTCGGAAAGGATGACCACATACTTGTAATTTTTCAGAGCATTTATCTCGTAGGTCTTACAACGCATAATCAGCTTTGATTTTCCTTTTCGATCAGATAATCGCCGCAGTACATCTTCCGCAGCTTCGGCTTCTCGATTTTGCCGGTCGCGTTGCGGGGAACCGGTGCGAAAATGATTTTCCGCGGTCGTTTATAGCGGGGCATGCCCATGCAGAATTCGTTAACTTCCGCCTCGGTGCATTCCACGCCCTGCTTTAGTTCCACAATTGCCGCAGCAATTTCGCCCAGCCGCTTGTCCGGCAGTCCGATCACAGCCACGTCCTTGATCTTGTCAAACTTGCTCATAAAGTTTTCGATCTCTACCGGATAAATATTTTCGCCGCCGCTGATAACCACGTCTTTTTTCCGGTCTACAAGGAAGTAGAATCCGTCCTCGTCCTGCCGTGCCATGTCACCGGTCCAGAGCCAGCCGTCGTGCAGAACTTCCGCGGTCGCTTCGGGATTGTTGTAGTAGCACTTCATAACGCCGGGGCCCTTGACTGCCAATTCGCCGACTTCGCCCTGTGCCACCGGTTCTCCGTTTTCGTCAATGATCCGGACTTCCCAGCCATAGCCCGGAATGCCAATTGCTCCTACCTTATGAATATTTTCCAGTCCCAGATGCACGCAGCCCGGACCAATGGATTCGCTCAGACCATAGTTGGTGTCGTACATATGATTCGGGAAATATTCTTTCCAGCGTTTGATCAGACTCTGGGGGACAGGCTGTGCACCGATATGCATCAGCCGCCACTGGGAGAGTTCATAGTTTTCCAGACGGATAGAGCCGTTGTCCAATGCTTCCAGAATGTCCAGTGCCCACGGCACCAGCAGCCAGACAATGGTACACTTTTCACGGGAAATAGTTTCCAGAATGGTTTCCGGATTGACTCCTTTCAGAAGCACTGCACGTCCGCCGGTGAGCAGGCTGCCGAACCAGTGCATCTTGGCACCGGTGTGATACAGCGGCGGAATACACAGAAAGACATCGTCCTTGGTCTGGTGATGATGATTCTGCTCTACCTTGCAGGCGTGCATCAGGCTTTCGTGGTTGTGAAGAATTGCTTTCGGGAAACCAGTCGTACCGGAGGAGAAATAAATGGCAGCGTCGTCCTCATCTGTTAGCGGTACTCCGGGGGAGATGCTGGCACAGTTGGAGGTCAGCTTGTCATAGTCCTCTGCAAACGAGGGGCAGTCGCCGCCGACATAAAAGAGGATTCGCTTCTTGCTGATCGATTCTGCAATGGTTTCAATTCGTCCGATAAATTCCGGACCAAACACCAGTACATCGGCTTCTGCAAGATCCAGACAATATTCGATTTCTTCCGCACTGTACCGGAAATTCATGGGCACTGCCAGAGCACCGGTTTTCAGCGTGCCGAAATAAATGGGCAGCCACTCCAGACAGTTCATCAGCAGAATTGCCACCTTGTCGCCCTTTTTCACGCCGCGGCTCATGAGTAGCTGTGCAAAACGGTTTGCCTTTTCGTCAAAGACATGCCATGTGATTTCCCGACGATACCAGAAAGACGAGGTAGGCTGAATCAGGTCGTAGTCCTTCCAGAGCACCCGTCGTGTTTCCTGTACCTGCGGATTTACTTCTACCAGTGCCACATCATTGCCGTACTTTCTGGCGTTTTCTTCCAATAATTCTGTGATCGGCATATTCGTTACTCCTGTCCTTGTTCTGTATGGTTTCCGTTATATGCATAGCCAGTGAGAAATGCCTTCTGGTTGATGTCAATGGTTTTCGGCGGCACAGTATCTGCAATGACCTGTAACCATTCTTCTTTGGAGAAGTGCATGTGCTGTGCAGCTACGCCCAGAATGATCGTGTTGAATACCCGTACATTGCCCAGCTTCAGAGCCTCGGCGGTAGCATCTACTGCCAGCACATTGTATTTTTTGCTCAGCTCCTCCAGAATGTGTTCCGGATACTCTGCGGCACCGATCACCACCGGCATCGGATCAATGCGGGTATCGTTTACGATAATGGCACCGCCCTTTTTCAGGAAGTGTGCATACCGCAGTGCTTCCAGCCGTTCAAAAGCGATCAGAATGTCTGCCTGTCCTTCTTCTACGATCGGTTCTGCTACAGATTCGCCGTAGCGGACAAATGTTACTACGCTGCCGCCACGCTGTGCCATGCCATGCACTTCCGAAAGCTTTACATCATAGCCGCCAGTCAGTGCGATCTTTCCCAGCACGCGGCTGGTCAGCAGGGTACCCTGTCCGCCGACACCTACGATCATAATATTGATAGTCTGCATCATGCCTTGCCTCCTTTTTCCCGCGGGATCAGTTCGATTGCGTGGAACTTGCACCGTTTTGCACAGAGTTCACAGCCGTTGCACATCGCCGCATCGATTTTCGGAATGCCGTTTGCCTGTTTGACCATTGCAGGACAGCCCGGGACCAGACACTGTCCGCACTTCTTGCAGGCATCTTCATGGAGAATGCACTTGCCCTTCGGAACAAATTCTTTCAGCAGGGCACAGGGGGACTTGGTGATGATAACAGACAAAGCGTCCCGCTGGGTTTCCTGTTTCAGCAGTTTTTCCAGCCCCTCAATGTCGAACGCATCGATTTCATAGACGTGTTCAATGCCCATTGCCTTGCAGAGGTGATAGATGTTGATCGCATAGGTCAGTTCACCCTGCAAGGTCTTGCCGGTAGCGGCGTGATCCTGATGTCCCGTCATACCAGTGGTGGAGTTGTCCAGAATGATGACCGTTCCGGTTGCTTTGTTGTACACCATGTTCATCAAAGAGTTGACGCCGGTGTGCAGGAACGTAGAGTCGCCGATCAGTGCCACCCAGTTTTTCACATAGTCCTTGCCCTTAGCTTTTTCAATTCCGTGGAGAGTGGAAATGCTTGCACCCATGCACACGTTAAAGTCCATAACTCCCAGCGGCGGAACGGCTCCCAGTGTATAGCAGCCGATGTCGCCGGCACCGTGCAGTTTCAGCTTTTTCATTACAGAAAAGACACTGCGGTGCGGACATCCGGGGCAGAGGATCGGCGGACGGTTCGGAGCCTGTGCCGGCGGTGTCAGCTGGACATCCTCATGCAGAATGGCTTTCCGCAGCATATTGGCACTGTACTCACCCTGTACTGTAAAGATCTCCTTGCCGATTACCGGAATACCCCAAGAACGAACTTGTTCTTCGATGACCGGTTCCAGTTCTTCTACAATGTACAGTGTTTCCACATTGGCAGCAAATTCTTCGATCAGCTTTTTCGGCAGCGGGTGTACCAGACCAAGCTTCAGCACAGATGCGTCCGGCAGGGCTTCCCGTACATACTGATAGGGGATACCGCTGGTGATGATACCGATTTTCTTGTCGCGGTATTCCACACGGTTGATGTCAAAGTGACAAGCATCTTCCGCCATCTGCTTCAGCCGCTGTTCCACGATCACATGCCGTTTCTTCGCATTTGCCGGCATCAGTACATTTTTCTCAATGTTCTTTTCATAGGGCTTGTCCGGTACGTTTTCCCGTTCCTCCGGATGTACCACACCCTGTGAATGGGACAGACGAGTGGTAGTGCGGACAATGACCGGCGTGTCATATTTTTCACTGTATGTAAACGCAAGCTTGGTGAAAATGCGGGCTTCTTCGCTGTCGGAAGGCTCCAGTACCGGAACCATTGCCGCACGTGCAACCATGCGGGTGTCCTGCTCGTTCTGGGAACTGTAAATGCCGGGGTCGTCCGCAGCAACCAGTACCAGACCGCCGTTTACGCCGGCATAGGAAATAGAATACAGCGGGTCGGAAGCTACATTGACACCGACCAGTTTCATAGAAGCCATTGCCCGTGCACCGGCGATAGAGGCACCGATTGCCACTTCCATAGCCACCTTTTCATTGGGCGACCATTCTGCATAGACTTCCGGATATTTTGCGATACATTCGCTTATTTCAGTGCTCGGCGTACCCGGATAGGCAGCAGAAACCTTGACACCAGCTTCATAGGCTCCCTGTGCAATGGCGGCATTGCCAAGCATGATTTTTGAATTCTTCAACAGATTTTCCCTTCTTTCGAATGATTTCTGCCATACAGGCTGTAAAGCAGACAAGAAACCCGCCTTTTGAGAAAAAGACAGGTCGTTCAAAGCGGCACTATCTTTACAATGAATAAAATAAATAAGTAGTGCAGCCTTTCCTATTGTAATACATTTTCGAAAAAATCACAAGGCTTTTTTCGACTTTTGGTGAATTTGCATATCTCCGGCAAAGTTTCTTGTACATTTTCACAAAAAGTAAAAAGCCCGAAAACACCAAACGGCATTTTCAGGCTTTCCGGAAACACGCTCTGTTTCGGGATTATTCAAAGGAATCCAGATCGATGCCAGCCAGCAGGTCTTTCAGTGCAGCCAGTTCGTCGGCGGTCAGTGTCACGCCTTTTCCCATTCTGCTGTGATCCGGAGCCCAGTCACGAATATCGTACTTCGGTTCCTTTTCGTTCCAGCTGATCAGGTTGACTTCCTTGCTCCAGCCTCTTGCGTTCTCACCCAGAGAACCCAGATTCTCTACGATTTCATATTTCAGTTCTGCCATAATAAAAACACTCCTTGAAAAGTTTTGATGCAGGTGTTGCCTGAAGCGTGCACGTGCCTACACGCACACGCCGCATCTCGAATACCTATTATACAAGATGCGTTCCGAAAATGCAACACCCCGCCGCCGGCTTTTTTGGAAATTGGAACTTTCACTAAAAACATTAAGCTTATTTCAAGCAACATACGTTATAATGACAACAACATCAAGCGAAAGCAGCCATTTCGCACAGAAGGGAGGAAACCTGTACCGGAAAACCTGATTCCGGCAGCAGGATATATATGGGTGCAATTCAGACATTCGCACGAAAGGAAATCAAGTTTTTACTGACAGAACAGCAGTATCAGGATTTTCTGCCGCTTCTGGAACACTACATGAACCCCGACAAATTTTGCGTCGGGGGAAAAGAGTATGGCATCTATAACGTCTATTATGATACACCGGACGATTTTCTGATTCGGGAATCCCTTGAAAAACCGGATTACAAGGAAAAGATCCGGTTACGCAGCTATCTCTCACCGGCACAACCGGAGGACACTGTGTTTCTGGAAATCAAAAAGAAGATCTGCGGCATTGTCAACAAACGCCGCGTTACCATGACACTGGCACAGGCGGAGGCCTATTTGCAGGAAAAGATTCACCCTGACTTAGGCGGTTCATACTTGCAGGAGCAGGTCATGGACGAGATCGACTTTTTCCGCCAGCGGTATGAGATATTCCCGAAGCAGTACATCAGTTATCAGCGTGCGGCGTATTTCGGCAAGGAAGATGCCGATTTCCGGCTGACTTTTGATCGGGCACTGACCGGACGACGCAGCGACCTCTCGCTTTGCCAGCAGAGTTATGGTGATCTGCTGATTCCGGAACAGATGCGTCTGATGGAAGTCAAGATCTCAGACTCTATGCCCATGTGGCTGGCAGAAGAATTGGCAAAACTGCAAGTATATAAAACCAGCTTTTCCAAATACGGAAAGGCATATCAGATGTACGTACAAAATCAGCTGGAATGGACTCGTCCCCAGCTTACCATAGAAAAAAGGAGACGTTACGATTATGCTTAACACCATTACCAATGCCTTGACGGCGACCAGTTCCGAATTGTCTTCCCTGCTGTCGAATGTAACAGCGACCACAAGCACCGCTTCTGTAGGGGATATGTTGTTTGCCCTGATTCTGGGCGTTGTCATGGGCTTTCTGATCAGTCTGGTCTACATCTTCACCCACAAGAAATCCGGCTATACCCAGAGCTATGTTATGACATTGCTGATGCTGCCGCCGATCGTGGCAATTGTGCTGGTGATGATCAACTCAATGGCAAGTGCCCTGAGCCTTGCGGGCGTCTTTACCCTCTGTCGGTATCGTACTGTTCCCGGTGACCCGAAAGATATTACCTATGTCTTTTTTGCAATGGCAACCGGTGTGATCTGCGGCATCAACGGCGGCGGACATGTGTGGTTTGTCTTTGTGTTCTTCGCAGTGATCGCGGCAGTGCTGATTCTGATAGAGGTGCTGCGGTACGGCATCTGCAAAACCAGCAGTATGACACTGAAAGTGACCATTCCGGAAAACCTCAACTATATCGAACTGTTTGATGACATTCTCGCAGAAAGTACGACCAGCTGGCACCTGAAGCGTGTCAAGACCACCAACTTCGGCTCGCTGTTTGAACTGATCTACAGCATTCAGCTGAAAAACGACGTAGACCAGAAAAAATTCATGGACGAGATTCGGAAGCGGAACGGCAATCTGACAGTAATTCTTTCCCTGTACTGTTACGAAGATCAGGTTTATGACAAATAAAACCTTTTTTTCAAAATAGAAAAACGACATCTTGTAATAAACTTTTTCATGCATTCCTTTAAAACCGTGGATTTATCCGCGGTTTTCTTTTCTTTTCAAAAACTTGCATACTAAACTATATAATTCGCTTGACAAATTATTTTTTTGTGCTATAATAAGATTGTAAAAAGAAACCGGAGGTGAGCAGATGAAACGAAATGCATACAGCCTGATTTTGATGGACGATGTGGTTGCGGCAGTGGATCGCCTTGCGGCACAGCAGGGCACCAGCCGTTCCAATCTGATCAATCAGATTCTGGCGGAGCATGTCTGCTGTACCACACCGGAGCAGCAAATGCGGCAAGTGTTTACCTGTCTGACACGGGCGATGAACTCGGCGTTCCGCGTACAGGAGCAGGGTTCCGATGCCATGCTTTCGATTCTGGGCTCGGTACAGTACAAGTACCGTCCTACCATTCGCTATAGCGTGGAACTGCATCGGGAACTGCACAGTGAAAAAGTCGGGCTGCTGAAAATTTCCTGCCGGACCCAGAGCCGGACACTGCTGGAAGCAATGCAGCAGTTCTTCCTGTTCTGGGTACAGCTGGAACAGGAGTATGAACCGGAGGGTGCCTGTGCACTGGGTTTGTACCAGATCGAACCGAACCGCCTGACACGGGTGCTTCTGCGGCATGGCATTACGTCCAATGAGGTACTGGGAACAGCAACCGGAAAGTATATCCAGATGTTCCACACGGTGCTGCAATCCTATTTTCAGGGCTTGCAGCAGGGACTTCCGGCGGCAGTTTTGCAGCATGCATTGGAACAGCAATATGCCGCACTGCATGAGCAGCTGGTCAGCCAGCTTTAGGAAAACATGAGGCAGCACCGCATAAAGCTCGCCTGACGGCTTTGTACGCAATCTGCTTGCAGATTTTCCGTCATATTGCCCTAAGCAATCTGCCGAAAAATCTGACGACACATCTTACGCACAAGCTTTGTGCGGTGTTGCCATAAGACAAAAAAGAGCAACAAAAACAGAATGCAAGAAATAGGAGGGAGTTCTCATGAACACACAGAAATTGACACAAAAGTCTTTGGAAGCGATTCAGGCTGCAAATGGTCTTGCAGTGGAGAACCAGAACCAGCAGATCGAACAGGTACACCTGTTGAGTGCTTTGCTGGAGCAGGAGGGCGGTCTGATTCCGCAGCTGTTTGAGAAAATGGGCGTGTCTGTCGATAACGTACAGATTCAGCTGAAAAACGCCATTGATAATCTGCCGGCAGTAACCGGAAGCGGTCGGAAGGCAGACGAGGTCTATGTATCTCAGGACGTAGACCGTGCATTGCGGGAGGCAGAAAAAGAAGCTGCCCGCATGAAAGATGATTTCGTATCGGTAGAACATCTGGTACTGGGCTTGTTCGATGCCATGGGCAAAGAACTGCAAAACGTGCTGAAACCTTTCTCCGTGACTAAGGACGCATTCCTTGCGGCATTGATGAAAGTTCGCGGCAACCAGCGTGTTACCGATCAGAATCCGGAAGAAACTTACGATGTGCTGGCAAAATACGGGCAGGATCTGGTAGAACGTGCCCGTGCCGGAAAACTGGATCCGGTCATTGGCAGAGATAACGAGATTCGAAACGTCATTCGAATCCTTTCCAGAAAGACGAAAAACAATCCGGTGCTGATCGGTGAACCGGGTGTCGGTAAAACGGCAATTGCCGAGGGTCTGGCACTGCGAATCGTTCGCGGCGATGTGCCGGCAAATCTGAAAGACCGGAAAATCTTTTCGCTGGATCTGGGTGCCCTGATCGCAGGTGCCAAGTACCGCGGTGAATTCGAGGAACGACTGAAAGCCGTTCTGAATGAAGTCAAGAAAAGCGAAGGCGGCATTATCCTGTTTATCGATGAACTGCATACCATTGTTGGTGCCGGTAAATCGGACGGTGCTATGGACGCAGGCAACCTGCTGAAGCCGATGCTGGCACGGGGTGAACTGCACTGCATTGGTGCTACAACGCTGAACGAGTACCGGCAGTATATTGAAAAAGATGCTGCTTTGGAACGTCGTTTCCAGCCGGTTCTGGTAGACGAGCCTACTGTAGAAGACACGATCTCCATTCTGCGTGGTCTGAAAGAACGCTATGAAGTATTTCATGGCGTTAAGATTCAGGATCAGGCTCTGATTGCAGCGGCTACACTGTCCAACCGATATATCACAGACCGGTTCCTGCCGGATAAGGCGATCGACTTGGTAGACGAAGCTTGTGCAATGATTCGGACGGAAATGGACTCCATGCCTACAGAGCTGGACGAAATTCGCCGGAAGATCATGCAGCATGAGATCGAAGAAGCCGCCCTCAAGAAAGAGGACGACAAACTGTCGCAGGCACATCTGCAAGAAGTACAGCAGGAACTCTCCCAGATGCGTGACCAGTTCAATGCCATGAAGGCAAAATGGGAAAACGAAAAAGATGCCATTTCCAAAGTGCAGAAACTGCGGGAAGAACTGGAGCAGGTCAACGCCGAGATCGAGCGTGCTGAACGGGACTACGATCTGAACAAGGCTGCCGAACTGAAATATGGTCGTCTGCCGCAGCTGAAAAAACAGCTGGAAGACGAAGAAGCCATTGCAGAAAAGCAGAAAGAGAGCAAGAACTCTCTGCTGCGGGACAAGGTGACCGAAGAAGAAATCGCCCGCATTGTCGGCAGATGGACCGGCATTCCGGTAACGAAGCTGATGGAGGGCGAACGGGAAAAACTCCTGCACATGGACGAAGTACTGCACCGCCGTGTAATTGGTCAGGACGAAGCTGTGGAAAAGGTCAGCGAAGCCATTCTGCGTTCTCGTGCAGGCATTCAGGATCCGAACCGTCCGTTGGGCTCGTTCCTGTTCCTTGGACCGACTGGTGTCGGCAAAACCGAATTGGCAAAGGCACTGGCAGAAGCTTTGTTCGATGATGAGAATAATATTGTTCGTATCGATATGAGCGAATATATGGAGAAATTCAGCGTGAGCCGTCTGATCGGAGCTCCTCCGGGATACGTGGGTTATGAAGAAGGCGGTCAGCTGACAGAAGCTGTTCGCCGGAAGCCGTATTCTGTTGTTCTGCTGGACGAAGTGGAAAAGGCACATCCGGACGTGTTTAATATCCTGCTGCAAGTGCTGGACGACGGCAGAATCACCGACTCGCAGGGCAGAACGGTGGACTTTAAGAACACCATTATCATTCTGACTTCGAACTTAGGTTCGCCGATGATTCTGGAAGGCATGGACGAAAATGGCAACATCTCGGAAGAAGCCAGAAAGGAAGTCGATACGCTCCTGAAGCAGAAGTTCCGTCCGGAATTCCTGAACCGTCTGGACGAGATCGTCTTCTACAAGCCGTTGAGCAAGACCGAGATCTTCCGCATTGTAGATCTGCTGCTGGAGAAGCTGCGGAAGCGTCTGGAAGACAAGCAGCTGGAACTGGAAGTTACCGATGCTGCCAAGGAGTGCATTGTGGCACAGGGCTATGATGTCAACTATGGTGCACGTCCGCTGAAACGACTGATCCAGTCCAAGGTAGAAACTCTTGTGGCAAGAAAGATCATTGCCGACGATCCGGCACCGGGTACTGTAATTCGTATCGACTATGACGGTCAGAAGATGATTTGTCAGTAAAACAATAGACAATTGCAAACCTCCAAAATAAAACGCCACGCCGCACAGATCATGTTACGTCTGTGCGGCGTGGCGTTTTTTATTTTGTTGAAGTTTCATTAAGGCAATACCGCACAAAGAGCGTCTGGCGACTTTGCACGCCATCTGCTTTCAAATTTTTCATCATATTTCACAACAGAAGCGGG
>OGRU01000423.1_pt1 | contig 41616 bp, 36 predicted proteins | sample 1553541 | NCBI WGS metagenome assembly OGRU01 (sample SAMEA2580068, study PRJEB22360) | human gut metagenome | biome: human gut; feature: human-associated habitat; material: faeces | place: Denmark | collected 2008/2010
ATTTATTTTATTCACAAAAAAGAGGCAGCGTTCTCATGAACGCTGCCTCTCACTGTATCATTTTATCCTTTATTGTTATTGCTGTTTGCAGATGTATCAGAACTGTTATCATCTGTATTAGCGCTGTCTTCCTTGGCATCAGCAGATGTTGTCTGTTCTTTGGTCGCTTCATCCGCCAACTTGTCTTTTTCCTTACGCTCATCGCTGGCCAATTCATCATAGAGCGAATCGGCGATCAGCTTCGCAAATTGTTCCGCACCTTCCGGCGTTGGATGCGTGCCATCTTCATACAACCATTCCGGATGTTGTGCAATGAAACTGTTCCAATCGATAAGGTGGAAATTGTCTTTCTTGCTCTTATCAGCATAGCTTTGCAGCATGGCATTCACGCTGTCCTGCCATTCGCGAGGCACCTTAGTATTGATTAGGAACACTTCACGCTCGCCCAAAAGCGACATAAGGCTATCCAGCTGATCTTCGGTGAACGGCCCGTTGGAGCCCAGGACAATGACGACGATGTCGTTCATATTCCCGGCATCAAGCAAACTCTTTACCACATCGTTGCTTTGGCTCAGCTGACGACCGACCTTCCCGTCAATATAGGCCTGCGGGAACACTTCTGTCAGCGGCGCTGCCGCTCCGAGAAGGATCGAGTCACCGACAAAAGTTACTTTAAGATCGCGGCAATACAGCATCACAGAGCGATCCAAGTATGGAATATCTTTGACTTCGGCCTGTTCGTTGCGTTCGCGAAGCGCTTCCTGCTTGGCCAGCAGTTCTTCGTTGGCCGCAATTTGCGCCTGCATTTCCGCCACGGTTTCATTTTCACCGCTCTGTGCCCGTGCAAAGCCAATGCCACTGGAGACGCAAAGCGCAACAACCAGCACCGTCGCCACAAAATGCAGTTTATTCGATGCCACTGAGGCAATAAAATTCGCCACACGTTTTTTATCCGGCAGTTGTCCTTTCGTCACCTTGTTCGCAAAGCCCTGCTCAATAAACACATAGGTAACCACCGAAAGCACCAACAGAATGATCCATTGAATCCACTTATGTGCTGCGAGAAACGGCGTCATATTACCCATGGTCAGCACTGGATAATACCAGAGATAGGTGCTGAAGGTGCACTTGCCTAAGAAGGTCAGGAGACGCAGGCTCAGCAACCGCGAAACAATGCCGCCTGGCACCGTCAAAGCAGCGATCGTGATGGTGCTGACCACCGCGCCCAAAAACAAACCACCGCGATAGGTCCACACCGACTGATCCTGAAGCTGCAATGCCAGAACCACCAGCACTACAAGCCCAATCACGCTGATTACATCCGCTATCAGCCCAATCTTGCGTCCGTGCAGCTGAGCTATTTTTCCCGGGCGCCAAATCGTACCAAGGGCGCCGCCCAACGCAAAGGCATAGAGACGAGTGTCGGTGCCATAGTAGACACGTGAAGGATCCCCATCACCACCGTAAAGCACCGCCATCAGCACCGCACTGATCAATGCCAATACGAACTGTACCGCCGCCAACACAAACGGCCCCTTCTTCATGCGGCGCAGCAAAACAAACAGCACTGGCCACACTACACACAATTGCATCAATACCGCCACATACCAAAGATGAGTAAACGCCGATGGATGCACATATTGTTCAAAATAAGAATATCCTAGGCCAATCTGCCACCAGTTATTCACATAGAAAATGCTGGAAACCAAAGCCCCGCGAATATTATACAAAAGATCTGGAAAGAAAATATTGATGACGGACACCGAGGCCAGAAAAACCAACACCATTGGTATTCCCAAACGCAGCACACGCTTCACCAGATACGACGCGTACGTCCGTCCAAATCCCTTTGTTTCCCATTTCAACAGGCTGCGTGCCAGCAGAAAACCGGAAATAACAAGGAAAAGATCCACACCGATAAATCCACCAGCCAGGCGATGCGGCGCATAATGATAAACCAGAATGGCAATCATCGCCAGCACACGCAGGCTGTCCAGCGCTGGATAATAGGATTTTCGAGAAGTTTCTTTGCTCACACTATCCCCTCTTTGCTCATCGCTTTACCATTCTCTAGAATTCTCGCCATCATTTTCAGCTCTTAATATCACCGGTTGATTCGTATTCTTCCTGCCACTGCAGATGCTGATTGTAATCATCGGTATAGAATACTTCACCAGTGTCAATATTGGCATAGAAATACAGGTAATTGCTTTCCGTTGGTTCCAACGCAGCAACAATGGCGTCTTCACTAGGGCTATTCAACGGTCCTGGTGGTAGGCCGGTGTTCACATACAAATTGTACGGTGAATCCACCTGCAGGTCATCATAGGTCACCATTTCTTTATGCGTCCCCAATGCGTACAACACGCTGATGTCCGACTGAATTGGCATCCCTGCATCCAAACGGTTGTAGAACACGCCAGCGATCAACTTGCGGTCTTCCGTCGTCATCCCTTCTTTTTCAACTAAAGAAGCAATACTCATAATATCCTGCAAGCTGTAACTGGACGCATCAATCTCCGCCTGATATTTAGTGAGAATCTCGTTGGTTTTGTCCACCATCTGCGTCACTAACGTTTCCAGTGTATCACTGGATGAAAAATCATAGGTAGCTGGGAAGAGATAACCTTCCAGGACATAACGCACATCGGCATTGTTACAGGAATCCGTCAGAATCGGATACTCCTGCACCAGTTTCTCTAAAAATTCCTGATTGGTCATCAAGTCCAAAAAGTCCTGCTTGCTGTAGCTGGTATTTTCTGCGATGACATCGCCAATCTGGTCAACCGTTAGGCCTTCGTTAACAGTGATCTTAATCAGGCCTGCTTCTTCGGCTCCTTGCTGCAAAGCTTCAACGATTTCTTCCAATGTCATGGACGGCGCTAAATCATGCACACCAGCCTGCAGATTGCTTGCCACGCCTTTGAGACGCACATAGAGATTAAACGACGTGGAAGAGCGAATAATGCCTTGCTCTTCGAGCAAATCCCCCATCTGACTGACCGGGGTACCTGCTGGAATTTCCACTTCCACCAGCTGAGTATCATTGGCATTGGCCGGCAACACCCAGTTACGGCCAAATTGCACCCCAGCCAGCACCACAATCGCTACGCAGACAAACAGTACAATCGCCACCCACGGCATGCGACGACGACGTTTTTTGCGTTTTGCTAGCTGCTTCCGGCTACCGCGTTCTGGCGCGGACTTTTTAGCAGCAGCCTGCCGTCTTTCATCATCCTGTGCAGCACGCTGTCGAACGATGGCTTCCTTGGTTTCTCTGGTCGCCTTTTCCCGAGCAGCCGCGCGCTGCGCCGCCGCTTCATTCAGCGTTTTCGCCCCTTGCACCGGCCGCTTATCCGCTGCTTGTGGCTGCGCCGCTTTTTGCTGCATGATACGTTCATAAGGCGGCAGCTCAGACTGTGAAGGCTGTCCACCGCCTTGTTTTGGATCATTTGACACGGAGTTCACGCTCCTTTTTAAGGTTATTTTCAAAATGCAAATCAAGTTCATTGTAGCACATGCCCATAGCTGGCACAACCGCCACTTTACCCGATAGCCGGCACGATATAACCAGTTTTTCTAACAAAAAAAGAGAGGCCGCTGCGCCTACACAGCTCCTCTCTTTTACAGCATCAAGAATGCGTACGATGTTTAGTTTTCCAGCTTGATCACATGCTCGAAAAGCGCGCCAGCCTGTTTTATACGCTCGCTACCGCCAAGCACGCACAGATGATTTTCCGCCATGGCCTGACGCAATGCTGGAGCGTAGGCACGCAGATCGTCGACGGTTGCCGCCAGTGCTTCCTCCTGAGCCTGTACAATGTCTTCGCGTTTGGCGCCATTGACCCGACTGGTCAGCGACCAGCTTCCCTGAGCGCGGGCTGTCATCACCGGATTGAAACGATTCATCACACCGATGATCACATTGGTCAAGGATGCTTCATCCAACTCCAGATTTTCCAGCCAGTCTGCCATGCCATCGTAAACGGCAATGGTGTTTTCCAGATTTGGATCGCGGTAGGAATAACAACTGACGCTGCCGTTACGGCTGAAACGGATGCCCTGTCCGTAAGCGCCGCCTTTGGCGCGAATGTTATTATAAAGGTAGTCATTGGTCAGAAGGTTGGACAACACTTCCATCACGCCACTGTAAGTCACGCCTAGCGCACGCAAGTCTGCACCTTTCGCCACATACTGCACATTTGCCGAAGACTGAATGCCTTCGTTGAGCACTTCCACTGGCACCTGCCAATCCGCATGCGGATAGTCCACATCCGGCAAGCGTTCCAGCCATTCAGCCAGCAGCGGACGAATGGCGGCATAGCTTTCATCGCTGCCGGTCACCGATACGATCATGCCCTTGCGGGTCAAAAGCTTCGCATACAGGTCTTCCACACGCGCCCGTACGGCATCAAAGCGTTCGTCGAAATGATTGTCCAAATCCTGCAGGAAGAAGAGAAAATCGAGGCCGTTCAAATATTCATTAAAACGACTGAATGCGCTGTGGTAAGCGGTGACACGCCCAGCGACAACGGTATGCCCCTGCTGGAAAATCCCCATCTGAATCTGATTCTTCAGCATCTGCACCACTTCACGGAAACGCTTTTTGTCGCTGAAATCGCTCTTAGTCAGCTGCTCCCAAGCGAGAGTCAAAAATCCTGCTGTGTCTTCCGGACTTAAGGTCTTGGAGGACACCAGAAGCTTGTGCGTAAAGACCTCTGGATTATGATAGTCCTGAATGGCGCGGCTGGTAATACGGATGCCGCCACTGGTCAGATATTCTGCGGTGCTAAGGGCACTGTAACTGTAATTCTCCGTATCCACTGCGCCAATCAAGCTTGTCAAAAGGCTCAAATAAGGCAGATCGTCCACATCAATGTGATCCAGAGAAAGCAGCATGTCGGTATAATCAATGCCTGCCGTAAAGAGCGGATGGTGCAGCACCGTCACGCCGGCAATGGTTTCTTCGTTGCACGGAATCACAGGGAAACTGCCCGTCACATCGTCGCGTTCTAAGTGAGGGATGGTCGCCTTTGCTTCGGCGCTGTCTTCGCTGTTCTGACGCGCCAGCAGCCGCTGGGTTTCATCCACCAGCGCAGCCACTTCCGCCTCGCTTAGCGACGCTTTATAAGCAGCCAATTTTTCAGCGATGGCGGCGTCCTTTTCATCGTTCAACCCTGGCTGTGGGCGTGCCGTCAGAATCACCTTATGTGGGTTGTTTAAGATACGTTCTTCAATGTAACGTTCGTAGTAATCGCTGGCAATGTTTGCACGCAATGCCGACAGGGTGTCGTTATAGCTGAGGGCTTCAAACGGATCACCATCGTAAAGCCAGGTTTCAAAAGCGTTGATATAGTAAATGATGCCGCGTGTCGTGTATCCTTCGGCTTCGCGCAGCGCATATTCCATCTTATTGACAGCCGCTGTCAACAGATCTTTGTCGATGCCATCGCGCACCAAGCCACGCAGCGTGTCTTCAACAATGCGGACAAAATCGTCGCGTTTGGCCGCATCCGTTTCTTTGGCGATGATCCCAAACGGAATTTGCAGCCCATCGTTGCTGAACGCTGAAACGTCCTCACCAATGCCCGCTGCCAACAAAGCGTTTTTCACAGGCCCTGCTTGAGAATCCACCAGCACCTCGCTCAGCACTTCTTCAACAAAGATGTCTGCCGGGGCCTTGCGCGTCCCTAAGGACACCGCGTAGGTCAGAAAGTCTTTGTCGGTGGTGTCCGCATCCGGCGCCACAGAATAGGTCACTTCCACCTCTTGCGTTTTCGCAAAGGCATCCTGCCAAGAAATGGAGGAGTCCACTTCTTCCTTGTCGTAATGGCTCAGATACTCTGCATCAATATGTGAAAGGAAATGCTCAATATCGCCATCCCCATAGATAAAGATATAGCTGTTGGACGGATGATACAAACGACGATGGAAATCAAGAAAAGCCTCATAACTCAAGCTTGGAATTTCATACGGATCACCGCCGCTTTCCTTGCCGTAAATGGTATCTGGATAAAGGCAAGAAAGAATCTGATCCGTCACCTGCGCATCGGCACTGGAAAGAGCGCCGCGCATTTCGTTATAAACGACACCACGGTAGGTCAGATCGTCCTCTGGCTTTTCAATGTGATAATGCCAGCCTTCCTGCAAAAAGATCTCCTTGGTTTCATAAATAGCTGGATGAAACACCGCATCCAGATACACATCCATCAAATGATCAAAATCTTTGTCGTTCTGACTGGCCACCGGATAGATCGTCTTATCCGAAAACGTCATCGCATTAAGGAAGGTACTGAGACTGGAACGCAAAAGATCCATAAAAGGTTCTTTCGTACGATACTTGCGCGACCCATTGAGCACACTGTGTTCCAAAATATGTGCAACACCCGTGCTGTTTTCTGATGGTGTACGGAACCCAATGCCGAACACCTTATTGCTGTCGTTATTGGCCAGCTGCAAAAGCCGCGCACCGCTCTTTTCATGAATAAACAGACGCCCAAGGCTGTCTGTTTCTGGCACGGAACGTTCTTCAATCAGGCGGAAGCCTGAAATTTGCTGATTAATCTCCATAAATAAACTCCTTTCAAACAAGAATCTTCTATTTAAAATAAAGAACCGTCTTTGTGATTTGACGAAAGGTTTGCACCTGTTCGTCCATTATACCATTCCCTTCATCCAGCAACAATGGCGCAACAAAATCCCGACAAAATAAAAAAGACCGCACCACTTAAGGTACGGTCCTTACATCATCGTTTACGAGTGTTCGATGACCGATTGCGTTTTTTCCGCGATGTTTGGTTATTATTTGGGCGCGATGTCGTTGACGCTGTTTTTCGCGGAGCACGTACATTTGGCGTCGATGTTTTTTGATCCGGCATATAAATGATCGGCTCCTGCTTAACCAACGGCGACTCATAACGCTGCTGCAGATTAGACTGCACACGCTGCTGGGTTTTCACCTGACGTGCACGCACCGATCGCGTCATGCGTTTCGACCGCACTTCCTGACGCCCTTCCATGTACAAAAGAATGAAATAAATAGCCGGCACAGCATAGAACACAAACAGAACAACGGCCGCCAGAAATGCGAACAATCCAAATTTCACATCCCAGGCAATCCAGAAATTTCTAAAGCTCAGCACCGCCGCCACGATCACTGCCACTACTGGCAAGATCAAACCAGGACGCGCATTATTATGCCGCGACAACTGTTTTTCCAGACGGTGACCAAAAAATAATACAGCAGCATAGATGATAAAAATGATCAATGTTCTTAAACTAACCAATCTGCTGCCTCCTCTTTTCAATCAGGTTATTATTCTCTTTATTGTACCGAAAACCGCATCCTATTGCAAGTTGTAAAAAATAAGAGCGCCGAAGCGCTCTTATAGATTCTTTAACTTTCAACCAACACGCCAGTGGTCGTTCCATCAGCCCCATATTGAGGAGTTACCTTGCAGCCAAGAGCTTCCGCCAGGAATCGCAGCGGCACCATGGTGCGGCTATCGGAGTTAATGTACGGCTCCACATCCATCGTTGCCGGCGTACCGTTAACGGTGTAGTTTTTCGAACCAATGGTCATAATGATGCTGTTTCCACCGTAAACAGTCGTAATGGTTTGGGTACTGTTGTCGTATTCAACAGCGCCGCCCAATGCTTCTGCCAACAAACGGTATGGCACAAAGGTGCGCCCATCCAGCACAACTGGCTGAGTATCGGTCTGATAGGTGACACCGTTGATGGAGTAAGTATTGCTGTTAATCGTCAGCTGCAAACTCATATCGCCTTCACCGGTTGCTTCCGTAAAGCTAAAGTTTGTAATAGCTGTCTGATAGAAACGTCCGCTGTTATCACGGAAAATGATGTACAGCTGAGCCTCTGCCACTTCATCACTGGAAATCAGCATGGTGCCGGAGCCATTGGTGGTCAGTGCGCTGAGGTTGGTAACAGTCCCTGTCATCTTGGCGGTGCTCTGTGGATCGGTTGGTTTAATGACCACTTCAGCCACCGTTGGTTCCCACACCAAGCGCAGACGATTGCCCGAACCATCTGCCAACTGGAAAGTAACCGCACGCGCGTTTCCAGCGCTGCCAGATTCCGGAGTCAACAGAAGGCTCTTGTCGCCAGCTTGAACCGTTAATTCAACGGTGCGGGAGAAGTTGCCCACCATGGCAGTAACCTGAATTTTTGAGCCAATATAGCTTTGATCGGAGCCAACAGTGAAGCGGCCATTCGCATCAAAAGTACCTTCGGCCACAGCATCCCCACTGTAACTAAAAATCACAGGGCCCGTGTAATCGTACGTTTTACCTGCAGCGTCCGTTAACTGAATGGTTGGCGTAACCGACTCCCCGAGAGAAACTGTATTAGATGGATAGGAGAAGGTCATGGACACAGCCTTGTCTAAAATTTCCTGCTGATCGTCATCTGGCTCTTCCGGCGTGCTTGGTGTACCGTCTTCTGTTACATCAACGCGTACAGAAGGAAGATTAACTGTTTCGCCGCCAGGCACAAAGGTCAGTGTATAGTAAGCAGTTTCAGCGCTGTCCTTGAGCTGAATCTTCACAGAGCCGTCATAGGCATCCGGCAGATCCACCGTGTACATGCCAAGGTCCTCGCCGTTTTCGTCGTAACGCATGACAAGGATTTTATCGTCTGGATCTGGCACATAGCCTTCATCAAAAATTACCGTTGCAAAAACAGCGTCACCCGATGCCACCTTATTGGATTCAACCTTCATGCTGGTTGGCGGATTTGGATCGGCACTGGAAGCAACTGTTTTTTCGATGGAAACCATCTCATCATCATTCTGTATGCACAGTTTAATTTTATCCCCTGCTTTTACGCCTTCAGCGGTGCCGCCGTCCGACACATAGGAAAGATTAAAGTACATACGGTCCGGCTTGGTGATGTCCTTGCCAAGACTACCAGAGTTGACTCGGGTATCGTTGACATAGATTTCATATTTGTCATCAGACTTGCCTTCAGTGAAGGTGACCCACAGCTGAGTGTCGCCCTCCTTCGGCGTATCAATGCTGGAAACCTGTGCAGCCTGACCGGCCTGCGGCGCCAACGGCAGCAGCACACAGAGGACCAGCGCGCCCAAGAAGGTTGGTATGAGTTTTCGTAAATTCAATCTGTTCACATCCTTTTCTTTTGCGAAAATAATTGCCGCCATTTTGTCCATGATAATATGAATCCCTATAAATTTCAAGGGACAAGCCGGAAACAAAAAAGAGACTGCCACAAAGGGCAATCTCTTCATTTTGAATCATTAAAAACAATCCGTCGACTTACTTCTCCTCGCTGCGAGAAATGGTTACCGTCGTTGCGCCATTAGCGTCGGTGCCTGTTTCAAGCACATAGCCGAGACCATCCGATACAAAACGCACCGGCACCATTGTACGACCATCGCTGTTCACATAAGGCGCCATGTCCATCCATTTCAGCGTGCCGTTTACGGTATACACACTCGCCAACGTGTTCATAATCACTTCGGTATCTTCTGTTTCGATGGTGATGTCATGGGTCGCGTCGTTGTAGTCAACTTCTGCACCAAAACCTTCTGCAACAGCACGCAGCGGCACATACACACGTCCGCCATTCAGCACTGGCACACCATCTTCAATAGAAATGGTTTCATCGCCCAACTGCATCTCACTAACACCAACGGTTAAAATGATATGTTCTGCTGCGTCGTCCTTCGCGAAAGCAGGCATGGTTGAGCTCACCAATACCAGCACCGTCAACACCAGCGCCACAGCCATCTTTATATAACGATTGATTCGTCCCTGATTCATCATTTTATCACTCCTCTTGAAAAAATAGGTGCGAAGCAACGGTTATTATCATAACGCATTTTCAAGCGTGAATCTCAACAGCCTTATGACAATTTCCCAGTTTCACCACTAAACCTGTCACCACGATGTTACTATTTTGATACTTTTCTTCGTGGCTTTAACCTCGTTTCCAAAAATCATCTTCTGATATCGTCACCAGGCCATAACATCTTATAATACAGATGCCGCAAAATCCACGAAAAAATACAACTCTAGGTTGCCCGTCATTGATGAAACTGGTACTATAGAGATATTGTATTGCGTATAGAGGGGGACACTGAATGTCTACGAATACACTTGACCGATTGTCGTTCATTGATATTCTCAAAATCGGTGCAACTTTCGCCATTGTCTTATTACACGTTTCAGCACTTTACGTTCGCATGGACGCTCAGCTGCTCAATCCATCGGGCACCCTGCCCTATATCATCAACTCGCTGACACGCGTTGCACTTCCACTGTTTATGATGGCCACCGGCACGCTGCTTTTGCGTGATCGCTATCGGTTCAATCTGAAAAACAAGTTTACTTTCATTGCCAAAACCTACATTTTCTGGTCGGCGCTGTACATCTGTGCAGACCAGGTGTTGCGGCTTTATGTTGGTGATGAACTGCTGTCGCCAGCAGAAATGATTGTCGGGTGGATACGCGGCCCTTACCACTTCTGGTATCTGCAAATGCTGCTTGGTTTCTACCTGCTGATGCCGCTGCTCGCCCGTCTCAAAGGATTACAGACACTGAGCTACGCCATGCTGCTGCTCTTTGTCATCACGTACATCTATAATCCTTTGGCACCACACCTGCCAGTGTGTGTGCAGAGCTTCATCGGTCAAATCATTCTCACGACACCAAGTGCCATGCTCTTTTATTTTCTGCTTGGTGCCTGGCTCTACCGCGTGCCACATCGCCGCAAGTTGGCCATTGGCTCGGCCATTTCCATCCTCGTCGGAATCGGCATTCGCCTCTACCAGCTTTTCAGCACACCGACTTACCTGGACAGCAGCCTTTTTCAGCCGCTGAATTCCTACAGTGAACTGCTCATTACCGCCGGCATCTACTATCTGCTCGCCTATCTTTTCCGCAATTACCAGGCCAGCGAAAAAATCCAGTATCTGTCTAAATGCACGCTGCGCATCTATGTTGTTTCTGCACTGGTCATTTACGGCTATCAAGTCTTCATCCAGCCAAGCTGGGATTCTCTTGTGTCTTGGCCAACACTCTCCATTGTGCTCTGGTCCATTGTCGTTTTTCTCTGCTCCTGGCTGATCGCTCATGTACTGATGCGCAAAGACCACGCCTTGCAGGCACGCCGCACCAAACGCACATCGCGTTGATTCCACAAATACCATTGGAGGCCCTGTTATGAAAAACATTTTACGCTTCATTATTTATGTCGCTTTCTGCTATGCGGCCTTCGCTCTTTCCGACGCCGTCTACGCATTCTTCGACACCATTTTTTCTGTCTACACCGTTCACTGGCCAACCAGCTTGCAGGCCAGCCTGGTGCCGTCCTTACCGGGATGGATCATCAGCGGCATCATGCTCAATTTCTGCGTACGCAGCCGCTTGACGGTGCCGCCAACCATCCTCGCCCTGTCCTGGCTAATGGTCATCGGGCCCTTCCTGCTGCTCTTTCTCGTAGAACGTGGCATTCTCAGCCTGCCTGTTGACGGCCTCTTCAACGATCCAATGCCGCTGGTCATTCAATGCTTTGCCTTTGTTGCCAGCTTCATCACCGTCAATCACATGACCAATCGTTAACACACAAAAGGACCATGCGTCACGCATGGTCCTTTTATTCTGCTATTTATTGATGTCTTTGCCTGGGTCCTTCGGAATCGCACCGCGGCCATCCTTCGGCACTCCGGAACGATCATAAACACCATCCCACAGAGAATTGCTCATGAGATCGGATTTGTCTCGCTTGCTGTAAGTGGCATCGCTGGCAAAAATGCGCCGGATCTTTTCTAGAATACGCATGATGGGGACACCTCACTTTCGGCGAATCACTTAGTGACAAAAAGTCACCAAAAGCAAAAAAACGACACAAACTTTCTATATATTAATTTTACCATGCGCACCCAACTTTTGCATCATAAACTCGCCAACAGACCATATTTTTATCGCTCGTCGTGTGCATGAACTATTTATCATTCTTATAGAAAGCCTTATTCCCAACCGTTGCAGCCCTACACGACAAATGCTATGCTAAAGACAGCAAACAATCCCACAGCAAAGGAGATTCGCCCTATGAACGTATTCGATATCCTTGGTCCCGTCATGATCGGACCTTCCAGTTCTCACACCGCCGGCGCTGCACGCATTGGCCTAATGGCACGCACCTTGCTCGGACAGGCGCCTGTTAAAGCTGAAATTTTTCTGCACGGCTCTTTTGCCAAAACTTACAAAGGCCACGGCACCGACCGTGCCCTGGTTGCCGGCATTCTAGGCATGGGGCCAGATGACGAACGGCTGCGCGACGCCCTCACCATCGCCCAGGAAGAAAACGTTGCCATCACCTTCACGCCAACCGAATTTGCCGACAGCCATCCTAACACTGCCGAAATCCATTTGACAGCTGCTGATGGCAGCACCGCTTCTCTGCGCGGTGCCAGCGTTGGCGGCGGACGTATTGAAGTGGTTCGCGTCAATGATATGCCCGTTTCTCTGACCGGCGAATACTTCACCCTCATCGTCATTCATCGCGATGCTCCTGGCGCCATTGCTGAAGTCACGCGCATCCTCACCGGCTACGAAGGCAACATTTGCCATTTCGACCTTTCCCGCAAAACACGTGGCGGCGAAGCGATTATGACCCTGTCCATGGACAGCCTGCGCCACGACGACGTTGACGCTCTCTGCGCCGAAATCGAAGCGGCCAACAACATTTACAAATGCATCGCCGTGCAGCCAATCGCCTGAGAAAAGGAGAATCTCTTATGGAAACATTGAAATACACCAGCATTGCCGAGCTTGTCAACGTCGCCACCGAACGCGGCGAACTCATCAGCCAAATCGTCTTGCGCGATCAAGCTGAACAAATGGATGTTGAACCCAAAGTGCTCTTTCAGAAAATGCGCAGCAACTATCAGGTCATGCGCGAAAGCATTCAAAAAGGCACGGACCCTGACATCCGCAGCACCAGTGGCCTGACCGGCGGTGATGCCTACAAGCTCTATCAAGTCTACGAGCATCGCAAATCGCTCACCGGCAGTTTCATGAGCGGTGCCATTTGGCGCGCCCTCGCCGTCAGCGAGCTCAATGCCGCCATGGGACGCATCGTGGCCGCACCAACCGCCGGGAGCTGCGGCATTCTGCCTGCCGCCATCGTCACCATGCAGGAAGAATACAACCTCGACGAATACGATTGCGTCATGGCGCTTTTCACCGCTTCCGCCATCGGCATGGTCATCGGCAACAACGCCTCTCTCGCCGGTGCTTCCGGCGGCTGTCAAGCCGAATGCGGCTCCCCCCAGGCCCAAGGTGGCAGCCACTACACCGTAAAAGCGGTGAATCACGCCAATCTTTCCGTGGAAAGCGGCGAAGCCGTCGCCATTGCCATCAAAAACATCCTCGGCCTTGTCTGCGACCCTGTGGCCGGCCTCGTTGAAATTCCTTGCATCAAGCGCAACGCCGGCGGTGTCACCACCGCCTTCATGGCTGCTGAAGTGGCCCTCGCAGGCATCACCAGCCACATCCCGGCCGATGAAACCATCCTCGCTATGAAACGCATCGGTGACACCATGCCTGCCACCTTGCGCGAAACCGCCGAAGGCGGCCTCGCCATGACCCCAACTGGTCAAAAGCTCAACACCCTCGTCTTTGGCGAAAACGCCGACGCAGCATCCTGCAGCAGCTGCCGTGCTTGCCGTTGACACAACAAAAGCAGGGCGACTGTCGATCAAACGACAGCCGCCCTGCTTTTTGCTTGCAAGATTTCAAAAAAAGAAGGCAACCCAAACCAGGCTGCCAAGCAAGGGGAATGATATCGTGTGGAAAGCGCATGAAGGACAGCGAAATGCATCGTACGGCGACAGCACGCGTTTCTGTGGCGTTCCTGCTGCTGTCCGCCGTCAGGGGATCAGATGCATTCGCACGCAATTCTCGCTCACCGACCATTATTCTACGTGCTCATTGTAAAGCCTGCCACCATAGCCAGTTAAAATCTATGTAAAGTTTTCCTGCATTAAAAAAGCCCTGCACACGCAGGGCTTAATAATTATTGATTCAGCTTTTCAGCCAGGCCGCTCACCAGCTGAGGAATGGTGGTTTCAAAGTCCACACCATACCAAGGCTTGTCAGGGTTCTTGATGGTTTCGCGAATGGTTTCTGCGGTGTAGTCAGCAGCAAGTGCAAACGCATCCTTCAGCGCCAGGCCACGGACAATCCCGCCCACAGACACGCTGGAGAACACATCACCAGTACCATGATAAGCCGCATCCACGTGGTCATTCTGGTAGAAGAAATACTCGCCGCTGCGGGTATCCAGCCCGTACACGCCATTCTTACCATCAGAAAGTGAAATACCCGTCAGCACGACAACCTTGCTGCCGAGTGCAGCCAGCTTGTTCAGCAAGTCTTTCACATACGCTTCGTCGTAGCTTTCCTTATATTCCGTATCCGTCATGAAGCAGGCTTCGGTGATGTTTGGTACAATGATATCCGCTTCTGCGCACAGGGTGGCATTCTGCTTGGCGTAAGCTTCATCAAAAGCAGGATACAGCTTACCGTGGTCCGCCATGACAGGATCAATGAAAATCAGCGTGTCGTCGTCCTTGAATTCGGCAAAGATCTTCTTGCAGATTTCAATTTCTTCCTGGCTGCCGAGATAACCGGTGTAAATGGCGTCGAAATGGATGCCCTCTTTTTTCCAGTGGTCCGTGATCGGTACCAGCTGATCGGTCAGATCCTTGCAGGTGAAATCCTTAAACATCGTGTGCGTCGACAGCACCGCCGTTGGCAGAATCGTCGTCTCCACACCCATCGCTGAAATCACTGGCAACGCCACCGTGATCGAACACTTACCAAAACAGGAAATATCTTGAATCGTCAACACTCTTTTCATAACGAGCATCCTCCTCCGAATGATTACTGATTTCATTATACGCCAAACTGACCTCTTTGAAATAGCCAGACATTAAACTTTCAATAAGGCCAGCTCACCATGCCAGACCGCATCTGGCATGTGTGTTGCGTTTATTTTTTTCAGTAAATACAGGTCAGCAGAAACAGCTCTACTTCATCAGACGATGGCTGCTGCGATGGCTCAAGGCAGCGCCGATGATGTAGAGGGCGACGCCCGCCCAGACGAAGGCGAACATGACGGCGTAGGTGCGCGTGAAAGCTTCGTGGAACAGAAAAATGCCGCAGAGCAGCTGCAAGGTTGGGTTCACATACATCAGTATGCCAGACAGCGAGTAGCTGGTGGTTTGAATACCTTTCGCGAAGATAACGAGCGGTGCACCGGTGATGATGCCAGTGGTTGGCAGAAGCAGCCACTGCCACCAGGCAATCGCTTCGCCAGGGGTGGCCATTTGATTGTGAGCAAACAACCAAACCAGCATGACAAGGGCTGGCACTAGCATCCACAGACATTCGACAGCCAACGAGGTGATGCCATCGAGAACAACCGTTTTCTTAATGGCACCATAAGCGGCAAAAGAACCGCCGATAACGAGTGCCAGCCATGGCACCACGCCATAACTGATGATGGCATAGAGCACCCCCACTGCTGCCAGGGCAACGGACAGTTTTTGCAGGCCGGTGAGCTGCTCTTTGAAAAAGAAGCAGCCGATGAGGATCGACATGAGCGGATTGAGATAGTAGGCCAGAGAGGCATCGATGACGTGGTCGGTGTTGACAGCGATGATGTAACTGCCCCAGTTCACCACAATGAGAATCCCGCTGATCAAGAGGGTGCACATGACACGCCGATCTTTGAATACGTTCTTCAAAGCATGCGTTTGACGCAAAATCAAGAGCAGGATCAGTGCAAAGACCAGCGACCATATCACACGATTGGCCAAAATCATATAACTGTCAACGGTGACCAGAAATTTCCAATACACCGGCAGCACACCAAACAAAAAATAACATAGAAATACCAACCAAGGACCTTTATTATTCATGATAACGTCTTCTTTCTTCAGTCGTTCTTTACCGCAGTAGTATAGCACCATTGATGTCATTGGTTAAGCAAATAATGAATTGATAAAATTTACTGTTCGTTGCTGAACTTTTACACATAAAAAACGGTCCACGCCACATGGGCGTGGACCGATCTCTTAAAATTTTCCAGAACTGCCGGAAAAACCGCCAGCGTCAATGGTGGTGCCGCCACCAAATCCACCACCGTCGTTGTCCATTTTTGGTCGATGGGTGACGATGGTCTGACTGTAAATGTAATCATCGCTTTGATCACTGAGAACGAGGCCGCCATGTTCATGGTCCACATAGTATTCGGCATGAGTTTGGCGCCGCGCGGTTTTCATGCTGTTGATCATAACGCCAACGGTGAGCGCACCAATCAGCGGCGCACCGACAACCGCGAGAAGCAGACAGATCTTGCCAAAGCTGCGTGCCAGGCTGACGTCGTAGGCTTCGCCGTCCACATAGTAGTCGTGGCAGTAGTCGTTGGCGGTGTCGAGATAATCGTCAAATCCGCCGACCCAGTCGTCGTCACGGAAATAGTCGAGGAAGCTGTCGGCCATTTTCTCATTGCCGTAATCGGTAAGCACCTGATTGCCTTCACCATGGGCAATGAGCGCGTAGTCGCGGTACTGCATGGAAAGCATGAGCAGAATGCCGCTGCGTTCTGAGCCAGTGCCAATGCTGTATTGGTCGTAAAGCAGCTTGGCGTATTCGCGAGCGTCGCTGCTGCCTGCCATGTAAGGCACGGTGACAATGGCGACATCAAGGTCGTATTCCGATTGGATGGCTTTGGCCCTAGCTTCCAGCTCTGCCGCCTGTTCCTCGGTCAAGATGCCAGCGGTGTCGTTGACCAGCTGCCCGGCTCCGCTTTCTGCAGCAAAGGCTGGCAGAGCCTGCACCACAAGGAGCAGCACCAAAGCGAGCACCGCAAAAATGCGGCTTCGTTGTATTTTTTGAATCATGGTGCACCTCCTACATCAAGAGCAGCGCCAGCGCGCCGAACACGGCCGCAAAGCCAGCGGTAACCCCGCAGAACCAACCGATGGCGCGCCCTTTTGAAATGGGCAGATCACCAATCATGCGGCCAGTTTGGCCGTTCATGGCAAAGGTGTAGGTCTCACCTTTCCAGCGGGTGGTCAGCATCCACACCGGCAGAAGCGCATAGCGCGCGCTCTTATCCGTAAGCGACAGGTGACGGTGACTCAAGGTGTATTGATCGTAGGGCAGGGTCGCCGCCATGGCGATGCCAACACTTTCCTCGATGCGTTCGCTGGCACGAGCCAGGCTGCTTTCAGCGTCTACGTCGTATTTTTCAGCGAGGAAGCCCGGCAGATAACTGCGCACAAACGGCACCAGATCGTCGTAATTAAACGGCTCAATGGCATCCATGTAGCGGTCTTCCATCTTGGTGGAGCCATCGACGGGAATTTTGTCGAAACCCATGTGGCCTTTGCGTGCCGCCCGATAGTGCTCGATGGTGGTGATTTCGTTGTCGCCAACAATGGCCATATGCGAACGCACGCCGTCGTAGATGTACTCGGCCTCCACCTCGCTGTCAAAGAGCCAAAACGGCACGTAGATGCCTTTGATCTCCTCGATGTGGTTGTCGGCAGCAAAAACTTTCGGCAGCAGGCGCTTGCCTTTGTAAAAGTTTTTCAGCGCGGCAACGGCTTCTTCCTTCGTCTTTTTGAAAGGAATGATGTAGTCTGGCTTTAGGGTGCCGGCGAGACGCCCTTCAAGCACGGTGGGATTTCCACAGTACACGCAAGTGGTGGCAATGGTATCGTCGTCGCAGATGATCGCCGCTCCACAGGACGGACAGGTATAAACATGCAGCGATTCTTCCTCGCCAGCCTCCCAGCTGCTGCCCGGCGGTGCATCGCCCCAATCCATGGCGCTGTCGGTGGTTCCTTGCGGACCTTGTTCATCTTGATAAAGCTTTTCCAGCACACTGGCTTGGAAAGTGCTGTCGCAGTAGGCGCAGCGCACCTCGCCGTCGCTCGGCGAAAAAGCCAGCGGCGCGCCGCAGTTCGGGCATTTAAAATTTGTTACCTCCGCCATCGGCGGCACCTCCTTTAGCTGCGCTGGATGTCGTCGTCGTTAAATGGATCGCCGCATTCTGGGCAGAATTTTGGTGGATGAGTTGGATCTTCCGGCACCCAGCCGCATTTGTTGCAGGCGTAGCGCGCCGGCTGTGGGCGTGCCGTGCCGCATTCGCTGCAGAATTTGCCGCTGTTTTGTGTGCCGCAATTTGGGCAAAGCCAGTTGGCCGCTGCCCCAGCGGCGTTGGCTGGATTTGGCTGACCACAGTTGGTGCAGAATTTTCCAGTGTTGCCGGTCTGGCCGCAGGCCGAACACGTCCAGCCGCCGGTTGGTGCCGGCTGTTGCCGCTGGGCCCTGCCGGACCGGTTGGCGGCTTGTCTTCCTGCCGCATTCTGCGCCATCCCCATGCCCATGAAAGCACCGATGGCTCCCATGCCGCCTTCGTTGGCAGCCGCTGTCTGCATGGCTTCCGCCTGCGCACCGGTGAGATGGGCAGCAGCCATGCGCGGATCACGCAGGGCAGCGTTGCGCTGGATTTCCTTAATGAGCTGAGCGTCTTCTTCCGACGCCGACACCGAGCTGACCCCGAAGGAGACCACGGACAAGCCGCGCAGCTGCCCCCATTTTTCGCTGAGAATGTCATTGAGCGCATCGGCGATTTCTGCCGTGTGCGCTGGCAGCGCACTGTAGCGAATGCCCATAGCCGAGAGCTTAGCGAAGGCTGGCTGCAAAGCGGTCAGAAGCTCCGTCTTAAGCTGGCTGTCGATGGCATCGCGGGTATAGGTATCGGTGATGTTGCCGACCACATTGGCATAAAAGAGCACAGGGTCGGTGATGCGATAGGAATATTCGCCAAAGCATTTGATGGCAATGTCCACATCGAGGCCAATGTTGGCATCGACCACGCGGAATGGCACCGGGCTGGCCGTGCCGTACTTATTGCCAATAATTTCCTTGGTATTTACATAATACACACGCTGGTCATGAGCCGTTTCTGCCCCGAAGGTGAAACGCTTGCCGACCAGCTTGAAGCTGTCGATGAGGCCCTTCTTGAGGTCGCCGCAGAAAAGACTTGGTTCGGTGGACGCATCGTATTCAAAAGCGCCTGGCTCGGCACAAAATTCCACGATCTTCCCCTGATCGACAATGAGCATGCACTGCCCTTCAGCAACCACAATGACAGAACCGGTGGTGATGATGTTGTCGCTGCCTTTGCGATTGACGCCGCGACGTCCCTGGTTTTGTTCGCCCTTGCGCACCAGTTCGTCAGCAGCCATGGCGTCGCAAACAAAGTAGTCCTTCCACGTATCTGCCAAAACGCCGCCAACCGCGCCAATCCCAGCGCCCAAGGCGCCGCCTATTCTGTTGAGTCCCATAATAATTCTCCTTTACTGATCTAAGCGCGTGAAATCGCCGTCGATGTAGCGAGTGTACGCATCCACCTGATCCGGCGTCATTTCACGATAGTTGGAATCAAAATCGCGGAAGAGGCGAGGGTTCACCTCGCGATAGTTCAAACGCGCCGCCGTACGTAAACGACAGAAGCTCAGCATCAACGGCTGACGCACATAGAACGCATCGATTTCTCCTTCCGTTGGGTCATGAAAAGCAGGATGTATGACTTCCTCTCCCGCCTCATTGACATAGTAGAAACGTGGCACTTTTTCGTACTCAGAGCCAAAATAGTGCACCAATTCCGGTTCGGTTTTCTTCTTTTCCATCATGTACTAACCTCCAATTATTTTGAACGTCGATTTAAGACAACAATTCCTGCAAAAATAAGCGCAATACCCAGCACCGCTGACAATGTGATCGGCTCGTGAAGCACCGCAATGCCCACCAGCGTCGCCACCATCGGTTCTGCAAACGCCAGCACACTGGCCTTGCTTGGCGCCAGCACCTGCAACCCGCGTGTGTAGAAAATGTAAGGCAGCGCCGTAGAAAAAAGCCCCAGGCCGCAAATCCCCAGCACCATACCGCCGTTGACCGCCGGCATTTCGGCGCCTGTCAAGATAAAGACAATGCCCATCGAGCAAGCCGACACAAACAGCGAATAAAACGTCACCGTCATCGGCTCGTAATGATCCAGCGCCACCCGTCCAAAGATGCTATAAAGCGCATAGCAGATGGCAGAGCCAATCCCAGTCGCAATGGCAATCGGTGCCAGTTGCACACTGCCGCCGCCAATGAGCCCAGTCACAAAGAGACAGCCGGCAAAAGCCAACACCACCGCCACAATTTTCTGCTTGGTGATTTTCTCCTTGAAAAAGAGCCGTGACATGAAAATAACAAAGAACGGCGCCGTGTAAAGCAACACCGCCGCCACGCTCAGCGTCGTAAAGGTCTGGGTCATGAAATAAAACACATTGAAGCAGCCGATCGACACAAAGCCTGTTCCAATGAACATCCATATATTTCGCGGCTGGATGCGAAACGTCTGTCTCGAGCGCACGCCCAGATACAACGCCAGCATAGCCGCAGCAGCAAAGCTGCGGAAAAAAGCAATGGCCAGTGAAGACATGCCGCAAGCCGAAAGATAACGGGTGAACAAGCCGATGCAGCCCCAGCAGGCCGCCGCAAACAGCACCTCCGCCACCGCGCGTCCTTCACTTTTCTTCTCACTCACTCTCCGTCTCCTCCTTTTCATTTTCTGCTTCCTCCTCATTGTACCCTGTTCGCCAGGAAATGAAAATACCTGTTTTCCAGCCGCGCTGCCCGTGCTATGATAGAGAAAAACCCACAGCAAAGGAGTCCGCCATGCACCAGTTTTTTCTCAATGAACCCCTGAACGATGACGCTCTCAACGCGCCTCTCGTTCTTTCCCGCAAAGAATACCAACACCTCTTCGTTCTGCGCCTGCGCGACGGTGAACAGTTTGTGTTCGCCGATGGCTGCGGCCGCGAGCACGTCTTTGAGGTGGTCGCCAGCGACAAAAACACCATCACCGCCAAATGCATCGAAACCCGCGCCAGCGAAAACGAGCTCGCCTGCCAACTTGTGCTTTTGCAGGGGCTGCCAAAACGCGAAAAACTCGAATTCATCATCCAAAAAGCCGTCGAGCTCGGCGCTCACGACATCCTGCCTGTAATGATGGCGCGCAGCAACGTGCGCATCGACGAAAAAAAATCTGAGCGCAAGGCCGAGCGTCTGCACGAAATCAGCAAAAGTGCCGCCAGCCAGTCCAAGCGCGGCATCATTCCCGAAGTGCACGGCGTGCAGTCCTTCGCCAGCGCCCTCGACGCCGTCAGCGATGCCGACATCAAACTCATCGCCTACGAGGACGAAACCAACCGCGGCACCCTGAGCGCCCTTTTGCCAACATTGCCACAGGCAAAGAAAATCGCCATCCTTGTCGGCCCAGAAGGCGGCATCAGCGACGAGGAATGGCAGCAAGCCAAGGCCCACGGCTTCCAAAGCGTTTCCCTCGGAAAGCGCATCCTCCGCACCGAAACCGCTGGCCTCTGCCTGCTCTCCTACCTCATGCTTCATTTGGAAAACGCATAAAAAAACTCGGCTGTCGTTTTTGACAGTCGAGTTTTCTTCAATCAATGAATTTTTAATTTATGCAGGGTTTTGATATAACCTGGATCGTCGTGATCAACGATGTCGCTGTGGCCGATATCAAGTTTAGCGATCGCCGCCATGTCTTCATCACTTAAGCTGAAGTCCCAGATGTTAAAGTTTTCTGCCATGCGTTCTTTATGCACCGATTTTGGAATAACAGTAACACCACGTTGAACGTTCCAGCGTAAAGCGACTTGAGCGGCACTCTTTCCATATTTATCGCCAATACGAGTGAGCACTGGATGGGTAAAAATACCATGGATGCCTTCGGCAAATGGCCCCCAGGCTTCTGGATGAACGCCATACTGCGCCATGGTTTTCAAGGCCTGTGGCTGCTGGAAAAATGGATGCAATTCCACCTGATTCACCGCAGGAATAACTTCCACCGTCTCACAAAAATCAACCAGACGCGCTGGATACATATTGCTGACCCCAATGGCACGCAGCTTTCCTTCTTTGTAAGCTTCTTCCATCGCACGATAAGCACCAATGTAATCGCCCAATGGCTGATGAATCAGATAAAGGTCCAGATAGTCGATCCCCAGTTTTTCAAGAGAGGTCTGAATCGCTTGCTTGGCCCCTCCATAGCTGGCATCCTGAACCCAAAGTTTTGAACTAATAAACAACTCCTCACGAGGCAGTCCGCAAGCTTTGATGGCGCGCCCAACGCCTTCTTCGTTCATATACGCTGCGGCTGTGTCGATCAGTCGATATCCTGTCTCAATTGCTTCCAGAACCACTTTCTCACACTCTGCCGGATCGGTCACCTGAAATACGCCGAACCCTTCCAGAGGCATTTTGACACCATTGTTCAATGTTACAAAATCCAAAATGATGACCCCCTTCGTTTTTTTATATTATACGCCATATATTCCTTTGATGCCAATAGAGTTTGATAATTGTTGCTATTTTCAAAAAAATCCACGAGCAACAAAAAACCCGACCATTGCTGGTCGGGAGTAGGACAATCACGAATTACTTGTCTTGATGCGCATTGTGGTAATTTTCGGTTTTGCGAATGGCCTCGTCCACATCGTCGCGGCTAATTGGATATGGCAGATACTGCATGCAGCGGTCAGCCATGGTGCCATCGAGCAGCTTTTCGTAGTCGGCGCTGCCGATGGTAATGTCGATTTCAGCCAGGCTCGTTGGCAGTCCAAGAGCACGGTTGATGTTGAACTGACGTTCAAAATCCTCCATGCGCTGTTCGTGCATGAGCTGTGGCAGGCAGGCATAGGCAACAATTTCGCCGTGCAAATGATTTTGTTCGCAGGCAGGAATTGGGGTGCTGCCGTAGAAAATGGAGTGCGGAATCGCACCATTGTATTTTTCTGTTTCGATCAGCGTGCTAATGATCCCGCCAGTGATGACAATGTTAAGCACGATGTGCTTGAGGGCTTCGCTGGCACGCTGGTTTTTGCAGTCGTCGTAGGCCTGAACAGCATATTTAAACAATGGTTCGCCGCAATGCTTCGCCAAATCCACACCAATCATATTGGAATGATCGAGCTCGTCGTTCATGGATGAGAAGGTTGGTTCGTAAGCTTTGCTGAACGCGTCGCCAATGCCGGCCCAGATGTATTCCAGCGGTGCTTTGGAAATGATGTCCAAGTTAATGAAGCAATGTTTCGCTGGTTCTCTGCGATAGTGGAAGCCTGCTAGACTGCGATCCAGATTGTGCATGACGCAGACGAGGGTGACCGCTGCACAGTTGGACGCAATGGTTGGGAAGGTAAACAACGGTTTGTCAATTTTATCGCTGGCAGTTTTGCAGGTATCGATGGCGCGGCCCCCGCCGACCGCAAAAATCATATCCGCTGCCAAAACATCTGGGTTGGCGCAGAGAGCATCTGCTGCTTCGTAGGTAACATCGTCGCCGTATTTGAGAAAACCAGTGATTTCAATGTCGCTGCCAGCAACGCCAGCAAGCAAATCGTCTTTGGCCGCTGCCATAGCTTTTTCGCCGCCGATGACAATGGCTTTGGTGCCATATGGTCGACAGATGGCCGGTACTTTTTTATAGACATCTTTATCACCAATGCTATACGCTGGAAGAAAAACGGATTGAGTTTCCATTTAAACAACTCCTTTGGACTTAAACTGTTATAGCACAATTATAAAGCGAATGTGTTTTTTGCGCAATGTTTTAAAAAAAATTGCGTTCAACTTCTGTCAATTCTCGGTCAGAGTGCTATAATAAGAACCACCAAACAGGAGATAAACTGTACTACAAAAATGAAAGGAAGGATTCCTTCTATGCTAGAAAATAAAGAAGCGCACTTGCGCGCATTGCGCGACATTTTTGACGAAGAGCGCGTGCTTCACGAGCCCATCGACTGCTTTGGCTACAGCTACGATGCCTCCCCCGAAGCGCTGAATCCAGATGAAACACCGGACTTTGTCTGCAAAGCCCACAGCACTGCCGAGGTATCGGCGCTGATGAAATACGCCAATGCCCATAAAATTCCTGTCGTTTGCCGCGGCACTGGCAGTGGCCGCAGCGGCGGTGTCATCCCTGTACGCGGCGGCATCGTGCTAATGGTCGACGAAATGAACCAGATCATCGAACTGGATGAAAAGAACCTAACCCTGCGTGTGCAGCCAGGTGTGCTGACCAAAGAAGTTCACGATTTCTGTGCCGCTCACAACCTTTACTATCCACCAGAACCTTCTTCCTATAAATATTCCACCATCGGCGGCAACATTGCCGAAAACGCCGGCGGCATTCGCGCTGTCAAATACGGCGTCACCAGCGACTATGTGCTGGGGCTTGAAGTAGTGCTCGCTAATGGCGATGTCATTCACACCGGCGGCAAGCTCATCAAAAACGTCACCGGCTACAACATGACCCAACTTTTCGTTGGATCAGAAGGTACCCTCGGCATCATCACCGAAGCCACCCTCAAGGTCATCGGACGTCCTAAATTCGTCAAGAGCGCTATGGCTACCTTCCGCACCATCGAAGATGCCTGCACCGCGGTCGGCGACTGCCTCATCAGCGGCGTCACGCCAACAGCGGCCGAACTGATGGACAAACTGAGCTGCGAAGCCACGGCCAAGTTCAACGATTTCCCAATTGGCGACGACGTTGGCGCCATGCTTGTCATCGATCTCGACGGCAACACCGCCGACATTTGCGACAGCGACATGGCAACGTTGGAAGCCGTTTGCCGCAAAGACGGCGCTCTTGATTTCACCCTTGCCAAAGACGATGCCGAACGCGACCATCTCTGGAACCTGCGCAACAAGCTCAGCACCGCTCTCAAAAGCTTGGCACCAGACCGCGTCGGCGAAGACATCACCGTGCCACGCTCAGAGCTGCCATCCATCTGCACGAAGATCGTCGACATTGCCACCCGCTATGGCTTCCAGGTCTCCATCTTCGGCCATGCCGGCGATGGCAACCTGCACCCATCCCTGCTCTGCGACATGGGCCAGCCAGGTGTGCCGGAAAAAGTCCACGCCTGTGTCGGCGAAATCTTCCAGGCCGCAGTGGACTGCGGCGGCATGCTCAGCGGTGAGCACGGCATCGGCATCTCCAAGCAACCATACATCGACATCGCACTGGAAAAAGAAGAGATTGACGCATCGCTCCTGATCAAAAAGGCGCTTGATCCGAACAACATCCTCAATCCCGGAAAGATTTTTAATCGGTGAGCACCATGGACAAGAACCAACATTATGAAAAACTCAAAGCCATTGTAGACAAATGCGACCGCTGCGGCGCCTGCACGACGGTCTGCCCACTCTACAAAGTCCATCGCATCGACCGCGCCACCTCGCGCGGCAAGATCGCCATTGTCCGTGCCTTGCTTGAGGACAAGCTCGACGGCAATGAAAAAGCTTTGCGCCATGCTCTTGACTACTGCTTGCTTTGCAAAGCCTGCACCGAAGTCTGCCCTGGCAAAGTCATGACGGACCAGGCCATGATTGAAATTCGTCAGTGGCTGCGTGAAGACCATGGCCTTTCACCAAAATACCGTCTTGTCGGCGGTTTCATGTCCAACAGCCCTCTGAAATCCTTGAGCCGTCCTTTCATCGGCGCCGCTCAAACGCTGCAATTTCCGCGTCTCACCCGCGGCCTGCTGCCTGCCAATCACACAGCGCCTGCTTCCATGCAGCACAGTGGCCCAGCAGTATTCTCCAAACCAGCAGCCAAATGCACCGTCGACCTCAGCAACGTCAAACGCGTCGCTTACTTCAAAGGCTGTGCCATGAAGCTCTTTTTCAAAAACGCCAGCGATGCCTCCATCGCCCTTATTGAAAAGACCGGCCACCACGTTGATGTGCCAAACGTCGACTGCTGCGGACTGCCACAGCAATCCCACGGCATGATTCCGCTTGCCAAAAAAATGGCCAAGCGCAACATTGAAGCCCTCAAGGACTACGACCTCATCATCACCGACTGCGGCAGCTGTGGCGCCATGCTCAAAGAATACGGCGAACTTTTTGCCGACGACTTTACCATGCGCGATAAAGCGCGAGCCTTCAGTCAAAAAGTCATGGGGCTCAGCGAATACCTCTACGCCGTTGGCTACGAACCAACGCCACATAAAGACCTGCGCGTCACCTACCACGCCTCCTGCCACCTCAACCGCGGCCAAGGCATTCACAAAGAACCACAGGCCTTACTCGCCAAAGCCGTCACCTACCTGCCTGCCGACAACGCCACCATGTGCTGTGGCGGCGCAGGCACCTTCCAAATCGACTTCCCGTCAACCTCCAGCAAAGTGCTCGCCAACAAATACAAAGACTTCAAAGCCACCGGCGCCGACATCGTCGTCGCCGAATGCCCAAGCTGCCTCATGCAGCTCGGCAAACTCGAACGCTACAAAGACCTCAAAGTGCTGCACATCAGCCAGGTATTGTAAAATCAAAAAAGGATTGATCCGATAACCCAGGATCAATCCTTTTTTGTTTGCTCAGTTTTCCAACAAATCCATCGTTACGGCGCTGAATACGGTCATACCGGTTTGCAGGACGCCTTCATCAAAATCGAAGCGGCAGCCGTGAGGCACGTCTTCAGTGGCCGTCAGCAGTCGCATGAAGGCGGCCTGGCCGCCGTGTTGCTGCACGCGCGCCATCATATAGGAGATGTCTTCGCTGTCGTTGAGGTGTTGTTCCGAGCAAGACGACAACGCAACATCGGGCAGCGCCTCGCAGACGCTTCGAATGCGCTCCATGAGCGCGGCATCACTGGTAAGGGAAAAGGCTTCACCGCGCTTGTCGATGGTCACTTCACAGCCATGCATGGCCGCGGCAGCGCTCAGAATGCGGCGCGCGTAGTCTTCCATGTAAGCGTTGACAGCAGTGGTTTCACCACGCACTTCCAGGGCCATGTCGGCAGCATCGGCAATGATGTTGCGCCCACTGCCAGCGCGCACGGTGCCCACATTCACGCGCGAGGCGCCGCCGCTGTGACGCGGTATGGCGTAAAGGTTGCTGATAGCCGTCGCCAACGCCAGCATAACATTGCGCCCCTGCTCCGGTGCGCTGGCGGCATGGGCGGCCCGACCGCGAAAGTGAGCATCCAGCTTGGTCGTGGCGTAGGCGCCACAACTGCCTGGAATCACATCGCCGTCAAGGTCGCCGCGCTCCTGAATGTGGGCCGCGAGAAGCACGTCCACGTCGTCAAGATGCCCTTTCTCAACGATGGCAGCCGCACCACGCACGCCTTCCTCCGCCGGCTGAAAAATCAGCTTCACGGTGCCATGCAGCTGAGCGCGATGACTCGCTAGAATCTCTGCCACACCGAGGCCGATGGCGGTGTGGCCATCATGCCCGCAGGCATGCATGCTGCCCGCCTGCGTCGACACATAGCCTGCGCGCACGGCCTGACGATCAGCATCCATGCTTTCGGCCAGCGGCAGCGCATCCATGTCGAAACGCAGCGCCACCACCGGCCCTTCGCCAGCACGCAGCACACCAATGACCCCGGTGCGGCCGTCGCGCATCTGCGCCGCCAGCGCTGGTGAAACGCCTGCCGCAAGCGCTCTCTCATAGGCCGCATCGAGCTTTTCCTGCGCAGGCAGACCCATGCGCGTGTCTGCCGTCACCGCGTCCCCCACAAGCACCTCGTAGCCCAACGCCTGCAGCCGCTCAGCCACCAGCGCCGAGGTGCCAATCTCCAGCCAGCCCTGTTCCGGCTGCCGATGCAGCTGCCGCCGCAGTGCCTGTATCTGCGAAAACAACGCCGCACTCTGCGCTGCAATGTCCTGAAATCGTTCGTTCATCCCTGATCGCCTCCTGCCCCTATCATAATCGCTTACCAAAGCAAGTGCAAGCGCACAAAAAAACAGAGCCAATAAGAATTGACTCTGTTTCATTCTCTATTATTCCACCATCATGATCTCGTGATAGAGCGGGTGGTCGTCCCATTCGCCGATAAAGCGCACTTCGGTTTCCAGGCGTACGCCAAATTTTCTCAGCACTGCCGCTTGCACGGTGTGAATGAGTCGGATGACGTCGTCAGCGGTGGCACCACCGGTATTGACGAGGAAACCGGCATGTTTGGTGGATACTTGTGCGCCACCAATATGATAGCCTTGCAGGCCAGCATCAATGATGAGCGGACCGGCATAGTGCCCCACTGGTCGCTTGAAGGTGCTGCCAGCACTGGCCATTTCCAGCGGTTGTTTGCTGGAGCGACGTTCGCTGAGATCGGCCACTTTAGCAAGGATTTCCGCCTTATCGCCGTGCTGCAGCTGCATGGTAACCGCCAGACAAACGAGCGGTTCGTCCTTAAGACGGCTGTGGCGATAGCTGAAACGCATTTCCTCGGCTGGGATGTCACGAATGAGGCCGCCCTCATCGAGAACCGTAACCGACGTGATCACGTCTTTCATTTCGCCATCGTAGGCACCAGCGTTCATGTAGGCCGCACCACCGATGCTGCCAGGAATGCCGCTGGCAAATTCCAGGCCAGTCAGCCCCAGCTCTGCGCACGCTTTGCTAACGTTGATCAGAGACAAGCCTGCGGAAGCCGTCACCGTTGTGCCATCAACAACGAGACGCTGCAAACGTTCGGTGGCAATAACCACACCACGAATGCCCTGGTCGCTGACCAGCACATTGCTGCCTTTGCCCAGCACAAAGAACGGTTGATCTTCTTCGGTGCAAGCACGAATAACATCAGCGAGGGCCTCTGCCGTTTCAGGAAAAACCATGACATCGCATGGCCCGCCAATTTGAAAAGTTGTGTGGCTGGCGAGCGGTTCGTTAACACGCACCTCTGCCACGCCAGGAATGGATGAAAAGAGATCGATCATTCGTGGGTCTCCTTTCTTTTATAGATAATGCTGCTCTGCCGCTTCATAGGTACCCAAAACGCGGAAATCCACGGTTTTTCTGCGCACCTGTCGCAGACAATCAAGGAAGTTTTCGTCATCCCAGCGGCCAAGCAAATCAATGTAGAAGCTGTATTCCCATGGCTTGCCGATCACAGGCCGTGATTCAATGCGGCTCATGTCGTAATGGCCATCGGCAAAATAACGCAGCGCTTCCAACAGCGCCCCTGGACGATGTGCCGTTTTGAACACAATGCTCACCTTGTTTTGACGATCGTTCAATTCCGGTTCTCGGCGAATGACGACAAAGCGGGTAATGTTCGAGTAGTTGAAGTTAACGTGTGGCACCAAAATATCCAAGCCATACACTTCCGCCGCCTGCTTGGAGGCAATGGCCGCCCCATTGGCTGGTTTCGTTTCGGCGATGTAACGCGCGCTCATGGCTGTATCGGCATAAGGGCGTGCTTCGATGCCATGTTCCAGCAGAAAGCGCTGACTTTGGCCAAGGCCCTGCGGATGAGAATAAACAAATTCCACATCTTCCAGCTTGGTGCCCGGCACCGCCATCAGATTCTGAGTAATTTCCAATGCCGTTTCGCCAACAATGTAGCAAGGCTTTTCGTAAAGCAAGTCGTACACATCGTTGATGCTGCCAGTGGACGAATTTTCAATTGGCAGCACGCCGTAATCGTACTCGCCATTCACCACACCTTCCACGACAAATTGGAAATGCGTCAGGCCCGTACGGTTGACATCCTTTCCGAAGACCTTGATGCAGGCGCCATCGCTGAAGGACCCTTCAATGCCCTGGAACGCCACGCGAGGCTGTTCAACCGGCGTTGCAAAAGGAGGCAACAGAGCGCTCATCAGTCTTCGCTCCCTTCGCCTTCAAGCAGCTTTACAGTCTGCACATAGATGGCCGCTTCAATGCGCTTGCGCTGCAAGTCACAGCCATATTCGTAGGGCTCATTGATGCTGCCACCGTAACGGATGTTGTTGGCATGGCAGCCGCCGCTGCAGTAGAAGCGCGCCCAGCAGTCCATGCAGGTTGGCTTGGTGAGCACGTTCGCTTTTTGGAAGCGTTCAGCAATTTCCGGTTTCTGAATGCCGGTGAATACGGTGCCCATTTTGTACTCTTCTTCGCCAACAAACTGATGGCAAGGATAGAGATCGCCTTCTGGGCTGACCGCCAGGTAATCATGGCCGCTGCCGCAGCCGGAGAGACGTTTAGGCAGACATGGGCCACCAGTGAAATCCACGTTGAAGTGGAAGAAATTGTAGCCTTTGCCTTCGCGCCAACGCTGGAGATAGTGACGCGCAAGGATGTTGTAGTTTTCAAGAATAACCGGCTTATCTTCTTCGGTCAGAGTGTAAGGCATTTCTGCCGGTGCAACGACCGGTTCCATGGAGATTTCCTTGAAACCAAGATCGTCAGCCAGATGAATGACATCCGCCGCAAAGTCTGGGTTGTAGTGGGTGTAGGTGCCACGCACGTAGTACCACTGCTGGCCACGGGTTTCGACGAATTTCTGGAAATGGTCGACGCAGGTGTCGTAGCTTGGCTGTCCACCCACAAAGCGACGCATGTTGTCGTGCACTTCTTTACGACCATCGAGGGAAAGAACGGCATCCATGTGCTCGTCATTGACCCACTTGCCGCAAGCATCGTCAAGCAGCACGCCATTGGTGGTCAGAGTGATTTTCAGCACCTTGCCCAATTCAGCGGCGCGTTGGTGGCCATATTCCACAACGGCTTTGCAGACATCCATATTAAGGAGTGGTTCGCCGCCAAACAAGTCCACTTCGACGTGGGTACGGTGCTTGCTGGCTTCCATGAGGAAGTCAATGGCTTTCTTACCCACTTCCAAGCTCATCAAGGAGCGACCGCCGCCATAGGCGCCGCTGTCGGCAAAGCAATAGCCGCAGCGCAGATTGCAGTCGTGTGCCATGTGCAGGCAAAGCGCCTTAACGATCGGTTCAGTATGTGGGGTGAAATCGCTGAAATCAATGTCGCTGAAGAGCAGCCCTTCGTCGATCAATTCAGCGATGCCTTCAGCGACGTCTTTGGCGTCTTCTTCGCCATACACTGCCGCTGTCTGAGCGATGGCTTCGTCCCACGTCTTCCCTTCCTCGAGGGCATCGAGGAAGGCATCGACGGTTTCGTCAGTGACGTGAATGGAGCCGCTGTTGATGTCGAGCATCAAGTGCAAGTCTTCAAAAACAAAACGGTGAATACGTGAAAAATCCAATTCTCTTGTCATGGGCATACGACCTTAGCGAATTTCAGTGTAACCGTGCATGTATGGAACCAGTGCCTTTGGAATGGTTACGCTGCCGTCAGCGTTCTGATAGTTTTCAAGAATAGCAGCGAGGGTACGGCCAACAGCCAGACCAGAACCATTCAAGGTGTGAACGAAACGCACCTTACCATCGGCATCGCGGAAGCGCAGGTTCGCGCGGCGAGCCTGGAAGTCTACGAAGTTCGAGCAGGAAGAAATTTCACGATATTTGCCATAGCTTGGCAGCCAAACTTCCAAGTCGTAGGTCTTTGCAGAGCTGAAACCGATGTCACCAGCAGACAAGCAAATGACACGATATGGCAGTTCCAAAGCCTGGAGAATATCTTCAGCGTCATGGGTGAGGCTTTCCAATTCTTCCCAGCTGTGGTCAGGATGCGCCAGTTTTACCATTTCAACTTTGTGGAACTGATGCTGACGGATGATGCCACGAGTATCACGGCCGGCAGAACCAGCTTCGCTGCGGAAACATGGGCTGAATGCGCAATATTTAACAGGCAGATCCTTTTCGCTGAGGATTTCGTCACGATGATAGTTGGTAACAGGTACTTCAGCGGTAGGAATGAGATAATAATCGGTGTTTTCGAGGTGGAACATGTCTTCTGCAAATTTTGGCAGCTGACCAGTCCCAAAGTCGGATGCACTGTTGGTCATGTATGGTGGAATCAGTTCCGTGTAACCATGCTTTTCGGTGTGCATGTCAATCATAAAGGAAATGATCGCACGTTCGAGACGAGCAGCCAGGCCTTTGTAGAAGGTGAAGCGGCTGCCAGTAACCTTTGCCGCACGGTCAAAATCAAGAATGCCAAGATCCACACCGAGATCCCAGTGAGCCTTTGGTTCAAAATCGAACTGACGTGGTTCGCCCCAGGTGCGTTCTACACGGTAGTCGTCTTCGCCACCATCTGGAATGCTGTCGTCTGGCATGTTAGGGATGCTGACAACGAAATCACGAACCTGTGCTTCCAGAGCGTCCTTGCTTTCATCGAGTTCTTTGATTTTTTCGTTGATGGCAGATACTTCAGCCATGAGATCATCGGCGCTTTCGCCATTGCGCTTGCGCTGACCAACTTCCTTGCTCTTCGCGTTGCGCTGGCTCTGCAGCTCTTCGATCTGAGCGATGACTTCGCGATGCTTTTCATCGGCTTCCAGGAATGGCTTCATATCGATTTCTTTGCCGCGGCGGCCAACAGCCTGGGCAACACGTTCTGGTTCACGACGCATAAGTTTGATGTCTAACATTAATTCTTCCTCCCAAAATATAATTATTCTTTAATTGGTAAATGGATGTATTCCATACTTAACACACTTGCTAACTTGCGGCTTTCTTCGCTGATGGAGCGATCCACCGGCTGTTCAATCTGCATCCACATCAATGCCGTAGTGCGATCCTGCTGCTTATAGCCCAGCACCATCTCGGCAATGTTGACGTCTTTTTCGCCCAGGAGGGTACCCACCTGACCGATCAGGCCTGGACGATTGATGTGCGGCACCAAGAGCACATGTTCATGCGGATGACCTCGGAAATAATAATCATCCACCTGAATAATATTGTCTTCGCCGCCGGCACGATCGCCTGCCACTTGGAGATGAACACTCGGCGTTTCCACGGATAAACGCAGCTGCTCGTTTTGAAGGCTGCTGTTCTTTTTGAACTGCAGCTGAAGCCCTTGTTCTTCCGCCCAGAGGCGGCTATTGACAGGATTCACCTTCCGTGCGCCAAGGCCTTCGGCCAACCCTGCCAGCAGTGACGCCACAATGGCGTCGCTTTCTGTCACAGGAAGCGCACCGCTCTCTTCGATGTCCAGCGCCTCAGGCAGGGCGCTCAAGCGCTGTCCCATGAAGACGCCCAGCAAATGGCCCAAGTTGCACCAACGACTGCCTTCTTTAAGGTTGGCAACATGCACACGCGCAATGTTTGTCGCCGTATCCACCTGCTCTCCAGAAAGAGCCGCCACCACATCTCGTGCCATTTCCACCTGATTGCCAATGCGCGCTTCGCGAGTATTGGCCGCTTCGGCCACCGTTACCCGCCCATAAGGCGCCGCCTCTTTAGCCAACGCTTCCTGACCAGCAGGCAAATCAATGGCAAAATAGTCCAGGTAGCCCCAATCCAACGCACGCACCAATTCTTCCCAGCGGAAAATTTGTGGATCCGTCAGGCAAATCAGACCAGCGCCTTTTTTCATCAGCTGAATCTCATCTTTGCCTACCAACCCCTGATTCCATTCCTGCGGCAACGCTAAGAGCACGACAAAATCGCTGCGCACAAAGAGATCCACCAGGCTCGTGCTTTCACAATGATACAGCATCGCACGTCCGCGATTCAAATCAGGATCATAGCACAGCATCTGCATGCCAAAGCCCTGCGCACGTTTGGCAATTTCTCCAGCCAATGGAGGGAAACCCAAAAAGCCAATGGTCTTATCCTTCAGCTCAATGGCGCTGTCATCTTTGCGCTCCCGCGCCATCGACAACATGAGATAGAGTGCGTCATCAGCCACTGACGCGGCTTCGCCATAGCGAGGCTCTAAAAGCATCAAGCCAGATTTCGTGGCGCGCGTCCGGTCAAAATTCTCATTATCTTGCCCCAGACACCCCAGCACACGCACAGCCGCCGTATCCTCATAAATAGACTCTGGCAGCGGCGCATGCCCAGTTAAGATGACAGCATCGGCTGAAGCCGCCTCAGTCAGCTCAGCATCGACCGCCACATCCACGCCCGCCGCATTCAGCTTTTCCATGGCTTCCTCACACAGACGCTCTTCCAAAATGATTTTCACGGCCATTCCTCCTTTCGTAAAATAAAAAAACCGCCCCCAGAACAGGGACGGAGAATTTCCGCGGTACCACCCAGATTATGACAATGGTCATCACTCGAACGGCAGATAACGGCTGCCAGCCGTGGCCATTACGCCAACGCTCCAGGGTGGACAATCAGCTGCCTCCATCCGGTTTGCACCACCCACCGGCTCTCTGCACAGAAAACACACTGATAAGCCCTTTCATAGCTAGTTTAATTTTATTATCCTTGAAGCGTAAAGTCAAGCATCGATCAATATATAACGAAGACTGATGGATGCCGCGCCTTACTCCTCAGCGAGCACCGACTCCGTGTAAAAGCTGTAATGCGCAGTACCGCCACAGTCCTTTTCCTTATCCCAAGTCGCCGTCACCGAATACACCGCGTCGTACGACAAAAGCGTCAGCGCCAGCTCCTCGTCCACTGCAACATCCACCGCCTGCGCCTCCACATCAGTCCTGTTCCAGAGCGCCGTATCCCAGGCGCACACCGACACGCTGTCTGGCGCTGCCTCAAACTCAAGCTGTGCGACCGCCGAGGAATCCTCGCGCGCCACCGCCAACGGCGACATGCTGTCCTTCGCCTCCAACGGGTGTACGCTGTCTGCCTCCACACCAACCCCGTGCCCATTTTGCACATAGGACCAGCTGTAGGTGCCACGCAAAGCTTTTACACTGTTTTCACCGCAGCGAACCGTCAACACCGGCGGCTTGCTGCCCAAACTTCCTTTCTCGTTGGAAGACCCACATCCAATCAGCGCCAACACCAATACTGCCAGCAACGCGCCCAACAGCAAATACTTCTTCATCGCCGTTCTCTCCCTTCTCACCTTCATAAAGCACCAAAACCATCGGTTCCGTTACACGCTTCAATAAAAAACATCCGCCTGGGTTGTTCCGCAAGCGGATGTTGTCGCATTATGGCTGATAGATGGTTCCATTAAATTTCGGTGCGGAAAGCATACGAGGCCGTGCCGCCGTAACGCTCGTCGCTCGTCCATTCCGCGATGACTTCGTACAGGCCACCGGTTTCGAAAAGCGGAAATGCGTACACATAGGCGCTTTCTCCAGCATCACCGTCTGCTTCTGTCGAAGCGACTGGAATGGATGTTGCACGCTGATCAACGTCCTCATACTGCCAGTACTCGTCCTGCGGCCAATAACGGACTGTCACCGCATCTGGCTGCGAACCGTCAAAATTCAAAGTTGCAACCAAACTGCGATTTTTTACCGCTTCTTCCGGCAGCCTAAGCGGCGTAAGAATGGATTTGTCATAGTCTCTGGCGTTATCTCCACGATCCACGATGCTTTCACGCTCTACTTTTTCATCAACAATGGCAGACTGCCACTCATGTGGCCCATTCCCCGCTTTAACACTGTACGCGCCGCACTGCACAACAAGGCGCGGCGGCTCCTTTAAAATTTGCTCGTCCTCATCCGTCTGCCATCCATATCCAACCAATCCTGTAACAATCACAAGAGCAACAACGAGACACATTTTCCACATTTGTTTCATCATTACTCACTCCTTAAAAAGCGTTGCAGCAGCGAGAAACCGTCAACAGTGTGTATTAAATTTACGGCTGATAGATGAGCATTGGCTCGTCGATGTTCAATTCTTCCAACGCTTCCAAGCTGGCCGCCAGCTCGCTGGAGCCAACGCGCGCTGAGCTGACCGCACTGGAAATCAAATTGAACAACTTGCTGAAGCTGTCGGTTTGATAAGTCTCGTGATAAAAAGTAATGTCTTCACCAAGTTTTTCACGCAAATATTCATCAAATTCGTCCTGCGTCATAATGCCATCAATAAGGCCATTATTCAAACTTTGGCTGGCGCTGTAAATACGGCCATCGGCTAAAGTCTTCACATCGTCCACCGACATCCCACGGCTCTCGGCAACGATGCCAACAAAGCGCTCATAAATTTCATCCGAAATGGATTGATAGATGGCAATTTGCTCCTCCGTTGGTGGCTCATAAGAACTGCCCATGAGCTTATTCGCCCCGCTATGAACCGTCGTAATGTCAATGCCCAATTTCTCAAGCAATCCGCTGGCATCCACAAATTGACCGCAGATGACACCGATGGAGCCAACAAAACCGTTGCGGTTAGCAATGATTTCATCGGCCGCCGAAGCGATGTAGTATCCGCCGGACGCGCAGTAATCTTCACAGTACGCGTAAACTGGTCGGCCGGTTTCTTCTTTGTAATCCATCAATTTCAGATAGGTTTCGTCGCTTTCATACACCGCGCCGCCAGTCGAATTGATCAGAAGCATGATCGCCACATTGTTGGGATCGTTTTTCGCCGTCGCAATGCGGCCTTCAATGAACTCCTGATTGTAGGTCTCGCCAGCCTCTTCAATGGTGCCGCTGATGTCAATCACTTCAACGTTGTTGGCGTTGCGCTGGGTAGTCACACCACCGCTGCCATCCAAACCAAGGACAGCGATCACCACAATTACAAACAGAATACCAATGCTGACGAAAAACGCCATCCATTTGCTGCGAGGTTGTTTCGGCGGCGGAGCATCGGCGCCATCCGGCTGCTGCGCATTTTCTTCGATGCGCGTATAAACAGATTCTTGTTGGTCACTCATACAACCGCTCCTCTCAAATGTCGATGGTTTCACTGAACGATTCGGCATCCGCTGCTGCAGTGCCCGCCTTCACATAACCAAGCGCTGCCGGATCCAAGCGCCCATTCTGGAACGCCTGGTCACGCAGCCAACGATAGCTCAACGCCATGGTTGTTGTCAGGTACGGAAAAAGATAGAAAAACGCAAGTCCAAAAGTGAACACCCCAGCAAGATACCAAGGGATAAATGACAACTCCAGAACAAATAATTCTTTGAGATGCCCCTTCGTGATGGCACAGGAATAACGCAGCGCCTGGCGTGGACCAACCTTGCCGCGTCCATCGGCAATGAGTTGGAAAATAAATTTGTAGCGCAATGTAATAATGTAAACAATGACCATGCCCGCAACATATAGCAAACAGCCACCCAGCATCGAAAAAGCAGCAGTGCCTGTAGCAAGATCCGCCATTCTGGCCGTTGAATTTGTAGTGTACGTAAGAGCACTAACACAAAGCAGCACAAAACCAGGCAACCCTGCCAAACTCCAAATCAACAACCAAAGCTGCTGCCAAAGATAGGCTAATACAGCCGTTACCGCATGGCTAAATTGACTTACAAAGTCATCGAAAGTTAATCGTCGACTATCTCCAATTTCTGTCAATGTCACAAACCAAGCGTTATAACAATAGGTCAATACCCCATCAATTAATAAGGCAGAAATAATGGCTATAATCACACCCAATACAATGTTTTCAACGCCAATATTGGCAATGGTGCTGCCTATTTCAGACATAGAATAATTAAAATAAAATTGCACTAAATCCACGGTGCTATAGTCTTGTCCGGAAGTAAGCGCAACTCCTGCATCCGTTGGATTATAAGTATATGTTACCTGAAAACCCGTTAACAGCAGATACAACAACGTCACGCCCACCACAAGCATCCAGTTGCCGCGCAGCAGTCCTTTGGCCTTATATTTCAACTCAACGCGCGGCAGCACATTCGGCGGATAAAAAGATGACATAATATCCTCCCTTTCCTTGAATACAATAAACGTTAAATGATTTACCCCATCATACTATACTTTGAGGCCAATGGGAATTCATTTCTTGTCAACAAAAGAAAACAAATAATAAAAGCACCAGGATGAGGAATCATCCTGGTGCAATTCGATTTAATGTTGTTCCTCGCCGAAATGGTCGGCGTCTTCCAGCGTGTAACGCGCACGCACACCACCAATCAAGCGTGGACGAGAAAAGCTTGGATTGGCACGTGCTTCACCAATGCTGCGATGCGCCAGACGCATTGGCACCGCCACGGGACGCATGTGCATGCCGATCATGGTTTCGCCAATGTCAAGACCATAGCCCGCTTTGACCCCTTCAACCAAAACCGGGTTGGTAAAATGACGATACGCGTGGCTGGCCATAGAGCCGCCAGCACGCACGTGCGGCACTGCGCACACTTCATTCAGACCGAAGCGTCGCATGGTTTCGCGTTCCACCACGAGGCTGCGATTGAGATGCTCACAGCACTGAAAAGCCAAATGCAAATTATGTTCCTGCGCAAAACGACGCAGCACAGGGAACAGCGCCGCTGCCACATCTGGGCTGCCCGCTTTACCGATGCGCTTGCCGCAAACTTCACTGGTGCTGCAGCCAATGACGAAAATGTCGTCATCCTGCGGTGCCTGACGTTCCACCATCTCGTTCAAAATGGTCTCCAGTTCACTGGCAATGTTGTCAATTTCAAACATAGACATCCTCCTTTTCTGCTCACTTAGCGATCGTCACTGGCGCCATCAAGCTGTTGATGATGGCATCCCCTTCTGTTGTAATCACCATGCTCTGCGACGCTTCGTCCCAAGCAACGCCAAAGCCCAGAATCTGACCGAGATCGCGCAGTTTAAAATAGGTAAATCCATTGATATTATACGCCGTTGGCGCCACATACAAGTCGTCCACCATCACCGTCATATCGTTTGGCACAGCAATGTCGTTACTGTCCAGCTGAATCAAACTTGGTGTGCCAGAAAGTGGCGTTTCCGACTTAATGGTGATGAGACGCTCCACATCATCATAGCCAACATCGAATTCAGCATCGGTGCCAGCCAAAATGGTCGCCAGGTCTCTCAGACGGAAATAGTTGTTGCCGCCAATGTTATAACTGGCCACCTGAGAATATTTTCCATCAATATCGATCGAATTATTGCTGCGGCCAATGGCTGTTTGCCGTCCATCCGATGCCTCGGTCTGTACATCGCCAAGGTATTCTTCCAGGGTCAGACCACTGGCCATAATGGCCGTGGCCGCTTCCACACCAACATAGCGATAATGCCATGGTTCGTACTGATAACCGGTAATGTCTTCCTTGCCTTCCGGATAACGCAGAATGAAACCATATTCCGCACAATGCTGCATCATCCACTGCACGCCAGGGAACTGGTCGATGGAAGTCTGCAGATTGTAGCCGCTGTGCTGGGCGTCGCCAACGTCAAAGGACAAGCCCGTTTGGTGCTCACTCTGACCGGCGCGGGCCGAGAACGTGTTGGCTTTTTCTTCGCCGTGAATCGCCGCATAATTGGCAAACAACGACGCCTGTACATTGTAGCTGCGATAACCGGACAAAACATACATGCTGTTGCCTTGAGCATTGGCAGCTGCCAAGAAAGCTTCTGCCGCAGCTTCGGCTTCGCCCTGCAGACTGGTGCTCTGCCCAGCGCCATTGGTATAATCTGGCGCGTAGTCGGCTGGCAACGGATGGTTTTTATTGACCAACAAAATGCCGCTGATAACCGTAAGGCCATCGGCATCCTGATGGCTGTCATCGTAAGCTGGGGTAGTGGTTGTAATATCCGGATCTTCTGATACAGAAGGATTTTCTGGTGTCACTGGCGTTTCGCCAGATGGATCACTCACTTCCGGAGGATTGATCGGGCCTGCATTTTCATCGGCAAACCCTGGAACAGTGCTCATGGTTAAAAGTGCCGCAGACAAACAAACTGCGACAAACTTTGAACGGTTTTTCATTGTTGTATCATTCTCCTTGTCAAAACAAATGAATATTCTTGCGTTCACCTTGATTATAGCACCTTTCAAAAATAATGAAAGACTTGTTGCGCAACGTGGGCAAATTAAAGTAAAATAAATGGCAGAAACACGAAATTTGATTTAAAGGAGTCTTTCATCGATGGAAAAAATCAAAATGACCACGCCGCTCGTTGAAATGGACGGCGACGAAATGACACGCATCCTCTGGGCTTGGATCAAAGAAAAATTGATTCTCCCTTATGTGGATCTCAAAAGCGAATACTATGACCTCGGTCTCGAACATCGCGACGCCACCAACGACCAAGTAACCGTTGACGCTGCCGAAGCCATCAAAAAATACGGCGTCGGCGTAAAATGTGCAACCATCACACCAAACGCAGCTCGCGTTGAAGAATACAACCTCAAAGAAATGTGGAAGAGTCCAAACGGCACCATCCGTGCGCTGCTCGATGGCACCGTCTTCCGTGCGCCAATCCTCGTCAACGGCATTCATCCATTCGTTCGCACCTGGAACGCACCAATCACCGTTGCTCGTCACGCTTACGGCGACGTGTACAAAAACAGCGAACTGCGCGTTGACGGCCCAGCAACAGCCAGCCTGAAAGTGGCTTATGAAGACGGCCGCACCGAAGAAAAAGAAATCTTCACCTTCACCGAACCTGGCGTCATCCAGGGCATGCACAACCGCGATGCCTCCATCGCCAGCTTCGCCAACGCAGTCTTCACCTACGCCCTCGACACCAAGCAGGACGTTTGGTTTGCAACCAAAGACACCATCTCCAAAATTTACGACCATCGCTTCAAAGACATCTTCCAGGAAATCTTTGACCGCGACTACAAAGATCGTTTCGAAGAAGCAGGCATCACCTATTTCTACACCCTCATCGATGACGCCGTTGCCCGCGTAGTTCGCAGCGAAGGCGGCTTCATCTGGGCTTGCAAGAATTATGACGGCGATGTCATGAGCGACCTTGTTGCCACCGCTTTCGGCAGCCTCGCTATGATGACCAGCGTACTCGTCTCCCCACAGGGTTACTACGAATACGAAGCCGCTCACGGCACCGTACAGCGCCACTACTACAAACACCTCGACGGCGAACAAACCTCAACCAACTCCGTCGCTACCATCTTCGCATGGAGCGGTGCTCTGCGCAAACGCGGCGAAAAGGACGGCATCGCCGACCTCATGCGTTACGCCGATGCACTTGAAGCCGCTACCATCGAAACCATCGAAAGCGGCATCATGACCAAAGACCTGTGCGGCCTTGCCGAGGGCATCACCCCCACCCCCGTGGACAGCCTCGGCTTCATCCGCGCCATCCGCGAGCGGCTGGAGAAGAAGTTCTGAGCCGCAGGAAGACTTGCATAAACAGAGCTTACATGCTACAATTAGAGTTGGCCATGTGAGCTCTGTTTTTTTGTGAATGGAGCCTGGTCTGCGAAAAAGAGACCTGCAAAAACAACTGATATCCGCTCAATCGAGCTGTTTATCATCGACATCATAAAAGGAGAAATCATAAAAATGAAATTAGGTATCGTTGGCCTGCCCAACGTCGGCAAGTCCACTCTGTTCAACGCCATCACCTCCACCAAGAATGCGGAGGCGGCGAACTATCCGTTCTGCACCATCGAGCCCAACAGCGGCATCGTGGCCGTGCCCGACAAGCGGCTGGACAAGCTAGCTGAGATCTGGCAGACCAACAAGAAGACCCCCGCCATCGTCGAGTTCGTGGACATCGCCGGTCTGGTCAAGGGTGCCAGCCAGGGTGCCGGTCTGGGCAACAAGTTCCTGGGCCACATCCGCGAGTGCGACGCCATCGTGCATGTCGTCCGCTGCTTTGACGACGACAACATCATCCATGTCGTCGAGGATGTGACCAAGGCCGAGGCCGTGGACCCCATCGCCGACATCGACGCCATCGACTACGAGCTCATCCTCTCCGACCTCGAAGTCGTCCAGAACCGCGCAGGCCGCATGGCCAAGGCCGCAAAGAGCGGCAACACCA
>OGRU01000443.1_pt1 | contig 40405 bp, 31 predicted proteins | sample 1553541 | NCBI WGS metagenome assembly OGRU01 (sample SAMEA2580068, study PRJEB22360) | human gut metagenome | biome: human gut; feature: human-associated habitat; material: faeces | place: Denmark | collected 2008/2010
GACGAAAAATTTGACGACGCATCTGTCGCACAATCTTTGTGCGGTATTGCCCAAAAAAATATTCCCACAGGGAGCACCCCGTGGGAATATTTCTATTTACAGCAATATTTCAAAGTCTGTATCAGCATCGCAAGAAAATCTAAGTGTAAAAACCCCTCTGTCACTTCGTGACATCTCCCCTTTCAGGGGCGACTTCTTTGCCTTGCTTCATAATTTGAATCCGCATATAAACTGTTTTGTATGATTCGTATCAGCATGCGAAACCCTGCAATCAGCCCAGAAGTTCCGTCCAGGTGGGCTGCAAGCCGGCACCCTTTTCTGCACAGTAGCGGAGCAGTTCAAAGAGATCGGTAGAATCTACGCTGCCGTTGCCGTCAATGTCAGCCGCAAGCAGTTCCTTGCCGGTCAGCGTGCCCTCGTTTCCGGCACCGACATTTGCCGTGTGCTGTAACAGTTCGAAAACATCAGAACTGTCGAGTTCCTTGCTGCCGTCGCAGTCGCCCCGCCCCATCAGCTGTATGGAGCCGTCCGACTCTGCCGCTGTATTGGGGACAGATTCATACATGATATAGGAAACACCTACTCGATCGATTTTCTCTCCGGCTTCCACCATGAGAGAAACTTTCCGCAACAATTGATAACGCTGCTGCATGTCAAGAAATTTCTTGGGAATTATAGTACACGTGCCTTTTTCATTTTGTTCGATCTCCACATCAAAGTCCAGATCCAGATCTTCCGGTGTCAGAGCAGTTCCTTCTTTCAGAGTAACGCAACAAATACCAAAACTGTCTTGACAATCCCACATTGGTGCGATATTGTTTTCCTTTAAAGAAACGCCCCAGACTTCCTGCTGTACCGATACAAAACCGGACAAGGTCTGGAGAAACTGACAAAGTTTTTCCTCGTCCAGACGATACGAGGATGTGCTGAATCGCAGCGTATATGCTCCGTTTCCCTCTGCGGTCATAGTCAGCTGGCGTGTTTCCGATTCTTCGGTACTCAATGCCAAATCGGCAGTCGGCTCCTCTGCATTTTCCTTTTTGGTCAGCAGACCGCAAAGCTGTTCTGTCAGTTCCCGCACATCTGCCACGTCCTGCTCCAGCTGAATCCGATATGCATACTCGTTGAGCTGAATCAAATCATCTTGTTCCGCCGTTGCATAGAAAATGTTGTCATACATGCCTACTGGTGTGGGATCTTTCAAGCCATAGTACATGCTTTCGCCCTTTTCCACATATGCCGTCTTGTCATTTTCCAGCATCTGCAGCACCTGTGCCAGCGGCACTTCAGCTTCCCCATTCATATGCATGGGGTATGCTGCTGCCGGCATCGTCATTGCACTTCCCAACAGTGCAGCTGCACAAACAGCAGAAATTATCCTTGTTCTTCTTTTCATAAAAATCGACCTCGCTTTCTAAAATAATGATATGCTATTGAAAATAAAAAGGAAAACCTTTATAAAAATTATATCATTTTTCCAGGGAAGCGTCAAGCCTTTTTATATATTTTGTATGATTTGCACAATAAAAATTGTAACAACTTACAAGAAAAAACGGTACGTCTGTTGCCAGTGCGTACCGTTTTCTCATAAGGTTATGAAAGAGTTCTAAAAGTGGGTGAAATCTCACCCTGAAAGGAAAGCAAATGTTGTGTGAGGAATGACATTAGGCAATACCGCACAAAGATTGTGCGACAGATGCGTCGTCAAATTTTTCGTCAGATGAAACAAAAAGCGGAGTGAATACTTGATGTATTCACGAGCATTTTTGTGAAATATGACGGGAAATTTGCAAGCAGATGGCGTGCAAAGTCGCCAGACGCTCTTTGTGCGGTATTGCCATTAGTCCCGCTTTACGTGGAACGCCGCCATGCCCGGATATACGGCACTGTCGCCCAGTTCTTCTTCGATGCGGAGCAGCTGGTTGTACTTTGCCACACGCTCCGAACGGCTGGGAGCACCGGTCTTGATCTGGCAGGTATTCAGTGCAACTGCCAGATCAGCAATGGTCGTATCTGCGGTTTCGCCGGAACGGTGAGAAGAAATTGCAGTGTAACCTGCATTGTGAGCCATCTGGATCGCTTCCAGTGTTTCGGAAACAGAACCGATCTGGTTCAGCTTGATCAGAATGGAGTTGCCACAGCCCAGTTCGATGCCCTTCTTCAGACGTTCAGTATTGGTAACGAACAAGTCGTCGCCAACCAGCTGTACCTTGCCGCCCAGCTTTGCCGTCAGCTTCTGCCAGCCTTCCCAGTCTTCTTCGTCCAGAGCGTCTTCGATCGAGATGATCGGATACTTCTCTACCAGATCAGCCCAGTGCTGAATCAGTTCGTCGGAAGTAAAATCTCTGCCGGACTTTGGCTGGTGATAGAAGCCCTTGCCCTTTTCGCTTTTCCACTCAGAAGAAGCAGCGTCCATCGCAATCATGAAATCCCTGCCCGGCTCATAGCCTGCTGCCTTTACCGCTTCCAGAATGGTTTCAATGGTTTCGTCATCGCTGGACAGGTTCGGAGCAAAGCCGCCCTCGTCGCCGACAGAAGTTGCCAGTCCCTTGGACTTCAGGATCTTCGCCAGATTGTGGAACACTTCTGCACACCAACGCAGGGCTTCCTTAAAGCTGGGAGCACCTACCGGCATGATCATGAATTCCTGTGTGTCTACCGTATTGGTGGCATGAGCACCGCCGTTCAGAATGTTCATCATCGGAACCGGCAGACGAGTGCCGGATACGCCGCCCAGAAAACGATACAGCGGAATGTCCAGTGCAGTTGCTGCGGCTCTTGCTGTGGCAATGGAAACTGCCAGAATTGCATTGGCACCCAGATTGGACTTGTCCTTGGTGCCGTCTGCGGCGATCATTGCCTTGTCTACTGCGTACAGATCAGATGCGTCCATACCAGTGATAGTTTCGTTGATAACGGTGTTGATGTTTTCTACAGCCTTGGTTACGCCCTTGCCCAGATAGCGAGCCTTGTCGCCGTCACGCAGTTCCAGTGCTTCGAATTCGCCGGTGGAAGCACCGCTAGGGGCAGTACCTCTTGCAACAGTACCGTCAACCAGTGTGACTTCTGCTTCTACAGTCGGATTGCCTCTGGAATCCAGAATCTCTCTGCCGACAACTTTTTCGATCTGCAAATAACTCATAGTAGAATACTCCTTTACGTATCGCGGAAGCACTGTACAAATCCCGCCTTTCGGCTGTGTACACAAGCTTTATACCGTGTTTCCTTCTCCATTACGCATGTTCATTTTGAGGTTAGTTATCTCTAACTAAAGACATTGTACCACAGAACCTTCGCCTTGTCAAGTATCCGACGAAATTTTTTCTACGGAAACACTTTCAGGCAGCACCACATACGCTTTAGGCAATACCGCACAAAGATTGTGCAACAGATGCGTCGTCAAATTTTTCGTCAGATGAAACAAAAAGCGGAGTGAATACTGGATGTATTCACGAGCATTTTTGTGAAATATGACGGGAAATTTGCAAGCAGATGGCGTGCAAAGTCGCCAGACGCTCTTTGTGCGGTATTGCCTTCATGTGATACTGCCTGAAGTATGTGCAGATGTCGTAAGTTTATACCGTCGCTTCCAGAATTTCGCACACCGTGAGCACTTCGCCGTCCACGATAAAGCGGACTTCCAGACCGGCGAACGGGAAGCCATACACCCGATCGGCATCGTGCTGGTAGGACGGACGGGGGTCTTGTGCCAGCACCTCGGTCAGCCCTGCCCGCAGGGATTCCGGCACTTTCTCCAGCCAGACTTCCGGAAAGCGAACTTCCAGACGATGAGCCGCTGCCGGCAGAGCAAAACCGCCCCTGGCTTCGGGGTGGCTGTCAATGTGTGGCAGGTACGGCTTGATGTCGTAAATGGGCGTGCCGTGCATCAGATCGGCACCGGAAACCGTCAGGTAGGGAGCATTCGCCCCGTGCAGCACGATTTCTTCCAGCTGCACTACCGACAGCCCCAGCGGATTGGGACGAAACGGTGAGCGTGTCGCAAAAACGCCCATGCGGACATTGCCGCCCAGACGGGGCGGGCGAACGGTAGGCGACCACTTCTGCCGCACCGCCTGCGAGAATTCCCAGATCAGCCAGATGTGGGAGTAATCCTCCAGTCCCCGAAACGCATCGGGATTCCGGTATTCCGGCTCCATAATAATGTGGGCATGCAGACTGTTGACCAGTCCGCTCTGGCGGGGGATACCGAACTTGGTGGGGAAATCGTTTTCAATATGAGCAATAGGTTTCACAATAACAGTCCTTTCTGCGGAGATGCTGCTGCATCACGGAGTTATGCCAGATCTTTCTTCTGGAAGATCCGGCAGCTAAAGACATAGCACAGTCCGGAAACCACCAGCGACAGCATCGGCATGGCAATCGCCGCCGGCAGCAGCATTGCGGAAAATTCCGCAGGCAGGGTGGCAAGATTGTCTGTCATTTCCTGCATGAAAACGCTGCCCGCACCCATGAAAGCACACGCCGGAATCACATAGATCAAAATGGAGATCAGCCGTGCATATTCCGGCGGGAACCGGAACAGCAGCAGTGTGGAAACGCTGCCCATGAGCAGCACAACCCAGAGCACGAGCCATGCGGCAAACAGCATATTGCAGAACGCCTTGACTTCAAACGTCCGCAGCACCAGACTGACAAGGGCTGCCAGCACGAGATACGCCAGTGTACTGCCGCATACGATCAGCAGCTGCAACAGGAATTTCGACCGCACCACGTCTTTTCGCGTGACGGGCATCGTCAGTGCAAAGCGATTCCAGTTGCAGGAATGGTCATAGGAAAAAGTGCTTGAGGTCTGCGAGTCCATCATCACCAGCCAGAAGCCCATGTAAGACCAGCCGTTCTGGATATTCACGCCGGAAACAGCTGCCATAAAGACGTACAGAATGAGGAAAATTCGTCCGCCTTTCCATATGGTATAGAAATCTTTCAAAAGCAGTCCTTTCATTTGCCCTGCACTCCTTTCACATACAACAACAGGATCTCGTCCATTGTGACCTGATCTATGACAGCCTCCGGATACTTCCGCAAAATTGCCTCCCGATCCGGCACGAGCACATCATAGGAATAGTCCTTTTTCCGCCACGCCAGCACCTCTGATGATTCCAGCTTCTGGAATAACGCTTCTCCGCAGCGGAGAATGCCGTACTGCCAGAGCAGTTCGTCCTTGGGCTTGGAAAGCAGCAGCTTTCCCGCATGGAGAAATGTCACATAATCCGCCACCTTTTCCAGATCACTGGTGATGTGGGTGGAGATCAGAATGGCATGTTCCTCGTCCTGCACGAATTCCAGAAACAAATCCAGCAGGTCGTCCCGCACCACAGGATCCAGTCCGCTGGTAGGCTCGTCCAGGATCAGCAGCTTCGGATGGTGGGCAAATGCCAGCACCAGCGAAAGCTTCATGCTCATGCCGCGGGACAGTTCCTTGACCTTCTGCTTGGGCAGCAGGGAGAACTGCTGCAACAGTTCCTGAAAATAGGCTTCGTCCCAGTTGGAATAGATGCTGCGGCAGATCTTCCCCGCCTTTTCCACCGTCAGTTCCGGTGAAAAGCAAAGACTGTCAAACACCACGCCGATCTGTTCCTTCATGGCAACGCTGTCTGTGTTCAGCGGTTCGCCGCAGAACAGCACCTCTCCGCACTCCCGCCGGATCAGCCCCAGAATGCCCCGAATGGTAGTGCTTTTTCCGGCTCCGTTTTCGCCTACTAAGCCCATGATCGTTCCACCGGCAATGGAAAAGCTGATGTGTTCCAGCCGGAAATTCACATAGGAACGCCCCAGATCCCGTACTTCTAAAATATTCTGCATGGCTATTCTTCCTCCCGATAAAAAATGGTCAGTGCCTGCACCAGCGATTCCAGCGAAATGCCGCTGACGCGGGCAATTTCCGCCGCCGCCAGCAGGTGCTCCTCCGCCTTTCGCTGCTGTTCTTCCCGATAGATCTCCGGATTCTGGGCAGCCACAAAGCTGCCCCGCCCGACTGTCGTTTCCAGAAATCCGTCCCGCTGTAGTTCCTCATACGCCCGCTGCACTGTAATCACGCTGACATGCAGGGACTTCGCCAGACTTCGCATAGACGGCAGCGATTCGCCGGCATGCAGCGTGCCGTCCATGATCTGGGCTTTCAGCTGCTCTGTGATCTGGGCGTAAATGGGCTTGCTGCTGTTGCCGCAGATGATAATTTCCACGGGCTCCCCTCCTTTGTGCTAATTGTACTGGTTCAATAAGTACATTATAGCACGCAAAAGCTTGTCTGTCAAGCCGGCGGGAAAACTTTTTGGCAATACTGCACAATCTGCAAAGCCCACAGAAGCCATACCACATTTACTGCAATTTTTTTCGCAAATCCCTTGCAAAATCTTCTGTGGTATGGTATGATAAATGTACGACCACACTGTCTTTATCGGTGATGGTCATTTGACATTGAAAATACAAATGTAAAGGAGATACTCCCTATGCAGTATGGTTATTTTGACCTGAAAAACAAAGAATACGTGATCGACCGACCGGATACGCCGGCACCCTGGGTAAACTACCTCGGTTCTCCGGAATACGGTGCAATGATCTCCAACAACGCTGCCGGATACAGCTTTGTCAAGTCCGGTGCAAACGGCAGAATCAGCCGTTTCCGCTTCAACTCCATGATGGCACTGCCCGGACGCTACATTTACCTGCGGGATAACGACACCAAGGATTACTGGTCTGCCACATGGCAGCCGGTAGGCAAGCCGCTGGATTCCTACAAGAGCGTCTGCCGCCACGGTACTGCTTACACCGTAATTTCCGCAGACTATGCCGGCATTTCCTCCGAAGTCACTTATTATGTACCCATCGGGGCAACTTATGAGGTATGGCGTGCAGTCATCACCAACAACAGCGACAAGCCGAGAAACCTGTCCACATTCGGTTTCGTAGAGTTCACCAACGACAACAACTACGAACAGGATCAGGTCAACCTCCAGTACACCCTGTTCATCACCCGCACCAGCTTTGAGGGCAACAAGATCCTCCAGCACATCAACGAAAATGACGGCAAGGACGCTACCGGTTCCAACCACAGAGAGCGTTTCTTCGGCATGGTAGGTGCTCCGATCTCCGGCTATAACGGCAATCTGGACAGCTTCATTGGTCCGTACCGCACCTATTCCAACCCGATCGCTGTAGAGCAGGGCAAGTGCACCGGTGAGATGAACTACAACAGCAATGCCTGCGGTGCTCTCCAGAGTGACATCACCCTCCAGCCGGGCGAATCCAAGGAACTGATCTTCGTACTGGGTCAGAAAGACAATGCACAGGCAAACGAAATCCTCGCTTCCTATGAAGCTGCCGGCAAGGTCGACAGCGAAGTAGAGGCTCTGAAGGAATACTGGCACAGCAAGCTGAACCATTTCCAGGTCAGCACACCGTCTGATGCGTTCAACAACATGATCAACGTCTGGAACGCTTATCAGTGCTTCATCACCTTTATCTGGTCCCGTGCCGCATCGTTTGTATACTGCGGTCTGCGGAACGGCTACGGCTACCGCGATACTGTACAGGACATTCAGGGTATCATTCATCTGGATCCGGAACTCGCCGCAGAAAAGATCCGCTTTATGCTGTCTGCACAGGTAGACAACGGCGGCGGTCTGCCGCTGGTCAAGTTCGACCACAACGCCGGTCATGAAAACACACCGGACGATCCGGAATATGTCAAGGAAACCGGTCACCCGTCCTACCGTGCAGACGATGCTCTGTGGCTGTTCCCCACCATTCGCAAGTATGTGGGCGAATCCGGCAACAAGGCATTCTATGACGAAGTGATCGTCTATGCAAACGGCGGCGAAGATACTGTTTACGACCACCTGAAGCGTGCGATCCGCTTCTCCATGGAACGTCTGGGCGACCACAACATGCCGGCTGGTCTGCACGCAGACTGGAACGACTGCCTGCGTCTGGGCAAAAAGGGCGAGTCCACTTTCGTAGCATTCCAGCTGTATTATGCAATGTCCATGATGCATGAACTGGCAGCAGAACGCAAGGACAGCGAGTATGTTTCCTATCTGGACAAGGCTCAGAAGGCTCTGGGCGAAGCACTGGCTGCATGCTGGGACGAAGACCGCTTTATCCGCGGTATCCGCGAAGACGGCGTAGTAGTTGGTGCCAAGAAGGATCCGGAAGCTTCCATGTGGCTGAACCCCCAGAGCTGGAGCGTCATTTCCGGCTTCGCTTCCAAGGAACAGAGCGACAAGGCAATGCAGTCTGTAGCAGACATTCTGGACACCCCGTATGGTGCAAAGCTGCTGGATCCGCCGTATATCGACCACTATTTCGACGGTGCCCTGATGCACATCTTCAATCCGGACACCAAGGAAAACGGCGGCATCTTCTCCCAGTCGCAGGGCTGGCTGATTCTGGCAGAGAGCCTGCTGGGACACGGTGACGATGCATTCCGCTACTTCGAGGAAAGTTCGCCGGCTTCCATGAACGACAAGGCAGAACAGCGTGTACTGGAACCGTATGTACACGGTCAGTTCACCGAGTCCACCGCTTCCCCGTATGCAGGACGTTCTCACGTACACTGGCTGACTGGTACCGCTTCCACCGTTATGGTTGGCTGCGTAGAGGGTATCTGCGGCATGCGTCCGGACGCTGACGGTCTGCACATCTGCCCGTCGATTCCGGCAGCATGGGACGGCTTCACCATGGAAAAACTGTTCCGCGGCAAGCAGCTGTCTATCACGGTCAAGAACCCGAACCACGTACAAAGCGGCGTGGCTTCCCTGACACTGAACGGCAAGGCACTGGACGGCGACTATGTACCGGCTGACGCACTGGCTGACAAGAACGAAATTGAAGTTGTTTTGGGCTAAGGAAACACTGAATAAAGCCCGCCTGACGGCTTTGTACGCAATCTGCTTGCAGATTTTCCGTCATATTGCCCAGAAATCCCTTGCCATACGAAAGTATGCCTGCGGAATTTCTAGGCAATCTGCCGAAAAATCTGACGACGCATCTTACGCACAAGCTTTATTCAGTGTTTCCCAAGAATCACGAACAGGAGGAATCATAATGTATCTGGAAAAAATCAATGCACCGGAAGATGTAAAAAAACTGAACATAGACGAAATGCATGCACTGGCAGCAGAAATGCGGAAGGCTTTGCTGTTTCGTCTGAGCAAGCATGGCGGTCACTTCGGACCGAATTTCGGCATGGTGGAAGCGACCATTGCCATGCATTATGTATTCGATTCCCCGAAGGATCAAATCGTCTACGACGTTTCTCATCAGAGCTATCCGCACAAGATGCTGACCGGCAGAAAAGATGCCTATCTGTATGAAGAACACTTTGACGACGTTTCCGGCTATACCAATCCGGAGGAGAGCGAACACGATTTCTTTAACGTGGGGCATACGTCCACTTCGATCAGCCTTGCCAGTGGTCTGGCAAAGGCACGGGATCTGAACGGCGGAACCGGCAATGTCATTGCGGTGATCGGTGACGGCTCTCTCAGCGGCGGCGAGGCACTGGAAGGTCTGGACTTTGCCGGCGAAATGGACACCAACTTTATTATTGTTGTCAATGACAATGATATGTCCATTGCGGAAAATCACGGCGGCTTGTACCGGAATCTGAAGCTGCTGCGGGATACTGACGGCAAGGCAGAGTGTAATCTGTTCCGTGCCATGGGTCTGGACTATGTGTTTGTGAAAGACGGCAACGATATTTCGTCCCTGATCGCCGCATTCCGGCAGGTCAAGGACAGCACCAAGCCGGTGGCTGTGCACATCGTTACCCAAAAGGGCAAGGGCTATGAACTGGCAGAGCAGCACAAGGAGCAGTGGCACTGGTGCATGCCGTTTGATCCGGCAACCGGAAAACCCGCCGGTTCCTTTGACGGTGACGGCGATTACGGCACATTTACGGCAAACTATTTGCAGGAAAAAATGGCAGCAGATCCCAGCGTCTGTGCGATCACTTCCGCAACGCCGGCGGTGTTCGGATTCACGCCGGAGATTCGGAAAAAGGCTGGCAAGCAGTTTGTTGACGTGGGCATTGCAGAGGAGCAGGCTGCGGCAATGGCTTCCGGTATTGCGAAAAACGGCGGCAAGCCGTTCTGGGGTGTGTACAGTTCCTTCCTCCAGCGTACCTACGACCAGCTGTCGCAGGACATCTGCATCAACAAGAATGCTGTTACCATTGCGGTTTTCGCCGCTTCTGTTTTTGGCATGAATGATGTGACGCATCTGGGCATCTACGATATTCCCATGATTTCCAATATCCCCAATCTGGTATATCTGGCACCGGTCACTGTAGAGGAATACCGTGCAATGCTGGACTGGGCACTGGATCAGACGGAACACCCTGTGGCAATCCGTGTGCCGGTACAGTATGTTTCCGACGGCAAGGCTGTGACCAAGGATTTCAGTCAGCTGAACCGGTACGAGGTGACACAGCAGGGCAGCGATGTGGCAATTCTGGCACTGGGCTCGTTCTATTCGCTGGGCGTTGCTGCTGCGGAAAAGATTCAGGAAAAGACCGGCATCACGCCGACAGTCATCAATCCGTATTTTATCACCGGACAGGACACCGAACTGCTGGAACAGCTGAAATCCAGTCACAAGGCAGTCATTACGCTGGAGGACGGCGTGCTGGACGGCGGCTTCGGTGAAAAGATTGCACGGTTCTACGGCGACTCTGCAGTAAAGACCAGGTGCTATGGTCTGAAAAAGGAATTTCTGGATCGCTATGATGCACAGGAAGTCCTGCGGGAAAACCGCCTGACCGTAGAGCAGATCGCAGAAGACGTGGCAAAGATGCTGTGATCGGCAAAAACAAAAGCTTTCATAGGCAGACTCTGTGCGGAACGCTCCGGCAGGGTCTGCCTTTTTGCATGTGCAGTAGAAAAATGCTGTTTTCGCCAGGATTCACGTTATATTTACGAAAAATAAACAAAATAAGCGATTTCAAGTGTTGACAAGGGCTTGTTTTTCTGCTATAATAATAAAGCTGAATGCGACACATGAAAAAACATGAAGCGAGTGTGCTGGAATTGGCAGACAGGCACGTTTGAGGGGCGTGTGCTTCGGCGTACGGGTTCAAGTCCCGTCACTCGCACCACTTCCTCAAATCGCAGGAAGCACTATAAATGGACAGGTGGTTGAGCTGGTCTAAGGCGCACGACTGGAACTCGTGTATACGTTAATAGCGTATCGAGGGTTCGAATCCCTCCCTGTCCGCCAGAATGAAAAGCAGTTTCAAGTTTTTTGAAACTGCTTTTTTGTTTTCCGGAAATTACAATCTGCCTAAAATTCTACAAAAACTGTGCAAAAAATCTGTTCCCCGCTGTCCTGTGTTCACGAAAAAAATCTTGACACTGCAAAATGAGTTTACTATAATAAATAGGGTATTCTGCAATGGAAAAAACAGCCGCCCACCGGCAAAAACGGGCGGCTGTTGTGTTGGAGCGGCAGAAACAAGGCTTTGTGCGGTATTGCCTTTGAAAAACTACTGTAGAAAGTCTGCTGAATGACTTTTGCGGTGCTGCATGAAAAAAGAGGAGGAACAAAGTGCATGGGGAGTATTAACAAACAGCACATGACGATTCACTGGAAGCACATTGTCAAGGATGATGACAGCGTGCCTTCGACTGAGGCAACCTTAAAGGAAAAGGCGACGCTGGTGGGCAGAATCGGACAGATGATGCTTTCGGTGGGAACCGGTGCGTGGCGTGTGCGGAATTCGATGAATGAGGTTGCCAGAACGCTGGGCATTTCCTGTACGGCAGATATTGGTCTGCTGTCCATTGAGTTCACTTGCTATGAGGAAAGCGGCACATATACCCATTCGATCGCACTGCCGACTACCGGTGTGAATACGGATAAGCTGAACGCTCTGGAAGCCTTTATGCGGGAATTTCCGGAAATGGCAACGCAGATCTCTGCTAAGCAGATTCATCTGGTGCTGGACGAAATTCAGAAAAAACCGGCGAATTATAAGGCTTGGAATCTGGGACTGGCAGCAGCAATTGCGTGCTGTGCATTTACCTTTTTGCTGGGCGGCGGTCCCATGGAAATGATCTGTGCCTTTTTTGGTGCAGGCGTGGGAAACTTTGTGCGAAAGCTGATGCTGCAAAAAAAGATTTCCCTGCTGGGGAATGTTGCTGTCAGCGTAGCGGCTTCCTGTGTCACATACGTGCTGACCATTCTGCTGGCACAGACCATTTTCGGCGTGTCGGAAGTGCATCAGGCGGGCTATATCTGTGCAATGCTGTTCGTGATCCCCGGATTCCCGCTGATTACCGGCGGTATCGACCTTGCCAAGCTGGACATTCGTTCCGGTCTGGAGCGGATCACATACGCCCTGCTGATTATCCTCACTGCGACCATGACCGGTTGGGTGACGGCTCTGGTCTGTCGCTTCCAGCCGGCAGACTTTGTGGCTCTGCAAATTGACACCGGCATGATGATTATTTTGCGACTCATCACCAGCTTTTTCGGGGTATACGGCTTCTCTCTGATGTTCAACAGCCCGCGGAAAATGGCAATGACGGCGGGACTGATCGGCATGTTTGCCAACACGCTCCGTCTGGAACTGATCGATCTGGCACATTTCCCGGTAGGCATTGCTGCATTTATCGGAGCATTCTTCACCGGCTGTGTGGCATCGATCGTCAAGAAAAAGATCGGTTATCCGCGAATTTCCCTGACTGTACCGGCAATCGTCATCATGGTTCCGGGCTTGTATATGTACCGTGGTATTTACTATATCGGGCTGAATGAGATCGGCGACGGCTCTCTCTGGCTGACCAAGGCGATTCTGATCGTTATGGCATTGCCGATGGGCTTGGTGGCTGCAAGACTTTGCACCGACAAGAACTTCCGCCACTGTACCTGAGGCAATACCGCACAATCTTTGTGCGGTATTGCCCTGATAATTTGATAAACTTTTTCAAAAAGGAATCCCTGTCCGCTTGCACAACGGACAGGGATTTTTTGTAGCCTGCTCAATATCTTAGGGCAACACTGAATAAAGCCTTTGGACTTGCTGCAAAAATGCCGCATGCCGCCGGAGTTCCTGTTGGGTGTGGATAAATTGACTGCGTTCGTGCAGCCGTAGCTGAATTCCCACCGGCAGGGACAACAGAAACTGTCTGGAAGAACTGCTCTGCCGCAGCAGTGTCTGCAAATTGGAAAATGCCACAAAGATCACCTCATGCACAGTATATGCAGGCATGTCTGGAAATATACCAAGGGCATCTTGTGTAAAAGCCTTGTGCGGTGCTGCCCTGAAATTTTTGAATGCCTTTTACATGCTTTTTACAACATGCCGCAAAAATTCGTGAAACACTTCAGAATATTTGTGGCTTTCGGGTTAGCTGTCTATAATTTTTACATAGTTAGTTCGCTTGAACTATCTGAAATTCATAATGCATATGTAATCTTCACAAAAAACAAACTGATTTTTCTTACAAAATATTTCCTTCGAAGTGATTGACAATTGTAAAGTCCAGGTGTATACTAGGTATAGAGTTTGAGAAGCGAAATGCATTTTCAAGCTGAAATTGATCAAAAAGGAGTCTTTACAATGTTGAAATGCTTTAAGAATGAAAAACTGTGGTGTGTTGTCGGCGGTGCTGTTGCAATGGTGATCGGCAAGAAGATCGTCACTGCAAAGAAGACCCGTCAGCTGGCTGTTTCCGGTCTGGCAAAGGGCATGAAGCTGCAGAATGATGCAAAGGCTGCCTTCCAGAATATGAAGGACGAAGCACAGGATATTTGCTGCGATGCCAAGGAACAGGCAGGTATCAACGACACAGACGCATGCGAAGAAGCTGATGCATAATGAAGTTTCAGATTGTTTATGACAAGCCGGGGCGGATTCGGTTTCGCTGCGGTGCGTATGCATTCGACAAGGAACTGGAAACTGCCGTGCAAAAGCAGCTGCTGGAATCTGCCGCTGTCAAAAAGGCAGAAGCCCATGCAGAAAACGGCGGTATTCTGGTATATTATGAAGCAGGAGCACGCCAGAAGGTGATCCGTACAGTTGCGGCACTGGACACCAGACTGCTGGCACCGCTGGGACCGGACACCTGTTCGGAACGGATCGATTCGGACTTTAAGGTTGATCTGGTAAAGCTGGTGGCAAAGCGGTATCTCCAAAATGCTCTGCTGCCGGCTCCCATTGCAAATGCGGTGATTCTGTTCAAGGGAATCCGCTATGCGTGGCGTGCAGTCAAGACACTGCTGGAGGGACATCTGAATGTAGATGTGCTGGACGGTGCCTCTGTCAGTGCGTGCCTGTTGCAGCGGAATTTCAAGACGGCAGGAACGATCATGTTCATGCTGTCGATCTCGGCACTGTTGGAGGACTACACCAGAGCCAAGACCAAGGCAGCCCTGACGGACAGCCTTGCCGTAAAGACGGACAAGGTGTGGCTGGTGCAGGACGGCACAGAGGTCCTGATTCCCATGGCAGAGCTGCAGGTGGGCGATGTGATCTGTGTCCGCACCGGCAGTGTGATTCCGGTAGACGGCACTGTCACTTCCGGCGAAGCCAACATCAACGAAGCTTCCATGACCGGAGAGCCGCTGAGCGTTCGCAAGGCGAAGGGCTCTACCGTATTTGCCGGAACGGTTGTCGATGAGGGCAGTATTCATGTACAGGTACGTGCTCTTAGCGGCAATACCAAAATCCAGAAGATCATTGAACTGATCGACAATTCCGAAAACCTGAAAGCCGGCGTGCAGAGCCGTGCCGAAAATCTGGCAGACCGCATTGTGCCGTTCAGCTTCTTGGGATTTGGTCTGACACTGCTGCTGACACGGAATATCACCAAGGCAGTGTCGATTCTGATGGTGGATTATTCCTGTGCCATCAAGCTGTCCACGCCGATCTCTGTGATCTCGGCAATTCGGGAAGCCGCAGACCATGATATTACCGTCAAGGGCGGCAAATATCTGGAGGCTTTCGCCGAAGCGGACAGCGTGGTATTTGACAAAACCGGTACACTGACCAATGCCGAACCGGTTCTGGAACGGGCGATCTCGTTCAGTGATTACAGCGAAGACGAGATTCTGCGAATTGCAGCCTGCATCGAGGAGCATTTCCCTCACAGTGTTGCCCGTGCCATTGTGAAGGGTGCGGCAGACCGCGGTCTGAATCATCAGGAAGAACATGCCGAAGTGCAGTATATCGTGGCACACGGCATTGCCACCACGCTTCACGGAAAGCGTGCCATTATCGGCAGCCACCACTTTGTTTCAGAAGATGAACATGTGGAGATCACAGCAGAACAGCAGGCGGCAATTGAAGCACAGTCCGGCGGCTGCTCGGTGGTCTATCTGGCAATTGGCGGAAAACTTTCCGGCGTGTTGTGCATTTCAGATCCGCCCCGTGCAGAAGCCGGGGAAGCAATTGGCCTGCTGAAAAAAGCAGGCATTGAAAATGTTGTGATGCTGACCGGCGACAGCCAGCAGGCGGCAGAGGTGACCGCAGCAAAGCTGGGAATCACCAAGTGTTTTGCACAGGTGCTGCCGGAGGACAAGCACCGCTATGTGGAACAGCTGAAAGCCGATGGGCACCGCGTTATCATGGTGGGCGACGGCATCAACGATGCTCCGGCATTGGCAGCGGCAGATGTTTCTGTTGCCATGAGTGATGCTTCGGACATTGCCAGAGAAGCGGCAGACATCACCCTGCGTGGTGCTGACCTGACGGAACTGGCGACCCTGCGGACATTGAGCGAAAAGCTGATGACCAGAATTCACCGGAACTATCGGTTTATCATCGGATTCAATTCGTCGCTGCTGCTGCTGGGCTTGTTCGGCATTATCGCTCCCACGACTTCGGCGTTCCTGCATAATGCTTCCACCATGGCGATCTGTGCCAGGAGCATGACCCCCATGCTGGAGAAAAAACAAAACAGTGCAACAGAAGAAGATACAGGAAAGGCATAAGCATTATTATGCAAATTCTGTGCGGTTCTGTATTTGTGAAAAACGGTTTGTGTTTGTGAAAACGCAAGCCGTTTTTTGTGCTGTTTTCGGGGAATTCACAGGATTCCCAAAAGTTTATACATAGAATTTTCCTTGATTTTTTCACCTGGTTATGCTAGACTAATTAGAGCAAACTAACTTCCAATCGAAACAAATCAGGAGGCTGAAACAAGATGAAAAAATGGGAGAATCCCAAGAAAATTCTGCCGGTTCTGGGCTTTTTGCCTACAGCGGTTCTGGCGGTATGTATTGCGGTTTCGCTGGGAGATTATACGGCACCGGTGCTGTCGCTGGACGCAGCCGGTTCGGAAACCGGAACACAGACCGGCACTCTGACAACGGAAAAGCGAAAGGAACGAAAAACTGCTGCGGTAACGACAAAAGCACCGGCTCCGGCAGTCACACCGGTTTCGGAATCCGGTACCTATCGGGACGGCACCTATACCGGTACCGGCACCGGATTTTCCGGACCGATCACGGTGCAGGTGGTTATCGAGGGCGGAAAGATCAAGGATATTACCATTGTCAGCTCCACAGACGATTCTCCCTATCTGCAAAATGCTTCGGCACTGCTCAAGCAGATCGTTGCCCTGCAAAGCACAAACGTGGATACCGTTTCCGGTGCAACTTATAGTTCGGTAGGGCTGATCTCTGCCGTGCGGGACGCGTTGCAAAAGGCTGGCGGCAGCAGTGCTTCTGACAGTGCTCTGCCGGTTCTGGCGGCTTCCGAGAGCCAGAACAAGACCGGCGAAAATGCTCCCGCAGTAGAAGCCATAGCAGAACCGGCAGCCTATCGGGACGGCGTGTATACCGGTACAGGTACCGGCTTTGGCGGACAGATGACAGTGCAGGTCACAGTTTCCGGCGGGAAGATCACGGATATTCAGGTGCTTTCTTCCAAAGATGACAGTCCCTATCTGCAAAATGCCTGTGCAAAATATCATTGCTTCCCAGAGCACCAATGTGGACGCAGTTTCCGGTGCAACGTATAGTTCCGCCGGCTTGATCGAAGCGGTGCGGAATGCACTGGCAAATGCGGCAACCGGAGAAGTGCCGGCAGAAACCACACCAGTTCCCACAGCGAAAACAGAGCCGCCGGCAACTACAGTTCCCGCAGTGCCGCAGGAAACCGGCAAATTCCCCTATCCGGACGGTGTGTATACCGGCAGCGGAGAGGGATATGGCGGTACCACGAAAATTGAACTGACCTTGAAAAACGGCACCATTCAGAAGATCCACGTGGTTTCCAATGAGGACGATGAAGCGTTTTTCAAGCGTGCGGAAACGCTGATCTCGCTGGTGATCCAGCGGCAGAGTACTGATGTAGATGCAGTTTCCGGTGCAACGTTCAGTTCGGAGGGTATTCTGGAGGCGATTCAGGAGGCTCTGGAAGCGGCAAAACAGGCGGCACAGCCTGCAACGACCACGACCACTGCGGTGACAACGGCACCGCCGGAAACCACCACCACACCGGTTACCGGTACGACCAACACGGAAACGACAACAGAGCCGGTTCCGGCCATTTATGAAAACGGCACTTATGAGGGAACTGCGGATTGCTATCCGGACGCTGACGAGGACTTTGCCGAATATGTGCTGTCGCTGAAAGTGCAGATCGAGAATGACCAGATCGTCAGCATTTCCAATGTCAATGGCTCCGGTGCGGAATACGACAAGCTGAACGACCGCTATATTTCCCGTGCCGCTGACGGCACCAAAAAGATTGCCGGCACCATTGCACAGATTCTGGAAAAGCAGCAGACGGACAGCATTGATGCCGTTTCCGGTGCCACCTGTTCCTCTGATGCGATCGTCCGTGCCGTGGAAAATGCACTGGAACAGGCAAGGAAAGGGGCGTGAGAAATCGTGCAGGTATTTGCAGTAAAGATCATCAACATCATGCTGGCGGTTTCGCTGGTATGTACCTATAATGCCGTGGTGAATGACCGGAAAGAGCATGAAACTGCCGCAAGACAAAAGCTGGCAGAGCAGCAGGCTCAGGCTGCGGAGGAGAATGCGGCACCGGCTTCTCCTTATGCAGACGGAACCTATACCGGCGAGGCACAGGGCTATGGCGGACCGGTAAAAATGGAAGTCACGATCGAACACGGACAGATCACAGACTGTACCGTGCTTTCTGCCGAGAAAGAGGACACTGCCTATTTCGATGCTGCACAGGGCGTGATCGATGAGGTGCTGGACGAACAGACCGCAGAGGTGGATACCGTCAGCGGTGCAACGTTTAGTTCCAGGGGTATTCTGGGTGCTGTGGAAGATGCACTGGAGCAGGCAAAGGCGGTGCAGCATGAATAAAAAGTTTTTCACTCCCAAAAAGGTACATGCCTACGTGCGGGCAGCCATTCAGCTGTTGTTCTTCCTCTTTCTGCCCTCGGCATTTACCACAGCCTTTTCCGGCATCAAGTCCGTTCTGACACAGATCGGCACTGGCTCTCCCGTGGTGATGAGTTCGTTTCTCACTGTGCTGCTGGCACTGTGTGCGTATACCGTGGTGTTCGGCAGATTCTTCTGCGGCTACGCCTGTGCGTTCGGTACACTGGGAGATGCGGTGCATGCTCTGTATCTGTTTCTCTGTAAGAAGTGCAAAAAGAAGCCCGTTCTCCTGAAGAAAAGCTGGAAGAAGCCTCTGTCGTTCCTGAAATACGCAGTGCTTCTTGCCATTGTGCTGCTGTGTTTTACCGGCGTTTATGGCGAGATCACCGGCTGGAGCCCGTGGGACGTGTTCTCTATGCTTCGCTCCGGCAACTTCAAGGTAGGTGCTTACTGGCTGGGCTGTGTGCTGCTGGTGCTGATTCTGGCGGGCATGGTGTTCTGTGAACGGTTCTTCTGCCGGTTCCTGTGTCCGATGGGAGCCGTCTTTACAATGCTGCCGGTGCTGCCGTTCTTTTCCGTCCGCCGGCAAAAGGCGAACTGTGCAAAGGGCTGTACTGCCTGTCAGAAGATCTGTCCGTCCGATCTGGAACTGCCGGAAAAGGGCAGCTGGAACGGAAACGGGGACTGCTTCCAGTGTCAGAAGTGTCTGGAAATCTGCCCTAAGAAAAACGCAGAAAGCGGCTTCCGGTTCTTCCGCGGAAACGAGATCTGGTTTGCCGTGCTGCGGGCAGTGATACTGGCTGCTGTGCTGATTCTGGCGGGAATCTGATTCGTGTGGTATTTTGCGGAATTACTATGGCAATACCGCACAAAGAGCATCTGGCGACTTTGTACGGTATTGCCCTATGAATGTATCAAAGCGGTTACATACGTCCTCATTTCAAGGACGGTGTGACCGCTTTTCATATATGGAATAGGTTCTAAGGTTGGTGACAAGCAGGCACAGCAAAACCGGCTCTGCACGGAGATTTCCACACAGAGCCGGTTTTGTTTATGATTCAGAGGATTTTATGAAGTGGGTGTCTTACTTGATAATGTCTTCCCAAGTCACATTCACGCCTGCACCCTTGCTTGCCACATAGTACAGGGCATAGAATGCATCGGTAGAATCTACGCTGCCGTTGCCGTCCACATCGGCTGCTGCGATCATCTGCTTGTTCTTTTCAGCGTCTTCGCTCAGAACAAAGTCAGCGTTGCCTGCGGAGATGTTTGCGGTGTACAGCATCATGTAGAAGACGTCAGTAGAATCCACTCTGCCGTCCAGATCTACGTCGGCTCTGGAGTCCGTCACTTCGATTTCTACTTCGAAAGTCAGCGGTGTGGTATAACCAGTTGCTTCCACAGTCAGCTTGTATGTGCCGGACTTTGTAAAGACTGCACCGTCACGGGTTTCTGCATCTGCATGAATTTCGCCGGTGGTCGGGTCAATGATCTTGACACCGCGTTTGCCGGTTGCTTCATATGTGGTATCGTTTACAGTAACCTTGGAAACATTCTTCAGATATGCAGCCAGATCGTCTGCGGCAGCACCCTTTGCAGCAACAACAGCACCCTTTTCTGCATCATATGCAGCAGGCATTGCATCGGTGGTCAGGATCACGCTGGTAGAGAACGGTGCATATACGCCGGATTCATCCGAAACGGTAATGGTATAGCTGCCCGGCAGAACGCTCTTGGCATCAAAGGTCATCTTGCCGTCTGCATAAGCAGCACCAGTCAGCGTGTCTGCGGAAACCGCTGCGGAGAAATCTTCCGGCAGGTCTGCCAGCGTTACCGGAATGCTGCCGGCAGCAACTGCAACGCTTTCTGCGGTGACAGTACCGTTGTGCTTCTTCGGCAGATACAGTCCGTCTGCGAGATGTACGCTGTATTCGCCCTTGCTGGTCAGATAGCTGATCTCCACAATGGTGTCACCGGAGGTTGCAGCATACGGAGTAGAACGCAGGCTGTTTCCGTGTACTTCTGTGGTCTTGAAGCCGGCAGACCATGCCAGTTTAGAGCCGCCCTGCCAGATGTTTTCCAGCTGGAGCATACCATAGTTGCCGGTCTTTGTCTTGACGATTACGCCGTAAACCAGATTGCCTTCGCCCAGATCCAGACCGTCCATGTTCAGCTGATAGTCACCGTACTTGCTGTCGGTTTTGAGAGTCGGCGTGACGTTGGTCAGGTCAACTTCCGGTTCTTCGGTAATGGTTGCGGACAGGGTGCCGTCTGCGAACAGCTGTTTGTATGCTGCCGGAACAACGGTCTGATCTTCGTTCGGGGTGAAGCCTGCAAACAGGCTGCCCAGTACGCCGGAAGTCTTGCTGTCCTTTGCGTCAGCGGTCAGCTGGTCGTACAGGCTCTGTTCGATTGCCACTTCTACACCGGAAACGCCCAGAATCTTGCCGCCGCCATTTTCATCAGCTTCGGAAGAATACGTGGTGTCTGCAAACATGCTGTTCCACTTTTTCCCTGTTGCAGAGGTCACTGCATCATAAGTGCCCTCTGCACGCATGCCGGCATTGCCAGCCAGATCTGCATCATAGGAAATCTTGCCGTCAGTGGTATCTGTCTTGTTGCCCAGTTCACCGTAATAGTAATCTGCATACGGGAGATTCATAGTACCGTAAACATACTGTTCCGGTTCGTTGTCCACTGTGAATGTAAAGTCCTGATAACCGGTAGCATAAACCGTAACGTCCCATCTGCCGTAGCCGTCAGTACCCTCCGGCAGCTGGCAGCGGTCGCTCTTGGTCAGACCAAGCTGAATGCCCATGGACTTGTGCATCCAGTTGTCTGCGGCAAACTTGGTGCCGTAGGTAGCCAGAACGGTGTCACCATCGCCGTAGTAATCCCAGCGGACTGCGTACATATGAGCACCCAGATCGCCGTAATTTCCGTTGATGTCCACGCGGATAAAGTCGCCGTAGCCGGAATCGTGCTGGACTTCGCTGATCTCTACCGCGTCCTTGTCTACCACTTTTCCCTCCGGTGTTTCAGAGGTGGAACGCTTGGAGAACTGGAATGTGCCGTCCTCCTGTTTTTCTGCTACCTTGATGCCGGAAGTGTTGGCATCTACCTGAATTTCTTCGTCGATATTGACCAGATTCTTTTCGGTATAGCCGCCCTTGACTTCTGTCCCGTTTTCATAGACCGTATAGGCTTTCTTGAAGTCCTCATAATCTGCTGCCGGAACAGCAACCGGAACATATTTCGGTCCCACGATCACAGAGTGGTCGTATACACCAGCCGCTTTTCCGTCTACCATAATGGTTGTGGTACCAGCATCTCTGTCGCTGACCACATCGACGGATTCGTTCTGTCCCTTGCCGGTATAGTCGTAACTGTTTCCGTCGGTATCAAATACCTTTACAGTGCACTGATAGCTGCCGCGGTGCAGACCGTGGTTGCTGGTGGCACGGGTGACTGCATCATATGCACCCAAGTCGGTTTCTCCGTGGGAATCGGCATCAGCAGAAGAAGCCTCCCAGTTGCCGTCTGCGGCACTGTCCAGATAAACGCCTTCATTCTCCCAATACTCTGCCCAAGTCAGAGATGCGGCACAGTACACATAATCTGTGGTGCCTGCTTCTTCGGCATACGCCGTGATCGCCGGAGCGACCTGTGTAGCTGCCAGTACAGCGGCAGACGCTGCACCGACAAGCTTTTTCCAGTTGATCTCTCGCATAGTAACCTCCTGAATTTTTCTTCCGTGCTGCATTGCGATGAACAGCACAAATATTGTGTATGGCAACACCGCAAAAAACGCTGCATGGTATTGCCTTATAGCAAATCCTGCAATTTCGCAGGATACACTACCCAATAAGATTTGCAATTAGCTGCAACTAATTAGTTTAAACTAACTTAACAAATAAGAAATAACTGGAATCGAAAATTCCAGTTTATGAGTGCTTTTCGTTTTTGGCAGGTTTCTCTGCCGGCTTCGGAAAAATAGATTTCGGCAAAAAGTGAATGACACGGTCTGCCGCAATGCCGGTGAAGAAACCGGTAATGCAGCCCGCCACCAGCAGGAACGGGAAGTAGGCAATGACCTGTACCGACTGCATCGCCGCAATTGCCGCAAGAATCTGTCCTACGTTGTGGAGCACGGCACCGACAATGCTGATGAACCACAGGTGTTTTTTTTGCAGCAGCTTGCAGAGCAGTGCCATGCCGAGAAAACAGAGGATTCCGCCGGTGAGGGAATAGAGCAACGACACCGGCGTACCGGTGAATATGGAACCCAGCAGGATCCGCAGTACCAGTACCGCAAAGGCATCTCGCGGGCGGTAGACCACCAGCACGATCAGGGTAATGACGTTGGCAAGTCCCAGCTTTACCCCCGGAATGGGAACCGGTACCGGAATCTGTGCCTCCACCACAAAGATCGTTAGAGCCATTGTGGTAAAGAGGGCAAGCATGACCAGATGCTTAACGGACTTGGACATCGTAAGACCCCTCCTCGTCAGATGCAATGGAAATGCGAATGTGGTTCGGCAGACAGACGATGGGCAGAATGCCGTCCGAGATCGCTCCCTGCTTGACACAAAGGTGATCGGGGCAGGTGGCAGACTGCATGGAGATCTGGTTTGGTTCCACCAGAATGACATTTTCCGCACCGTTTTCCCCGTCAATGGTGAGTGTGTAGGATTTCTTGACCGTGGAAAGGTCGATTTCATATAATAAGTTGTCCTGCTGATAGATGCGGGCGATTTTTTCCGGTTGCTTGTGGTGCATGACATACAAGCTGCCCAGAATCCCGCTGCCCAGCAGTACAACGGTAATGCCAATGAGAATCAGCGTTTTTTTCATGAATTGTTTACCTGTAACTGATACTTGTCGATGTGCTTCGAGGTGACAACAGAGCCGTCCGACTGAATGAAGACCGCTTCAATGCCGTCCAGCGAATCGATGAGCTGCATGCCGGCATCTGCCCCCATGAGAAATGTGGCAGTGGAAAGTGCATCACAGTCAATGCCTTTGTCTGCAATAATGGTGGTGCTGACCACGTCAGATTCCGACGGGGCACCGGTGCAGGGATCCAGAATATGATGATAGCGTTTCCCGTTTTCCTCGAAATATTTTTCATAGTTGCCGGAAGTGACAACAGCCTGTCCGGTGACGGTGACGGAACCCATTAAGCTTTCCGGCGAGAACGGATCCGTAATGGCAACTGTCCAGCTGCTGCCGTCGGGCTTGGTGCCCAGCGTCATGACGTTTCCGCCCAGACTCATCAGGGCAGAGGTGACACCTTCTTCTTCCAGCACCTTTTTCATTTCATCGGAGATATACCCCTTTGCCACTGCACCGAAGTTCAGTGTAACGGCATCACTGGAAAAGGAGAGGGAACTGCTCTGTACATCATAGCGGACATCGCTCCAGCCCTCCGGTCGGAGCAGTGCCTGTATGCGGTCGTCTGCGGGAATGGCAGCGTGGTCGGTGCCGATGCCCCACAGGTCGATCAGGTCGCCAATGGTGCAGTCCAGCATGCCGCCGCTTTTTTCGCCGTATTCCAAAGCCGCATACAGCACATTTCCCAGGTCTGCGGAAATAGGGATTTCTGTTCCCACAGCAGCTTTTGCCGCCCCATTGACCTTGTTGACTTCGGAATCCGCAATGGTGTTGGAAAAGACCTGTTCCAGTTCCTTGGCACGGGCAAAGGCAGCTTCTGCACCGGCCTGGGCGTGTTCCCCGTAGGTGCGAACCATGATATAAGTACCCATAAATTCCTGCGTATCTTCGTAGACTGCGTCCGCGGCAGAATTGTCTGTGCTGTCTGTCGCTGTGCCTGTTGACGCGGAAGTGCTGTCCGAAGATGCCGTACTGGTGCAGCCCGTCAGGCAGAGCAGTCCGGCAAGTCCGATTGCCCATAGGTGCAGATGCTTCATGCTGGAAACGATTCCTTTCCGTAGAATGGTAGTTAGTATCTTCTAACAGATACCGGATTTAGTATAGCATGCTTTTTTCACTCTGTCAAGTCCGGCTTGAAAAGATTTCCGCAACGCTTTTTGAAGTAACTGTAAACCGAAAAAAATCTTTTCTCAACCGCAGAAAAAATTGTGCAATATATATCAGACAGCATTGCGAATTGCTGCTATGACAGGCTTGCAATCTATAAAAAGGTGTGGTACAATAAAGGAAACATTTGTGTGAACATATTTGGGGCAGCACTGCACAAAGCTTGTGCGTAAAATGCGTCAGCAGGCGAACCTGCTGCCGTGTTGCCCGATGCATTCAGGAGGTTTGGTCGATGATCTATACAGTGACTTTTAATCCGGCAATTGACTATGTGGTGCATACCGATGCCATGCAGGTAGGTATGGTCAACCGTTCCCATACAGAGGAGATCTACTACGGCGGAAAGGGCATCAACGTGTCAATGGTGCTGAAAGAATTGGGGCTGGAATCCCGTGCACTGGGCTTTGTGGCAGGATTTACCGGTGCGGCAATTGAAAAGGGTGTGCAGGCAAAGGGCATTGCCACCGATTTTGTGCATTTGCAGGAGGGCTTTTCCCGCATCAATGTCAAGATCAAGTCCGGAGAAGAAACGGAATTGAACGGGCAGGGACCTGTCATCGGGGCAGAAGCAGTCGCGGAACTGTTCCGGAAGCTGGACAAGCTGCGGGACGGGGACACCATTGTGCTGGCTGGCAGCATTCCCAGTACGATGCCGTCGGACACCTACGAAAAGATTCTGGCACATCTGAAAGGAAAACAAATTCGAACTGTAGTCGATGCCACCAAAGACCTCCTGAAAAACGTGCTGCAATACCAGCCGTTTCTCATCAAGCCCAACCATTACGAACTGGGAGAACTGTTCGGAATCACGCTGCACAGTCACAGTGAGATCGAAGCCTATGCCCGAAAATTGCAGGAAATGGGTGCCCGAAATGTGCTGGTTTCCATGGCGGAACAGGGGGCACTGCTGCTGGACGAAGCCGGCATCTGCCATATCTGCGGGGTGTGTCAGGGCACTGTGAAAAATTCTGTGGGAGCCGGCGACTCTATGCTTGCCGGTTTTCTTGCCGGTCTGGAAACCGGAGATTATACCGATGCCCTCAAGCTGGGCACTGCCGCCGGCGGAGCTACGACTTTCTCGGAGGGTCTGGCAGAACGGGCAGAGATCGATCGGTTGCTGCTGCAATTGTAAAAAATATGTGAATCTCCCAGAATTATCGTATTTGAAAAACTGATGTGTTATGATAGGTTTGCCAAGGCAATACCGCACAAAGAGCGTCTGGCGACTTTGCACGCCATCTGCTTGCAAATTTCCCGTCATATTTCACAAAAATGCTCGTGAATACATCAAGTATTCACTCCGCTTTTTGTTTCATCTGACGAAAAATTTGACGACGCATCTGTCGCACAATCTTTGTGCGGTATTGCCCTAAATCACAGAAAGGGGAAGCTTTCATGAAAATCTTACATCTTAGCGATCTGCATCTGGGGCGGCGAATGTACAACTATTCGTTCCTGCCACAACAGAAAAAACTGCTGGAGCAGGTGGTGACCATTGCCGAAGAACAGGCGGTGCAGGCGGTTCTGGTGGCGGGGGATATTTACGATAAAAACGTACCCGTTGCAGAAGCTGTCACCGTGCTGGACGAGTTCCTCACAGCACTGTCGGTGCGGCAGATACCGGTATTTCTCATCAGCGGCAACCACGATTCCGCAGAGCGTCTGCAATTCGGCAGCCAGCTGCTGGAACACCAGCAGGTCTACATTGCCGGAACCTTTACCGGAAAGATGCAGACCTACGATCTGGAAGATGCATACGGAAAAGTACACCTGTGTCTGCTGCCCTTTGTGAAGCAGTCCACGCTGGCCTCTCTGTATCCGGACGAAAAATTCCACAGCCTGTCAGAGGGCATCGCCCATGTTCTCGAGCAGACACCGCTGTCAGAAAATGACCGGAATCTGCTGATGTATCATGGCTTCGTGCTGCACAACGGCGACGGGCCGGAACTGTCAGAATCAGAATTGCAGCTGGGCGGCACACAGCTGGTGGAAGCGTCGGTATTTTCGGCATTTGACTATGTGGCACTGGGGCATATCCATAAGCCTCAATGGGTAAAAAGCGGTAAGATTCGCTACAGCGGTTCTCTGATGAAGTATTCGTTTTCGGAAAGCCTGCAAAATAAGAGCGTCACACTGCTGGACTGGAAAGCGAAAGATGACCTGACCGTCACCACGATCCCCCTGCAGCCGGAACAGGATATGCGTGTCATTCAGGGAAAACTGGAAGACCTGCTGGAGCATGCAGAGCCTTCGGAAGACTGGATTCGTGCAGAACTGACCGACAAAGAACTGATCCCCTATGCTCTGGAAAGACTGCGAATGTCCTATCCCAATGTTATGGAACTGGTGTATCTGTATCAGGAGGAGCAGATTGCCGCCAGCAATACGGAAGTGAAACTGGTACCGGAACAGTCGCTGGTAGAACTGCTGGGCGGCTTTCTGGACAGCGTATATCAGTATCAGCTGGAGGAAGAACCGGAGGCGTATCAGCTGATGGAAGAAATCTGTAAGGAGGCGGAGCAGGAAAAATGAAACCATTGCAATTATCGATGAAAGCATTCGGGGCATTTGCAGAGGAATGCCGCATTGACTTTACGCCCTTTGACAAGTCGGGGATCTATCTGATCACCGGCGAAACCGGTGCGGGAAAAACTACCATTTTTGATGCGATCTGCTACGCCCTTTATGGAACGGCAAGCGGCGATGTCCGTGACCCGAAGCAGTTTCGCAGTCAGTATGCTGACCCCAAGCAGATCACTTGTGTAGAACTGCGGTTCTTCTGCGGGAACAAACAGTATCTGGTAAATCGCACACCGCCGTATCTGCGTGCGGCACTCCGCGGCAGCGGCATGGTAGAACAAAAGGCAGAGGCAGAACTCTGGGAGATTCTTCCGGATAAGACGGCAGAGAAAAAAGAGATCCTCTGTTCCGGAGCACAGGCAGTGACGGACAAAGTGGTGGAACTGACTGGCATGGACGGCAAACAGTTCCGCCAGATCGTCATGATCGCACAGGGCGAATTCCGGAAGTTTCTGCTGTCCAGTTCCGTGGAAAAGGGAAAGATCCTGCGGCAGCTGTTCCACACCCAGAACTGTGACAAGATTCAGCAGATCTTGAAAGAGCGGCTGGATCAGCAGAGGGCACATGTCAGGGAACAGGAAACCCAGATGCTGACCCTGCTGCATCAGGCATCACCGGCAGGGGAAAAACAGGCAGAACTCTATGAAGCACGGCTGAATTTTTCCGGCATGGCGGCAGCAGAGGAACTCTGTGACATGCTGAAAGCATCAGCGGCAGAACTGTCGGAACAGGCAGCATCACAGTCCGAACAGGTGCAGGAACAGCAGAAAGCCATAGAATCCCTGCTACAGGAAATCGAACAGGGCAGACAGCACAATGCCGTTTTGAAACAGCTGCGGCAGGCGGAACAGGAGCAGCAGAAAGGTGCTGTCCAGCTGGAACTTTGCGAAGCTGCGGCAAAAAAAGCCGATGCCGATGCAGAAAAGGTACCGGAATTACAGGAACAGGTGACCCTGCTGCAACACAGCCTGCCCAAGTACGAGGAAGTTGCTGTGTTGCAGGCGGCAGAATCTGCTTTACAGATGAAGCGGAAAACACAGGAACTGGCTTGTGCACAGGCGAAGCTGTACTGGGAGCAGACCAACGCCAGCTGTCAGCGGCTTTCCAAGGAATTGGAAGTCCACGTGGATTCTGCGGTGGACTGTGCCAATCTGGAACACGCCATTGAAAAGGACACCCAGCGGCAGCAGAGCGTCCGGCAGCTGCAAAAGCAGATGATGGAACAGCAGAAAGCACAGAAAGAACTGGAACGCCGGAGCCAGCGTGCCCAGCAGGCGGAAACATGGTATTTCAGCGAGGAAAAGCCGGCATATGACCGGACAGAACGGCAGTTTTTCCAGAGCATGGCGGGCAATCTGGCACGGAAGCTGGAGGAGAATGAGCCCTGTCCGGTGTGCGGTTCACGGGAACACCCGCGTCCGGCTTTGTACACGGAGGACACCGTTACAGAAGAACAATTCCAAAAGGCACAAAAACGGCAGCAGAACGCCTTACAGCAAATGGAAGAGCATAAGAAATCTTTCACCCAGCAGGAGGAACGCTGTAAGATGCTGGAACAGCGGGTGCAGCAGCAGCTGGTGCACTGTGGACTGAACGAAACCGCCGGCTCCGCAGCGGTTCAGCAGCTTGAGGCAGATTTGCAGGCAGCGATCACCCAGAACAACCGGCTTTTGAAAGAACGGAAAGAGCAGCTGTCGGCACAGCAGCAGAAGCAGCAGCAGCTGGCAAAGCAGCAGGCAGAATTGCCCCGGTTACAGGCGGCTAATGAGAGCAGCCACGCCCAGCTGGAACGGCTGACACAGGAACTGGCAGTGAAAACCGCAGAACGGGAACAGTGTCAGGCGGGACTGCCCTATGCATCGCTGTCGCTGGCAAAGAAACAGCTGGAGCAGAAGCAGAGCACCATTCGGCAGCTGGAACAGGCACAGCAGCAGGCAGCACAGAAATGGCAGCAGCAGAAAGAACAGGTTTCTTCGCAGCAGAAACTGGTGCAGCACCTGCGGGAAACAGTCAAGGACAAGCCGGCGTATGATCTGCAAACCGCAGAACAGACGCTGGAACAAAAACGCAGCGAAAAAGAACGCACTGAAAAACGCTGCCGGCAGTCCAGTCAGCAGGCACAGCAGTGCAAGACCATTGCCGGAGAGGTACAGAAACGGTATCGCTCTTGGGAAAACGAAGCCAGACAGGGGAATACCTTGGAAAAGCTGTACCAGATGATGACCGGTACGCTGAAAAAAGGCGAACGCATCTCGTTTGAACGCTATGTGCAGACTTATTATTTCAATCGGGTGCTGCAGTTCGCCAACCAGAAGCTCTATCAGCTTTCCAACGGCAGATACCAGTTCCGGCGGCGGCAGGAAGAAACGGTACACAACATTTCTTCGGGGCTGAATCTGGACGTGCTGGATCAGTACACCGGCAAGTCCAGAAGTGTGGAAACGCTTTCCGGCGGCGAAACGTTTCTGGCATCGCTGGCACTGGCACTGGGACTTTCTGACACCGTGCAGCAGCAAAGCGGCGGCATTCAGCTGAACGCCATGTTCATTGACGAGGGCTTCGGCTCCCTGGACAGCACTGCACTGGACAACGCGGTGCAGGTATTGCAGCAGCTGTCAGACCACCAGCGGACGATCGGCATCATTTCCCACGTGTCGGAACTGGCAGAACGGTTCGAGGCACAGCTTCAGGTAGAAAAAAGCGAAAACGGCAGCCATGTGATCTGCCATTACGAATAAAATACAGCAGCACCGTACAACGCCCTTTGCAGACGAGTTCCCCTGTCCGCAGAGGGCGTTTTGCCGTTTTTGCACAATTTTTTGACAAAAATGTTCTGCAAAATTGTTTGTGGCATTTTCATTTCCTGAAAATGCCGCCTTGAGGCAATACCGCACAAAGAGCGTCTGGCGACTTTGTACGCCATCTGCTTGCAAATTTCCCGTCATATTTCACAAAAATGCTCGTGAATACATCAAGTATTCACTCCGCTTTTTGTTTCATCTGACGAAAAATTTGACGACGCATCTGTCGCACAATCTTTGTGCGGTATTGCCTTGACAATTTCCGCCAGCTATGGTATACTGTTCTAAGTTAGAAAAAGCTAACCATTGGGAAGCACCACATGTGATCCCATGCAGTGCTTCCCGATAATCGTACACGTGGGTTAGCGAAAACTAATTTCTAAACGAAGTTTTTTCAAAAAGAGGACGGTGTAACATGTTTTTAGAGATTCAACAAATCAAGAAACATTTCGGAGAGGGTGAAAGCCGTGTCGATGTGCTCAGGGGCATTGACATCAGCATTGAAAAAGGCGAGATTTGTGTATTGCTGGGACCTTCCGGTTCCGGAAAATCCACGCTGCTGAACATCATCGGCGGCATTGAAACGCCGGACAGCGGCAAGATCACCATTCACGGGGAAACCATTGGGGAAATGAACGAAAAGAATCTGACGCTGTACCGCCGGAAGCATCTGGGGTATATTTTCCAGATGTACAATCTAATCCCGAACCTGAATATCAAGGAGAATGTGGAAGTCGGTGCGTACCTGAGCGACAATCCGCTGGACGTAGACGACCTGCTGAAAACGCTGGGGCTGTATGAGCACCGCCACAAGCTGCCGAATCAGCTTTCCGGCGGACAGCAGCAGCGGACGGCGATCGGCAGAGCCGTTGTCAAGAATCCGGACATTCTGCTGTGCGACGAGCCGACCGGTGCACTGGACTACCACACTTCCAAGGAGATCCTGAAGCTGCTGGAAGATGTCAGCCGCAAGTACGGCAATACAGTTGTCATGGTTACCCATAACGATGCTCTGCAAAATATGGCAGACCGCGTGGTGAAGCTGCGTGACGGAAAAATCCGTAAGAATTTTGTCAACGAAACCAAAATTCCGGCAGCAGAATTGGAGTGGTGACCGATGACGAAAAAGATGAAAAATCCATTGAACCGACGGCTGCCGCGGGAACTGAAAAGCGAATTCGGAAAGTATCTGGTGATCTTTCTGTTTTTTATCATGGTGATCTCTCTGGTTTCCGGTTTTCTGGTAGCAGATACCAGTCTGCATACGGCTTATCTGGACGCTTTCGACAAGTACAATATCGAAGACGGCAACTTTGCGTATGCGGAAGAAGCTTCTGACGATGCCATTGCCGCAATCGAAAAAGACGGCAAGGTCAAGGTCTATGCCAACTTTTACAAAGAAGAAGACACGGACGATTTCGAAAGCACATTCCGTGCGTTCGGAGAACGAAACGACATCGACAAGGTGTGCCTGCTGGACGGCGATATGCCCAAGGCGGACACTGACGTGGCAATTGACCGGCTCTATGCCAAGAACCATGATCTGGAAATTGGCGACAAGTTCGGCGTTGCCGGAAAAGACCTGACCATTTCCGGCATTGTGGCTCTCTCGGATTATTCCACACTGTACCAGAACGCCTCGGATATGATGTTCGATAACGACAAGTTCGGTGTCGGCGTCATGACAGATGCAGGGTTTGCAGCCCTGCGGGAAAACCACCTGTACTATAACTACAGCTGGAGTTATGACACTGCACCGGAGGACGATGCCGAAGCCAAGGACATGGCGGAAGATCTGATGCCGATTCTGGCAGAGAACGGCATGCTGACCAATTTCCTGCCGGAGTATCTCAATCAGGCGATTATTTTTGCCGGCGATGATATGGGCGGCGATATGTCCATGATTCTGGCATTCCTGTATATCGTCATTGTGATTCTGGCATTCGTGTTTTCCATTACCATTTCCAACAACATCACCAAGGAAGCGAATGTCATTGGTACGCTTCGTGCTTCCGGTTATTCCCGCGGAGAAATGGTGCGGCATTATCTGATCATGCCGATGCTGGTGCTGCTGGTTGCCGCAGTTGTGGGAAATGTGCTGGGGTATACATGGCTGGAACAGATATTCGCCAACCAGTACCTCGCAAGCTACGGCTTGACCACTTACGAAGTTCTGCTCAATCCGCAGGCATTTGTGCTGACGACAGTGATCCCGCTGATCCTGCTGTTCATCATTAATTTTGTGATGCTGACTGTCAAGATGCGAATCTCGCCGCTGCAATTCATTCGCCGCGACCTGTCCAAGCGGATGAAGAAAAAGGCATTCCGCCTGAATACCAAAATTCCGATCATGCGTCGCTTTCAGATGCGTGTGATTTTCCAGAACTTTCCGAACCATGTCATGATCTTTTTCGGCGTATTCTTTGCCAACTTCATCCTTATGTTCGGAATGATCCTACAGCCGATGCTGGCACATTATCAGAATACCATTACCGACAATGTGCTTTCTGCATATCAGTATATTCTGAAAACACCGGCAGAAACAGAAACCGGCGGGGCAGAAAAATTCTGCTTCGGCAGTCTGGACACCTTGCCGGAGAAACGCAGCAGTGAAAGCGTTTCCCTGTACGGCGTAAAGCCGGACAGCGACTATGTCAAGCTGCACTCTTCCGGAAAAAAAGTAGATATTTCCACTGCCTATGCAGAAAAGTACGGCGTGGAAAAGGGTGACACCATAACCCTGAAAGACCCCTATGGCAGCGACAAGTACAAGTTTGAGGTCGGCGGCATCTACGATTATCCGTCCACCATTGCCGTCTTTATGGAACAGGATCTGTTCCGTCAGACGTTCGATTACGACAGCGATTACTTTAACGCCTACTTCTCTGACCAGAAGATCAAGGACATTGACGATGCCCTGATTTCCACAGAGATCACAGTAGACGATCTGACAAAGACTTCCCGTCAGCTGATTCGCTCTATGGGCAGCATGATGAATCTGTTCTTGGTATTCGGGGCACTGATGTTCGTGCTGATCCTCTATCTGCTGTCGAAGATCATCATCGAAAAGAATGCCCAGTCGATCTCTATGGTCAAAATTCTGGGGTACAACAATCGGGAGATCAACCGCATCTATCTGCACTCCACGACGATCGTGGTAATACTGTGTATTCTCATTACCATACCGATTTCCAGTCTGGTGATGAAAGAAGTCGTAGAAGTGGTATTCTTTGAATACTCCGGCTGGATCACCTATTATATGCCGGCAGTCACTTACGTGAAAGTTGCTGCATCAGGTATTATCTGCTATGCAATCGTTGCGTTCCTGCTGAATCGGAAGGTGAAAAAGATTCCGATGAGTGACGCACTGAAAAATGTGGAATAAACTATAGTATTATATTCACCAATCAAAAAAGCAATACCGCAAGGGGAAAACTCCTCCTGCGGTATTGCTTTTTCTTGCTTATTATAAACCGGAAATCACCGCCGCTGCTGTTTCCGCATGCGGTAGTCAGACGGTGTACAGCCGATTGCTTTGCGGAATGTTTCTGTGAAATAGCTGGAGCCGCTGAATCCGCACTGCATGGCGATTTCCGTCACGCTCAGATCCGGATTGGACAGCAGTTCGATGCTCTTGGAAATGCGGTATTCCGTCAGATAAGCATTGGGTGTCTGGTTCAGGTATTCCTTGAAAATGGAGCAGCAGCTGCTGCGGCAGACGTACCCTGCTGCGGCGATGTCCTGTAATGCGATTTTGCTGCCGTACTTCTGCTGGATAAAGCCTACCATTTTGTGCATGGCTTCCAGCCGCTTGCTGTCGTTGGGTTCCCAGGGTTCGGTGTTGTTCTGTGTCAGATTCCACAGGGCGTGACAGATGCGGTAGATGCAGCTGAACAGCAGCAGCGTGTATCCCTCCTGCTGAACAGATGCACACTGAAACAGTTCGCAGACATCGGTGATAATCGCCTTTTCCGCGGCGATTTCAGGGTGCAGGATCAGATATGGCGGAGCATGGTGGATCACCGCGTCCAGCAGGTCTTTGGTAACGGGATTCGTTGCAAGCGTCGGCGGGAACAGGACACAGTCATAAACCCAGTTGCTGGATTTTTCCCAGTATCCATAGTGCATCTGTCCGGAATTTACAAAGATCATCTGCCCCGGCAGCAGCCTGCACTGTTCGCCATTGACGCTGTACCACATGGGAGCGTTTTTGACGTAGATGAACTCAAATTCGGTATGCCAGTGATTGACAATGGAGAGTGAGGGATAGTCCTCCTGTGAAAAATGGGAAGCTTTGATCGGCAGATTCGGAACATTGTATTGGATAATTTCCGATTTGTTGTCTGTCAGTTCCAGTGCACTGTACATGTGGAAGGCTCCTTTCATCTCTTTGCTAAGGAAACACTGAATAAAGCCGTCAGGCGGGCTTTGTGCGGTATTGCCCTAATTCTTCACGCGGCTGCCTGTGCCAGGGCTTCCGGCTCTGCCGCCGGTTCCTGTCGTGTCAGATTCTTTACCCAGTTGTGCTTGCGGTAGTTCTTGAGCACTGCCGGAAGCTTGATGATCTCGTCTACGTTGATCAGAATATAAACGGTCAGTACCGGCAGTTTCAGAACGAACGCCGCAATCAGACCAATGGGAACGGTGACACACCACATGGTGATGCCGTCACAGATAAAGCCGAATTTGGAATCGCCGCCGGCTGCAAAGATGCCGGAGATCACCGTCATGTTGATAGACTTTCCGATGACATAGTAGGAGCAGACCACCAGCATCACACGGAGATAGCCCTTGGCGGTATCTGTCAGAGTGGAGAACAGCGGCGTAAAGGGGATCACACCCAGAATAATCACACCGGCGATCACACCAGCAAAAATAGAAGTCTTGGAAAGCTTTCTGCCGTATTCTTTTGCCTTTTCCAGTTCGCCCTGTCCCAGCAGGCTTCCCACCATAATGCCGCTTGCGGTGGCAATGCCGGTGCAGAAGCAGATGACCAGATTCTTGACGATGTTGGCAATGGAGTTTGCGGCTGCGGCATCGCTGCCCATGTGTCCCATAATGACGGAGTACATGGTGAAGCCCAGTCCCCACATCAGTTCGTCACCGAGGATCGGGGCAGTGTATTTCCAGAAGTCCCGCAGCAGCACCTTGTCCGGACGAATCGCCCAGCCCAGCCGGATCTTTACGCTGTCCTTCTTCATCATGACCAGCAGTGCCCATGCCAGTTCAATGACCTTGGCGATAACTGTTGCAATGGCAGCACCGGCAATACCCATTTTCGGGAAAAAGCCGATACCGAAAATAAAGGCTGCATTCAGAATGATATTGATGACTACGGAAACAGAACTGATGACTGCACTCAGAACGGCGTTGCCGCAGTTCTTCAGAATGCACAGGTAGATCTGCGAAACACTGAGCAGCAAATAGGAAACGCCCACTACCCGCAGATATTCCGCACCGTCTGCGATCAGCACAGGATCCGATGCAAATGCCCGCATCAGCTGTTCCGGAAAGAACGTTGCACCAATGGTGAACGGCAGGGACAGCAGAACGGAGAATGCCAGCCCAATGCCCAGTGTCTTTTCCACGGCACGCTTATTGCGGATCCCCCAGTACTGTGCGGCGAAAATGGAAACGCCGGCAGTAATGGCAAACAAGAACAGGGAATATACGAACTGGATCTGTCCGGCGAGGGATACTGCCGAGAGAGCGTCCTGACTGACAAAACCCAGCATAAATGCGTCTGAGGCATTGACCAGTGCCATCATCAACTGCTGGAGAGAAATCGGGATCATCAGATGCAGCAGTTTTTTCCGGAATTCTGCACGATTGCTTTGTGTCATATGTCATTCTCCTTTTCTGTGATTTTTTCAAACAAATTCAGGGCAATACCGCACAAAGAGCATCTGTCGCACAATCTTTGTGCGGTATTGCCTCAGGTGTATTTCCGGAGCAGAGCAACACGTCTTGTTCCGGATTCGTTTGATATTATAAGACAAAGAAAATTCGATTTCTATAACATTCCGCTGAATCATTATAACAATCGTACAAATTCAAGGGATTTGAAAAACGTTTTGCAGAATATGTGGTATCGATTTCAAAATCGTGCACAAATTGTACGATTTTGATGTTGCTCCGATCATATCATAAAAATATCTGCTTGTCAAGCTGCCGGAGAAAAAAGAATTTTTTACAAGACCAGTATGGCACTTGAACAACGCCAACAGATATGATATAATAAAAGTGTACCCAATCTGTGAAAGGAGCATTTGCACATGCAGAAAATGATCCCACGGCTGCTGATCAGTGCAGTCGGCAGCGGCACCGGAAAAACTACAGTTACCGCAGCACTGCTGTCTGCCTTCTGTGCCCGCGGCATGCGTGTGCAGAGCCTGAAGTGCGGACCGGACTATATCGACCCCATGTTTCATAGTCATATTACCGGAAGACCGGCATACCATGCCGATCCTTTTTTTCTGTCCCGTTTTGCCATGCGGGAACTGGTTTCCCGTGTCAGTGCAGATGCGGACTGCACGATCTTCGAGGGGGCAATGGGCTATTATGACGGCATCGGCGGCACGGAGCAGGCCAGTGCCTACACCGTTTCGGACTGGCTGGAACTCCCCACGCTGCTGGTGGTAAATCCCCAAGGTATGGGCTGTTCCATAGCGGCAGTGTGCCGCGGATTCCAGACGTTCCGGACACCGAACCCGATCTGCGGCATTTTGCTGAACGGGGTTCGCCGCGGCATGGCTGCCTATTATCGGGAGATTTTGGAACGGGAAACCGGCTTGCCGGTGCTGGGCTGTCTGCCGCAGCTTTCGGAGGTGCAGCTGGAAAGCCGTCACCTTGGGCTGATGACAGCGGGAGAGGTGTCCCGACTGGACGAAAAAGTCCGGCTTCTGGGAAAGACTGCGGAAGAAACCATGCAGCTGGATCAGATTCTGGAACTCGCACGCAAGGCACCGCCGCTGCCGGAAGTGCCGCTGCTGTCAAAGCCGCAGCCGTCATTCCGGCTGGGTATCGCACAGGATCGGGCATTCTGCTTTTACTATGCGGAAAATCTGGAACTGCTGGAGCATTATGGTGCAGAATTGGTGCCGTTTTCGCCGCTGGAAGATGCAGCCCTGCCGGAAAATCTGGACGGCTTGTATTTCGGCGGCGGTTATCCGGAATTGTACCTGCCCCAGCTTAGCGGCAACACGTTGTTTCTGGAGTCCCTGCGGCAGGCAGCCGAAACTGGTATCCCGATCTGGGGAGAATGCGGCGGCTTTCTGTACTTGCAGCAGTCTATGGCTGGAAAAGACGGCGTACGCTATCCCATGGCGGGACTGCTGTCCGGAGATGCGGCACTGGGAGAACGCCTTTGCCGGTTCGGGTATGTCACGCTGACGGCTCGGCAGGACACCGTGTTCGGAAAGGCAGGAGCGTCGATTCCGGCTCATGAGTTCCACTATGCCGACAGCACAGCGAACGGCAACGCATTTCTGGTGCAGCGTCCCAATGGGAAAACGTGGGAGGCAATGCAGTGTCGGGGAAACATCATTGGCGGATTCCCGCACTTGTATTTTCCCGCCAATCCGGAATTTCCCATGCAGTTTGCCGCGGCTTGTCGGGCGTATCGGAAGAAAAGAGGTGGCATATGCTGATTCTGGTAACAGGCGGTGCCGGCAGCGGAAAGTCCCTGCTGGCGGAGCGTATCAGCATGCAGCTGAAACGCATGCCGTTCTGGTATGTGGCAACGATGCAGGTATGGGATCAGGAGTGCCGCGACCGCATCGACCGCCACCGGCAGCAGCGTGCCGGAAAGGGCTTTCAGACAGTGGAAGCCCCTGTGCATCTGGCAGAAGCGGCAGCAGCACTGCCGCCGGACGGAACAGCACTGCTGGAATGTTTGAGTAATCTGGTGGCAAATGAGCAGTTCGGCGGCGACACCGGAGCACCGGTGCAGGCGGTTCTGGACGGGGTGCATGCTCTGTACCGGAATGTGCGGCATCTGGTAATTGTGACCAATGAGGTGTTTTCTGACGGCACGCCGGCTGACCCTGCCATGCAGGCATACCTGCAAAATCTGGGAAACATCAACTGTGCCCTCGGGGCGGAGGCAGACGTTGTGGCAGAATGCTGTGCCGGTCTGCCGGTGATCTGGAAAGGAGAATCGTTATATCATGAAATCATGGCTGGAATCTTTGCTGATCGCACTTTCCATGTATAGTGCGATTCCGGTAAAGTGTTTGAACTGGACTGAGAAAAATCTGCGGAATGCAATGGTGTTTTTCCCGTTGGTGGGGCTGCTCTGCGGGGTAGGGCTGTGGCTGGTCTGGCTGGTCTGCGGCTTGCTGCATGTCAGCAGTGTGCTGTTTGGCGTGCTGGCAGTGGCAAGTGGTGTGCTGATCACCGGCGGCATTCATCTGGACGGCTTCTGTGATACGGCAGATGCTCTCTATTCCCGCCGTCCGCAGGAGGAAAAACTGCGGATTCTGAAAGACCCCAACTGTGGACCTTTTGCGGTGTTCAGCGTAATACTGGTGCTGTTGGTCAGCTTCGGTTCGTATGTGCAGCTGTATCAGACACAGGGGCGGAATGTGGTCTGGCTGCTGGCAGGCGGATTTTTGCTGACACGCTGTCTGAGCGGGATTGCCGTTACGACGCTGCCCGTTGCCCCGACCAGTTCGCTGGTGAAAACATTCGGGGAAAATGCCGGCAAATATGTTCGTGTGCTGCTGCTCATCGAGTACGGCATTACCGGTCTGCTGCTGGTGTGGTTCTGGGGCTGGCTGGCAGTGGTGCTGGTCTGGCTGGGACTGTTCGTCTTTTGGGGCTGTTCTCACATGGCGAAGAAGCAGTTCGGTGGTATCACCGGCGATCTGGCAGGCTTTTTCCTGGTGCTGAGTGAAACCGTGTACCTGTTGGGAGCTGCTCTGCTGGGAGGTGTTCTGGTGTGAAACTGATTCTCGGCGGCTATGCCAACGGCAGAACTGCCTACGCCATGCAGAACTATCAGCTGACGGAATCGGACTGTTTTGATGCGGCGGCAGAACCGCTTGCCCGGTGGAACGGGCAGCGGCTGATCCTGCATGCGGAGCAGCTGGTGAATCCGTGGCTGGAACAGGGAAAGGAACCGTGTACGGAAATTTTGCCATGGCTGGAACGGTGGCAGAATGCAGTGCTCATCACGCAGGAAGTGGGCTGCGGTCTGGTACCCGTTACCCCGCAGCAGCGGCAGCTGCGGGAAGCCGTGGGACATTTCAACAGATTGTTGGCAGAATGTGCAGAAACGGTGGAACGTGTCTGCTGCGGTCTGGGCATGCAGCTGAAATAGGAGCAGAACCATGTGGATATTGTTGAGTGTTGCGTTGGGATTTTTGCTGGATCTCTGCTTCGGGGATCCGGTCTGGCTGCCGCACCCTGTGGTGCTGATCGGGAAAAGTATTTCGCGGCTGGAAAAATTTCTCCGGCAAAAGTTCCCGCAAACGCCGGCAGGGGAAACAAAGGCAGGCGTGATTCTGGCGGTCTGCATTCCCCTGTGCAGCCTGCTGCTGTCCGGCGGAATCCTGCTGCTGGCGTATCATATTTCGTTCTGGCTCTGGTTTGTGCTGCACACGTTCTGGTCGTATCAGATTCTGGCAGCACGTTGTCTGGAGCAGGAGAGCCGGAAGGTGTACCGGTTTCTGGCGGCTGGCGATTTGTCCGGTGCCAGAACGCAGCTTTCCTATCTGGTAGGACGGGAAACGTCACAGCTTTCTGCTGAAGAAGTGACGAAAGCCTGTGTGGAAACGGTTGCAGAAAATACCTCTGACGGCGTGACTGCACCGCTGTTTTACTTGCTGCTGGGCGGCGTGCCGCTGGGGTTTTGCTATAAGGCAATCAATACGCTGGATTCCATGGTGGGCTACCGCAATGCAAAGTACCTCTTTTTTGGCAGGGCATCGGCAAAAACGGACGATGCGGCAAATTGGCTGCCTGCCCGTATCTGCGGTGTGCTGCTGACTGTTTCCGCGTTTCTTCTGGGACTGGACGGAAAGGGAGCATGGCGGATTTTTCGCCGCGACCGAAACAACCACCTTTCCCCGAACTCTGCACAGACAGAGTCCGCGGCGGCGGGAGCACTGGGCATTCAGCTGGGCGGCACCCACGTCTATTTCGGGGAAGTGGTGGAAAAGCCAACGATCGGAAATGCAGACAGACCGGCAGAACCGGAGGACATTCCCCGTACCAATGGCATGATGCTGGCGGCATCGGGGCTGTCACTGCTGGGATTTGGTCTGCTGCGGCTGGTTGTAGTTTTGCTGCTGCGGTAAGTGAAAACCGAGTTTGCCATGTATGCCATCCATGAAAAAGGGTGGAGAGGTTCTCCTGTGAAGTGTAGCTTCTAGGGCAGTCGTGTTGAAACCGTCCGGCGGAATTCGCTCGTTCCTCGCTGTCCGCCTGTGGCTTGCCAACGCCGGTTGTTGCCCTTGCCTGTATCGGTAATGTTGATATTCAGGTGTTTTCTGGTGCAGGTGGTCAACTTTATTAAATACGGCGTTTGCAAGCTTGTATATAGCCTCCCCTATGAAGTGTACTTTCTAGGGCAGCCGTGTCAAAACCGTCCGGCGGAATTCGCTCGTTCCTCGCTGTCCGCCTGTGGCTTGCCAACG
>OGRU01000446.1_pt1 | contig 40264 bp, 40 predicted proteins | sample 1553541 | NCBI WGS metagenome assembly OGRU01 (sample SAMEA2580068, study PRJEB22360) | human gut metagenome | biome: human gut; feature: human-associated habitat; material: faeces | place: Denmark | collected 2008/2010
ACTAAATATTTTCCTACCAGGGGTTCTTTTGTACTGTCCGTTTAATCTGGGGCAGCACAATACTCTTCTGGTGTCTTTTTATTATGCGCGGCTTTCGATAAAGTTGGTGATGGCATCGACACTTTCTGCCTGCTGTTGTTTTGCAGAAATTGTCGCCGGAGGATCGCCTTTTTGTGGTCCATAATTGCCAAACTGAGCGTGGTTGCCCCCTGGGATCACAACGATATTTTCGGTGTAATCGATGTGCTCGCCAACGCTTTCGTTAAAGGAGCCATAGATGGTTAGGGCATCCGTGTCTGGATAATCGCCGTAAATATAGGCACCAAGCAAAATGAGTCCATCGACTGCGTCAGGATGCTTTGAAGCAAAACTGGAAGCCATGCCTCCGCCCATAGAATGACCAGCAATGTACCAATGTTCCACATCGGGATGATCGGCAATGACGTCCGCTGCAGCATTGCTGTCAAAGATGGCCATGTTAAATGGCATGCTTACAAGAAAACACGTATAGCCCTCCATACGAAGCTGATCGAGCAATGGTAAGTAGGACACAGCTTCGACTTTGGCGCCGGGATAAAATATAATGGCGGTATCGCTCTCTGAAATCGGATCGAGTCGAATGACGTCCTCATTAATGCTGACACCGTCTTCGTCCAACACAGCGAGTGCAGAGGCTTCAGCGTGGTAATAGTCGGATACATAGAGAATGAATCCGCCGACGCAGAGCAGCAATAAGGCAAGAATAGCAATGAGAAGTCGCTTTTGCCATTTTCGTATGTTTTTCACAGATTCTCCCCCTTTTTAAATCTATGATGAGTTTAGAGGATTGTCTTTATGACGTCAAGCGTTGGGCAGAGAAAGTTTAGATTGTCCTTAAAAAATATCACTGTTGAAGAGGGATTTGTTTTTGCATTTGTACGGACTTGTGGTAGAATATACATAATGTGCCGCTTTATCGCAGTACAGGAGAAAAACAGATGATCGCTATCATCAGAAAGGGAGAATTTATTATGCATTCAGGATCAATTATTATTTTGATAACGATCTTCGTGTATCTTGTTGGGATGATGCTGATAGGCGTGTATTACGCCAATAAAAATAAATCGACCTCCGAATTTTATCTCGGCGGACGAACACTGGGGCCTTACGTCACCGCGATGAGTGCTGAAGCATCGGATATGTCCAGCTATCTGTTAATGGGGATTCCAGGGCTGGCTTATTTATCAGGGATGGCAGAAGCTGGCTGGACCATTGCAGGCTTGGCCATTGGGACGTATTTTAACTGGCTGTTCACAGCACAACGTTTGCGTCGTTACACGCACTTGACGGATTCCTTTACATTCCCACAGTTTTTATCCCATCGTTTTCATGAGGAGAAAAACATCCTGGCCGTCATTGGCGCCATTGTTATTATTATTTTCTTTGTTCCTTACACGGCATCTGGTTTTGCCGCCTGTGGGAAAGTATTCTCTGCCTTATTGGGCTTCGACTATACAATCACGATGATTGTTTCAGCGGTGGTTATTGTCAGTTATATTGCAACGGGTGGCTTCCTGGCTGTATCTATGACCGACTTTATCCAGAGCATTATTATGTCGATTGCCATTCTCTTTGTGGTGGGCTTTGCAGTGGTTTCAGCAGGTGGCATTGATGTGGTCATCGATCATGCTCAGCAGCTGCCTGGTTATCTTTCTGCCACCGCAAGTTATGACCCAGAAACCAACACGGCGTCGGCTTTTGGCGCGTTGTCAATCATTACAACCTTATCCTGGGGCTTGGGCTATTTTGGGATGCCGCATATTTTGCTGCGTTTCATGGCCATTGAAGATGAGCAAAAGCTGAAAGTATCTCGTCGTGTCGGGACTGGTTGGGTTATCGTGGCCATGGCTATGGCGGTATCCATTGGTATTGCCGGTCTTATGTTGAGCACCGAAGGCGTGTTGCCAGTATTGGAAGGTTCTGCTTCTGAAACAATTCTGATCGAAATTGCCAATCTGTTATCGCAGCATGGTATTTTGGCAGCCATCATGGGCGGGATTGTTATTTCTGGGATTTTGGCAAGTACCATGTCCACGGCTTCTTCTCAGCTGTTGGCCGCAGCATCCAGTGTGAGTCAGGATATTGTGCAGGAAACTTTGCACATTCGTCTAAATGATAAACAAAGCATGTTGCTTGCTCGTGTGACCGTTGTTTTGATTTCTATTTTAGGGATCATCATTGCCAGAAATCCAAACAGCTCGGTGTTCCAGATTGTGTCGTTCGCTTGGGCTGGGTTCGGCGCTAGCTTCGGTCCGTTGATCATCTGCTCGCTTTACTGGAAACGCACCACCTGGCAAGGTGGCCTCGCCGGGATGGTTGTCGGCGGTGCTATGGTCTTCATTTGGAAGTACCTGATCGCTCCAATGGGTGGCATCTTCAGTGTCTATGAATTAATGCCTGCCTTCCTGCTGAGCCTTGCTGCCATTATTATTGTCAGCCTGGCGACAAAAGCACCGGATGAAAGAATCATTAAAGAATTCGAGAAAGTTGCTTCTGGTGCACCAATAAAATAGTTAAGTTTTCTGCGACAACCGCGCTGCGGTTGTCGCGTTTTTTTGTATAGCGATGATTGCTGGCGATTGTTGAAAGTGATACACTTAAAATAATGAAGGACATTGAAAGGGGAAGACCTATGAACAGAGAAATGAGACGACAGGATCGCAAGACAACCGATCCAACCATGATTGCCGAGGTTTTGGATAAAGCCACCGTGATGCATCTGGGTCTGGTGGATGATGGCCGAGCGTATGTGGTACCGTTGAATTATTGCTGGCTGGAAAGTGATGGCCATTATACGCTTTACGCACACAGTGCTCAGGATGGGCGGAAAATAGATCTCATTGGCGATGGCGCAGAAGTGGGCTTTGAAATGGAATGTGGTGTGGCCTACTTTTATGCCGATAAGGCCTGTGGCTATGGCAACAGATTCCAGAGCATCATCGGTGAGGGGAAGGTTGTCCTTTTAGAAACAGCTGAAGAAAAACGCGCGGGTCTGACAGCGATCATGAATCATTATTCCAATCGAAGCGACTGGACGTTTGATGATGCGTTGGTTGATCGTGTGCATGTCATAAAAATTGATGTTACCGCACTGAGTTGTAAGTTGAATATGTGAGGAAAGAGATGAAAATGAGCTAATATGAAAAAAGTAGTTATTTATGTTTGTTTGACGGCGTTTTTCTTTAGCACCATGGAGGTTGCGTTGAAGGTGGCAGGCAATAGCCTGGATGCCATTCAGATGACCTTTTTGCGATTTTTGATCGGGGGCTTGATTCTGGCTCCGTTGGGATGGTCCGATTTACAGAAACGTGGCGCAAGATTAACGAAAGGCGATTTGCTTTGGTTGTTTGCAGTAGGTGTGATGGGGGTTTCCATCAGTATGCTGGCTTTTCAGTTTGGGGTCAGCAATTGCAACGCAGCTACGGCTTCTTCTATTATTTGCCTGAATCCACTGTTTACCATGTTGATCGCTCATATTTTTACGACGGAAAAAATGGACCGGGCAAAATGGACGGCTTGCGGTATTGGCCTGGTTGCGGCCTTTTTTATGATTCGCCCTTGGGACGTTCAGCCGGGGAACACACCGTTAGGACTGGCGCTGACACTTTTGGCTTCGATTACTTTTGGGGCCTATACTGTTATGGGGAAACGCACTATTGGTCGCCTTGGAGCTCTGGCACAAACGAGCATCAGCTTTCTGTTTGGCTCGATGATTTTACTGGTGGCTTTGCTGGTAACTGATCGACCAGTCTTTGCAGGTGTGACCGATAATCTGCTGGTGGTAGCCTATGTCGGAATTGTTGTAACAGGGATTGGCTATATTTGTTATTTCACAGCCATTCGTTACTCTGACGCGACAACGGGGGCGATAGCTTTTTACATCAAGCCGGCCATTGCTCCAGTGCTGGCCATGCTTTTTTTAGGCGAGCACATCTATTGGAACACCGTGGTGGGTGTCGTTCTTCTTATTGGCGCATCGGTGTTGATTCTGCGTGATGCTTGGGGCAACAAGCGTCTCAATCTTGAAGAAGTGCATTCCATCGATGAAATCTTCGCTAAGCACCAAACGCATGCAGCTGACAAACGTCGCTTTTTCTCCTGCATGCTGCCGCTCATTGATATTGATGGCAAGGATCATCTGGTTCTCGAGGTGCGCAATCAGGGTGTCATTCACCAGCGTGGGGAAATCTGCTTCCCAGGCGGGGAAATGTACGACGACGAGGCGCCAGGAGCTTGTGCCATGCGTGAAGTGTGTGAAGAACTCGGGCTGCGTCGCGATGCGGTTCATGTGATTAACCAGATGGACACTTATCATGGCTTGCAGGGGATGAAGGTTTACAGTTTTATTTGCCGTCTCGATTCGGTGGCCTTTGATCCAGACCCACGTGCGGTGGACGAAGTCTTGACGATTCCAGTAGAGTTTTTCCTGAACACCGATCCGGAGATGCATCATCTGGACGTCATTCAGCGTCAAAAAGCCGGAGACAGTTTGGACGAAGCCATTGCAGCTACGTTAACAGAAGGCAATCGAGATGTGCCGGTGTATCGTTATGGCGACCGCACAATCTGGGGGCTGACTGCCATGCTGCTTTTTGACTTTTCCACGATTTTGCGTGACGCACTGAAAAACAATTAATTATAAAACCCGACGAGACAATCGTCGGGTTTTATGGTACTATGAGAAAAATCCATTGAATGCGAAGGAGGCCCCGCCTTATGAATATTAAAGAAGAAGCACGTCGTATGAAATTGGCCGCGCCAGTGTTGGCGGCATCGAGCAATACAAGCCGCAATGCTGCTCTTGAAGCCATTGCCGTTGCATTGGAAAAGAATCAAACCGACATTTTTGCTGCCAACGCAGAAGACCTTGCGGCAGCAGATGCCAATGGGGTGACGGGTGCCACAAAGAAACGCCTGAAATTCGATGAAGGGAAACTGCGTGATTGCATTTCAGGCTTGCGTCAGCTAGAAACTTTGCCCGATCCATTGAATCATGTCACCTTAGCGCGTGAATTGGATGCGAACCTGACACTTTATCGTGTAACGGTGCCAATTGGTGTGATTGGCGTTATTTTTGAAGCACGTCCCGATGCTTTGGTTCAGATTGCCTCTCTCTGTGTCAAGAGTGGCAACTGCGCCATCCTTAAAGGCGGCAAGGAGACTGCCAATACCAACAGAGTCCTGTTTCGTTTAATTAAGGATGCGGTGATTCGTGCTGGTTTGCCGGAAAGCTGCCTTTTACAGGCAGAGGCGCACAGCGAAATTGACGAACTGCTTGCCTGCGATCAGGATGTTGATCTGCTCATTCCTCGCGGCTCCAATAAATTTGTGCGCTACATCATGGACAACACGAAGATTCCGGTCATGGGCCATTCCAGCGGCATCTGCCACATCTATGCCGACAAAGCCTGCGATCAGGAAGCTGCTTTGCCAATCCTTGTGGATGCCAAAACCCAGTATGCAGCAGCTTGCAATGCTATGGAAACCCTTCTGGTTGATCGCAGCATTGCCGAAGAATTCCTGCCAAAAGCTGCTGCGGCTTTCGACGCCGCCCATGTGCGCCTGTGCGGTACGGCAGAAGTGGCAGCCATCATTCCTGTTGAAGTGATGGAAGAAGACGATTTTGCCACCGAATACGGCGACCTGATCTGCTCGGTTAAGCTGGTGGCAGGCGTTGATGAAGCCATCGCGCACATCAATAAATACGGCTCCCATCATACCGATGCTATTCTCACAGAAGACGCAGAAGCGGCAGCCCGTTTCATGCAGATGGTGGACAGCGCCGGCGTTTACCACAACTGTTCCACCCGTTTTGCCGATGGTTTCCGCTATGGCTTCGGTGCTGAAGTGGGCATTTCTACTGGTAAAATTCACGCTCGTGGACCAGTCGGCCTGGAAGGGCTAGTCACCTATAAATACAAACTGTTCGGCAAGGGGCAGATCGTGACCGACTATGCCAGCGGCGAGAAACAGTTCCATCATAAAGATCTCTAAAAATCATTTGGACAAAATAGAGCATCCTGCGTCGGGCAGGCATGCTGCACCTTTCCTATAATGATTTTGGAAGGAGGGAAGGCCATGGCATGGAGTGAAAGCATCAGCAAAGCCATCGCATATATTGAAGCACATTTGCAGGAACCCCTCAGCGTGGAAGACATTGCCCGGGCAGCGGCGCTGTCGCCGTTCTATTTTCAGCGAGGGTTTGCCATGCTTTGCGATATGAGCGTTGGTGAGTACATCCGCAAGCGGCGTCTTTCGCAAGCGGGCTTAGCTGTACTGATGAGCGAGCGCTCTATTTTGGATATTGCGTTGGATTATGGCTATGATTCGGCCGACGGATTTACCAAAGCTTTCACACGTTTCCATGGTGTGACTCCGACCGCTTTGAGAAAAAGTGGTGGGGCGATTGTTTCGTTTGCACCGCTCTCATTGACAATATCATTGGAAGGTGGAAGAAACATGGAATATCGCATTGAAAAGAAAGCAGCCTTCACCGTTCTTTGCCGTGCGGCAACGTTTACCTACGACGAAGGACCTGAAAAAGTTCCAGCATTCTGGCAGGAACATTTTGCAGCAGGCGGTGCGCAGACCGTGCGCGGATTGTACGGCATCAATATCGACGAGAAGATGAGCGGGGACACCTTTGAGTACCTGATCGCCGATCCTTATGATCCTGCAACGGCTCTGACACCAGATTACACCACGCGCACCATTCCGGCTCATACCTGGGCCATTTTTCCTTGCAGAGGGAGAATGGCGGAAACCCTGCAGGCCGTGAACAAACAAATTTTTTCGGAATGGCTGCCGGGAAATGGCGACTATGAAATTGCTGCTGGCATCAATATTGAGCGCTACGACGATGCCGCAAAGTACGAAAAAGGTATCCAGGACGATGCCTACTACAGCGAAATATGGGTGCCTATTCAGAAAAAATCCTGAGCGAAGCCAGTACTTGAGTGAATAACATAGAAAAAAGACTATAAGGACGTGTGCCTTATAGTCTTTTTGTTGTTATGGCAGAAATGATGAAAACAATGAAATCAACAGCGGCACTGCAGCTGAGCAGATGACTCCGTTAAAGACAGAGAGCATCACTGATTCTTCGTTGGTGTAACGCATCATCATTGCTAACGTTGTATCTTCACTGGTGGCCGCGGCAGGAGCGATGCAGGTGTAGTCGTTGAGGTGGCGCGAGATTGGCGGAATGAGAATGAAGGACACCATTTCTCGCATGAGGTTGCTTAAAAAAGCAATACTACCCATTTGTGCACCGGCGAGATTGCTGATGGTAACACCAGATAGACTGTACCAGCCAAGTCCGCTGGCGATCATGGCGCCGCTGGCGGCAGAGTAGCCGCAGAGCAAGGCACATACTATGCCGCCGATGATGGAACCAACGATGATGCCAAAAGGGATGATAAAGATTTTTATGTGATATTCTTTGAATTTACGCAACAAACCGCCGTGCATGCCGATGCTGATGCCAACAAAGAACATCAGTGCGTAGAGGATGAGATCTGTATGATTGGAGAGTGCTGTCAAAAGCGACCAATCTGCACCAGATAATCCATAAATGACACCTAGAACGAGGGAAAGCAGGGCAAGAACGACCATCATGATTCAGCACCATCCTTTTTCTGTTCTTTTTTTGATTCTAGAAAACGATGGGTGAGTACATAGACGAGGATAACAGAAAACAGAACTGGCAATAAGCAGAATGCCAGACTTTGCAGCCCCAAGCCTGAAAGCTCTTGCAAAAAACCAGGCCGTTGTCCGAGCGAAATGCCCATAAAAAATATGAGGGCGAGGGTGCAGAGTATTTGTAAATATTCATTTGTAGATTTGAAATGTCGCGGTGAAAAACGGCGAACACGGTTGCCGACAAAGATTCCCAGACACATGATTATAATGACATCCATTTTTCTCCTCCTGTAATATTTGATGGGATCATCAAATGCATGCAGTTTTATCATAATAACAGAGAAATGATATCTTTACAAGGAAAGCCTTTTATCAGAGCCCAGGCAGTGGTATTGTTCCTTATTTTCCATTTAATAGTATTTTCTTATGTATTATAATGGCGGTGGAAAATGGGCCATCCACGGTGTACAATATAAAATACATATGTAAATTTATGCATATTACTTTGGCTTAGGGGGTAGTATCGAGGTATGTCTACAAAAAAGAAAAAGACCAGTAAAGCGACATGGATCGTCCTCATTGTGGTGATTGCGCTGATGCTGGTGGCGGCATTTACCACGACGGCCGATTCTGTGCAGCAGACGATCTGGTCGTTGGTACCGCCGATTGTGGCTATTTCATTGGCATTGGCCACAAAAGAAGTGTACAGTTCTCTGTTCCTTGGCGTTGTGGCTGGGGGGCTGCTGTATTCCGGATTTAATTTTGAGGGAACGATCAACCATGTTTATACCGAAGGGATCGTGATGGTTTTATCCGATTCTTACAATGTAGGTATTATTATCTTCCTTGTTATTCTTGGTATTATGGTTGCTCTGATGAACAAATCCGGTGCATCGGCAGCATTCGGTCGCTGGGCACAGACAAAAATCAAGAATCGCGTAGGGGCTCAGTTGGCTACCATTGGTCTCGGGGTATTGATTTTTATCGATGACTATTTCAACTGCTTGACGGTTGGTAGTGTTATGCGTCCTGTAACCGATAAATTTAAAATTTCTCGTGCAAAACTGGCTTATTTGATCGACTCCACGGCGGCGCCAATCTGCATTATTGCACCAATTTCATCTTGGGCTGCAGCAGTTTCTGGTTTTGTGCCAGGCGAAACAAATGGGATTGCGTTATTCATTCAGTGCATTCCATACAATTTCTATGCATTGCTGACGCTTTTATTCATTGTACTGTTGTCTCTGCTGAGAGCCGACTATGGCCTGATGGAACTGCATGAAATCAATGCAAGCAAGGGCGATCTTTATACAACCAGTGAACGTCCATACGAAGGTTTTGATGAAGAAATCAATGAGGATGGCGGTCAGCTGATTGATATGCTGCTGCCTGTTATTGTATTGATCATCACCTGTGTTATTGGTATGATCTGGAGCGGTGGCTTCTTTGCTGGCACCAGCTTTGTAGAATCCTTCTCCAATAGTGATGCGTCTGTTGGTTTGGCGGTTGGTTCTTTCTTTGGTTTGCTCTTTACATTGGTTTTCTATATGGCACGTCGTGTTATGTCTTTTAGAGACTTTATGGATTGTGTGCCAAAAGGCTTTGAAGCAATGATCGCGCCAATTTTGATCCTGACCTTTGCATGGAGTCTGAAGGCGATGACGGACAGCCTTGGTGCAGCAACTTATGTTGCAGGCTTAATTGAAGGATCTGCGGGCACGATGGTAAACTTCCTGCCAATGATTATCTTCCTGATTGGCTGTGGCTTGGCTTTTGCAACCGGCACCAGCTGGGGGACCTTTGGTATCTTGATTCCTATCGTTGTCGCTGCGTTCCAGGAAACCGATCCTCAGTTAATGATTATTTCCATGAGTGCCTGCATGGCTGGCGCTGTTTGTGGTGATCATTGCTCACCAATTTCTGATACCACCATCATGGCATCTGCAGGGGCACAGTGCTTCCATTTGAATCACGTAAATACTCAGCTGCCATATACTTTGACGGTTGCAGCAATTTCTTCTGTTGCTTTCATCCTTGCTGGTTTTACTCGCAACCTCATTATTTCTTGGATTGTTGGTATCGTTCTTCTCGTTGGTGTTCTGCTTCTTGCTAAGAAACATGAGCAGAAAAAATATGGTGCTGAATGGGCCGACTAATTAGGCTCCTTTTAGAATAAGTGTTGAAAACCCGACGACTTTTGGCCGCCGGGTTTTCCTTGTGTGCAGCAGGAGCAAAAGCTCTTTTGGCAAAAAAATTATAAATAGGGGGAATTTTGGAGATGACAATTACAGAAAGACTTGTCGCTATTGATGATTTTATGTATCTCTATATCCTTGTTGGATTGTTGATCGTGATTGGGTTATTTCTTTCATTCCGCACACGTTTTGTACAGATTCGTCTATTCCCTGAAACGTTCCGCGTGGTTATGGAAAAGAAATCAAACAAAGACGCGATATCGTCGTTCCAGGCGCTGATGGTTGCCACGGCTTCACGCGTTGGTACTGGGAACATTGCTGGTATTGCAACGGCTTTGGTTGCTGGTGGTCCTGGGGCTTTAATGTGGATGTGGATTATGGCCATCATCGGTGGTGCATCTGCTTTCGCAGAAAGTACCTTGGCTCAGATTTATAAGGAAAAAGATGGTGCCATCTTTAAAGGTGGCCCGGCTTATTATATTGAAAAAGCCATGGGTATGCGTTGGCTGGGAACAATTTTTGCGGTCCTTTTGATTTTCACCTTTGCCTATGGGTTTAATGGATTGCAGGCCTTCAATATTGTATCTGCTTTTGAATATTACAGCACAGACTGGGAAAATTCCAGCGTGCCAATTTATCTGGGGATTATTCTCGCTGTTATTTCAATGATTCTTTTCTTTAGTGGCGCTGATAAGATCAGTAAAGTATCTTCTATTTTAGTGCCTATTATGGCTGCGCTGTATATTTTCCTTGGTATTGTTATTATTATTTTCAATTTTGGAAAGTTCCCTGAAGTAATTGGCACGATTGTCAGCGATGCTTTTGATTTCCGAGCCATTTTTGGCGGGATGCTTGGATCGTGCTTGGTGATGGGGATTAAACGTGGCCTCTTTTCGAATGAGGCTGGGATGGGGTCCGCACCAAATGCGGCAGCATCTTCGGACGTTTCTCACCCAGTAAAACAGGGTTTGGTTCAGGTGTTGTCAGTATTTATCGATACCATCATTATTTGTTCCACTACAGGGTTCTTGGTTCTTTTCTCCGGTGTTTACGAAAAGGGCGGTGCTCTTGACGGGATTCCACTGGTTCAGGCGGCTGTTGAAACCGTATTTGGTTCCATGGGGGTTCATTTTATGACCACTGCTGTTGCGCTGTTCGCGTTCACCTCTCTGATCGGGAACTATTTCTACGCCGAATTTAACGCGCGTTTCATTTCCGACAACAAGGTGTTTTTGTTTATTTTCCGTTGCACATGCGTAATCATGGTATTCGTGGGGGCAATCAACTCCATGGATGCAGCATGGGCGTTGGCCGATATTACCATGGGCTGCATGGCAATTGTAAACATTATTGCATTGTTCTGCCTCAATGGCACGGTCAAGAAAGCTTTAGACGATTACATGTGTCAAAAGAAAGCTGGGAAAGATCCTGTGTTTAAAGCTAAGGATGTAGGCATCGAAAATACAACTCCAGGTATCTGGGATTAATCATTACGATAGAGCGTTGCTTTCTATAGGAGCAGCGCTCTATTTTTGTGGAAAACGGATAGAGTACAATAATCGCCTCTTGTAACCGCTTCCTGTTCAAAATATAATGGAATTGGTAATAGGCGTTTCAGGGGGGAGAAGATATGAAGATAGCAATATGTGACGACGATTGGCACATGCAGCAAACGCTGAGGGCATTTATCGATCAAACCTTTCAGGACTTGGACTTGCTTGTGGATGGCTTCACATCAGGCGAAGCATTGATTTCTGCCATTCGAAAGCAGTCTCAGCCGTATGAATTGATTTTGCTTGATATTGAAATGAGTGGCATGAATGGCATCGACACGGCGAAGAAGGTGCGTCAATTGCTGCCGGATTGCTACATTGTATTTATAACCTCTCACGATGAATTCGCTTTGACGGGCTACGAAGTGGCGGCGTTTCGCTATTTAATAAAGCCTCTCCAACCACAGAAGTTGGAGGAAGCCATCTCAGCGGTGCGTGAAGAATTGGCCGATCAGTTTACCTTACATGTGGAAGATCGGGAGATTGAGGCGCTTGTTCGTGCCAAGGACATCTTTTATATTGAAGCGCAGGACAAGCGTGTATGCTTGGTGCTGAAAGATCAAACTTTTTATGATCGTAAGGGATTGGACGTAATGGCTGATCTGCTGAAGAATGAGGATTTTTATCGTGTGCATCGCAGCTATTTGATTAATATGCGCTATGTCGCTTTCATCGATAAATCAATGGTGCAAATGGTCAACGGTGATCAAATTCCGCTCAGTCGTTTGCGGAAGAAGCAATTCAAAACGGCTTTTCAAGCGTTTGTCAGTCGAACGGCGAGGTAACGTATGGTCATCAAGTGTTTTACAGCAGTGCTAGACATATTTTTATTAAACATGCTCATGTCTTTTGTGATTGACGCGTGCGATCGAAAGTCTGTTTCGTTGAAACGATGGCTCACATACGCATGCGTGACCTGGGGGCTCTTGATTTGTGCCATTATATTAAGAAACGATGGCATATACATCCTGGTCATGCTTGCCTATACATGTGCATGTATTTGGTCATTAACGCCGGAGAAACGAATTAAAACGGTTTTTACCACTTTGTTGCTGATATTGATTGCCGGTTTTCCATTAAACACCTTGGTGTTTGTGTTAAACGTCATGGGGATTAGTTTGGTGGACGGAGAAAAGGATGCGTTATTATCAGCTTGTACAGCATTTGCGGATTTTTTAGTGATTTTTTGGGTGTATCGTCAGCGGAAGAAATACGAAGATGAGATGGCCATTCGATTTAATATTGTTGAATATGGTGCTGCGATCTTTCTATTTTTATTAACAACTTTTTTAGGGCTGATCTTAAATCCGATCACGGGGGATTTAAACGCGCTCGTTCTGGAGACGGGATCGGGCGATTTTTTGGTCACCATGTTGACGCTATTAGTGGTATTTAATAATGTGTTTTTTCTTGTAATGGTTTGGAGAAGCAAGACCACAGATTACTATCAGCGGTTGAATGAGCTGAATGCGCAATATGTAGAAAATGAGCTTCAATACTTTGAAAGCTATAAACAAGCACAGGAAGATATTCGAGCATTTCGGCATGATATGAAACATCATATGAACCGATTGGCGCAGTTTTGCGAAGAAAACGATACGGTGGCGCTGGCAGCGTATCTTGACCATTTTCAAAAAGAATGGGACATGGTTGGCGATCACTTGTATCAAACCGGCAATGATCATATTGATGCTATTTTGAATGGACGCATGGCGCAATTTCGTAAATCAAGAATCAATGTGGAGGTTTCGGGCTCTTTTATGGAGCCTTTGCAGCTAACACCGTTCGATACATGCGCAATTTTTGCCAATGCTGTTGACAATGCCATCGAGGAAAACCAACGATTAGAAGTGGATGATGAACGGTGGATTCGCTTGTCGATACGAAAAAATCAACGCTATTATGTAGTCTCTTTGGAAAATCCGTTGGCACATTCAAAGAAACTGTCAGGGAGAACAAGTAAGGACGATCCACGAAATCATGGATTTGGCTTGTACAGCGTTCGCGAAAAAACAGAAAAAAATGGTGGATCGATTCAGATTGAACGTGAAAAAGGATGCTTTACATTAAAGATTTTTCTTCCTTATGAACCATTCACTCCTTAAGAATGACATTTGGCGACACGATCATTCGTGTCGCTGTTTTCTTTGTTATAATGATGGCAATTGATAAAGAACGCAATCAGAAAGGAGACTGATTATGACAAAAGGTGAAAAACGTGAAGTCAGAAAAGGCATTGGCCGCATCAGCCGTTTTGCGATGATCTATACCATAATTTTTACAGCAACTTCATGGGCGGTAATATTAGGGATAACCGTTGCGAAGCTGGCCGGGAATCCAAATATTGGACTCGAGGAACTCGAAGCGGTGTTCTATTCAAAGTCTGGTCAATATTCTTTAGCGGCATTAGTGGTTTGCGCAGTGTATGTGCTATTGGTCCGTCGTAAAAAATTATTTACAGAGGATATGCGTCATCCTGAGCCTAAGAATTTGCCATTGAAAGTGTTTTTGATTTGTTTTGTCTTTTTATATTCGTTCCAAGCGCTTACGCTGCTTGGCGATACCGTAACGAAATGGGTTGCTGGTTTGTTTGGGTATAGCGTGTCAAGCACTATTGAGTCCATCGCTAACACGCCAACAACGTTATGGACGGTTTTATATGCAGCGTTTTTTGCGCCTATCATGGAAGAGGTGGTGTTCCGTGGCGTTGTAATGCATAGACTGAAAAAATATGGTAAGGTATTTGCTATTGTTACATCGGCCTTTATGTTCGGTATTTTCCATGGTGATTTGAACCAAGGGCTCTTTGCTTTTGGATGTGGGATTATGTTTGGCTATGTGGCAATGGAATATTCCATTAAGTGGTCCATGCTGTTGCATATTGTGAACAATCTTGTGATTGCTGATTTGGTTGGCCGACTGTTACAGCTATTCCCTACGGATGTTCAGGACACCATTAATTTTATTCTGGTGATTGGTATTGGTGGTGTTATCGGACTGATTCTTCTGGTGATAAATCGCAAAAAAATATTGGATTATATGGCGGCAAATCGTTCTGAAAAAGGAACAGTGTCTGCTTGTTGGACAACTCCAAGCTTTTTGCTGTTCCTTGCGATGGAGCTGATGTTAATGACTATTGCGTTTAACAAAATTGGTTAAGAAAAAGCATCCATACCGGCACCTGGTGCGGTATGGATGCTTTTTGATTGTCTGGAATTATTAGGCGAGCACATGATCCAGTAGATGGTCCATGGCTTCAACGTAGCCTTGGGTGCCATGGCCGCTGATGGTAAGGCAGCAGGCGGCACGCAAGTAGCTGATTTGGCGAAAGTCTTCGCGCTGACTGACATCGGAAATGTGGATTTCTACTGTTGGTATTGCTACCGCTTTGAGAGCGTCCAACAGAGCCACGGAAGTATGGGTGTAAGCAGCTGGGTTGATGACAATGCCGTCCACGGTGCCATAGCACGCTTGAATCTTGTCGACAAGATCGCCTTCGTGGTTGCTCTGGTAGATGTCTACCTCGATGCCGCGCTTGGCGGCATGGGTTTGAATCAGCTGACAGAGATCGCTGTATGTGGTGCGGCCATAGATGTCTGGTTCGCGGATGCCCAGCATATTAAGATTTGGGCCGTTAATAATGCATAGCTTCATGGAAATCCTCCAATATTTGTGAGACCGTTTGCTCGATGTGAAGGTTGTCGAGTCGATAGTCGGCAAAATCGGCGTAAAGAGCCTGGCGTTCGTCATACAATCGGCGTAAAGTTTCTAACCCGCCAGCAGACAATGGGCGCCCATCGGTTGGCAACTCTTCCAGCGGGCGTTCCAGCCAGTAGAGACGGCCGTTTTGACGCAGCAAATCTTTATTGGCAGGAACGGTGACGCTGCCGCCGCCGGTGGCAATAACCAGTCCATGCTCTTTTCCGTAGACGGCAATGGCTTCGCTTTCTATGGTGCGGAAGGCGTCGATGCCGTAGGGGTTGATATAGTCTGGCACGCTGCCGTATTGTTCTTCGATGGCGGTGTCGATGTCCACAAAGCGACGGCCAAGCTGGTCGGCAAGGGCTTCGCCAATGGTGGATTTGCCCACTCCAGGCATGCCGACAAGCACGATGTTTTCTGCATCGGCAACCATGTTCGAGAGAATCGGTGCGATGTGGCTTTCCACATCGTTCAGGCCAATGAAATATTTTGCTGCGAAGACGGCCTGAGCGACCAACATAGGCAGACCGTCGCAGGTGGTAACGCCGCGGCGTTCGGCATCGAGCAGAAAACGGCTGCGATGCGGGTTGTAGATGACATCGAAGCAGGCTTCAAGCTGCGTAAAACCGTCGAGCTCGATGAGTCGTGCGCCATTGTTTGGATACATGCCAACAGGAGTGGCATTGATGATGACCTCGGCATCGTGATGCAGAGCGATGTCGCTGTAAGGCACGGCATCGTGGCGACCGAAGATGACGATCTCGCGGGCGCCTTTGTCGCTAAGCACGGTGGTGATGGTTTTGGAAGTGGCGCCGTTACCGAGGACGAGGCATTTGCGGCCGTTGATGGTGATACCGGCGTTGTCCAGGGCAAAGGACAGGCCATCGTAATCGGTGTTGGTGCCGAAAAGAGTGCCGTCGGTGCGACGGACGATGGTGTTGACACAGCCGATGCGCTGCGCTTTCTCGTCGATGTCGTCGCAGAAAGGCATCACCGTTTCCTTGTAAGGAATGGTGACATTGATGCCCTGCCAGTCACTGCCTTCAAAAAAGGCGGTGATGTCCATAGGTTCCACTTCAAAAAGTTGATAGTCGTAGTCGCCAATTTGCGCATGAATCTGTGGTGAAAAACTGTGGCCCAGGGTGCGGCCTAGAAGTCCGAAACTCATAATTCGATCTCCACGTTTTTGTAAGCGCCAAGCAGGCTGAAGGCTGGGCAATCACGGGAAAGCTGGTTGATGATGGCCTGTACCTGTGGTTCGCGAATGTTGCTGTCCATATCCATGAAGAAACGGTGCGTGGTGTGGTTGCCATCAACGATTGGACGGCTTTCCAGAAGGGTCAGATTAACACCCAGTGCAGCCAGTGGAGACAGCACGTCGTCAAGACCACCAGAAACGTTTGGTACGGAGAGCATGAGGCTGATGCTGTCGGCGTCTGGATGGATGCGTGGGGTTTTGGCCAGGCAGATGTAGCGGATGTAGTCTCCTGGGTTGGCCACTTCCTGACGCAGTACGTGCAGGTTATCGGAAATTTCCATATGGGCAGGAACGATCCATGCGATGAAGTTGTCGCTAGGATCGGCGATTTCCTTGTTGATGTCTTCCGCGCCTTTTTCAACAATGTTGCAGTTGAGGGTAGCGAGGAATTCGGAGCAGTGGTAGTAGGAGCGGCGATCGACTACAACGGTTTTCAGGCTGGTGAATGGGACGTTGTTGGCAGCCACCAGTTTGTAGTGGAGGTTGACTTTGATGCCGCGCACGATGTGGCAGGTCTTTTTGAGGAGCAGATCATAGGTCAGCGCCTTTGCACCGGAGCGGTTGTCTTCGATTGGCAAAATGCCATACTGGGCCAGTCCGAGGTTGACAGCATCCACAATTTTCATATCGTTATTGAGGGTGATGCAGCGTGGATTGTCAAACAGGCTTTGTGCCACTGGAAGGTCGTTCGGGTCATCGGTAATGGCAACGCTGCCGCTGGAAGGGAAGGCGTCGTCGGTGAAAGTGGCAATGACACCGTTGATGAAGCTTTCATCGGGATCGATGAGCTGGGATTGACGGAAACGGCTGACACGGAACAGGGTTTCATAGGTTTCGCGCAGCGGCACCACAAGATCGGCGCTTTTGTCTTCGGTAATATGGTCAAGAATCCAAAGCTCACGGTTGCGGTCAAGGATTGGCAGATTGTTGGCTTTTTTATATTCTGCCACTTCTTTGGAAAGGTCGAGACGCTTGACAATGAGATCCAGTAATTGTTCATCAACCGCGTTGATTTCAACGCGAATATCATCTAAATTTTTCATAGTTTGTGCTCCTCCAAAATAAGATCTAGGATTACAATGGCCATCACTGCTTCAACAACTGGCACTGCGCGAATGGCGATGCAGGGATCATGACGACCGGTGATGACGAGGGGTTCGTCCATTTGCTTGGACAGGGAGACGGTTTGTTGTTCCATGGAGATGGACGCAGTTGGCTTCATGGCCAGGCGAACGGTGATTGGTGCTCCGGAACTGATGCCGCCCAGGATGCCACCAGCGTGGTTGGTGACCGGTGTGACGCGGCCATCCTGCATGCGGAATGGGTCGTTGTGTTCGCTGCCGCGCATGGTTACGCAGTCAAAGCCTGCGCCAAAGTCAATCCCTTTACAGCCAGGAATGCCAAAAAGGGCTTGTGCCAAACGGTTTTCGATGCCATCGAACATCGGTCCGCCAAGGCCGACAGGCACGCCGATGGCGGCTCCCTGAACGATGGCGCCCACGCTGTCGCCTTCGCGGGCAGCGTCTTCGATGGCTGTTTGCATGGCGTCAGCGGCCGAATCTGAAAGGGTAGGGAAGGCTTTGTCCGCCATGCCTTCGAGGGTGGCAGCGTCGACAGCAACAGGATCGAAGGTGCTGCCGGTAACATTAGCTACTTGCAGCAGCTGAGCGCCAATGTGGATGCCGCGGCGTCGCAGAATCTGTTTGGCGATGCCGCCGGCAATGCAGAGTGGTGCGGTGAGACGACCAGAAAAATGACCGCCGCCGCGCATGTCGGCGAAGCCGTTGTAGTGAACGTAGGCGGTATAATCGGCGTGGGATGGTCGTGGATGGTCGAGCAGGTTGGAATAGTCTTTGGATCGCTGATTGGTGTTTTCAATGTAGGCCATGAGCGGAAAACCAGTGGTGGTTCCATCCATAAGGCCGCAGGCAAACTGCACAGCGTCGGCTTCCTTGCGCTGAGTAGTGAGTTTGCTGGAGCCTGGTGCGCGGCGCGCCATGAACTGGGCGAGCTCGGCTTCGTCGATGGCTTCTCCTGGCGGTACGCCGTCGATTTCCACGCCAATCATTTTGCCGTGGCTTTCACCAAAGACGGCGCAGCGATAATGAGAACCGATATTAGATGCCATCACAAACACCTCCCAGGGATGCATAGTCGTTAAAGAAATGTGGATACGATTTATTGACGGCGTTGGCGCCGGTGAGGGTGATCGGTGCGTCGCAATTCAGGGCAGCGATGGCAGCCGCCATGGCGATGCGGTGATCGTTGGCACTGTCGACCGAACAGCCGCCGTGAAGCTGTTTGACGCCAGTGACGCGCATGGTGTGTTCGTCGCTTTCGCACGGCACGCCCATGGCCGTGAGCATGGCCGAGGTGGTAGCGATGCGGTCACTTTCTTTGAGGCGAAGACGTTCGATGTTGGTAAAGACGGTGGTGCCTTCTGCCTGTGCGGCGATGACCGATAAGATCGGCAGCGCATCAGGAATCTCTTTGACAGAAATGGTCTGAGCTTGCAGCGGTGCCGGAGCAATGGTGATGGCGTCGTCGCTGATTTGGACGTTTGCGCCGAAATCGCGCAGCAATTCAACGATGGCCTTGTCGCCCTGGCTGGAAGACAAATCTAGTCCGGTCATGGTCACCGGCGCAGAGAGGGCCCCTGCTGCCAGGAAAAAGGCGGCATTGGACCAATCGCCTTCAATGGTGCAGCCAACATTTTCAGGCAGGCGGTAAGCGGCGTCGGCGGCGACATGGAAGTGGCTGCCGTCTTCTTCGACGGCAACACCGAAGCGACGCAGCACGTCGAGGGTGAGGTCAATGTATGGACGGGACTGCAGCGGCGTCGTCAAGGTGATGTCGAGAGCTTCATTCAGGAGCGGTGCTGCCAGCAGCAGGCCGGTGAGATACTGGCTGCTGATGTGCCCTGGCAGAGACACCGTGCCTCCGTGCAGGGGGCCGCTGATGGTCAGAGGCAGATGCTCTGAGGTGGTTGTAGCACCGAGGGTATGCAGCACATTGAGAATCTCAGAAATGGGGCGCTCCGGCAATCGGCCTTCACCGACAAAGGCGGCGCTGCCACCGAGAGCAGCACTGACCGGCAGGAGAAAGCGCAGTGTGGAACCGCTTTCGCAGCAGTTGATGAGCGCCGCATCACGAACTTGCTGAATCGGTGTAATGCTGATGGTGCTGCCTTCTCGGGTGATGTCTGCGCCCAGGGCTTTCATGCAGTCGAGGGTGGTGTCAATATCAATGGAGCTGGTTGGCAGCTGCCATTGTGAGGACCGATCGGCCAGGCTGGCAGCGATGAAAATTCGGTGCGCGGCCGATTTTGAGGGAATGGCAGCGATGGTGCCGCCAAGGGATGCAGGTGAAAGCTTCATATCAGAGCGGCTCCTTTCCAAGCTGGAGCAATTCCAGCAATGTATCGTAGTCAACAGTACGCAGGCCGCAGTCGCCGATGGATTGCGGCACGACGATGGTGATGGCGCTGCTGCCAGCTTTTTTGTCGCGGCGGCAGACGTCCAGCATGGCGCTGGCTTCATAGTCGCAGGTGATTGGCAGATTGTTCGCCAACAGGGCGCGTTCAACGCGGACGGCGGTGCCTGGTTGGCTCCAGCCTTTGCGGAGGCAGGCGCGTGCCATCATAGCTAGGCCAATGGCTACGGCGTGACCGTGGCTGACGGCAAAGTCGGAAAGCTGTTCAATGGCGTGGGCGAAGGTGTGTCCAAGGTTGAGCAGCTGCCTGGTACCTTTTTCGTACTCGTCTTCGCTGACGATTTGGTTCTTATAGGCGACGCAATCGCTGACAATGGCATCCAGGTCACTGGATGTCTGTGTCAGACGTTCACTGGCGATGCGGTCAAAGAGCGCTGGGTTATGCAGTACACCGTATTTGATGCTTTCTGCCACACCGTCGGCAAAATCGTGGTCGTTCATGGTGGCGATGCAGTCGACGTCGCAGTAAACAGCCAGTGGCTGATAGAAGGCGCCGACGAGGTTTTTGCCGGCAGCAATGTCGATGGCGGTTTTACCGCCGACGGAAGAATCTACTGCCGCAAGCAGCGTGGTTGGTACCTGAACAAAAGGAATGCCGCGCTGGTAGCAGGAAGCGGCAAATCCGCTCAAATCGCCGACAACGCCGCCGCCGAGCGCTACAACCAGGTCGCTGCGATGCAGACCGGCCAGGCTCCAGTCGTTCATCAGCTTTTCCAATACGGCAAAGCTTTTACTGTTTTCACCGGCCGGAACCACGCTGGTCATGACGCGAAAGCCTGCTTCCGAGAGGCTCTTTGTCAAACGTTCCAGATAGAGCGGAGCCACGGTGCTGTCGCTGACCACCATGGCCTGACAGGGCCGATGCAGTTGTGACAGCATGGCACCGACCTCATCCAGTAGGTTGTGTCCCACGTATACTTTATAGGGCTGGCCTGTTTTTACATCAATGGTAGAAGTGATCATTGATGCAGTTCCTTCTGGCAGAAAGCGTGCAGTTTGAGAACGTCTGCAGCCACTTCATCGAAGGTCTCAGGACGCAGGCACTGTGGGCCGTCGCATTTTGCGCGTTCTGGATCGTTGTGTACTTCGATCATGAGACCATCGGCACCAGCAGCAACAGCGGCCATGCTGAGTGGACGAACCATGCGACGGATACCAGCAGCGTGGCTAGGGTCGATGACGATCGGCAGATGGGTCAGTTCGCGCAGCATTGGAACCGCAGAAATGTCGAGGGTGTTGCGAGTCTTAGTTTCGAAGGTGCGGATACCGCGTTCGCAGAGGATGACGTCCATGTTGCCGCCAGCCATGATGTATTCCGCACTCATCAGCCATTCCTGGTAGGTGGCGCAGAGGCCGCGCTTGAGAAGGACAGGCTTGTTCATCTTGCCGACTTCCTTGAGCAGGTTGAAGTTTTGCATATTGCGGGCACCAATTTGCAGAATGTCGACGTCTTCGAACAGTGGCAGCTGGGAAATATCCATGACTTCGGAAATGATTGGCAGGCCAGTGGCTTCCTTGGCTTTCAAGAGAAGCTGAATGCCTTCTGCGCCCATGCCCTGGAAGGAGTATGGAGAGGTGCGAGGTTTGAAAGCACCGCCGCGGAGAATGGTTGCCCCAGCAGCTTTGACACGCTGTGCCACTTCGATGATTTGTTCTTCGCTTTCAACAGAGCATGGACCGGCGATCAGTGTCATTGTGCCGCCGCCGATGGTGGCGTCGCCAACATGGATGACCGTGTCTTGCGGATGGAACTTGCGATTGGCGTTTTTGTATGGTTCCTGGATGCGGGTGACGCTGTCCACGATTTCCAGCGCTTCGATTAATTCAATATCCACACGAGAGGTATCCCCTACGAGACCGATAATGGAGTATGCGTCCCCTTCGGAGAAGTAGAGGTGGAGATTCATCGATTCGAGCCAATCGGTGAGCTGCTGAACTTGTGCCTGATCTGCGTTTTGTCTAAGTTTGATAATCATGAATAAGTACTCCTTTCAAATTGGGGTGAATGAGAAATAATTATGAGTATAAAAAAACTGCACGGGGATTATCCTCCGTGCAGTTGCTATCTCTCACATATAAAATGTCAGATAGTGCTGTTTTCAGGATAACCCAAAAAACCCTTACTGAATACAGTAAAGGTAAAGTAGCTAAAGTAATATTGGGTTGCCTGATTAACAGTATTAATTGACATTTTTATCACCTGTATGGTAAAAGTTTTCTAAAGAATATCACATTTCTTTGACGTTGTAAAGCACTCACGAATATTATTAGCAAATTTTTTATAATTATGCAGCCATTTTTCACGTTCGGCCGCTGCCATCTGTGGACGACGACGGCTGACGGCGGAAAATTTTCTGCCAGTATCGAAAGGAGAGGAACGACATGTTGACCATACGCTGCGCCACCTGCAAAACCAAGTTGTGGAAATACGACAAAATTGGCCATGGGGAAGTCCTGCGCTGTCACAAAGCGCGTATTACAAAATGGTACGTTGAAGAAGAACGGCAGGACGACAAAATCGTCTGCCCAAACTGTAAGCGCCCCATTGGCATTGATAAAGGGACGTTTTATAAAATGGATCCAAATGCTTTTCTTTACAACGGCACAAAACGCAATAAATAGAACGGTGGTGTCTTTGTCATTCGTGCGTTATAATGAGGGAATGAAAGCATGGAGGAGTGACTTTGATGGAGAAAAAATTTGTCATTGCAGGGGATACGATTCGCATTCGCCGGATTCAGCCCGCTGACGATGCGATCATTGTGGAGATTATCCGAGCGAATTTACGCGCTGTGCATCTGGATATTCCTGGAACAGCGTATTTTGATCCGGAGCTGGAACATCTCAGTGTGTTTTATGACGCGGCGACGGAAAAAAGAGGATACTATATTGTCACTGATGATGACGGCCGCGTCATTGGCGGCGTTGGCTTTGCAGAATTCGAAGGAGTGGAAGACTGTGCCGAGCTGCAGAAGCTTTATCTTGACGACTCAGTGAAAGGGAAAGGTATTAGCCATCTGCTCATGGAGACGGTGGAAGAAGGAGCACGAGAAGCTGGCTACAAGAAGCTTTATTTGGAAACCCATACCTGCCTGGAAGCAGCCTGTGCGCTCTATGAAAAGCACGGGTATGAGAGCATTGCTCAGCCAGTGCCAACCCCGCATACGACCATGAATCGGTTTTATATAAAAGCATTGTGAGCATAAAAAAACGGTACACACTGCGCGAATGTTTCGCACAGTGTGTACCGTTTTTTGTTTTAAATAAAGATCAGTTTCAAGACAAAGAGCACGGCCAAAACAAGCATGACCACAGAGATCTTTTTGCGTTTTTCGGCTGGTGCCATGATGTTGTAGAGAAGGTTGACTGCAACATAGGTGAGAACGCCAAGTGTCAGACCATCGCCGATGGAATAAGTGAGAGGCATGGCAAGAATGGTGACAAAGGCTGGCAGCCCTTCGGTAATATTGGTAAATTCAACATCTTTAACAGCGCTGAGCATCAAATAACCAACATAAATTAATGCTGGTGCTGTTGCGCAAGATGGGATTGCAATGAAAACTGGGGAGAAGAACATGGCAGCGAGGAAGAGGCAGCCAACGGTAATGGCGGTGTAACCGGTACGTCCACCAACACTAACGCCGGTAGAACTTTCCACATAGGTGGTAACAGTAGAAACCCCGAGGCAAGCGCCAGCAGTGGTTGCAAGCGCATCGGCCATAAGAGCGCGGCCGGCATTTGGTACGTTGCCATTTTCGTCAAGCATGTTGGCTTTTGAGCAAACACCAACGAGTGTCCCAACGGTGTCGAAGAAGTCAACAAAAAGGAAGGTTAACATAATAACCAGGAAATTGCTGATGTTTGCTGGATGCAGCAGATAACCAAAATCAATTTGTCCTGCAATTGGAGCGATGGATTCAAATTTAATAAGACCGGTAGGTAAGCTAATTCCAAGATTTGCGGCAGCTTCAGGTGCAATCAATGCATAACCCCAAGCAATGAGGGAGCAAACCACAATACCAATTAAGATTGCGCCGCGAATGCCGCGCTTGTCCAATGCAGCAATGATAACAACGCCGATGCAAGTGATGATGGCTGGTAAGGCGAAATGGTTTAAGGTAACAAGCGTGGATTCATCGCCAGCAACAATTCCGCCGTTGATCAGGCCGAGAAAAGCAATAAAAAGACCGATACCACCGGTAACAGCGAGTTTCATGTTGATTGGAATGGCATTAACAACGGCTTCACGCACCTTGCAAGCAGTGAGCAAAATGAAGACGAGACCTTCCACGAAGACAGCGGTCAAGGCAACTTGCCATGGAATGTCATAGGCAAGAACGACGCTGTAAGCAAAAAACGCATTGAGGCCCATGCCGCTGGCAAGACCGAAAGGTAAGTTGGCAATAAAGCCCATGAGGAAACAGCCGAGAGCAGCGGCTAAGCAAGTACCGGTAACGAGGGCACCAGCGTCCATGCCGGTTTCAGATAAAATACTTGGGTTGATGGCGATGATGTACGCCATGGTCAGAAAGGTGGTAAGACCCGCAAGAATTTCAGTGCGCAGGTTGACGTTTTTCTGCCCAAGCAGAGGGAATAATTTAACAAGCGGATTTGTAGATGGGTTGGTGTTCATAACAATCTCCTTTTTTATAATTTTCTTTTCATATACTATGAAGGAATCAACGCATCCCTTGAAGATCGAGCCAATGACTCTTTAAACTGCAAACAAGACGAGCATCAATATATGCTTGATCGCAGGTGAGAATGGTTTGGCCTTGATAATTGCCAGCTGGCGTCAGTTCGACAACAAGAACAATATCCACGGTGTCATCACTGGACAGGTGTAGCGGCAGCATGAAGTTCATGGTGTTGCGTGAAGGATAATAAGAAGGGATCGCGGTATGGTAATTCCAACGCACCTCCTTTCGAGACAGTAAAACCGCGTCGTCCAGGCGATTCTTGAGACGATTGTAGAGCAACATGTCGTTTTCCAACAGCCGACGAATTTTTTCAAACAGATGCTCACGCTGGCTGTCGTCTTTTGCATGTTCAATGTCGCCAAGAATCTTCATGGCCTTCTTATGATCATAAAATTGGTTCTTTAAATAGAACAATGGAAATCGATCAATGTTTTCTATGAGGATGTGCTCATAGTCGCAATGGATTTCTTGGGTGAGGTCAAAGAGCAGATCTCCCTGATGTTGAAAATAAGTGGCTGGATGGGGCAGTGGGTTGAAGTTTTGCACGAGCTGCTTGCCCATACCGAAATGCCCAGCAATACAAAATTCTTTGAAAAGCCATGGTGATTCGCCAGCGGTGTTTGGCACGAAGCAGGCGTAGATTTCATCGAAATGACGGTCAACAAGACCGGTATTAAAAGCGGCTAGGCGGCCATCTTGGCTTAGCAGCACTTTTCCTTCTAGCTGAATGCGATAGAAGGTGTATTGGATGTACTTTTTGAGAATGTAGAAATTCTTCTTTTCGGTATTTGGAAAATCCCATTCTTCCGGTGTTGCCATCTCTGCAAGGCTCTGAAGAAAATCTTCCCAGCGACCAAGAAAAGCAAAGTTTTCCAGTGCTTGAGCAGGATTGTCGCCTTTGATTTTGTTCACTTCCAAATTGGAGGTGGCTGCTTCGTTATCGTCAATGTAAATCAACGCATACGGGGCGACGTGCTTTCCTGATGTTGTTGGACGTTTGAAGGTCAGATAAATTGGCTTGCCGTTTTTTGCTGGTACGTCCAAGCGGAAACCCAGTTTATCTCGGCTGTAATCCAGGGTCGAGGAGGCTTTTGCCTGTTGGTAGCTGCTTTCGAGCAGACCTGGAAGGGAGGCCTGCACACGGCCAGTTTTGAGCGCCAGAAGATGAAGCATATGACTGTCAAGTTGGGTGTGCGCCAGCAGGGAATCTGGTGGTTCTGGCAATTTTGGCACTACCGGATGCTGTGGTGCTTTGGAGATGGCTGTTGCGCGTGCACGCCGTGTTTTACCGGCCAGGACTGTTTTGGTTTTTTGGCTTTTTGAGGATTTATTGGTGTGTTTTGGCCGTTGCCAGATGGAAAAACGCACGCGGATTTCTTCACTGCCTTCTTCAGGCGGCAGCAAGGTCAGGTATTCAGGAATGTCGCGCAGCATGTTTTTGAGACGGCCATAGCCATAATTTCGGCTGGAGATGTGGTTATCGGCCAATAGCTGCGCAATGTCATTGATGGGATGAGTCCCATAATTGACTTTCTTACAGAGGAAGCGGTAGAGCTCCTCTTTTTGTTCGGTAGATATCATAAAATGTTCCTTTCAGATGTGGGCATCGCTTGTTGAATAATGCCGCCGCCAAGAACGTGGTCTCCGTCGTATAATACCACACTTTGCCCAGGGGTAATGGCTCGGACCGGTGTATCAAAATGAACGATGAGCCGATCACCGTCAAGCTGCCAGGAACCTGGTGTGCCGTGGTCGCGGGAACGGATTTTGATTTGTCCTTGGCCAGAGGATGAGGCGTCGCTCAAAAGGTTGACTTGATGAGCGACGAGCCCGCTGTGGAATAAGTCCTCGTTCTTTCCGACGCAGACAGTGTTGGCGCTGCAATCAGTGGCAGTGACGTAGGCCGGATAACCAAGCGCTAATCCCAGTCCGCGCCGTTGGCCGATGGTGTAGCGCCAGGCGCCGTTATGACTGCCTAAAATTTGGCCTTCGTTGTTGATGAAGTGTCCGGCTCCAGGTAGACGATCCGGACAAAAATCCTGTAGAAATGCTGCGTAGTCGTCATCGGGAATAAAGCAGATTTCCTGTGATTCTTTTTTGCCGGCTGTTGCAAGTCCGCATTTCGCGGCTATTTCTCTCGTTTCTTCCTTATGATAATCGCCAAGCGGGCAGAGGATGTGTGGAAGAATGTCTTTGGAAATGTCCCAAAGAAAATAGGACTGGTCCTTGATGGGATCTACAGCACGTGTCAGCTGAGGACCGCTGACATCATGGAGTACGCGGACATAATGGCCAGTGGCGAGAGTGGCACAGCCCAGGCGCTGCGCTTCCTGCCAAAGTAGGCCGAATTTGATCGTGGCATTGCAGCGAACACAGGGATTAGGGGTTTGGCTGTTTAGATAGGCTTCAGCAAATGGCTGCATGACTTCTTTTGAAAAGGCTTCGCGGGCATCGAGAATGTGGAATTCAATGCCGAAGTGATCGGCTACTGCACGAGCGTCATCGGCCGCTTGATGATCGCGGCTGCTTTTTGGGGTTAGAAGCATGTGAACGCCCACCACTTCGTGGCCGGCTTTTTGAAGAAGATGCACGGTGACAGAGCTGTCAACGCCACCACTGAGGCCAAGGGCAACTTTACTCATGAGGAAATCCTTTCTTGCGGGCAGTAACGGTATCGTCTTCGAAATAATACTGCGTACCGACCATGGTATCTGGCAGATACTGCTGTTCTACCTGATGCATTGGGAAATTATGTGGATATTTGTAACCAACGCCGTAGCCGAGATCTTTTGATCCGGCGTAGTGGCTGTCACGCAGATGCTTCGGAACAGCGCCGTTTTTGCCATGGCGAACGTCTTCGAGAGCGCGCTCAATGCCCATGTAAGAGCAGTTACTCTTTGGCGCCGTTGCCATATATACAACGGCCTGGCCAAGAATGATGCGCCCTTCGGGCATGCCGACAAACTGCAGCGCATTGGCGGCACTTTGTGCAATTACTAGCGCTTGTGGGTCAGCCATGCCAATGTCTTCGCAAGAAAGAATGACAATGCGGCGAGCGATAAAGAGCGGGTCCTCGCCAGCATCCAGCATACGCGCTAGATAATAAAGAGCGGCATCGGGATCGCTGCCGCGCATGCTTTTAATAAATGCAGAAATAATATCATAATGTTCGTCGCCGGTGCCATCGTAACTAACAGCTGGCCGCTGGATGGATTCTTCGGCGACCGCGAGATCCACGTGAATGGTCCCATTTTCATCCGCTGGGCTGGAAAGTACGGACAGCTCAAGAGCGTTTAAGGCCATTCGTGCATCGCCTTGAGAAAAATTAGCGAAATGCGCCAAGGCATCGTCCGAGATATCAACATGGTAGGTGCCGAGGCCGCGTTCGCGGTCGGTCAATGCACGGCGCAGTAAAGTAATAATATCTGTTTTGCTTAACGGCTGCAACTGAAAAATCAATGAACGCGATAATAATGCGCGATTAATACTAAAATAAGGATTTTGCGTGGTTGCGCCAATGAGAATAATGGTACCGTTTTCTACCGATGGCAGCAAACCGTCCTGCTGTGCTTTGTTGAAACGATGCACTTCATCAATAAATAGAATGGTTTGGCGGCCGTAAAGTTGTTGTTCTTCCTCAGCTTTCTTGATCAACTTGCGCAGCTCTGGCAACCCTTCTGTAACCGCGTTCAAACGTGCAAATGGGCGTTTGGTGACCTTCGCAATGACAGAAGCTAAGGTAGTTTTTCCGCAGCCGGCACTGCCCCAAAGAATGATGGAGGAGAGTCGGTTGGTTTCAATGGCGCGTCGCAGCAGTTTGCCTTTTCCGATGAGAGCATCCTGGCCCACAATTTCATCCAGATTTTGTGGACGCATACGGTCTGCTAGCGGTGCATGGGAATGGGCCGCTGAACTGGCGGCGGAGAATAAGTTCATTTGCTCAGACATGAAAAAACACTTCCCTGTGAAATAAACGCTGCATTAATCAAGATCAGCGACAAGTTCCTTCAAATATGCTGTGAGTGCAGGGCCGATGTCCTGGCGTTTGAGTCCGAACTCAATGTTGGCTTCAATAAAGCCAAGTTGGTCGCCAACGTCGTAGCGGCGGCCGCTGAACACGCAGGCGCTCATGGTTTCCTGTTTGGCCAGGGTGTTGAGAGCATCAGTGAGTTGGATTTCATTGCCCTTGCCAGGGGCGGTGGTATCGAGGACATCAAAGAGCGCTGGCGTGATGATGTAGCGGCCGAGAATGGCAAGATTGCTTGGCGCTTCTTCGGCGGATGGTTTTTCCACCAGGCTGTCGATTGGACAACGTCCATTATTTGGCGCTTCTGCCGGAGCAACAATGCCGTATTTGTGGATGGCCTCTTCGGCTACGGGGTGAACGCCGATGACAGAGGTGCCGGTGCTTTCGTATACGTTGATGAGTTGTGCCAAAGCTGGCGGTTCGGCGGCAACGACATCGTCACCCAACAGGACAGCGATGGCTTCGTCGTTTGCAAAATCTCGTGCCAGTGAGACGGCGTGTCCAAGTCCACGTGGTTCTTCTTGGACGACATAACTGAGCTTGACGATGTTTGGAATGCTGGCGATGCGTTCTTGCAAGGCGTCTTTTCCATGCTCGTGCAGAAAGGCGTCAAGCTCAGGCGCTGGCGAAAAGTGATCGCGAATAGCCTGCTTTTTATCACTGACAATAAGCAACACTTCTTCGATGCCACTGGCAGCGGCTTCTTCTAAAATGATTTGTAAGGTTGGAACGTCGACGATTGGCAGCAGTTCTTTAGGCACAGCTTTGGTAACAGGTAAAAAACGAGTGCCAAGTCCTGCAGCAGGGATGACGGCTTTTCTAATTTTGTTCATGATTGCTCTCCGGTGAAATCGTAATAATGATGCTATTATATCACTTGGTTTTTGCCGGTGTAAAGCTATCTGTACGCTTGCTGCCTGTGGAATGGCATGATAGAATGAAAAGAGTTTGAGTGGAGGTGATGGATGATGCGTCTCAGCAACTGGCGGCGAAATGTAGTGCGCCGTTTTCGTGCATGGCGGAGACAATCAACACGAACGGAAAATGCGTTGGAGTCCTTTCATTGGCGGGCATTGGCAGACTGGCTGCGAAACTTCTTTTTTTATGGTGTCTTATCGGTGCTTGTTGGTGTTTGTGTAGGGGCTGTGACAGCTGTGTTTGGACACGGCTTATTGTTTTTGAATGAATGGCGCGGGGAACATCTATTTTGGGTAGTGCCTTTTTTGGGCCTTGCTGGGCTTGTGATTATGTCCGCCAACATGCGTTGGGGCGGACGTGCGCAACGTGGCATGGGTTTGGTTTTCGATGTTGGTCACGGACGGGAAACGTCGATACCGTTACGGATGGTTCCAATGACCATTTTTTCGACCTGGATGACACATCTTTTTGGCGGCAGTGCTGGTCGCGAAGGGGTGGCGGTACAGATTGGCGCAACGTTGTCGATGCAGATTGCACGCATTGCGCCTGCCGATCTGCATCGGCAGATCATTCTTGCAAGCGGCATGGCGGCTGGTTTTGCAGGGCTTTTTGGAACACCGATTGCGGCCACGTTTTTTGCGTTGGAGGTATTGGTGGTTGGCTCTATTTATTACGAAGCCCTTGCGCCTGCATTGATCGCTGCATACAGCGCTTCATTCACAGCGAGGATGCTGGGGCTTTCTGCGATGGCAATGCCTATTGGTTGGGTACCGGAGATGAACAGCCGATTAATTGGCGTGTCTCTTTTGGCAGGCATTGTTTTCGGTGTAGTAGGTTGGACGTTTTCCTGGCTGCTGAATCATTTGCGCATTTATTTTGCCATTCTGATTGATGATCCGCGTTTGAGAATATTCATTATTGGCTGTCTTTTAGCCGTTGTGTTTTTGTTGGCTTGGGATGGCCGTTATTCAGGGCTTAGCGATGAGCTGTTTAACAATGCTTTTGTTGGCGGCGATATTCATTGGTACGACTGGTTGTTGAAAATGACGCTGACAGCGGTGACGTTGGCTGCAGGTTTTCAGGGCGGGGAATTGACGCCGCTGTTTGTCATTGGCGCAACATTAGGCTCTTTCCTTGCGCTAATGTTTGGCCTGCCGGTGGCGCTGTTTGCAGCTATGGGAAGCGTGGCGGTATTTGGCGCTGCCACAAAAACAATGTTTGCGCCTCTGTTTATCGGTGTTGAGGTATTTGGGGCACAAGGCATGCCGTATTTTGTGCTGGTGGCGATTGTGGCGTTTTTAGTCAGCGGACACTATGGCATCTATACGAAGCAGAAGTTTTTGCGGGAAGAATCGAGAATGGATGATCGTTTGTTGAAATAATCCTAGGCAACAGAGAGAAAATTTGCTACTATAACTATTGGTACGAAACCATCAAGCGATTTTGTCGCTTTCGATAAATTGATTAGAGGAAAGAGGAAGATCAAACATGAGTAAAGTTCTTGTATTTGGGCACGCTAATCCGGATACGGATTCCATTGCCAGTGCTATTAGCTATGCGTATTTACTGAATCAGACCGGTCACGAAGCAATCGCTTATGCTTTAGGTGCACCAGCTGAAGAAACCCAGTTTGCGTTGGAATATTTTGGTGTCGCTGCTCCACAAGTCATTGAAAAGGCTGCAGATGTGGCTGATGCAGACACTGTTTTGGCCTTGGTTGACCACAACGAAGCGCAGCAGTCCTTAGCAGACCGTGGTGATTATCGCATTTGGAGCGTAGTGGATCACCATCGCATTGCGAACTTTGAAACTGCGGAACCACTCAATTACCGTGGTGAAGCGGTTGGCTGCACCAGCACCATTCTCTATAAGATGTATAATGAACAGGGCGTGGAAATTCCTAAAGAAATGGCTGGCCTGATGCTTTCTGCTGTCATCAGCGATACGTTGTTGATGAAATCTCCAACTTGTACCTCTGAAGATGAAGCGGCCATCATCGCTTTGGCTGCATTGGCTGGTGTAGACTACAACAGCTATGGCTTGGATCTTTTGAAAGCGGGCACCAACCTCAGCGCAAAAACATGCGACGAATTGCTGAATTTGGATGCAAAAAGCTTCCCAATGGGCAGCGCGACCGTTCGCATTGCACAGGTGAACACCGTTGACGTCAACGATGTGCTCGCACGCAAAGCTGAACTGGAAGAACTCATGCAGAAAACCGGCGAAACGGAAGGCTATGACCTCTTTGTACTGCTCATCACCAACATTCTCGACAGCAATTCCACTGCACTCGTTACTGGTGCAGAAACAGCCAAGGTGGAAAGTGCCTTTGATGTTGCAGTGGCTGATGGTTTAGCAGAACTGGCAGGCGTGGTATCAAGAAAGAAACAGGTTGTGCCACCACTCACCAAAGCTTTTGAAGGTTAATGAACGAAGAAGAGACTGCTTGGCAGTCTCTTTTTTCAAAAGGAGTTTTTTATATGAAAATATTGGATGTAAAAAAAATTACAGAAGCCATCCGTCATTATGCGGTTGAGGTTAACACCAATTTACCACAGGATGTTGAACAGGCGCTTCTGGAAGGAAAAGAGAAGGAAGAATCTCCATTTGGCATCTATTGCTTCGATCAGATTCTGGCTAATGCTCACTTGGCGCGTGAGGAACACCAGGCCATGTGTCAGGATACCGGTACCATGGTGGTCTATCTGAATGTTGGGCAAGATTTGCATCTGGTGGGCGGAGACGTCACGGAAGCCATCAACGAAGGGGTGCGCCTCGGTTATGATGAAGGATATCTGCGCCGCAGCATGGTAGAAGAACCGGTGTTTGAGCGTGTGAATACCGGCGACAACACGCCGGCGGTGATTCATTACAATATTGTGCCTGGCGATCAATGCGAGATCATCCTAATGCCAAAAGGTGGCGGAGCGGAAAACATGGGGGCTCTTGGTATGCTGAAGCCAACGGCTGGAAAACAAGGTGTGATTGACTTTGTTGTTGATGCCGTGTCTAAAGCAGGTGGCAATCCATGCCCACCGATTATCGTGGGTGTCGGCATTGGCGGGACTATGGAAAAAGCTACAGCTATTGCGAAGGAAGCGCTCATGCGGCCAATCGGGTCCAAACATCCGGATGATCGCTACGCTGATCTAGAAGCAGAGATTTTGGAACGTGTGAATGCGCTTGGCATTGGGCCTCAGGGTCTAGGCGGACGAGTCACGGCGCTGGCGGTGCATGTGAATACCTATCCATGTCATATTGCGTCCTTGCCAGTGGCAGTGAACATCAATTGCCATGCTGCGCGTCATACTAGTATTGTCCTGGATGGAGAGGAGGCATAACTATGGAAAAACATATTCAGGTGCCATTTAAGGCTGATGAGCTAGCAGGGTTACGTGCTGGTGATACGGTTATGTTGTCTGGCGTGATCTATACCTCTCGCGATAAAGCGCATAAGCGCATGGTGGAAACGTTGGACAAAGGCGAAGCGCTCCCGGTCGATTGGCAGGGGCAGCTCATTTATTATGCTGGTCCAACACCGGCAAAGCCAGGACAGGCCATAGGGTCTATTGGGCCAACCACATCCAGCCGCATGGATGCGTTTGCACCACGTTTAATGGATGAAGCTGGGCTTCAAGGAATGCTTGGCAAGGGCCCGCGCAGTCAAGCTGTCATTGATGCGATTGCCCGAAATGGTGCCGTATACATGGTTGCTATTGGTGGAACAGGTGCTGCCATTTCGAAGAGCGTAAAGAAGGCAGAAGTTGTTGCTTATGACGACTTGGGCACAGAAGCTATTCGACGCTTGGAAGTTGAAAATCTGGCAGCCATTGTGGCGATTGATGCAAAGGGCGGCAACCTTTTTGAAACCGGTCGCGCGCAATATGTACGCGAAATATAAGATCTCTATAATATTCTATTAAAATGAGTTAATGATATTTCGAGAAAAACAATCATTAATTTATTGAAAGACGAAGGTGTCTTATGTAAAGATGCTTTCGTCTTTTTTTGTGTTCAAAGTTTTTTTGTTGGAATGCACGAAGAGATATTTTGAAAAAATAGCGGAGTAAAGAAACGGAGTCTGAACACTTGACAAATAAAAAAGTTGTAAAAGAATAAATGTTTTGTGGATATTTTCCCGCATAGAATTTAAAACATGGGCGAAGGCTGTTTCTTATATCACATATTAAATGATTTGTCTAGTATAAATAGTGACATATCGATGAAAAAGATTGTGTTTGCTATATATATTCCTATATGAAATGGAAAAATATTAGGATTTTATTGACAGTTGACCATAATAAGATATAATAAAAACAAAGGATAACGATAAGCAAAGTTAATGCAAAGGGTTTTGTGCTTGTTTTGCAATATTAATTTATAAAGAAAATAAGACGGACTTATCTATAGGGAATTGCTTATCGTCGTTCGTGGCAATCGTAGCACTCAGTATTCTAATACTATTAAAGAATGGAAGTGGACGTATGGGAGAAGACACGAGACAAGATAAAGTTGTTGTCAATCATTTAACGAAGCGTTTCGGCGATTTGTTGGTATTGAATGACATCAACTTCACCGTAAAAAAAGGTGAGTTCCTCGTCATTGTAGGTCCTACTGGCTGCGGGAAAACAACATTCTTGAACCTGCTGTCAACATTGTATGTGCCTAGTGAAGGGGAAGTTCTCATTGACGGTGAACCAGCCGACCCAAGAAAGCACAGTATTTCGTTCGTATTTCAGGAACCATCCTGTCTGCCTTGGCGTACGGTAAAAGAAAATATTGCTTATGGTATGGAAATTAAAAAGTGGCCAAAGGATAAGATCGAAAAGAAAGTTCAAGAGGTAATGGAACTTGTTGGTTTGACTCAGACCCAGGATCTCTATCCTGCTCAGATTTCATCCAGTATGGAACAGCGTGTTGCTATTGCGAGAGCATTTGCAACAGATCCGGACTTGCTGCTCATGGACGAACCTTACGGGCAGCTGGACGTGAAACTGCGTTTCTATTTGGAAGATGAATTGGTACGAATTTGGCAGGAACTGCATAATACGGTTATTTTCATTACTCACAATGTTGAAGAAGCGGTATATATTGCAGAACGTATTTTGGTATTGACCAACAAGCCAACAACGATTAAAGAATCTATTCCGATTAATTTGCCAAGACCTCGCGATGCATTGGCAGATGATTTTGTTGAATTGCGTAACTATGTTACCGATGCCATCAAGTGGTGGTAAGAACACTTGGGCATAAAAATAAAAAGGTAAAAAATGAAGGGAGTGTGTTTCTTATGAAACGTCACAAAAAAACTTGGAAAGTCGCAACAGCTGTCGTTTTATCAGTTGCTTTATTGGGTACGCTCGCTGGTTGCGGCGGCGGTGGCGGCGGTGGTTCCGCAAGCGGCGACGGTGAAGTCTTAACAGTGTCTGGTGGGTTCCAGGGTCAGATCGATGCGTGGCCAGCGTATTACGCAACTATGACCGATCCATCCATCCAGGAAAAATATGGCATCAACATGACTATGGAATATTTCGATTCTGGGATGCCTATGGTTCAGACGGTTCCAGCCAACCAGCTTGCTATCATGAGTAATGGTTCTGTTCCTACTCTGATGTCTGCGCTTCGTTATGACACCCCAATCGTTGGTGTATCTTCTGACGAATCTCGTGCAAACGCTGTATTGGCACGTGAAGGCGATGCGATCTTCAACACTAAGAACGAAAATGGTACCTATGGTACTGCTGAAGATGTGAAGGGCAAAACCTTCCTGACCACTACTGTATCCACTGGTACTTACACCTTGTCCGGCTATCTTGCTCAGTTTGGTCTTACTGAAGCGGACGTAACCGTACGTAACCTCGAACAGGCTCAAGCGATTGCTGCATTTGAATCTGGCGAAGGGGATTACCTCGTTCTCTGGGCTCCATTCCTTTACACTGGTTTGGAAAAAGGTTGGCAGGAAGTTGCTACAGCTGAACAAGTTGGTTCTACTTGCTTGATGCTTTGGGTTGCTGATCCAAAGATGGCAGAAGAAAATCCTGATGCAATCGCTAGCATGCTTGCTATGATGAGTGAAGGTGCAGACCGCTTCAATGCGGAAGGTACTGATATGGCTGGCGAAATCTCCAGCTTCTTCACTGATTGGGCTGCTATGCAGGTAACTGAAGAAAATGCTGCATTAGATATCAAATCTCATGATATCCCTAGTCTTGAAGATCAGTTAGAAATGCTGAATAGTGGCGAACTGCTCAAAGCGTTACAAGGTGCAGCAGACTACTTCGTATCTCAGGGTCAGTACACTCCTGAAGAAAAACAGCAGCTCGAAGATAAAGAATATTGCATCGATTCTTCCTTCCTCGAAAAAGCCATTGAAATTAAAGAAGCAAAGAAATAATTTTGTATAAGAAGGGTGGAGGGGAGTCTTAATTTTGATAGACTCCCCTTTCTTTCTTCAAAAGTGAACGTGACATAAGACACTCCTGCTTTCTGGGTGGAAAGCAAAAAATCTTGAGTGGAGGTGTAAATATGGCGAGCAATAAAAAATTGAAACGTACAGAAAAAAAGCAAAGTTTCTATACGATAATTTCCCTGATTTCTATCTGCGTATTCCTGCTGTTCTGGGAAGGTATTGTGCGCGCAGAACTTGTTTCGCCGCATTTGTTGGCGTCGCCAACGCAGGTTATCTCGCTATTTATTGATAAATTATCGAATCCAAACCCTGACGGCACCATTATTTGGGGACATATTGGCTTGAGCTTGGAAGAAGCCTTGATTGGCTATATTTTGGCTTTGGTCATTGGCATTCCTCTTGGCCTTGCAATGGGCTGGTTTACGACCTTTGATGGTCTGGTTCGACCTATTTTTGAAATCGTTCGTCCGATTCCGTCTGTTGCATGGATTCCTCTCTGCATCATTTGGTTTGGTACTGGTTTGTTCAGTAAGGTTTTCATCATTTTTGTCGGGGCGTTGGTACCATGCGTTATCAATTCCTGCTCCGGTGTCAAAATGACGAATCCAACGTACATTCGTATGGCAAAGACTTACGGAGCCGGTAGTTGGGAAATCTTTAAAAATGTATGCGTGCCTTCTGCTTTGCCAATGGTATTTGGTGGTTTGCAGGTTGCGCTTGCTACCGCGTGGACTTGCCTGGTTGCAGCAGAAATGGTTGGTGCAAACGCTGGTCTTGGTTTCTTTATCGAAATGGGTCGTCGTCTCCTGATGCCGGATATGATCATTTTGGGGATGGTTTTGACCGCACTGACTGGTGTTGTTATTACTGTTATCGTAGGGTTTATTGAAAAGCAGCTCGTTAAGGGCAGCAGAAAAGGTCAGTAAGGAGGTGCCTGATTATGAGTGAAACAATTTCTGAACGCAGAGGCGGTAATGTGTTGCAAAAAGCCTTGCGTAATAAACGTGTTTTAAACGTCATTTCCATTGTTCTCTTTTTGGGCATCTGGGACTTGATTGTCGTTGTTGGTGACGCTTCGATGATGCCTCGCCCATGGGAAGTTGTTACAGAATGGATCAATATGTTCCAGTCCAGATTGGCGGGTAACACATTGATCATGCATACTTGGATTAGTTTCCGTCGCGTTATGATTGCGTTCATATTGGCTGCGGTTGTCGGTATTCCGATTGGGGTATTGATGGGCTTTAATAAAACAGCTAATGCGATCATTCGTCCAATCTTTGAATTCTTCAAGCCAATGCCACCTATCGCATGGATTTCTATTTCTATTCTGTGGTTTGGTATTGGCGAAACTTCTAAGATTTTCATTATCTTTATTGGTGCATTGGTTCCACTGATTCTGAACTCCTATAATGGGATTCGTCTTGTTGACCCTGAATTGTATGACTGCATCCGAAATCTTGGCGCTTCTTACTGGCAAGAACATTTTCAGGTTACAGCGCCATCTTGTATCCCTGCTATTTTCGCTGGTTTGCAGATTGCGTTGTCTACTTCCTGGACATGCGTGGTTGCAGCGGAACTGGTTGGTGCGAGAAGTGGTCTCGGGTTCGTTATTAACCAGGGTATGAGAATTGATAACACTGCAATGTGTATTGCTGGGATGTTGACGATTTGTATCGTTTCCTTCCTGACTTCTTTCGCTTTGACGCTGATTGAAAGGGGGCTTTGTCCATGGACGAGAAACACACAAATATAATCGAGTGCGTGGATATCTCCAAAGAGTTTGGTGATAAAAAAGTATTGTCAACGATGAACTTCCATGCGAAAGAAAATGAATTTGTCGTTATTCTTGGGCCAGGGCAGTCCGGTAAGAGTACGCTGATGCGTTTGATTGCTGGATTTGAAGCGCCTACCACCGGCCATGTCTATGTAAATGGCGAAGAAGTGGATGGTCCAAGTGATAAAGTTGGATTTGTATTCCAGCGTTATACCTTGTTCTTCTGGCGTACTGTTATGGGGAACGTTGAAATGGGCCCTAAATTGAAAGGGGTTCCAAAAGAAGAACGTCGTAAAATGGCGCAGAAATACATCGATCTTGTTGGTTTGACAGGATTTGAAAACAGCTACCCGAACCAGTTGTCTGGTGGTATGAAACAGCGTGTAGGTATTGCTCGCGCGTATGTTAATGAACCAACGTTGTTGATCCTTGACGAACCGTTTGGACAGCTTGATGCGCAGACACGTATCCTCATGGAAATTGAAATTGAACGTGTATGGCAGGAAGAAAAACGTACGATTTTGTTCGTAACGTCGAACATTGACGAAGCTATTTATCTGGCTGACCGCATTATCATCCTCGATGGTAAGCTGCCTAGCCATCTCGCCGGTGAATACGTTGTCGATCTTCCACGACCAAGAAATTTGACTGGTCATGACTTCCTGGAACTGCGTAAGAAAATCACAGATTCTATGAGTCTTGTTCTTTAAGAAGGGAGGCCGCTCTGATGATACTTGGTGCTTGGATTAGCATGGAATGGGCGATCTTTTTCACAGAGGTTGTAGCGCTCGTCGTTCTATTCATTGTAATTCGGAAGCTGGTATTTTTTCTGTCAGAGCGCTTCTTGGGAAAAGATGATAAATAAATTGAAATCTCGAGCTGAAAAGCTCGAGATTTTTTATGCAATTGGCAGTGTGCAGTTCGTGTGCTATGATGTGTATAGATTGGCGAAAAGGAGGATGAAACATGCCTGCAATATTTGCTCATTATTTATTTGGTGCTGATACACTGCGGCAATTTGATGATTCGGTACGACGTGTGGTGAAAACACACCGTTCTTTATACAACATAGGCCTGCAAGGTCCGGATTTTTATTTTTTTGATCAGTTGCTGAGATTGCGTGGGAAAAAATATGCGCAGATCGGGAGTGAATTGCACCATTCGTCCTGTGCAAAGCTCCTGCTGGCGCTGGAGGGTGACGGTGGGAAAAGGCCGGACAGCGGTTCCTTGGCATACTTGATCGGACTGATTGGACATTTTGCATTGGATTCTACTTGCCACCCTTCGATCGATCGCTGGGTGGAAGAATTGCCGTACAATCATCACCGTATGGAAACGGAGTTTGATCGTTATCTGCTGAAGCGCTGTGGCGCCATAGAACCACGTTGCTTTCCGCTGGGAATCTGTATCACGGCGGATCGTGCCACGCGATTGAAAGTTGGGCAGTTGTATGAAGGTGCAGGTTTGGGCGCTGCTAGTGACGTGGCGGCACTGATTGCTGATTTTGGACGCATAAAGAATGGCCTGCAAACACCGGGTGATGGACGGTATCGTTTTTATCAGAGTGTGTTGCGTCTGGCTGGAGCGCAGGAGGCGCTGGGCGGGATTTTTATGGGACCGAAGGATGTGCTTTCGGATAAGACGAATCCACGACTGTCAGCGCTTTTTGATGAAGCGAAGAAACGATATGTTGCGCTTGCGTCGAATTATATGGCGCATGTTTTTGAAGATGCGCCGCTGGACGAGTATTTTCAACGAGATTTTGAGCGCGAGCCGGAGGTGCGATGATGGATATTGAACGGGAAATTCGTGATCGGCTTCTGGAAAATGTGGATGAAGGCTACAAGGCGTTTCATGCGAAATTAGTGCCGACGGTTTCGCCGGAGCGCATTCTTGGCGTACGTTTGCCGGTGCAGCGCGCGATAGCTAAAAGCTACAAAAAAGATCCGCGGGTTGCGGAGTACATGGCGATGACGCATCATGATTATGTGGAAGAATTGAATATTCATGGCATGTTTGTGGCGTCGCTGAAAGATTTTGATGACTGTGTGCAGGAAACGGAACGTTTTTTGACGATGGTGGACAATTGGGCGAATTGTGACAGCTTTTCGCCTTTGGCCTTTAAAAAAGAGCCGGCGCGGCTGCGGAGCATTATTCCGCATTGGCTGGCGGACGCGGCGCATCCATATACGGTGCGGTTTGGTATCAATATGCTGATGCAACACTGTTTGGATGTGTATTTTGAGGAGGATGATCTGGCGGCGGTAGCTGCTTGTGCGTGCGATGAATATTATGTGAACATGGGTGTGGCCTGGTATTTTAGTATGGCGCTTGTCAAACAGTGGGAGGCGACGTTGCCGTGGATTGTGGAACGGCGTATGCCGGAATGGGTGCATCGAAAAAGCATTCAAAAAGCGGTGGAAAGCCGTCGTGTATCTGACGAGCGAAAAGCGCTCTTAAAATCCTACCGTTGAAAAAAGAGCTCTGACAAGATGTAGTGCCCCCAATAATTTGGACATCCGAATTATTGGGGGTATTTCTATTGTCAAAATT
>OGRU01000450.1_pt1 | contig 40101 bp, 27 predicted proteins | sample 1553541 | NCBI WGS metagenome assembly OGRU01 (sample SAMEA2580068, study PRJEB22360) | human gut metagenome | biome: human gut; feature: human-associated habitat; material: faeces | place: Denmark | collected 2008/2010
TGAATATCTGTATCGTGTTCGCCCAGCTTGAACGGGAAACGATACAGAAGCGGGTAACGGACGCTTACTACTCCCGCAGTCAGCGGGGCTTTAAGATGGGCGGGAAAGCCCCTTACGGCTTCCATACGGAGCCTATCAAGATGGACGGTATCAACACAAAGAAGCTGGTGGTAAACCCAGACGAAGCGGCAAATATCCGGCTGATGTTCGAGATGTACGCCCAGCCCACAACCTCCTACGGGGACATTACCCGGTACTTTGCCGAACAGGGGATTTTGTTCCATGGCAAAGAGCTGATACGCCCCACGCTGGCGCAGATGTTACGCAATCCTGTCTATGTGCAGGCAGACCTTGATGTGTACGAATTTTTCAAAAGTCAAGGGACAGTCATTGTCAATGACGCTGCCGATTTTACCGGCATGAATGGCTGCTATCTGTATCAAGGGCGGGATGTGAAGCCCAGCAAAAAGAACGACTTGAAAGACCAAATGCTGGTGCTGGCTCCCCATGAGGGCATTGTCCCCTCCGACATCTGGCTGACCTGCCGCAAGAAGCTGATGAACAACATGAAAATCCAGTCTGCCCGGAAAGCCACCCACACATGGCTGGCAGGAAAAATCAAGTGCGGGAATTGCGGGTATGCTCTTATGAGTATCTACAATCCCTCCGGCAAACAGTATCTCCGCTGCACGAAACGGCTGGACAATAAAAGCTGTCCTGGCTGTGGGAAAATCATCACTTCGGAACTGGAAGCGGTTGTTTATCAGCAGATGGTAAAGAAGCTGGCAAGCTACAAGACGCTGACAGGAAAAAAGAAAGCGGCAAAGGCAAACCCGAAAATCACCGCCCTGCAAGTGGAACTTGCCCATGTAGACAGCGAGATTGAAAAGCTGGTGGACAGTCTGACGGGGGCAAACAATGTCCTGTTCTCCTATGTGAATGTGAAGATAGCGGAACTGGACGGGCGCAAGCAGGAACTTCTGGCAAGGATAGCGGAGTTGACTGTGGAGGCCATCAGCCCGGAACAGGTCAGCCAGATTTCCGGCTACCTCGATACCTGGGAGAATGTATCTTTTGATGACAAGCGGCGTGTGGTGGATTTGATGATCACCACCATAGCCGCCACAAGCGACAGCTTGAACATCACATGGAAAATCTGACTGGCGGCACCCCTCCCGTCAGATACCTACCCTGTGTAGTCCCTTGTAAACTGTACTTTACATTAGCAGTAGTAACTCCAAACGCTTTGCTGATCAAGCCACTCTCATTTACTACCAGGTAATCTTCCGGTGCTGCCTTAAATGCATCTCCGTACATTGCTGCATGAAGATCTGCAAGTGCGTCAAGAACAGTTACCTCTGCCTGTACTTTCTCCGGTTTTACATATCCGTAAAGTGCTGCGTCTGTAGCCTTTACTGTAAGGGCCTGTGTTTTTCCGGCTGTGTTTGCTTCGGTACCGGCGATGACAGTTACATCAGCACTCTGCGGAATCCTGGAATCCTGGCAGTCTTTCATAGCCTTGGCAAGGGCTGTGATTGCTTCTGTCTGCTGTGCTTCTGTTGCCTCGGCGTTATCGGAAACTGCCTGTGCAGCTTTGATTGCTTCGGAAAGGGCATCTTTTGTTCCTTCCGGATACTGTCCTGCTTCTGTTCCCTCTGTGATGCTCTCAAGAAGTGTATTTGCTTCCTGGATCTTAGCTTTCAGAGCTTCGCCTTCTGCTTTTGTTCCCTTTACGGTTACTGTAACAGATGCTTCCTGTTTATAAAGTTTCTGAAGTTTTGCGTTATCCAGATGATCTTTTGCAAACTGGCCATATTTCTCACTGGAAAGAAGAGAACTGATGGTGATCTGTGTATTGCTCTCCGGTCTGTTTACAACAAGGTTTTCATGCTGGATCACTGCGTTGTTGGAAGATTTGAAGTGATTGTATCCCTGTCCTTCCATGATCCACGGGTCATCAAAATAATCATCTGTGATGATACCTGCGCCCGTTTTGTCATCTGCATTGTATACCCAGACAGCTTTTCCTTCGTTGTCCAGATACATTTCCTGGAATGCGTGAAGGTTTGTGGTAATGCTGTCCGCGTCGGCATTGTCACCTTTGATACCATCGAAATAATGGGCTTTTGCGTAATCCATCATAGCAATTTCTGCGTCCAGCTTTTCGTTGATATCTTTTACGGAAACTGTGATCGGGATCTCTTTTGTGGCAGTTACGCCTTCTCTTGTGAAGGTAACGATAAGATTTGCTGTCGTATCTTTATCATACGTAAACAGATCCACCGCTGCTCTGTATCCGTTGATCTTCATCAGGTTCGCATCACTGGAGGTTACTGTGATCTCTTTATTATTGAATACATACTCACCGTTTTCATCTTTGATCCTTGTGTAACGAGGAAGCTGGATGTCACCGGTACAGTTCGCTGTATCAAGCTGTGTCTGCGTTGTAAAATCCTTCAGCTGATCTGCTGTATAATATTTATCCAGAATCGCCTTTAATTCTTCCTCAGTCGGTGCCTGGCTTCCGCTTCCCTTTACCGTTACTTTGAAGGTTTTTGTAATGGTTCCGAAGCTGTCGGCTTTTTCAATATACTCATTAAGGAGTATATCGTTTGCCCTAAAGGTAGCTGTCAGAGTAACCTCTGTGTCCTCTGTTTTCGGGTTGATCTTTCCGGTTCTCGGATAGATCGGGGAATCGATGGACGGATTCTGGATAGAGATCACATCCGGATCAGAAGATTCCCATGTTACGGTAGACCATATATTACGCATGCTGGTACCCATGCAGCCCGGAAGTGTCAGATCAGAAGTTACTTCCTCCTGTGACGCATTATTTCCTTTTATGCTGTCCCAGGTAAGCTGGTCAGCCTCTGCCTGCATTTTGCCTCTGAAATATTCCTGATCCCAGCTGACAGTTACTCTGCGGCTCTCAGATACTGCAGACGCGTTGTTGCAGGTAAACTTAAAGGTGCAGTCCAGGCTCTTGGAATACACACCCATGCTGTTCAGATCACTCTTTACATAATGAATGGTTCCGTCAGTGCCGATATAATCCGTATCCTCAGATGTTGCAAGAGAAACCTTTACATTGGATACATCTACATCCAGATTGTACTTTTTGACTTTTGCCAGTACCATGTCCGCAATGTTAGAATCGGTTCCGTAAATAGGACGTAAGGTTCCGAATTCTGCGTCAAAGGCTTTCTTTACTGCGTCTACCGCTGCCTGATCTGCAGGATCGATATTGGACTGAAGGGTGACAGGGAAGGTATAATCGCCTGCCTCATCCGGTACGGTGAAGCTTCCGGATGCTTCTTTATATCCGTCTTTTGTGATGGTATATTTGTACTCTTTGCCTGCCTGGAGCTTGTAGCTTCCGTCTTCCTGCGGTCTGAGAGTTGTATACCAGCCTTCTTTTACTGTGATATCCGCGTCTGTGATGGTTGCTCCGTCATTTCCTGTCACTGCGAAAGTTGTATTTCTGTATACGATCGGAGAAAGCTTTACTTCTATATCTCCGCTTGCAGATGGAAGGATCGTCTGTGTATATTTATCGTATCCGTCTGCGGTTACTGTCAGTGTATACTCGGAACCTTCTACCAGTGTATAGCTTCCGTCGTCTGCCGGAGTAAGGGAACTCCAGTCTTTCTGAATATCTACGGTTGCGCCTTCAATGGCTTCCCCTGTTTTTGCGTTTACCGGTTTGATATTTACGGTATAGTTCTTCTTTTCCGGAGCCAGAACGATGGTGAAGTCCTGTGTTGCAAGCGCTGTTGCAGTTCCGTCGTTGATCGCTGTTGTGTCTGTATCAAGGGCGAAAAGTTTCAGGGTTGCTGTGAAGGTATATGGACCCTGCTCTGCGGTAGGTCTTGTGATACTTCTGCTACCGTTTGTCGCCGGAGCTTTATAGCCAACATACGGATTATCCTTATCAATGTACCATCCTGTTTTATAAACAGTATTCACATATTTTAATCTCATACTTCTGATAGCATATCCGCTGGTCGGGATCGTAAGGGCAACATTGTAAGTAAGACCATCCTCACTTTTTGTAACGCCTGTACCGCCACTGGTTATGATCTTATTGCTTCCGTCAATAAAGTTTTCTTTCAGATAAGCCTGGGCTTTTGCCTGCTCGTCCTCTGTGCTTCCTTCGCTGCTCTCCTCAGCCTGTGCAGCCGGAACATCAACTACTTCGTTTTCTCCTGCGCTGCTTTGTCCCGCAGCGGTTTCTCCGTCCGAAAAATCATCCTCTGTGACCTCTTCTGTCACTGCCTCCCCATTATCAGAGAAGGCTTCGGCAGTTAATTCTCCGGGAAGTTCTCCGGCAAAGGTAGTAGCCGGTGCACCTACGGTGGTAAGTGTCACAACAGCTGCCATTGCAACTGCCTGCATTTTTTTTCTGCAGTTCTTTTCTAAGCATCTTTTTACCTCTCTTTCTTTTTCTCGGTACAGATTCCTGTGCCATTTATTACATCTTGTGAAGACCTCCGGTGAATTCAGCCTTCACAATAATGTTCACACTTTTTATTTCTTCCTCTTGTAACGGATCTCCCCTGCGATCTGCAATCCCATGGGCAAAAGCAGCAGCACTGCGTAAGCCACATAAAATACAAAAGACATGGGAGTAACCGGATTCATAATGATCTCCGGATTATAATAGATCTCTGTCTGGTCCAGAAGAATGGCCGATGCCACAAAAGTCAGACAGAGAAAGATCATCACAACAAAACTTCTGTCTCTGTTATCAAAACGATAAATGGAAAAAGCCGTTCTTCCCCGGAGCGAATAACCCCTGCTCTTCATGGAAACCGTACTTTCCACAAAATCCTCCAGCGTCCAGGTGATCACAATGGAGATCAGGCTTAATCCGTGCAAAAATCTCTCCAGGATATTTCCCTGCCGTACCCCTTTCCCAATACCCTCTCTGGATATCTCAATCTTCCTGGCACGTTCCTTCACTCTCGGGACACACCGTAAAAGTATGGACAGAAACAACGACAATCTGGGCGATATCCTTCCGAAAAGATATACTACTTTATCCGATGACACCACAGCGAACACACAGGAAAAAAACATGATCACTGCTGCCACGGTGGTTCCGCGGACAATTCCATATACCACAGATTCCAGGGTAATCTGGTTTCCGATAAAATTCTGACGGAGATTTGTCACTCCGAAATGATTGTAATAGGAATACCAGGCCGCATACAGAAAGATCAGCGGAATCAGACACAGATTGAAGATCACCGCTCTTTTCCCATTGAGTTTTACGGAATATACAAATGCGCAGACATAAGATATCCCAAGGAATACCGGATGATGAAACCATATGGTACATACGATTGCTGCCGCAAAGTAGATCAGGTTTATCACCGGATGGTAACTGTCAAATCTCATCTTCCTCACCCATCATTCCGTATTTGATCCGGATTCTCTCAAGCTTCTCCATCATCGGTTTACACAGGATCAAAAGTGTCAGTGCTGTTGCAACTCCATGTACAATATTTACCGGAAGGCCTGACATATAGATCGCGCCTACAGAAGCCCGGGTAAAGTTTGTTACCATAGTAAAAACAGAGCAGGTGTCAAGAAGCGGTCCCACAATACACAGAATGATCAGAAAACCGATCACTGCCGTGCGGATCCTCTTTTTCTCTGTCATGATCCCTTTTCTTGCAAGAAGCCCTGCCAGAAGTCCTCCGATCCCGTAGGCAAACATCTGCCACGGAGTCCAGGGTCCCTGTCCGAAGATAAAATTGCTCACAAAAGCTCCAAGAGCTCCTGTCAGAAATCCCGCTTCTGCGCCAAAAGCCATTCCTGTGATCATAATGATTCCCAGCATGGGCTTAAAATGCGGAAGCATGATAAACGCAGCTCTGGAAGCCACTGCAATGGCACACATCACGGCGATCGTTACCAGCTCTCTTGCCTGGGGTTTCCTTTTTTCGTAACTGAGCAAAAACGGGATTATAGAATAAACGATCAGGATCAGGCTGCACAGATAATATTTTCGATCTCCGAAATGCCAGGACACCATCAGAGTCACCGGCATCAGGATCAGGATCAGTACATAGCCCAGGATCCTTTTTAAAGTCCAGTATTTTACAGATTCTGTCTGCATAATTCGATCACATCCTCATTTGTAATAGCGTTTTCAAAGATATGGCGGCTCATCCTGTTTGCTGCCGTTGTATAGAAACTGTTCTGTGAAAAGAAACGATTTGGTGTATTTGTGGTGATGATGCTGCCATCAAAAAACATACTTACCAGATCTGCGTATTTTGCACAGAATTCCACATCATGAGAAACCATGATGATCGTCACTCCCTGTTTCTTCAGATCCTTCAGGATCTCTGCAAATTCCAGCTTGAAGAAATTATCAATTCCTTTGGTAGGCTCATCCAGCAGAAGGATCTTCGGATCTGTGAGGAGCACTTTTGCCAGCGCCGCTCTCTGCTGCTCTCCTCCGGAAAGATCATAAGGATGATGTTCCAGAAGATGGGAAATATGACAGGTTTCCGCTACTTTTTCAATCCTGCTCTTCTTCTCTTCATCCTTTCCGCGAAGCATTTCTTCCAGATCTTCCCGAACTGTTTTTTTCACAAAAAGGCTCTGTGGATCCTGAGGAAGCATTGCCAGTAAATGGTCAAAAAGTTCTCCGGACTTATATTTCTTCACAGGTTTTCCCTGGATCAAAACTTTTCCGCGATAAGGCTTACAGATGTTGCTGATCGCTTTCAGGGTCGTGGATTTTCCTGCGCCGTTTCCGCCAACAATGGCAAACAGGGAATTTTGCGGTACCTGGAACGTGATTCCTTTCAATACATCCGGCGTGTCTTTTTCGTAACGGAACCAGACTTCTTTTACCAGAACTGCCGGATCTTTTACTTCGTCCGGATCTGTGGTGATCTTTTCCTCGATTCTGGTAACAGCCGGCGTTTTTTCTTCAAACATGTGACTTAACCAGTCACCGCCCTCTCTGACTGTAAGAGGACATTTTATGGTTTCTTTCTCCGGCTTCAGGTTCTTTTCTTCCTGGAATTTTTTTACTCCGTAATAAATCTGTACCGGTGTGGGCATTGCCGCAAACATGTCGTTGTTTCCGTTTTTCAGGAAATCACCGATCTTTCTCGGTTCATCGTCTGCAATGATCTTTCCGTCTTCCACCACCACAACTTTATCGGATGCATAAAAAATGTCTTCCAGTCTGTGCTCTGTAATGATGATCGTTGTCCGCAGCTCCCGGTTGATCTTTCGCACTGTATTCAGAAAATCCGTAGCCGCAATGGGATCCAGCTGACTGGTGGGCTCATCCAGGATCAGGATACTTGGCTGCATGGCCATAATGGAAGCCAGGTTCAGAAGCTGTTTCTGCCCTCCGGAGAGTTCTGTCACGTTTTTATGGAACCAGCCCTGGATGCCGAAATAACTGGCCATCTCTGCTACACGGAGACGGATGGTCTTCTGATCCATGCCAAGACTCTCCAGCCCAAATGCCAGCTCATGCCACACCTTATCTGTGACGATCTGGTTATCCGGATTCTGCATAACGTACCCAATTCTGGACGACTGGGTCCGAAGATTCGCATCTTTCAGAGGTTTTCCTTCAAAAAATATCTCGCCCTCTGTTTTTCCGTGAGGCGCAAGTACGCTTTTCAGATGTCTTAAGAGTGTAGTCTTGCCACTGCCGCTTTTTCCGCAGACTGTGACGTACTGGCCTCTCTCGATCTTTAAGTTAATATGGGAAAGAGCCGGCTTCTTTTTTTCTGTAGGATAATAGAAGCTCAGATCTTTGATCTCAAAATGTACCATATGATTTCCTCCGTAATATTAACTGCTGTAGGAAGAGCCAGAAACGCTCCGTAGGCAACTGCTCCTACAACGGTATATGGGCTCATTGCCACCAGAAATTCCGGTGTGTACTGCGCGCTGCTGCCGCCCATGATACAGCAGAAGATCACAATGGCAAGAAAACCCGCCATGATCGCCAGCAGGATCTTATCTCTTTTTTCAAAACGGTACAGGGAAAATGTCGTTCTTTTCCCGGTACCAAACCCACGGCTGCGCATACTGTCTGCCATGATGATGCCGCCTTCCAGAGCCCAGGAGGTCATCGCGGATACGATGGTCAGTCCATGCTCTGCTTTTTCTTTTGTGGTTCCATTCTCTGCGGACATGCCGATGCTTTTTCTTGCATTGCCGATCTGCGCGATCTTTTTTTCGTAGTTAGGCAGAAGACGCAGGATCATCGTCAGCACCAGCGAAACCGATGGAGCTGCTTTTCCAAACAGGTACAGGAACTTATCGCTGGTCATCACAAAACTGTAGGAAGCAAACCATAAAAGAATGGTCACTACCATCGCAGCAAGGCTTGTTCCGTACGCAAGTGCCTCCAGCGTGTAGGGCCGGTCGTTCCACCAGGTAAAAAGAACCCTGTCTCCGTAGGTGTTAAACAAAGGATTGATAAAGGACAGCATGAGAAAAAGCGGAATCATTCCAAACAGAAAACTCTTCGCCTTTCTTCCTTTTACGGTAATGTAAAAAGCCGCTGCTGTGATTGCCGAAACTGCCAGAAAAACCGGATGGATCAGCATCATCCCCAGCAAAAACGCGCCAATATAAAAGGTAAAATTGATTACCGGATGAAAGGTGGAAAAAGTATCTTTTTTTTCATTCATTTTTATTTTTCACCTTTATCCTTCTTTTTTCTGCGGCTGTCCGCGATCTGTACACCGCCCAGGATCACTACCAGGATCAGCGCTGCTCCGCCGGCTGCGATCCACGGCCATACCGGTTTCTTCTTTTCCTGCCCGGAAAGTATCTCGTCGGAATCTCCCATAAATCCTACGATTCCGTAAGAAGAAAATTCTGCCGCGTCAAAGGAAATATAGCTGTCTGATATCTTTCCTTTCAGGAATTCCACTTTTCCCTTATCTGTGATATGTACGATCATACAGCTCTTATAATCGCCCAGATCTGCCATTGGAAGCTGCACCTTCAAAATGTCCTTCGGCTTCCAGTCATCCCCGGTAAGGGTATCTACAAAATGAATTTCATTCAGGGAAAGTACCTCGGATTTTTTGCCCAGGACTTTCTGGATGGTCTCCACTTCGCTTTCGTCTGCGATCTTTGGATTTACCACCATTTGGACATACCACGGTAATGCCTCATCCTTGTTGTCATCCAGATTCGTTCCGGTAGCCTGGTCAAAATGATATTTTTCACCAAGAGCGGTAAGAAGCTTTTGGAAGGATTGATAGGTTTTCTCTTCCTGAACTGCTTTCTTTTCCCCTTCGGAAAGTTTCTCATAATTTTTCCAGGTTTTTCCAAGTTCTTTGATCTGCTTTTCGGAATAATCATCAATCTTTGACGGATACGGATCTTTTCTCTTTTTGTCGAAAAACGTCTTCATTTCGCTGACAACTTTTTTGGATGCCGTTGTCTCAGTTGCTTTTGTTTCGGCTGCAGACGTCTTGGAATCTGTTTTATTGGAATTTGCTTTTTTGGTACTTGCAGTGCTCTTCTTGGCGGAAGATTTGCTGCTTCCTGTTTTGGAAGAGGATTTGCTGCCGCTTCCTACAGTTGCTGATTTGGTGGAACCTCCGGCAGATTTTGTTTTGGACGGATTCGCTGCCCCGGGAGTTGCCGTTGGTTTCGGTGTTACCAGATTTACCTTGGAACCCGGTTTTCCTGACGGGCCGGATGGTTTTGTGGTAGGTGTGGGTTCTGTTGCTTTTTTTAACTGCTGCAGTGCCTTCTCCGCTGCTGTCAGAACAGAATAGTTTGTAACCTTCTTTTTCTGAGCGGAAGAAAGGGAATTATAGGCTGTTTTTGCATCTGTAATCTTTTCTTCACTGGACAATGTTACTTTTCCGATCTTTGAGATCAGACCTTCCACATACTTCACTTCCACATCCTGAGCCTCCGCATAGGCTTTGAGAAGCTTATCCTTATTTGTCTTGGAGATAACCGCTTTCTGTGTGGAATTCAGTCCATTGTATGCAGCATATGCAGTGATCACTTTCTGGAAATTACTCATGGTGATCTTTGACGGAAGTGCCTCGATCAGTTTCGTCACTTCTGCCGCTTTTTCCTTGTCTGATTTGATCGCCACATCGGTCATATCATAAAGGGAATTTTTCCCGTTTTTCATTCGGCTGTATGCAGTCATTGCGTAGTATGCCTGTTCCGTTGCCATCTGGTCATAGCCATTTCCGGCAACATGGAGAAATCCCTCTTTTCCGTCGTAGTAACTTAATAATCCCTGAAGAAGGGACTTTCCGTTTTTGATAAAGCGGGAATCCTTATCACAGTCAATACCAAGTGCCGAAAGTCCGGTCACTACCTGGGAACAGCTCTCGGAGGTGCTGTGTCCCATAGTTCCGAAAGTTCCGTCCGAAAGCTGCATGGAGGAGAGTTTTTTCAGCGCTCTGTCTACTGCCGCTTTTACGGAAGAATTACTCTTATAATATGGTGCCAGAGCCTGCAGTGCCATTCCTGTCACGTCACTGTCTGCTCCGCCCATGATGCTCCATCCGCCGCCGGATACTTCCTGCGACAGAATGTTGTTGATCAGTTTTTCCCTGGTTGTCTGCGTTTTTCCGACCGCTGCTTTCGGGATCTCATAATCATGGCTGTCAAAGGCGATCAGAGCCCATATCGTTCCGTTAACTCCCTGCCATACTGTCTGGTCGAAATCGGACAGCGGCTGCAGAAGATTGTATCCTCCTACATCGGTAACATCTTCTCCAATGGCTGTAAGCGCCAGAACTGCCCTGGAATATTCCGTATATTTTTTATCATGGAGTACACCTTTTTTCTGTTTCACCACATCCACAAGATTGGATTTATAACGGCTGTAAACCGATGCGTCCACAGGCTGGCCGCTTCGCATAAGGCCGATCACCATCCATTCGCCGCACAGCGTTCCGTTTACAGGTGCGCTTTTTTCTGCCATGGATGCCAGATGTTCTCCGGTTTCTTTATAAATGGTATTAAAACTTGCCGTATTGGAAGCAGAAGCTGCCTCTGCGTCTCCGGATGAGAAAAGTTCCTCTTCCGTATCCTTTGCCGCGGATTTCTCCTGAGCCTTCTGTGCTTCTGATACTTCCAGTTCCGCCACGTCTTTCTTTTTCAGAGTTACGGCATAAACATCCCCGTAACCTTCCTGATCCTTTGCGGTAAAAAGATAGGTCTCCTGATTTTCTTCCAGGTGACAAAGGTAAGAATCTCCGTCTACAGGAGTCCAGTCCTCATCTCTTTCTCCTTTTTCGTAATAGGTCAGATCATCTCCGTCCGGATCCTGAAAGATCTCACTGAGAGATACGTTCCAGTAACCTTCGGTTTCGTAAGTTTCACTTTCCGGGATGTCTTCCTGACGTTTGGGAAGATGATTCTCAGAATCGTTTTCGGCGATATCCGTGTCTTTTTTATCGGTATCTTCAGCGGCAGGATCTTCATCTCCGATGTTCTCACCACCAGATTCTCCGGTATTGTCCTCTTCGTTACCGGTGTTCTCACCAGCTTCATTGCCGGAATCTTTCCCGTCATCAGCCGCATTTCCACTGTCTTCACTTCCGGAATTTTCGCCGTCCGGATCCGCATCTTTTTCGTTCCCCGAATTTTCTGCGGTATCACCTGATGTATGATCTGCAGCCGGATCTTCTTTATCCAATGCTGCCGGATCCTTCTGCTCTCCGTCCTTTTTCCCATCTGTAGCATCCAATCCACTATGGTCTTCAGCGGACGGATCCAACACCTGAAGACAGACAGTCTTACTTTCTACGTAAGCGTTTTCGTCTGTTTCTTCTGAATTCCAGATCCGGACTTTGTAGTAGAAGGTTCCGGCTGTATCTGTAGCCGGTGTATACTCCTGTGTATCTTCATACTCCGGCTGGCTGTTTTCCCCCTGCTGTTCCCCGGTCTGTTCTTCTTTTGTCTTTTCCTGGCTGTCGGACTTTTCTATTTTGTAAAAATTCTCGTTGTCATCACTTTTCAGCCACAGATATTTCAGCTTGCCGGATTCTTCCGTCTGAACCTTTAAAGGCTCTGCCTTTTCATTGAGATCATATGTAATGGTCTCCTCCGACAGGTCCTCCGTGATCACCGGCAATTTTTTTTCTGCTGTGTCAGAAGCTTCTGATCCAAACGATCCGAAATCGGAACTTTCGTCTGTTTCTGCCGCCATAATTGAAACAGGAGCTCCCGGCTGCCCCACAAGAGCAGCCGTCAGCATCAGTGCCAGAAATTTTTTTCTCTGCATATCTTTTACTCCCTTTGCTGTCACTCACCGTTATATTCCGCACCGACATCCGCGCCAAGACCATTGCAGGTAAAGCACCACACAATGTCGTCTCCGTCCTCCAGTGTGTACTTGGAACATCCGTAATTCGGGAACCATCCGTTTACTTTATACATCCATCCGGACTGTGCTCCACAGTCAAATTCATACAGGTTGTTGATTCCCTGAATATAGTAACTGTCATACATAGGCGTCCAGGAATATTCCAGCTGGATTCCGGCGTACTCACAAACTCTCTGAAGTACTTCAAAAACGGTTTCTCCCTCTGTAAACTCTACGGTACTGGTATCCAGGATCACTCCGTTTGCCGGCACATAAGCTTCTTTTCCGGCTGTCAGATTGTCCATATTATTAAGGATGGTATCGCAGAGGATCGTGATGGTACACTGCTTGGTATCCTGAGAATCCCCGTCACCGGAACCATCATCAGAACTGCCGTCATCGGATACATCTCCATCACTGCCTGCGGTGTCTTCTCCGGAAGAATCCGTCTCATCCTGAGAAGCATCCGGTGTGTATTCCTGTGTTGTGTTCTCTCCGCTGCCTGCAGTGTCTGCGGTATTTCCGTCTGTTGTATCGGAATTCTGTTTCGCAGATCCATCTGCAGACTTTTTATCATCCGATTTTTCTGAAGTCTTCGGAATCTTGTTTGTAGAATTTAAACTCTTCTCAAGAGCTGCTTTCTTCTCTGCGGCTCTGTCATCCAGAACTTTCTGAAGTTCCTCCGGTGTAAAACATAAACTGTCTTTATCTGCGCATCCCAGCAGCTGCTGGATCATATATTCATTTAATGCTCCTGCTGAGATCTTACTTGTTTCTACTTTCCAGCTTCCGTCCTCACTTTTTGTCATCTGAGCACTTTCGCCGGCTGTTACGGTTGTGGTTTTTCCGTCCGCTCCGGCCAGTTCCACTTCATCCTTAAATACATACACAGCGCCGCTTCCGGACTGTGCGCTTACGGAAAAGACTCCTGTCTCAAAGGTAAGCGTATTTTCATCAAGAGCGATCTCTGCTTTTCCCACAGAATCCGTAAGATCCGCAAAAACCTCTCCCTGATCCGCAGTGAGTTTCAAATTGTTTTTTTCTACGGATTCCGCAGTAAGTTTCGTATTTGCGTTAAGTGAAAGTGTATTGTTTTCTCCGGCTGAAAGCTCCGCTGTGGTTCCGTTCTTCGTCTCAAGAATATCTCCGGCTCTCAATGCCACATTTTTTTCCAGGCCGTAGCCCACACCGTTTCTCTGAATATTGGCCACACCTTTTACGTTCTTTGTCATAAGAACGCTGTCCGATCCTTTATCAAACCATCCTTTCAGATTTCCCACTGCCATCACTCCGCATCCGGCAATGACCAGGATCAGTACTACCATGATCACATTAAACAGCGTCTTTTTCCTCTTACTTTCCATTCTTCCTCCTTTTCTCTGCACAAAAAAAGCAACAAAAAAGGTAACGGAAAATAATCCCTCTTTTCCAAGGGGATTCCGTTACCTGATAGATGTTCCTATGCGCAAACCAATGCTTCTACCTTACATGAAAGAAAAACCGCCCGCCGACTGTACGGCATCGCACTTACATGTACAGGAATCACACCTGTTTGCACGTCTTTCTTTTCTATGAAATTTTATACTGAAATTATAGTTTATTTCCTCTTGTCTGTCAAACGAAAACCCGGAAAACAATTGTATCTGTCCTTTTTCTGTGATATAATAATCAGACACCCAAAAATATTAAATATAGACGTTTTCAAGTTCCGGTTTTTTCCTGCAGAAAACCGGATTAAAAGGGAATAAGGTGAGAATCCTCAACAGACGTGCTACTGTATTTGCTTAGTTTATCCGTGAACCATTGTACTTTATCGTATGAGAAGGGGATAAACGTGACTGCATAAGTCAGGAGATCTGCTTGGAAATACTGCCGGCTATTACACGTATGATAAATAAATGGAGAATTCTTTTTTGACATCGTATCTGCCTGTGATGCGGTGTCTTTTTTTATGTTAAAGGAGACTTTTTTATGTCAGGTACTTATTACAGATCCAGTCGTGTCATTTCCAAAAACAACGCAAGAAACTATCTTTCCTCAAATGTAAAGATCCCTGCGCCAATTGAATATATCGCGTCGGAAGCTTTTCAGAAAAAGACCAAGATCTCCTCTGTCTGTTTTCCGGACACGCTTAAAAATATCGGCGCCAGAACCTTTCAGGGCTGCACTCTTCTGAAAGAAGTATTGCTTCCCACCCAGGTGGAAAATATGGGATCCAACGTATTTTCTCAATGTAATTCCCTGAAAAAAGTCATTCTTCCTCAGGCACTTTCTTCTATCCCGAGAGCCGCCTTTCAGGAGAACCGAAAGCTTGGATGTGTGATCTTTCCCCATGATTCACAGATTTCCCGGATCCGCTCCGAAGCTTTTTCACAGTGTACCTCCCTGGAATCCCTTCAGCTGTCTTCCGCACTTACCCTCATCGAGGACCGTGCTTTTTACCGCTGTAAAAATCTCCGTTCCGTGGATTTCCCGGAAGGTCTGAAACGTATTGGAAAAGAGGCTTTTTATTTTTGTGCCATAGAAGAACTTCATCTTCCCCAGTCCCTGGAATTTTTGGACGAAAGCGCATTTTTTAAGTGTATGAATCTTACTTATGTCTGTCTTCCCACAAATATCCATTATATCGGCAAATGGGTATTCCACGGATGTAACCGTATGAAATATCTGGAGATCCGACACGATCCCGATTTTATCGGGCCATGGATCATCAACCGTGCCTGTACCATCCGGTGTTATAAAGGTTCCAAAGTAGATGAGTATTGTAAGGAATTTGATTTTAAAGTTGAATATTTATGATCAAATGATCAAAAACGGCATTTTTTCACATTTCATTCTGTGAAAAAATGCCGCTTTTATTTTTCAGGGGATAACAGCTTTATTTAACTGTTACCTTGCATGTTACTTTTTTGCTTCCGCTCTTTACGGTGATCACTGCTGTTCCTGCTTTTTTTGCTGTGATCACACCTATGCTGCTTACGGTTGCCACGTTCTTATTGGAAGAAGTGTAAGTAATCTTCTCACCGGATGTGAACGGTGTACGTACCGGTTTCAGGGTTGTCTTTGCTCCTTTTTTCAGAGTAAGGGCAGATTTTACACCTGTGATCTTTGTTGTTTTTACTGTAGATTTCTGAACAGTTACTGTGATATAAGCTTTCTTTCCGCTCTTTAAGGTTACGGAAACTTTTGCTGTACCAGCTGTTTTTCCGGCTTTGATCACACCTTTGCTGCTTACAGTTACGATTTTTTTGTTGGTAGTTCCCCATGCCTTTACAGCATCACCGTTGGCAAGTCCTGTTACTTTCACTCTGGATGTGGACTGATTTACTTTCAGAGTGATCTTTGTTGCGTTCAGTTTCAGGGTTGGAGTCAGTTTTTTGCCGTAAGGTCTGGTTGTCTTTGTTTTATAACCGCATTTGGAGCAGACTTTTGTCTGTACTGCCGGTTTGAATACGGTTGCTTTTGTTGTTGTTTTCCAGGTGTAAGTATGTCTTGTCTTCGGGATACTTACTGTCTTTGTTGCGCCGCAGACTGTACAGGTATATGTTTTCACACCTGCTGTTGTACAGGTAGCTGCTTTTGTTACTTTACCTTTGTCATAGGTATGTGCTGCATATCCGTTCTTTCTCTCATTGCTGGAGATGTTGCACCAGGAATTTTCGTTTTTGGAATTTGCACATTCATGCCAGTGGGCGTTTTTGTCAAATGTCCATGCTGTCTCCCAGACATGATTCTCTTCTTCCGGATAGTAGTCTGTGTAATGAAGAACGATCTGGTCATTGTTCTTTACTTCCTGCTCGGAAACTCCAAGATCCGGATAAGAGCCGTTTAATGTATACATCCATCCGCTGTATTTTCCGTTTGTAAACTCGCCAAGTGTAACATCACCTTTTGTGATGGACGCAATGTAGTTTCCGGATGGATTCTCGCATGTCATGTTGTTGGCAAGTAATGCTGCGTCAATGACATCTTTTGCCGTAGAGCCTTCTACAACGGTATACTCACTCTGCTCCAGCCAGGTCTCCAGATTTCCTGCATAGTAGGTATGATACTGATGATCTTTATCACTGTCGTGAACCTGGTCACCTAAGATCGTAAGGGAAACTTTGATCTTCGGCACTACCAGTTTGGTAAGCTTATCTGCATCTGCACCGAGAGGATCATCGGTACGGTTATGCTGTGCTTTCGTTGCACCGGAAATACTTGGTCTTCCGTTTTCTGAATTGTAATAAGTTACGCCTTCCACAGGTGTGGGATTTGCATAATTTGTATCAATGAAATCGATCGCTCCGATTCCTTTTACATCTTTACAGGTATACTCATTGTTCTCGATGATGTTGTATTTATCAATACCTTTGATGTAACCGATCACACCGCCGACACGTGTTCCGTTTGTTGCGCTTACCGTTCCCTCAAAGGAGTTGTTCTGAATATACTGGATACCGTTGTCCCAGCACTGTACCATACCGGTCTCAGAACCAAGGATACCACCTACATAGTCATTTCCTGTGATCGTTCCGTTGGAATAGCAGTCCTGAATCGTTACACCTGGTGTGTTCGGCGCAGAAGATTCACCCCACCGTGTTCCGCCGTATCCGCCGCCGGAAATACCACCTGCGTAATTTCCGCTTGCAGTTACGGTTCCGTAGAACTTACAGTTTTTCAGTGCATAGGTTCCCATAGACTGACCTTTGTTTCCGCTGATACCGCCTACGTATTTTGTTCCGTAGACATCTGCGTAACTTACGCAGTTCTCGATAGTTCCGTTGAAGTCACCACCAAAGGAACCGATATTGGACTGTGCTTTGTCATATCCGATCACAACACCTTTTTCTACAGTACTGTTGGTGATGGTGATCTGGTTCTGTCCGGATGCATATCCTCCGATAAATCCGGATTTCAAAGTCTGTGTTCCTGCTTTTAAAGTTACATTGTCGATCTTGATCGGGTTTCTGGAACTGTGATCAACCTCATAATTACAGACAACACCGTCAGACGCGATCTGCTCTCCATAGATATTCAGATTTTTCAGAGTAGAATCTGCTACATAACCAAGAAGACATTTCTCCCCTTTCGGTACTGTCAGCAGATGGTTGTCTCCGTCCAGATTTCCCTGGAATTTGGATGTTTTTATTCCGATCGGAGTCCATCCTTCCGGAAGTGTGATATCCTCTGTAAATTTCAGATACTGGTTTGCAAAAGTACCTTTTCCGTTGTTTACATAATCTGCAACTGCCTGAATGTCAGCTGTGGATGTAACCAGGTACGGATCTGCCTCTGTACCGGTTCCTGCCAGTGTCAGATCTCCGCTTTCCTCACCATCTGCAAATGCTGCTACAGCCTCTCCTGCGGAAAACGGATCTTCGCTCTCCTGTGTGGAAACAGCTGCTGCGTCTTCATCCTGTGAAAGATCTTCTGCGTCATCTGCTTCCAGATCAATGCTTTCTGCGTCATCCTCCTGCTGTTCCGGAACGTCCTCCTCTGTAGCTTCCTCTGTTACTTCTTCTGCGTCAACCACATTTGTGTCTGTGAAATCAGCGGCCCAGGCAGATGCCGGAGCAGTGCCGATCATAGCACTTGCAAGAAGAATACTGAGAATTTTTTTGCGTTTCATAACCTTTCCTCCTTTTGATTTTTCGGTGACAGCTTTCTTTTTTGCTGTTTTAATTGAAAGATCATGATGCCACGAGGGCAACAAAAAAGGTAACAGAAAAAGTCCCTTACGGGATTTCTGTTACCTGATAGACGTTCTTTATGCGCAAACTGACTTCTGTAGTCACTATCTTTTTAAAAAAAGCTCCGGCCCGCCGACTGTACGACAACGCATTTTCCTGTACAGGAATCTCACCTGTTCGCCTGAAAGCTTCCTTTCATTCAATTATTCACCTGACTTCATTATACAAATGAAGTCAGGTGTTGTCAAATCAAATGTTTTTTAGTTCTCTTTTACGATAACCTTATCCAGATGCCAGATATCATCTACATACTCCTGGATAGTTCTGTCGGATGTGAACTTACCGCTGCATGCTGTATTGAGAAGTGCCATCTTAGCCCAGCGTTTCTCATCCTTATATGCTTCCTCAACACGCTTCTGTGCCTCTGCATAGGAACGGAAGTCGCCAAGGATGAAGTACTGGTCAGGTCTCGGCATGTTGCGTTTGTCGAGAAGTGAATTGTAGATGTCACGGAACATCTCTGTATCGCTGGAGAAGGTTCCGTTGATCAGCTGCATCAGTACCTGACGGATCTCCGGATCTGTGTTGTAGATGAAGTCCGGATCGTAACCGCCGTTGTTCTCATAGTTGATGATCTGGTCGGAGCTCATACCGAAGATAAATGCATTCTCCTCGCCAACCTCCTGTACGATCTCAACGTTAGCACCATCCATGGTTCCAAGTGTGGGAGCACCGTTCAGCATGAATTTCATGTTACCTGTACCGGAAGCCTCTTTACTTGCTGTGGAGATCTGCTCGGAAACATCTGCTGCCGCAAAAATGATCTCAGCGTTGGATACACGGTAGTTCTCGATGAATACAACCTTCAGCTTACCGTTGATGGAAGCATCATTGTTTACAACATCTGCCACACAGTTGATCAGCTTGATGATCTTCTTTGCACGTGCGTAAGCTGCGGAAGCTTTTGCACCAAAGATAAATGTTCTTGGATAGAAATCCATCTCCGGATGTGCCTTGATCTGGTTGTACAAATAGATCACATGCAGGATGTTAAGAAGCTGACGTTTGTACTCATGAAGTCTCTTAACCTGGATATCGAAGATAGAGTGCGGGTCAACCTCAACACCATTGTGCTCCAGGATATATTTTGCAAGACGCTCTTTGTTCTTGAACTTGATGGTCATGAACTCCTGAAGAGCCTTCTCATCGTCTGCGTAAACTTTAAGCTTGGAAAGCTGGGAAAGATCTGTGATCCAGTCCGGTCCGATCTTGTCTGTTACCCAGTCAGCCAGAAGCGGGTTTCCATGAGCAAGGAAACGTCTCTGTGTGATACCGTTTGTTTTGTTGTTGAACTTCTCAGGCATCATCTCATAGAAATCCTTCAGCTCCTGATTCTTGAGGATCTCGGTATGAAGGCGTGCAACACCGTTTACAGAGTAGCCTGCAACGATCGCAAGGTGAGCCATCTTAACCTGTCCGTCATAGATGATCGCCATCTTCTTAACCTTCTCGAAGTTTCCAGGATATTTCTGCTGGATCTCAAGAATGAAACGACGGTTGATCTCCTCGATGATCTGGTATACACGCGGAAGCAGTCTGGAGAACAGCTCGATCGGCCATTTCTCAAGTGCCTCGGACATGATGGTGTGGTTGGTGTAAGCACAGCATTTGGTTGTGATATCCCATGCCTGATCCCAGCCAAGACCTTCCTCATCGATAAGAATACGCATCAGCTCTGCAACTGCAACTGTCGGATGAGTATCATTCATCTGGAATACAACCTTCTCATGAAGCTTTGTGATGTCATCGTGTGTTTTCTTATATTTGGCAATCGCTGCCTGAAGGCTGGCAGATACGAAGAAGTACTGCTGTTTCAGACGAAGCTCTTTACCTGCCATATGGTTATCATTCGGGTAAAGTACCTCAACGATGGTACGTGCAAGATTCTCCTGCTCAACTGCGTTGTGGTAATCACCTTTGTCGAAGGAGTCCAGGTTAAAGTCTACGATCGGCTCTGCGTCCCAGATACGAAGTGTGTTTACAACATCGTTGTTATAACCTGTGATCGGCATATCGTAAGGAACAGCCTTTACTGCCTGATATCCCTCATGGATAAATTTATTCTCGTTCTTCACCGGATCCCACTCAACACGTACGTATCCGCCGAAATGAACTTCTTTTGCATACTCCGGACGACGGAGCTCGAAAGGATAGCCGTTCTTCAGCCAGTTATCCGGTACCTCTACCTGATAACCGTCACGGATCTCCTGCTTGAACATACCATAATGGTAGCGGATTCCGCAGCCGTATGCGCAGTAGTTCAGTGTTGCAAGGGAATCCAGGAAGCATGCTGCCAGTCTTCCAAGTCCACCGTTTCCAAGAGCCGGATCCGGCTCCTGGTCTTCGATGCAGTTAATGTCAAGTCCAAGCTCCTCAAGAGCCTCCTTAACCTCGCCGTATGCACCAAGGTTGATCAGGTTGTTTCCAAGGGCACGGCCCATAAGGAACTCCATGGACATATAATATACGATCTTCGGGTCCTGTTTTTCATACGCCTTCTGGCTCTTAAGCCAGTTATCAATGATCACATCTTTTACTGTGTAGCTTACAGCCTGAAAGATCTGCTCCTGTGTAGCCTCTTCCAGTGTTTTTCGATAAAGGAATTTTACGTTTTCTTTTACGCTTTTTTTGAACTCCTCTTTCTCAAACTGCTTGTCAATCATTAGTTTTCCTCCTGTACTTTGGATACTCCCAGTGTTACAGCCTCTTTGTTGATGTTCCATTCTTTGGTGTAACCCTCTGCTTCTCCCAGAACAATGTTTTCTGCCAGTACTTCTCGTTTGATCTCATCCTGGTTTGCTTTCATGATATCCATGATCTTATCGTTATCTTTTGCATAGACAATAATCTTGTCCATGACTTCGAAACCAGCCTCTTTACGCATGGTCTGAACCTTGCTGATGATCTCGCGGACAAAGCCCTCCTGGATCAGTTCAGGTGTAAGGTTTGTATCAAGGACAACGGATGTCTCACCGTCTGTTTCTGTCACATAGCCCTCGCTCTGGGCTGTTTCGATCAATAAGTCTTCCTCTGCAAGCTCGACTCTGTTTCCGTCAATGTCAAGAACGAGAACACCGTTATCTCTCAGCTCTTTCATTGCTGCGGTTCCGTCGATCTCGGAGAGTGCGGTACGGATGCCGTTCAGAAGCTTGCCGTATTTCGGTCCTACTGTACGAAGCTGCGGCTTGAAGCTGTAGGAAATGAAGGACTCTACATCATCTGCGAATTTCACTTCTTTTACGTTAAGCTCATCTGCGATGATATCTGTGTAGAATTTATCCATAGCTTTCTCAGCTTTTACATACATGGTTCCGATCGGCTGACGGTTCTTGATGTTTGCGGTATTTCTGCATGCACGTCCGAGAACAACGATCTCAAGAAGCTCTTCCATGTTTGCCTCAAGATCCTTGTCGAAGCGACAGAACTGCCAATCGTCCTTGATAACAACCTCGAAATAGTCCTTATCGGCGACGGAGTCCAGATTTATGTTCCACGCGTTCTCAAGAATAGCCTCGCCCTTATGAGCGCGAGTGAAAGCGAGAGAACCGCGGAGTCCAGCCTCCTCAGAGCCGCAGTTGAAGTCGATGATGCGGCAGTTCTTGGGCATCTTGTCGGGATTCTCTTTGAAATACTTTGTAACAGCATAGCTGATAGCGCAGCCGGAGGCGTTATCCATAGCACCGCGGGATGCGTTGCGCGGATCGGGATCAGCCCACATAACAAGGAACGCGCAGCCGATAGCTGTAACGAGGGGCAGGAAGCGCATAGCGAACATGAAGTTCACGAACGCGGGAGAAGCGAAAGCTTCCGCTGCCCAGCTTGCGCCGAAATAATAGCCGGTGTAGAGGGTCGCAACGGCAATCGAAGTGCCTGCAAGGAAGAAGAAGCAGAGAGCGCCGAAGCCGACCTTGACGAAGGTGGCAACGAGGCCGAGTGCGGGGTTTGTCTTAGCGAACTTCGAAGCGTGCTCGGAATGACGCCAGTTCCAGCTGGTGTCGGTATGGCCGGAGAGGATGATGGTGTAGTCATACTTGCCGTCCTCCGGGAGCAACTCGCCATAGGTGTTCTGCGATACTTCCTGCTTGAAGAACATATCGAACCAGGTCTTATAAAGGAAAACGCTGCAGACAAGCCAGACGATGCATGCCGCCGAAGCGAGAGCCATGCCGTACCAGACTGCGGGGATGCCCATTGCAATATAGACAAGGGCGCTCAGCGCGAGACCGAGCCAGCCTGCATAGGGGATTCCGCCGATGGATGCACGCGGGGAAACCGCAAACTCTTCGCGAACGGGCTCGATGCCGATCTCTCTGAGCTTATCGCCCATATAGGCAGCAAACTTTTTTTCGCCGTCCGAACCCGGCAATCTTGCGCCGATGTTCTTCGCGGCATGATTGATTATGTCGTATACCTCTTCGGCATACTTTCTGTGTTCTTCTTTCATGAAAAAGCGATACTCCTTTTGAAAATGTGCCATAATTATACAATAATTAGACGCAAAATTGCAATAGAGTTTAAAGAGAATATAAAAATTTTTTTAAATCTTTGTGAACGAGTAAATTTTTTCGGCGTCGGACGGAAACGATAATAAATGCAAAGGCGCTTTTTTCTATCAGAAAGGATAAAATTAAAATGAATAAAGAAAACGACAAAAAATTCGACGGCAGCCACTGCCCCACACCGAGCTCCGACCCTGTCATGGGCGAACCCGAGGACTCATTCGACATGGTGAACAAATACGGAACTTACAACATTCAGCCAACCTCGCAGACGGAAAATTCTTTTCCGCATATTGCGCAGGGACTGCCGAAAAAGCGCAAAAGTGCAAAGAAAACGAGATAATATCATAAAGGATCAAATTAATTGATACTTCGTGTGAATAAACCAAACAATCGATATAACAATTATACTCGCACCTTATCAAAAAAATGTTTAAGTAATAATACGGGGCTGTTTCGTAAAAACGGAACAGCCTCTGTTTTTTTACTTTGTTTTCATTCGAGCTGATTATTGATTTTTATCAGGCAAAATGATATTATAAAAAGCAACAGATTTTCGGAGATGAGTTTTGTGTTCATTCTGACGCTCGGCGAAAGCGATCCGTTTTTCAACCTGTCGGCTGAGGAATACTTTCTCTGCGAAAAGGACGAAGATTTTTTCCTGCTCTGGCAAAACGAGCCGTGCATTGTAATCGGCAGAAATCAGAACGCGGCGGACGAGATAAACGGTGATTATGTCCGTACCCGCTCGCTGCCCGTTGTTCGGCGGATGACCGGCGGCGGGGCAGTTTATCACGACGCGGGCAACCTCAATTTTTCGTTCATTATAAACGGCGAAGCGGACAGAGTTGAACTGTGCCGACCCGTTATAGATGTTCTTCGCTCCATCGGCGTTGAAGCGGAGATATCCGGGCGAAACGACATTCTTGTCGGCGGCAGAAAAATCTCCGGCACGGCGATGTGCTCGCGCGGCGGCAGATCGCTTTTTCACGGAACGCTGCTGATAAACTCCGACCTCGACGCCCTGTCCAAAGCGCTGAGAGCGGACGAAAACAAGCTGATGGGGCACGGAGTAAAATCAGTAAGAAGCCGCGTTGCGAATCTGTCCGAATACACGGAAGAAGTCAGCCCCGACATTATCGGCGCGATGCTGGCTGGATATATGACGGAGCGCGGCGGAGAAATATATGAACTCGGCGAAAGCGATATAGAAGCCATTGAGAAGCTTCGAGACAGCAAATATTCGACCGACGAATGGAACTGCGGCGCCGAGCGGTTTTCAAAAGCTGAGCGATCCCGTCTTAGCTGCGGGACGGTTTATATAAAAAAGAAAGCCGCCTGCGGGCGGATAGAAGATATACGCATTTTCGGCGATTTCATCAACATCGGAGATATTTCAAAGCTCGAAGCGCGGCTTCGCGGGGCGGAGTTCCGGCGCGAAGAAATAATATCGGCGCTCGAAGAAGCCCGGGTTGAAAAATATATTCCGAATCTGACCGCAGACGAGCTTGCGGACATCATAATGAAAAGCGAGTGATACACATGGAGAGACTCAAAAGGGCTGCTGCCATACATGATATTTCGGGCTTCGGCAAATGCTCGCTGACAGTTGCCTTGCCGATAATCTCTGCCATGGGCATTGAGGTTTCGGTCATACCGACCGCCGTGCTATCGACGCACACTGGCGGATTCACGGGCTTCACCTACCGCGATCTCACGGGCGACATGCGCCCGATCGCGGAGCATTGGAAGAGCCTCGGAATAAAATTTGACGCGATATACAGCGGCTTTCTCGGCTCGGTCGAGCAGATAGACATAGTGACCGATTTTATAGACGATTTCAAAGAGAAAGACACGGTCGTGCTCGTCGACCCCGCGATGGCGGACGGCGGGAAGATGTACACGGTGTTTGACATGGACTTTGCAAAGCAAATGACGCGCCTTTGCGCCAAGGCGGACATAATCGTTCCGAACTTCACGGAAGCTGCGTTCATGCTCGGCGAGGAATACCGCCCCGCCCCCTACTCAAAAGAATATGTTGAATCGACGCTTCGCAGGCTCTCTTGTCTCGGACCGTCAAAGGTGGTTCTGACGGGAGTTGCATTCGACGGCAGACAGGTCGGCTCGGCATCATACGACCGCTCGACAGACGAGATAAGCTACGCCCTCTCGGACACGGTGGACGGATATTTCCACGGCACGGGCGATGTGTTCGCGAGCGCGCTGCTCGGTGCATACATGAACGGATTGAGCCTCGCCGAGAGCGCGAGGATAGCCGTTGACTATACCCACGGCTGCATCGTGAGGACAAAAGAAGCGGGCACGGATCTTCGCTACGGCGTTGATTTTGAGCACGGAATACCCGATCTGCTCCGGCAGACAGGAATAATATAAATAAAGAAAAGGCAAAGAGGAGAGGAAGAAATGAGCTACGCAGACGAGGTATTTATCGCCAACTGCAAAGATATACTCGAAAACGGCACATGGGACACGGACTACAACGTCCGCCCGCACTGGGAGGACGGCACGAGCGCGCACACGATAAAGAAATTCGGCATTGTCAACCGCTATGACCTCTCAAAGGAGTTCCCCGCGATGACGCTCAGAAAGACCTTTATCAAGAGCGCAACGGACGAACTGCTTTGGATATGGCAGAAGAAATCGAACAACGTCAACGACTTCAAGGGGCACGTCTGGGACGCTTGGGCTAACGAGGACGGCAGCATCGGCAAGGCATACGGCTATCAGCTCGGAGTCAAGCACCACTATCCCGAGGGCGATTTCGACCAGGTTGACAGAGTTCTCTATGACCTCAAGCACAACCCGCTCAGCCGCCGCATACTGACAAACATATATGTCCACGCAGACCTGAGCGAAATGAATCTCTACCCCTGCGCCTACAGCATGACTTTCAATGTCACGGGCAAGAAACTCAACGCGATACTCAACCAGCGCTCGCAGGATATGCTCACGGCAAACAGCTGGAACGTCTGCCAATATGCGACGCTCGTTCACATGATAGCGCAGGTGTCGGGGCTTGAGCCGGGCGAGTTTGTTCATGTCATTGCGGACGCGCACATCTACGACAGGCACGTTCCGATAGTCGAAGAGCTGATAAAGCGCGAGCCCTATGACGCGCCGAAGTTCGTCCTCGACAAATCGATAACAGATTTCTATAAGTTCACGCCCGACAGCGTGCATTTTGAGGACTACAAATATCACGAGTTCACCGAGAAGATACCCGTTGCGATATAAGGAGCGAAGATGAAAGCAATAGTTTGTGCCGACATAAACTGGGGCATCGGCAAGGGCACGGGAATGCTCTTTCATATCCCCGCCGACCTCAAGTTTTTCAAAGAGAAGACCATGGGCAGCACCGTTATCATGGGACGCACGACATTTCTCTCCCTGCCGGGGCAGAAGGCTCTGCCTGGCAGGAAGAATATAGTGCTGACGCGAAGCGACGGTTGGAGCGCCGAGAATGTCACGGTGTGCCACGGCATTGACGAGCTCGCGGACATTATTGAAAATGGCGAAAATGTATTCCTCATGGGTGGAGAGGCGGTCTACAACGAGCTGATCGACTCATGCGATGAAGCGTATGTAACGCGCGTAAATGCGGACGGAAAGGCGGAAAAGTTCTTCCCAGACCTCGACCGCCGCGCAGGCTGGAAGCTCGTTGAGCGCTCCGCCGCGCAGGAGAGCAACGGATATATTTTCACATTCGACAGATATGTAAAAAATAAGCTATACGAAACGGGATTGACGGACTGACCGCCAATCCCGTTTTTTTGTTTTATTCGGTCGGGTCGGACTTTTTTCGGCTCTTTAATCAAAGATTTATTTTTGCGCTATCGCCGTACTTGCCGCAATATGCACAAACAAAGCGCCCGACATTTGGAAATATTGACGAAAGAAAAATAAAACTTTTCCGTTGACAAACGCCGAAAAGGATGATAATATACAACTGAGCTATTTGAGATAGCTCAGTTAGCTAACTTTTTTAATACGGAGGACAAATCGTGATTATACTCGATTTCCACTCAAAAATACCTATCTACGAACAGATTGAGGAGCAGGTGATGCTCATGGTCAGGCGCGGCGTGTACAAGCCGCACGACCGTCTGCCCTCCACCCGCTCTTTAGCTTCCGAGCTCAAGCTCAATGTGAACACCGTAAAGCGCGCGTTTCAGGAGCTTGAGGCAAAGGGCGTGACCTATTCCCAACCCGGGCGCGGAGTCTTTATCAGCGAAAACGCGGCGGACAACAGCCGCGTGCGCGAGCAGGCTCTTTCGGCGCTCTCGGCCGCTCTGCGCTCGGCGAAGGCAAACGGACTGAGCGAAGCGGATATTGAGGAGCTTCTAAAGCAGGTCTACGCCGAAAACAAATGAAAGGAGCAAAGAGGCAAACGCCATGATTGAATTCAGAAACGTCACCAAAAGCTACGGCGATTTTACCGCCGTTGAGGACATATCCTTCTCCGCTTGTGACTCGTCCGTCTGCGGTCTGATAGGCTACAACGGCGCGGGCAAAACAACACTTATAAAATGCGCCGCAGGGCTCTATAAGCCGGACTCCGGCAAGGTGCTTATAGACGGCGAATCCACCTACAATTCCGATGAGGTGCGCTCGCGGCTGTTCTTTGTGCCGGACGATCTTTTCTTCCCCGTCGGCTCGACCCCGAACAGCGCGGCTCGCTTCTACAAAGACTACTACCCGGAGTTTTCATTCGGCAACTTCGAGCGTATGCTAAAGCTCTTTGAGCTTGACGGCGACGCGAAAATACGCGGATTTTCAAAAGGAATGCAGCGCCAGACGGAGATAGCGTTAGCGCTCGCCTCGTCGCCGAAGGTCCTGCTGCTCGACGAATGCCTCGACGGGCTTGACATCGCAAAAAAGGACATCTGCAAGCAGCTTTTCATGGACTACATGGCTCAGAGCGGCTGCACCATGCTCATCTCGTCCCACGCGATAGCAGATCTTCAAAACCTCTGCGACAGGATAGTGCTGATATCCGGCAAGCGTATGCAGATGAACTGCTGCACGGACGATATCCCCTCTACCTGGCGCAAATTCAGGCTTCAGTTTGACTTTGAGCCGACGCGCTCGATATTCGGGAATATCGACATCAAAAAGCTCGACATCGACGGCAGGAGTGCCGTTGTGACCGTCTGCGGACACATCGACGACGCGAGGGCAAAGCTCGACGCATTGGAGCCGCTGTTCATCGACGAGTTCCCGATGGAGCTTGAAGAAATATTCTTACAGGAAACGGAGGACAAGAGCGATGAAATCTCAAAAGTCTTTGAATAATATTGATTCCGCCGACTTAAAGCGCAGCTTTGCTTCAAATCTCGTCATACCCGCGCTGACCTTTCTCGCATTCACTGTGCAGGCGGCAGTATGCACATATTTTCAGTTCAAACAGAAAGAAAAGGTCTTTTTCACATGGTTCAGGGACTCGCCCGATGCGCTTGTTTTTATCTCATTCTGCATTGTGCTCGTCGGCGCGATACAGGCGGCATATACCCTGCGGTTCATCAACATAAAGAATCAGTCGAACGTGTGGTTCAGCTTCAATCTCAGCCGCTCGACGCTCTTTAAAAACCGCTGTGTTTCTTCGCTGACGCTCCTCAGTGCGGCGATAATAATACCCGGAATAATCAGCGCGATAATATGCTGCGCGTCCGGCTGCTCCGCCGCGAAGGTTCTCCCGGTAATATTCTATCAGTATGCCGGATTCCTGACAATGATGTTCGCGGGCTTTGCGATAGGCGCGCTGACGGCGTCGCTCACGGGCAGCGTTGCGGAGAGCATATTCTATTCTGTAGTGCTCATTCTCGCCCTGCCGCTTCTCTCGACTGCTTGGGACGCCCTTTCTTCGGTATTTCTGCGCGGCAGGACGGCAGTCTCCGGCGTGAATTACACCGGCGACATGGATATGCAGCATTACTATTTCAGTTTCTCCATCCAACGGGGCGGACGCGGGATAATGGCATTCTGCCCGTTCACGCTGTTCCGCGTTCCCGGGACAAGCAGAGCGGATTTGATGAGCTTGAAGCTGCGCGGATTCGGTCCTATCGACTTCGGTTACTGCAAGGACGGCTCGTCCCTGCCCGGGATAGGCGCATGGCTTCCGATACTGCTTTGGATAGTTTTGACCGCCGTATTGATCGTGCTCGCGCAGCGGATGTTCGGCAAAAAGAAGCTTGAAGAGCTCGGAGTTCCGGCGGCGAGCCGTGTGCTCACAGCGCTTACCTCGGCGATAATAGTGTTCTGCGGATTTTCCGTTCCCGCATGGGTTTTGAAAACCACTATCCCCTCCGTTAATACTGCGCTCACCGCGCTTTTGGGCGCCGCCGTCATGCTCGCGGCATATTTTGCCTACACATTCATTGCGCGCAGGAATTTGAAGGCGGTTCGCAAGAATCTCTGGCAGTTTGCAATGCCGGTCGGCGCAGCGGCGATAATCACCGCAATATTCCTGACCGGCGGATTCGGCTACACCGCGCGCGTTCCCGAGGAGGAAGAGATAGAGTATGTCACGGTGTCGATGCCGTTCAGCTTTGAGAGCGGAATGGCGCAAAACGGCAGTATACTCCGCACCGTCAAGGGCACTGCAACGGTTGTCAAGCCCTATTCCAACTGCATAACTCTCTCGACGGAAAAGGACATAAACACGGTGCTCTCCATCCACAAGCTCATAACGAACGAGAAGAAGAGCGACGAAAAGACAAACACCCAGTTCTCCGTCAAGTATTATTTCAAGAACGGGAAGAGCATGGAGCGCACTTTCACGAATATAAGCGAAAAAGACCTCAACTCATATTTCGCCGTTGCCGACACAGACGGGGTAAAGGAACAGCAATATCTTTTCCTCGCCGCCTCCGATACAGAGCGCGAAAAGCTCGAAAGCGAAGACGTAAAAGCTCCGAATATGTCGAACCTGCAAGGCTATTTCTTATTTCGAAACTACGGCAATCCGCTGCGCAATAAGGATGGCGTTCTAATAGCGAGCAAGGACGGCAGCTTCTGCCGCGAGCTGAGCTCAGATGAGCTTGATAAGCTCGGCAAATGCATATGGAGCGACATATCGAAGAAAAAATATACGGATATTCTTCGCGGCAGCGAAAAGGAAGTAGCATATATTTATCTTAACGACAACGCCACGAACTACGGCGGTCGATATGAAGAAAATGTTGAAGGCAGATCTGTTCTTGCGGCTGTCACGGACGACATGACCGAGACGCTGAAGTTTATCAAAGAACACGGCATGGCGGACGCGCTCGGGCAAAAGCGTGAAGTGAAGAGCGTCAATATTTACGACTGCCGCCGCATCATTTTGCAGGCGCAGGAGATAAACAAAAGCGGAAAATACGGCGGCACCGCGATAAACCCGATTTTTATTATGAGCACGATGTTCAACACGAAAGAAATAAAGTTGGTGGCCAAAGCTTTCGGCGACATGGACGACTGCTTCATAAAGAGCGTTACAAATCAAAAGCAGTCAGACGAGCTGTTCGCTCTCGCTCAAGGACAGTGTTACACCTCTCTCGGCGGCTATATCGCGCAGATAACATTCACCGACGGCTACAATCAGACGATGTACATTCCCGAAAGCGATGCACCGGGATATATAAAATGACGAGAAAACGGCAGGAACTTTTTTACGGTTCCTGCCGTTTTTGTTATACATATTCTGCTGTCATCTGAACTGTTCCGGTGAAGCGGTCGAAGTCTATCATTATATAGTTGCCGCCGTTTTGGAAATCGAACTCGCGTTCGAATCTGCCGTCGGCGTCGGGCGTATATTCGAGCACTTTTCCGTTCATTCTCAGGCGGATGACCGCGCTGCCGGACTCGATTTTGATATAAGCTTTCACTTTTATCAGCTTGTCGCGCGCCGATGCGCAGGAGAGCAACGGATATATTTTCACATTCGACAGATATGTAAAAGAATAAGAGACAAAAAGAACCGGGATTGGTATTTCGCCAACCCCGGTTTCGTTTTATTCCACCGGGTCGAGCTCCGGCTCGTTTTCTTCTATATCGCCCGCGAGACCTAATTTCTGTTCGAGCTTCGACTTTTTCTTATATGTCTCATTCCACTCCTGCTGAGTGAACTCATAGCCGTATGCAAGGAAGAGATCCTCGCCGCGCTTCTCCTGCTTTGAATAGCGCGCTTTCTTGAGCAGGACTACAATCCCCACGCCGAGCAGCGAACCGACGAGCGCCGCCGCGAACGAGAGCAGAATAACTTTCGCTCCCCCGCCGGCATAGAGCGGAGGCAGCAGCCCCGCAAATGCGTCGTATTTATCGGTGACGACAATTGTGGAAGTGCGAAGAAGCCCGTATTTCCGGGCATAGTCAGTCAAGAATGACTCGTTGCAGATGCCGAATGCCGCGGCGAGAATACCAGTGAGCGTTGTACCGCCGATGAGTGCAAAAGGCGTTGTCTGCGGCTCTCTGACGCAATAAACCATCGGCGACATCGCCATGAGCCTGACATTCTGGAACACCTCGTTAATGAAGCCCGTGTTGAGCAGGTTTTCATCATAGACGACCATCGGCCAGGACTTGAACTTCTTGCCGACGAAGAGATAAATCATGCATATCCACGACGGGGTTATCATCGCCGCGGAGAACACTGTGAGCAGTCTTACGCTCTCCATTGAGCCCGCCAGCACGCCCTTGAATATCTCATCGAACACCGCGAGCGAGAGCGGACCGCCGACATCGAAGCCGAGCGCGAAGCCTATCACGGCGCCTTTGAGAATAATATTGGCGGAGGAGGCGACTATTCCGGCGAGCTTATGCGCGAGCAGGGTCATCGGCAGAGCGTAGGCATAGTTCATAACGAAGAACACCGCGAAAGCGGAAAGCCCGATAACAACGAGCGAATCGCCGAGCAGAGTCATATTTTTGAGCTGCGGGCGAAATGTGCATATAAGTTCCTCGCGCTTTGCTTCGTCTTTTATTTTTGAATGTGCAAGCTTCAACAGCAGGCCGAATGCCCATTCTATAACGACGACGCAGACTTTGTGCAGGAAGGTCACGCACACGGTGCTCAGCAGAGCTATCACATAATAGCCCATAAAGCCGATAACAGACGAGCCGCCCACTGTTTCAACGCCCGCGACCTGGGTGCAGAAGAGACCGAAATATACGGCGAGAACGCCCGAGACAAGCGCGGAGAAAAATCCGCCCGCATAATACGCCATACATATCGACATACCTATGCCGAAAAGCTGGACGGACATATACGAGACCCAATAGAGTCCGTCGAGCAGGGACGGAAAAACTTTTCCGAGAATAAGTATTATAAACGCGAATATCGCGGCGAAGAGCATGAACGGGAACAGCGCGGTCGAGGTCTTGACCGCAGCGCGTCTGAGCTGATATTTTTCAAACAGCGGCGCTTTCAGATACTCCCCCGCGCTTTTGTACGGATTTTCTGTGTTATACATCTTTACCCTCCTGCTTGTTTTTTCTAATCATAGCATTATATTAGCGATATTGCAACATATTCACTTATTTTATCGCATCTTTTTGTATATATTTTTAAAATTTCTTGCAATATGCACAATTTAAGCTCAGGACATTTGAGGATATTGACAGTCGGCAGAATAACTCTTTGCTGAAATTTCATTCCGCTCGCGCGGCAGCGATGTGTTGAGTCGCCGAGGCGATTATCAAGCAAAAAATCCTACCCAAGGGAAAACCGTGGGTAGGATTTCTGTTTTTCGCTCCCATGCAAGGCACGGGGAAAATTATATTACAGCTCGTTTATCATCGAGAGCAGGTCGACATAGAACACGCGGACATTATGATTGACGAACAGACCGCCGTTTATCGAGAGGTGGTCGCCGCTGAATGTCGGCATGATGTTCCATACGCCCGTTGTGACTTCGCCGCCGCTGTAAACGGCAGAAGGTGCATTGAAAGGGGCGAGAGCGGAGATTTTGTTGACGAGTCCGTCGTTCTCGAACCACTTCTCGTCGACGACATAGCCGCCCTTGGTGGTGCAGGTGAACTTGCCCATTCTGACTGCGCACGCTCTGAAGAGCCTATCTATATTGCCGTCTACCGGGCTGTAAGTGCCGTCCTCATTGCGCTCGGTCGCGCTGCACGGATAGGAGAAATAATAGACATTTTTGAGCGTCGAGATATTCTCATTTATCGCGAGAGCGTGGTCGATGTCCATATCATATTCCGCGCTGTCCGAAAGCGCCCTGTCGAGATGCGGAGCGGTGGCAATAGTGAGCATGGCGACAACCGCGCGCTCTTCGGCGGTGGCGTTGACATCTTTGATTATAGCGTCGCGCACGAGATAGGCGGTCGTGCCGTTATGCGGAGCGGCGAGCGCTGTGACGGAATATATCCAATCTGCCTTTCCACCCGTGAACAGGTCGGAGACATCGCTGCCCGAAGCCTCGCGCTCGGCCTCGCTGCCGTTTGCCATAAGCTCAGCCAGAAGTCTGACGGTCACGCCGCCGAATGAATGACCGAGAAGATTTATCTTATCCTCGGCGCTCCACTCATCGATAAGCGGATCGGAGGAATAATCCTCGCCGTATCTGTCGTGGTGGCAGCGCTTTGAATGCTCCTCGCCGTAGTCGGTGACGGTGCCGGTCAGCTGGGCGTAGAGCTCGCAGGCTCTGTCCCATGCGCTTCCCGTCGGATCGACCGCTGCAGAATAGCACTCGAAGCCGCGGGCGTTGAGATATTGCATCAGATCGCCGCCGAACATACCCCAATAGGGCAGAAAATCGTTATACCAAGTGTAGCTGCCCCAGCCCGCAAGACCGTGAACGAAAACGTTGGCATACTCGGTGTTGAACTTCGTATCGTCAACCTTAACGTGCGGAATGTTGAGCGCGGGGAAGCAGAACATAATTACAGATACAATAAATGAAATTATTTTTGCCACATGACCATCCCTTTTTCATTGTTTTTGTCGGCGGTTATTCTCCGAACGCGCCGTTTACAAGACAATTATATATGGAATTTATTCCCGTTGTCAATCGGTTTTCAAAAATAAAAACGGCTGCGGTCGGAGCAAATATATTGCTCGATCACAGCCGTTTTTTCACCATTTTTCGCGCATGAGGCGGAGGTTCAAAACTCTCAGCTCCTCTTTGCGTCTTTCATAATCCGGGCACCGCGAACCGACAAGCCGCCAGAACGCCGCCGAATGATCCATGTGTTTAAGATGCGAAAGCTCATGGATAATGCAGTAATCGACCGCGTCCTCGGGCGCCATGACGAGAAACAGCGAGAGGTTTATATTCCCCTTTGAGGTGCATGAACCCCAGCGCGTTCTCGCGGAATTTATCTTGACCGAAGCGACCGTTTCGCCGAACTGATCTGCGAGCTCATATGTCCTGCGGACGAGATAGTTTTTGGCGAGCGAGCGGTAGACTTCCTTGAGCGCTGCCGCCGTATCCTCCGCCGAGAGCCCGTCGGGGACGAAAAAGTTGCTGCCGTCAAAACCTGCGCGTTTCCCAGGAACTTTTATCATCGGATACTCGCGCCCGAGCAGGAGAAGTCCCGACTCCCCTCCCGGGACGAACGAATCGGAAATATCTTTTCGCTCCTGCACCTTTGCGAGATTTTTGAGCACCCATTCGCGCTTTTCAAAAAGGAAATCTTCGATATGCTTGAGGCTCATGCGGCGCGGCGCATAGACCAGAACCTTTGCGTCACGCGATATTTTTATGCTCAGCGTCCTGCGGTCGGAGCGCGTTAATTCATACTGAAATCCGAGTTCGGGCATTATTCTATACCCATTTCTGCCTTGAACTGTTCGGTCAGCTCGCGCATCTGATCTATCTCCATGCGGCGGCTTAGAGTGAACGCCGAGGCGTCCTTTGAGCGGCAGTTATAGCCCATGGGCACGCCCTCGAGGGAGAGATAATATTTGGCGTTGACGGGATAGAGCTGGCACTCGGCGAGAGAGGCAAAGCCGAGGAAAGCCTGGACTTTCTTCGCCTTTTCCGGCTCTTTTTCAAAGTTTTTGCACAGCCACGAATATATCTCCGGGTGGAAATTCGCCATAACGCCCGAGAATCCGGCGCAGCCCATTTTCAGCGTTTCGAGCAGGCTCGCGGAGTTGGCGTTGAATATCTTGAGTCCCATGCCGTCAACGGCTCTGAGTTTTTCGTTTATCATGCCGGGGTCGCAGCAGGTATCTTTGAGAAAAGTGAATCTGCCGGACTCGGCGAGCTTTTTGAGCACTGCGGGGGTCATAATGCGCTTATAGGGATAGGGGCACTCGTAGATGCCGAAATTGACATCGCCGACGGATTCGACAGCCCTGTCGATATTTTTAAGAAACACGCTGTCGTCCTCATCGGCTGAGGCGAATCTGTTCGAGATAAACACATAGGCGTCTATCCCCTCGTCTATGAAAGCCTTTGCCTCTTCTATCTGAGTGTCGAGATCATCCGCGACATGACCGGACGCGACTATTGAGATATTTTTCGGCGTATGCTGCATGACAAAATGCAGGAGCTCGAGTCGCTCTTCAAATGAGAGAAAGAATATCTCGCTCGACTGGCAGATGGCGAAAATTCCGTCGACTTTCTTCCCGGCGTACCAGTTTATGAGCGCTTCGACAGCCGTATAATCTATCTTATTGTCCTTTGTGAACGGCGTTATCATGGTCGGATAGACGCCGTTGGGAATCATCTTTTTCATTTTTTGTCCCTCCAATATGATCTCAGTTAAGTTTATCACATCGGCGGGAATTGTCAAGAAAATCAGGCGGATAGGTTGCGCCGCAGGAGCGCGAGCACGGCTTTTTCGCGCCGCGACACCTGCACCTGCGACATACCGAGCAGCTCGGCAGTTCGGCTCTGGGTCATGCCGCGATAATAGCGCAGGCTTATCATCTCGCGGTCGCGGTCATCGAGCAGAGCGATAACTTCGCGCAGGGCGATAAGCTCCGAGGCGGCGTTTTCCGGCGACTCAACGGGCAGGTCGATCTGCCCCTCGCCGTCGTCCGTGCAGGCGGTCAGCGACACGGCGGGCATTGCCGCATTGAGCAGTTGCGCCGTCTGGGCGACATCGCTGCCGAGGCGTTCGGCGAGCTGACCTACAGTAGGTTCGCACCCGAGCTCGGCGGTCAGCGCCTCCTTTTCGCGCATCGCGGCGCGCGCTTTTTCTTTCAGTGCGCGTCCGACTTTGACACTGCCGCCGTCGCGAAAAATGCGCTTTATCTCGCCGAGAATGACGGGCACGGCATAGGTCGAAAACGAGAATCCGCGCTCCGGGTCGAAGTTCTCGGCGGCTTTTATAATTCCGACGCACCCCGCCTGAAACAGGTCGTCATACTCCGCGCCCTTGCCGCGGAATTTGTTGGCGCAGGCATGGACGAGACCGATATTCTTTTCAACGAGTTCATTGCGTTCAGCCCTGTCCATCGCCGCGTCCTTTTATAAATTTATCCATGGTGACGCTCGTCCCCTTGCCCGGGACGGAGCGCACGCGCACTTTGTCCATAAAGCTCTCCATGACGGCGAATCCCAAGCCCGCACGCTCGCCGCCGAGGGTCGTAAACAGCGGTTCCATCGCCTGGCGCACATCGATTATGCCGCACCCGCGATCCCTTATTCTGATGCGGACGAGTCCGTCGTCGAACAGCCCGACCCATATGTATATCTCCCCCACGCTCGCGGGATAGGCGTGGACGATACAGTTTGTGACCGCCTCGCTGACGGCGGTTTTGATATCCGATATTTCTTCGACCGTCGGGTCCTGCTGAGCCGCAAACGCCGAGACGGCGACGCGCGCGAAGCTCTCGTTGACGGAGCGGTTCTCTATTTTCAGGCTCATCTGATCGACAGGCTTTTTTCTACTCATGTTTATCCTCCTTGTTCCTTTTCTGCGACAGCGTACACAGCGCCTGCATACCCGCAAGACGCATCATTTTATAATTGCGCTCGCTGAGATTCGTGACCTCGAGCTTTCCCTGCCAGCCCTGCAGAAGCCTATAGCGACCCATGACAAGACCAACGGCGGAACTGTCCATAAAAGTGACATCGGCGAAGTCGAGGCGCAGTATCTTCGGCTGCTGAGCCGCGGCGGCGGCATCGATATCCGCGCGCATTGCGGCGGCGGTATGGTGGTCTATCTCGCCGGAGAGCAGCGCGCATTTTTGTTCAAGGGTCAATTTGGTAATAATGTTTGCATGTTTCATGGGTCACACATTCCTTTGATGAATCAGGAGTTCTTTTTTTCGGTCTTGGCTGCCTTGCGGAGCTTAACGTCGATGACGACGCCGCGCACGGCGAGGGCGAACAGGACAACGGCCACGATGTCGATCAGGGCAACCAGATGACGCCAGCCGAACACAGAGGTCGTGAACGCATGGCGCACAGCAGTGGTGTCGCCGATGCTGTCAGCATAGTCGCGGTTGGTCACGCGGACATGCAGGTACATGTACAGCGCTTCCTTGGTGGCGCGGCGCAGAGCCTGCAGGTAGCTGTTGGAGCCGGTCTCAAAGGCCATCTCGCCGCCGGTGAAGCCCGCCATCCACAGGCTGCCGCCTGCGCGCAGGGCCTGGTCGCCGTTCATGTAGCTGTGGTGGTCGCAGTAGTCGGTGATGACCGCGCCGTCAAAGCCCCACTCGTCGCGCAGGATGCCGGTCAGCAGCGCCTCACTGCCGCCTGCCCAGACAGCGCCGATACGGTTGTAGCTGCTCATGAGACCGACTGCGTCGTAATCCTCGACGAGCATCCGGAACGGACGCAGGTAGGTTTCGCGCAGGGTCTGCTCCGTCATCCAGGTATAGACGGAATCGCGGTAGATACCGCTCTCGCCGTCGTTGCAGATAAAGTGCTTGACATAGGTGTAGACGCCCGCCTGGTTTGCGCCGGTCACAGTGTTGCCGCAGATGACGCCGGACAGCAGGCTGTCCTCGGAATAATACTCATAGTTGCGGCCATTGAAGGGGCTGCGGTGCATGTTGGTGGCGGGGGCATACCAGCCGGTGTAGCCGTTCTGCAGGGCCTGCGTGCCGATGGTGCGGCCCTCCTCCTGGGCAAGGTCTGCGTTCCAGGTCTGGGCCAGCGTGCTGGAGCTGGGGAAGCCCGTACCGGCTCCCATGCCGGTGAAGCCGCCGATCTGGGCGGGGCCGTCGGCGTCCTTGCTCTTGGACTTGCCGACGCTCTTGAGTTCGGCCAGGCCTCCGTAGGCGTTGATGTAGAGGTTTTCCATCTCGTCAACGGTCAGCTGATCCAGCAGGGCATCCCACCGGGGGTCGTTGAAGTCAGAGCCGAGCCGGAAACCGAGGTCGGTGGTCTCGCCGTTGTCCTCGATCTTCAGGTCGTTCTTAGCGCCGGTGGTAATAGCCTCATCAGCGTCGTTGATCCAGCCGTTGGCATCGTCGGCGGTGTAGAGGTTCAGTGCCTTGACGTTGTCGGTCATGGCACGGGTCGGGGTGTTCGTCTTGGGGAAGGTGCCCGCAAAGTCGGCGCGGGTCAGGTAGGTGATGTTCTGGTCGGAATCACTGCCGTCGAGGCTCACGCCGTCGATGGCGTCGCTGCTGGTAAACTTGTTGGAAACGGCATTGCCGGTGGCGGTGTCCTCGGCATACTGCACGCCTGCGGGCAGGCTGCAGGTGATGGTCGCGTTGGCGTCGTCGTCCACATCGTGGGCATCATGGCGCACGGTGAAGATGTAGTCACCCGCATCCAGCTCATAGCCGGTGAAGCCGTTGTGGTTGGCGTCGTAGGCATCGTAGCTGGCCATGTCGGAGACAGGGACCGTCAGGGTGACTTCCTCGCTCTCGCCGGGGGCCAGCTCCTTCGTCTTGGCGAACGCGCCCAGCTCAACGCTGGATTTTTCAATTCCCCCTGCCGTGTACGGGGCGGTATAGTAGAGCTGGACAACGTCCTTGCCCGCGCGGTCACCGGTGTTCGTGACGGCGACTTTGACGGTCACATTACCGTCCTTCGTCAGGGCGCTGCCGTTGGCTGCGGCGTCCGTGACTTTCCAATCAAAGCTGGTGTAGCTCAGGCCGTAGCCGAAGGGATACTGCACAACGGCGTCATAACCGGTGCCGTGCTCGTTGCTCTCGGCATCCCAGTAGCCCTCTGCGTCGGCGGTCTCGTACCACTTGTAGCCGATGTAGATGCCCTCGGCGTAATCGACATAGGAAACCTGCTCATAGGTGTAGGGTGTGTCAAGGTTTCCGTTCGTCGTGCCGTCTGCCGGGTAGAGGCCGTCGGCGGCGCTGTACTTACCGACACCCTCCATACCCGCGTTCGCATAGCTGGCGGCGGTGGTCAGGTCATAAGCCCAGGTATCGGCGGTACGCCCGCCGGGTTCGCGGTCACCCCACAGCACTTCGGGCACGGCAGTCGCGCCCTCGGAGCCGGACAGACCGGCAATCAGGCAGGCATCAATGCCGGGGATCGTCTCGATCTGGCCCAGCTCCATGACGTTGGTGGAGTTGATGAGCACAACCACATGGGCGTAATTTGCGCCGACGTAGTTCAGCAGATTCTCTTCCTCGGTGGTCAGCTCCAGCATCGTGCGGGTGTCGTCAACAACGATGTCGCCGCCCTTCTCGGTGCGCTTGTACTGCTGCTTGGTGGCGTCGTTGCTCTCGCCCGCCAGACGCCCGATCACGACAACAGCCGTATCGGAGAAGCTCTTGGCGTTGTCCAGCATCGACTGTGTGTAGTAGGTCTGGTTGTTGATGTCAGGCTCGTACAGGCGGCCGGACTGCTCGGGCCAGGCGCTCAGGGTGCGGGTGTACTCGCGGCCATCCTGGAAATCCTTGTACATGTCGGTCAGCTCGGTGTTGTACGCAACGCCGTAGGCAGTCAGCGCGGCCAGCAAATCGGTGTTGACGCCGGACACGCCGCCGGAGCCGGAACCACCGCCCAGCCAGGCAGTGGAGGCCCAGCCAAAGACGTTGATCTTCTTGTTGTCAGCGGCCAACGGCAGGGTGTTGTCGTTGTTCCGGACAAGGACAGTTCCCTCGGCCTCGACATCAGCGGCCAGCGTTTCCGCCTTGACCTTGGTGTCGGCAATTTCAGCGTCGGAATAGTGGCCGCTGGGTGCGCCGATGAAGCTGTCAATGATGGTGGCCATCGTGGACAAAACGTAGGTGCCGACCAGTACCGCGACCAACAGGATCACGGACAGCACCAGACCGATCCCGTGCAGTACGGGGTGCGGCTTGCGCACTTTGGGTTGCTTTGTCATTTGCTTTTCTCCTCTTCAAACAGTATACACCTGTCAAAAGCGGGCCCATGTTTTGCGTTGGATTCTATTGTAGCAGATTGCGGCACGATAGGCGTATTTTTCGCACAAGCTGCCGTTTTTGAAGCATACTTTGCAGTTTTGCCGCTTGACCGGCCAAATCTTGTTGTGATTTTGTACAAGTACAACCGCGCCTTCTTTGTGCAAATTGCGGCATAGCAAAAAAGCCTTCCTATCAAGGAAGGCGTAGGGGCGAGCATGGCTCGCCCCCCAAACAGGGCAGCCGCCGCCAAGCGCGTGGAGCTTG
>OGRU01000455.1_pt1 | contig 39707 bp, 34 predicted proteins | sample 1553541 | NCBI WGS metagenome assembly OGRU01 (sample SAMEA2580068, study PRJEB22360) | human gut metagenome | biome: human gut; feature: human-associated habitat; material: faeces | place: Denmark | collected 2008/2010
GTGATTTCTGGGCAGATCCGGGAAAACAGATTAAGCCAAAGGCATGGAAAGATTTTGACGCGGACCAGCTGGAACAGGCAGTTTATGAGTTTACCGGGGATTCTCTGCGCAAAGTACTGGAAGCTGGTGTCAATGTGACAATGATCCAGGTGGGCAACGAAGTGACCAACGGACTGCTCTGGCCGGAGGGATTAAAGCCGAATTATGACAATATTGCAAGATTTATCAGTTCCGGTATCCGGGCATGCCGTGCTGTTAAGCCGGAGATCCCGCTGATGATTCATCTCGACAACGGTGGAAACAATGAGATGTACCGCGACTGGTTCGATCATTATATGGAGCGTGGGGAAGATTTTGATTATATCGGACTTTCCTATTACCCGTTCTGGCATGGCACCCTGCAGATGCTTGAAGACAACATGAACGATATGGCAGCCCGTTACGGGAAGGAACTGATCGTGGCAGAGGTTTCTATGGGATATACCATGGAAGATTACAAGCAGTATGAGAAACTAAAGGACAGTGAGCGAAAGGGATATGCGACAAAGCCGGAACTTGTGGCAAAGATCGAGTATCCGATGACGGTACAGGGACAGGTAGATTTTACGAAGGACTTCTTAAACCGCGTGGCACATGTGCGTGACAACAAAGGTCTGGGATTTTTCTGGTGGGAGCCTGCATGGATTCCGGTACACGGAAGCGGCTGGGCAACGCCGGCATCCTTAAAGTATATGAATGATCCGGGACCATGTGGCAATGAGTGGGCAAATCAGGCATTGTTTGACTACGATGGAAATGTCCTTCCGGCACTGGAAGTGATTCGTGATTTTAGAAAATAAGATATGTAAAATTGTTGCATGAAGGAATGGGAATGTTGCAAGTTGCGCAAAGCATATTGCAAAGAATTCCCCTTCATGTATAATGGAATTATCAAGAAAACGAACCGTTGCACCAAGCAGCGGATAAACATGTAGAAAGGGAGAGAACAATGATTCAGAATGATGTATTAGCAAAGTTTAAAGAAATCTTTGGCGATGAGGGGGACATCAGAGTATATTTTGCACCGGGACGTGTAAATCTGATCGGTGAGCATACCGATTACAACGGCGGACATGTATTTCCATGTGCACTTACCATTGGAACCTACATGGCAGCGAGAAAGAGAACTGATCGGAAACTGCGTTTTTATTCCATGAACTTCGATGAACTGGGAGTAATCGAAAGTTCGCTGGATGCATTTACTCCGGACCCGGATGGATTGTGGACCAACTATCCGATGGGGGTTATGTGGGCATTTGAAGGACGTGGCATGAAGTTAGAAACCGGTCTGGATATTGCGTTATTTGGAAATATTCCAAACGGTTCCGGACTTTCTTCTTCCGCATCCTTAGAAGTGGTTACCGGATATATGTTAAAGGATCTGTATGGTTTTGATGTGACCAATCAGGATCTGGCTCTGATCGGACAGTATTCCGAGAACAACTACAATGGCTGCAACTGTGGAATTATGGATCAGTTTGCATCTGCCATGGGGAAAAAGGACAATGCAATTTTCCTTGATACTTCGGATCTTTCTTTTGAATATGCACCAATCGTACTTGACGGGGCAAAAATTGTCGTCACCAACAGTATGGTAAAACACAGCCTGGTTACTTCCGCATACAATGACCGCAGAAATGAGAGTGCACAGGCACTGAAGGATCTGCAGACCGTTGTGGATATCAAAACGCTTGGAGATCTGACGGATGAGCAGTTTGAGCAGTACAAGGGAGCCATTAAGGATGAAGTTGCCAGAAAGAGAGGCAAACATGCGGTTTACGAGAATCAGCGTACAATCGCAGCAGTCAGGGCTTTAAAGGAAAACGATATTGAAACATTCGGAAAACTTATGAATGCTTCCCATGTTTCCCTGCGTGACGATTATGAGACCTCCTGTCCGGAAGTGGATGTACTTGTGGATGAAGCATGGAAGATTCCTGGTGTGATCGGTTCCCGTATCACCGGAGGCGGATTCGGTGGATGCACGGTCAGTATCGTAAAGGATGCATCCGTGGACGAATTCAAGGAGAAGCTGACAAAGGCATATGAGGAAAAAGTCGGAAAGACACCGGAATTTTATGTGGTTTCCATCGGAGATGGCCCAAGCCGTCTGATTTAAGAACGTATTACATAGGGTAAATGTGTGCGGAGCTGATTGGAACCGCATTTGCCGACAGGCTTTATAAAAAGGAGTACGAGATGATTCAGGAGAACATTTTAGAGTTAGTAAAATATGGTCTGAGCACCGGACTGGTAGATCCGGAGGACAAAGTATATACCATTAACCGCCTGCTGGAGCTTTTTCAGGTAGACGAAATCGAGGATGCGGTATTTGAAAAGGTGGAAAATCTTCCGGCATGGACACAGGAAGAGGCAGAAGGAAAACTTGAGGGAATCCTTGCAGAAATGATGGATTATGCATATGAGAATGGTCTCATGGCAGAAAACAGTATTGTATACAAAGATTTGTTTGATACAAAAATTATGGGATGTCTGGTACCGGAACCAAGCAGTGTCCGCAAGACGTTCCGTGATCTGTATGAGCATACCTCACCGCTTGCCGCAACGGATTATTTTTACAAATTAAGCTGTGACAGCAATTATATCAGAAGACAGCGTATCAAAAAAGACCGCAAGTGGACAACCGACACCGAGTTTGGAACACTGGATATCACCATCAATCTGTCCAAACCGGAGAAAGATCCAAAAGCCATTGCGGCAGCAAAAAATGCAAAGCAGAGCGCGTATCCGAAGTGCCAGCTCTGTAAGGAAAATGAGGGATATGCAGGACGTGTCAACCATCCGGCACGCCAGAACCACCGCATCATTCCACTGACGATTAACAACAGTGACTGGTTTTTCCAGTATTCTCCATATGTATATTACAATGAGCACTGCATCGTGTTCAATTCCAAGCATACGCCAATGAAAATCGAGCGTGCAACGTTTGGAAAACTTCTGGATTTTGTGACACAGTTTCCACATTATTTTGTAGGTTCCAATGCAGACCTGCCGATCGTTGGAGGTTCCATCTTAAGTCATGATCATTTCCAGGGCGGACATTATACATTTGCAATGGCAAAAGCACCGATTGAGAAAGAACTTCAGTTTGAAGGATTTTCTGATGTGAAAGCTGGAATCGTGAAATGGCCAATGTCTGTTATCCGTATCAGCGGACCGGATAAGGAGCGCCTGATCGAACTGGCAGACAAGATTCTTTTGAAGTGGAGAGGCTATACGGATGAGGAGGCATTTATCTATGCTGAGACAGACGGAGAGCCACACAATACAATCACTCCGATTGCCCGCAGACGTGGGGATGATTTTGAACTGGATCTGGTGCTGCGTAACAATATTACGACCGAGGAACATCCTCTGGGAGTATATCATCCACATGCAAAACTGCATCATATCAAAAAAGAGAACATTGGTCTCATCGAGGTTATGGGACTTGCGGTACTGCCTGCCCGCCTGAAAGATGAGATGGCAGAGCTTGCCGATGCACTGGTAAATGGTACAGACTTACGTGCGACAGAAACACTTGCTTCCCATGCAGAATGGGCAGAAGGTTTCCTTCCGAAGTATGATAAGATCACAAAAGACAATGTGATGGATATTCTGCATGAGGAAATCGGTCTGGTCTTTAATGAAGTATTGCAGGATGCAGGTGTGTACAAGTGTACACCGGAAGGACGTAAGGCATTCGAACGTTTTATTGCAGCTGTTTAGTTGCGTTCTCTGGCAGATATAAGTTTTCTCAATGTGACGGAAGAAAGCGTATATTCTCTTTCTACAGAAAAATTTGCAAAGCAGCTCTGGCATTGATTTCAGGTTCTTTGTGTAAGGGTTTTCATTTTATGCAATTATCTTTATTCAGTGAGTGCCAGAGCAAGTTGCAAATTTGTTCTTCCGAAAGAAATATACGCCTTCTTCCTGTTGGTTGGAGAAAAGATAATTTGGAAAATGTGCTGGTATCTATACAAAGAAAATTTGCATAAAAGATACCGTTATGGTATCTATACACTTAAAATGTAACATTTAGATACCACAAAGTCTCTATGGAACAAAAATTGCTTCTTCAGGTACCATTTTTTTAAAAAATCGGTATCTGAAGAAGCAATTTTTCTCTTGCAGGTGACATTCCTTTATTTTAGGCATTGAAAATAAGGAAATGTGTCACCTTAATCACTATTTTTTTATCAATAGATCCCGTCGTATCGAGAAAATTTATATTTATACTTGTTATTTATTGGCAAACCCTCCGCATAAGCTTCTTCCGACAGTGGAAGAATGCCGGAAGCAGGAAACAGTCTGCAAACAGCCATGCCAGAGGGCTGGCAAAACACGCAGCTGTAAATCCGAAGATCGGTACAAAGATCAGACCGATCAATGCGCGGGCAATCATCTCAAATACACCGGCAAATACAGCAAAGCCGGAAAAGCCCATTCCCTGGATAAGAAAACGAACAATATTGACCAGCGACAGAAGCATATAAAAGCAGGTGTTGGTGATCAGAAATTGTCTGGCCTGTGCGACAACCTGTGTGATATTGGCACTGTCCGAAGGATCTATAAACAGATAGATCAGTGGACGTGCAAGGAAAATGATGACAACAAGGATCGCTGCGGAGTAAACTGCGGCAAGAATGGTGGCAGATTTCATACCGCTTGCCAGACGATCGTATTTTCCGGCGCCAACGTTCTGTCCGCCGTAAGTTGCCATCGTAGAACCGAGTGCGTCAAACGGGCACATCATAAACATCGAGATACGGCTGCCGGCCGTCATGGCTGCCACGGCGCCTGAACCTAAGGTGTTGACAGCAGTCTGCAGAATGACGCTTCCGATGGCGGTAATGGAATACTGCAGACCCATAGGAAGTCCCATAATCAGAAGATTTCTTACATAGGAAGCATCCAGTACCCAGTCGGAGCGCTTCAGGTGCAGAATGTCAAATTTCCGGATGATCACGAAAAGACACAGCACACCGGAAACCGCCTGCGATAAAACGGTAGCAAATGCGGCACCAAAAACTCCCCAGTGCAGACAGATGATAAAGAACAGATCCAGTCCGATATTTAAGACAGCCGCAACGATCAGAAAAATGACCGGCGTGATGGAGTCCCCCAGAGAACGCAGGTAGGAGGAGAGTATATTATAAAGGATGATGGCTGGTATGCCGGCAAAAATAACAACAATATAATTGTAGGACAGGTCGATAATATCGGAAGGTGTCTGCATCAGCACCAGAATCTGCCGACAGAAAATGACGGTCAGTGCCGTGAGAACACCGCCGATGAGAACCGACAGAATGGCGGAATTACCGACATATTTGCGCACGCCGTCATAGTCGCGCGCACCGAACCGCTGGGCAACCGGCAGACCGAAACCGTTGCAGATTCCCTGACAGAATCCTATGATCAGAAAATTGATACTTCCGGTTGCCCCAACTGCAGCAAGTGCCGTCACGCCGAGATAGCGGCCGACGATGATGGTGTCCATGAGACTGTAAAATTGTTGAAACAGCATACCGAACAGAAGCGGTACGGCGAAACCGAGAATCAGTTTCATAGGGGAACCGCTGGTCAATTCTTTTGTTGTACTTCTTGCCATAATGATTTACTCCTTTTATATTTTAAACAAAACTGCAAATGCTAGGATATTTTATCACGATTGTGTAAAACTGCAAGAGGAAAAAATGCTGAAATTTCATTTTTTTTGCGTTTTTTTTGCCGCGTCAATTCTTTACATTTGAGGAAGAATGCGGTAGAGTGGTAAGTGACTGTAATATTGTACATATAAAGGAGATTAAAGTTGAAAAACTGGGAAAAAAATATACGTAAGGTTGTTCCCTATACACCGGGAGAGCAGCCAAAGAAATCACAGATCATCAAGTTAAATACCAATGAAAATCCATATCCGCCGGCACCGGGGGTAAAGGAAGCACTGGAACATTTTCATACGGATGATCTGCGGCTGTATCCGGATCCGGTTGTGACAAATCTGGTGGATGGGATTGCACAATTCTATCAGGTAGACCCTTCACAGGTCTTTGTCGGTGTCGGATCGGATGATGTGCTTGCAATGCTGTTTATGACCTTCTTTAATTCAAAGAAGCCGATTCTGTTTCCGGATATTACCTATTCCTTTTATGACGTGTGGGCAGAAATGCTTCGCATTCCGTATACACAGATTCCGCTGGATGATGCATTCCGCCTGAATCCGGCAGACTATAAATGTGAAAATGGTGGAATTGTATTCCCAAATCCGAATGCGCCGACCGGGGAACTTCTTCCGGTATCTGCCATCGAGGAGATCATTCAGGCAAATCCGGATGTGATTGTGATCGTGGATGAGGCATATATTGACTTTGGAGGAGAGAGTGCCCTGCCTCTGATTGATAAATACGATAATGTAATTGTGGTACAGACATTTTCCAAGTCACGTTCTCTGGCGGGGTCGAGGATTGGCTTTGCCATTAGTAATCCGACACTGATTAAATATTTAAATGATGTGAAGTATTCCTTCAATTCATACACGATGGATCGTATCACCATTGCGTTGGGAACGGCATCTATCCGTGACCGGGCATATTTTGAGCAGACGACAGAGAAAATCATAAAGACAAGAGAGTGGACCAAAGAGCAGCTTCGGGCACTCGGGTTCGTATTTGGTGATTCCAAAAGCAACTTTATTTTTGCCATGCATCCGGATGTTTCCGGTGTGGAACTGTTTGAAGCACTGAAGAAAAACGATATTTATGTGCGGCATTTTGGCAAGCCGGCACGGATCAACGAATATCTGCGTATCACAATCGGTACGGATGAGCAGATGCATAAACTGATCGATTTTCTGAAAAAATATTTAAATAAATAAAGTGAGGATTTTTTATGTTGACAAAATACTTGTGGGTATTTTTTGTTTCCATGGTACCACTGGTGGAACTGCGCGGTTCCATTATTATTTCGCAGGGACTGCAGCTGCCGGTACTTTCTTCTTATATTGTGGCAATTATCGGAAATATGCTGCCGGTGCCGGTGATTTATCTGTTTGCACGGAAAGTTCTGGTATGGGGAGCGGATAAACCGGTGATTGGAAAGTTTTTTTCCTGGTGTCTGGAGAAGGGAGAAAAGGGCGGAAAGAAATTACAGGAAAAAGCAGGCCGGGGGCTGTTTATCGCACTGCTCCTGTTTGTAGGAATTCCGCTTCCGGGAACCGGTGCATGGACAGGAACACTGGCGGCCAGTATTCTGGACATGGATTTTAAATCAACAATTATCGCCGTCATGCTCGGGGTTCTGCTGGCAGGAATTATTATGATGGTGCTCAGTGTGGCAGGATTCGGCATGTTTTTGAAATAACCAAGGAAGTAATTAATCAATGAAAGACAAGAAAAAAACCAAGACGATTCCGCGTCAGGTGCGCTGGGATAAGCTTGATAATACAGCACATCTTTTCCCGTCCATTGCGGGGGAGAGTATGACAAACGTGTACCGGATCAGTGTGACCTTAAAAGAAGAGGTTCAGGTGGAATTTCTGCAGCGGGCGCTGGACATGATTCTGCCGAAATTCGATGGGTTTAATCTTCGGATGCGCACAGGCGTATTCTGGTATTATTTTGAAGAGAACGGAAAAAAGGCGCCGAAAGTCACGGAAGAGGCGATGTTTCCATGCCGGTTTATCCGGCAGAACAAAAACCGCAATTATCTGTTCCGTGTGACCTATTATAAGTCAAGAATCAATCTCGAAGTGTTTCATGTACTGACCGATGGCATGGGAGGCATTAATTTCCTCCGGGAGCTGACGTATCAGTATCTGCGTCTGGTGCATCCGGAACTGGCGGAAAAAGAAGGAAACAAACTGAGCGGAGATACCTCTCTCAGCAGGGAGGACAGCTTTGTCCGCAATTACCGCAGCAGCAAGCCAAGCGGATTTAATAAAGAAAAAGCATATCTGATCAAAGAAGATAAACTTCCGGCCGGAGAATTTGGTGTCATGCATGGGCGGATGCCGGTCTCACAGCTGAAAAAGGTAGCACATGGCTATCATGCATCTTTGAATGAATATTTTATTGCAGTCTTTGTATGGAGTGTGTATAAAGAACTGTTACACGGTATGCCGGGAGGAAAACCGATCCGAATCGCAGTGCCGGTCAATCTGCGGCCGTATTTTGATTCGGATACGACAAAAAACTTTTTTGTTATGGTATCTGCAGAATTCCGTCCACAGAAAGAGTCCTACACATTTGAGGAAGTACTTGCATGCATACAAAGCAGCCTGCACTCCCAGATCAATAAGGAACATTTAGAGGATCTGTTTTCTTACAGTGTATCCAATCAGAGGAACCTGCTTATGCGTCCGGTGCCGTTATTTTTGAAAAATATTGCCATGCGTATCGTATATGAAAAATCCGCAGTGGCAAATACGACAACGATCACAAACATCGGTAATATCAAGATCAAAGATATTTACCAGCCCTATATAGAAGGTTTTTCGGCTTTTATAGCCATGTCAAAAGGGCAGTATCTGAAAGGAACGATCTGTTCTTACCAGGATACGCTGGTATTTACATTCAGTTCCATCTTTTCCGAGGCTCTGGTACAGAAGGCATTTTTCCGCAAGATTGCGGCGGATGGTGTGGATGTGGAGATTGAGACGAACGGAGTATATTATGAATAAATGCAAAAAATGTAATGTTGTCATATTGGACGATACGGACCGCTGTCCGCTCTGTAAACATGTGCTGGAGTCGGACGGGATACCGGGAGAGAGCCGGTATCCGGATGCCATTGCAACGGCGCGTAAATTCCGGTTTGTGGAGAATCTGGTACTGTTTATCTCCATTGTGGCGGAGTGTCTGCTGATTGCCATCAATTTCCAGGTGGACAGGGAAGTGGCATGGAGCCTTGTAATTGGTATCATTCTTTTATATGGAAATGTGGTGCTTCGCATGGCAATTCTGGGAAAATCCGGATATCTGGCCAAAACCGTCTGTCTGGTACTTCTTGCCATTGTAATGCTTCTTGGAATTGATTATCTGACCGGATACCGGCGCTGGTCGTTAGACTATGTGCTTCCGGGGGGAATCATTGCCATTGATCTGGCGTTGTTTATCCTGATTCTGATAAACCGGAGAAACTGGCAGAGTTATATGATGTCGGAACTGCTGACGATATTGCTGAGCATTGTACCGGTGGTATTGCTGCAGATGAGAATCATTCATTTTCCATATCTGGCATGGGGGTCCCTCGGGGTATCGGTATTTTTATTCCTTGGAACACTGATTCTTGGTGATCAGCGTGCACGAACCGAACTGAAACGGAGATTTCATATATGATAGAAAGCGAAGCGAGTGTAAAAGGACGTGTGGTGGCAGAAATGCTGTCACATTTTACCAATGATTTGAAAATCGGAAAAAAAATAAAGAGCGGAGAGCTGCGCAAGCGGATGATAGAGCCGCCATGGATTCCACCGGCAATGTTTAACCTGACAGGAATCAATATGGATCATTTTACGATGAAACTTTTGTCGTTAAAGGAAAATCCAAACACGGATTACGTGATTCTGCAGTTACACGGCGGTGGTTATACGGGAGCTGTGCGCAATGCGTATTATGTGTTTGCAGGATTATATAACGAGCTGAGCCATGGATGCAATGTGCTTACTCCGGATTATCGTGTGGCCCCGGAGAATCCATATCCGGCGGCACTTGAAGATGCATTGGCATCATACCGCTGGCTGCTTTCCAAGGGATATTATGGAGAACAGATTATCCTTGCCGGAGATTCGGCAGGCGGTGGACTGGCGATGGCACTCTGTATGTATCTGCGGGATCATAATATGCCGGTACCGGGAGGAATCATAGCCATGTCTCCGTGGACGGATCTGACGGCCAGCGGGGAGTCTTATGAGACCAATTATGAGAAAGATCCACTGTTTGGAAATACGAAGGAGAGTCTGATTTACCAGAATGATTATCCGGGGGAACATGACCGGATGGACCCGTATATTTCTCCGCTGTTTGGGGATTTCCGGGGATTTCCGCCAATGCTCATACAGGTTGGATCGATTGAGATGCTTCTGAGTGATTCGGTTTCGGTAGCGGCAAAGGCAAGGGAGCAGGGGGGAAAAGTGCGCCTGTCTGTTTATGAAGGGATGTTTCATGTGTTCCAGATGGCATATCTGAATATTCCAGAATCAAAGAAGGCATGGGCAGAAGCCGGCAAATTCATTGATGTGCTGCGCACGGACAGCAGACTGTAAAAATTATTACAAAAATGGCGCGGAATTTTTTTACATATTGCATAAACGCCTAGATACGTCTACATTTCCATGGAGTAAGCCTCCACATGATGTAGAAATGTGGGTTGACAATAACACAAGATGTAGTGTAGTCTTGTATTTGTTAATGAAAATATACAAGATATAGGGAGTAATCTCTATATCTTATATTTTGTGTAAACAATCGTTTATAAAGATAGACTTTGAGAGGAAGATGGAACATGAAAATTATTAAGAGAAGCGGAGTCGAGGTATTTTTTGATTCGAATAAGATCGTTGCGGCTGTACAGAAAGCGAATGCATCGGTAATCGATTATGAAAAACTCAGCGATGAGCAGATTCAGGAGATTGCCGATAATGTGGAAGTGGCATGTGAAAACATGAAACGATCTGCCAGCGTGGAGGAAATCCAGGATATGGTAGAGAACCAGCTGATGAACCAGCATGCATTTACGGTTGCCCGTAATTATATTACATACCGTTATAAGAGAGCGCTTGTGCGTAAATCCAATTCTACGGATGAACAGATTCTGTCTCTCTTAGAGTGTAACAATGAGGAAGTAAAACAGGAAAATTCCAATAAAAATCCTACTGTAAACAGTGTACAGAGAGATTATATGGCGGGAGAAGTCAGCAAGGATATCACGAAGAGATTCCTGTTGCCGGAAGATATTGTGGAAGCACATGAAAAAGGACTGATTCATTTCCATGATGCAGATTATTTTGCGCAGCACATGCATAACTGCTGTCTGGTGAACTTAGAGGACATGCTGCAGAATGGTACTGTAATCAGCGAGACCGGAATTGACCGTCCGAGAAGTTTTTCCACGGCCTGCAATATAGCAACACAGGCGATTGCGCAGATTGCAAGTTCGCAGTATGGAGGACAGAGTATTTCACTGTCCCATCTGGCACCGTTCGTACAGGTGAGCCGTGAAAAATTCCGGATACAGGTCCGGACAGAGTTTGAAAAGATCGGGCTGGATCTGGATGAGGAGAAAATCAATAAAGTAGCAGAGATGCGTGTAAGAGAAGAGATCAACCGTGGTGTGCAGATGATCCAGTATCAGGTGATCACGCTTATGACCACAAACGGTCAGGCTCCGTTTATCACGGTGTTTATGTATCTCGACGAAGTGCCGGAGGGACAGACCAGAGATGACCTGGCAGCGATCATTGAGGAGATGCTGCATCAGAGAATCAAGGGAGTAAAGAACGAAAAAGGAGTATTTATTACCCCGGCTTTCCCGAAACTGATTTATGTACTCGAAGAAGATAATATCCATGAGGCTTCCAAGTATTTTTATCTGACACGCCTGGCTGCACAGTGTACGGCAAAGCGCATGGTTCCGGATTATATTTCCGAAAAGAAGATGAAAGAACTGAAAGTGGACAAGAACGGGGAAGGACACTGCTATCCATGTATGGGATGCCGCAGTTTTCTTACTCCGTATATTGACCCGGAAACCGGAAAACCGAAATATTACGGACGTTTTAACCAGGGAGTTGTGACGATCAATCTGGTGGATGTGGCATGTTCTTCCGGAAAAGATGAGAAAAAATTCTGGAAGATTCTCGATGAGCGTCTAAAACTGTGCTACCGGGCACTGATGTGCAGACATAAGAGACTTCTTGGCACACCGAGTGATGTGGCTCCGATTCTGTGGCAGAACGGAGCGCTTGCCCGTCTGAAAAAGGGAGAGACGATCGACAAACTTTTATTTGGCGGTTATTCCACCATCTCTTTGGGATATGCGGGATTGTGCGAGTGTACCCGTTATATGACAGGTGTTTCCCATACGGAGCCGGAGACCGGAACACCATTTGCACTGCGTGTCATGCAGCGTCTGAATGATGCCTGTGCAGAGTGGAAAGAAAAGGAAAATATGGATTTCAGTCTGTACGGTACGCCGCTGGAATCTACCACCTATAAATTTGCAAAGTGTCTGCAGAAGCGTTTCGGTATCATAGAGGGCGTAACAGATAAAAATTATATTACGAACAGTTATCATGTGCATGTGACGGAAAATATCAATGCTTTTGATAAACTGAAGTTTGAGTCACAGTTCCAGAAGCTGTCTCCGGGTGGTGCAATCAGCTATGTGGAAGTACCAAATATGCAGGATAATATTGATGCCGTGATTGCCGTTATGAAATACATTTACGATAATATTATGTACGCGGAGCTCAACACGAAGAGTGATTACTGTATGGAATGTGGCTATGACGGTGAGATCAAAATTGTTGAGGAAAAGGACAGCGGAAAACTCGTCTGGGAGTGTCCGAACTGCGGAAACCGTGATCAGGATAAGATGAGTGTTGCACGTCGTACGTGCGGGTATATCGGAACACAGTTCTGGAATCAGGGACGTACACAGGAAATCAAAGAAAGAGTATTACATTTATAAAACATGGAAGAAAACAAACGGAAACAATATGCCCATTTGTATGAACACCATGAGGTAGAAGATCCACAACCCCGGGAAGAGAAAGAAAAACCCATCGGGCCGAGTGGCAGAAACCGCCATCGGCCGATGGTGGAAAAGGTATGCAGACGCATCGCCTTTTCTTTCCTGGCCATGGCGGTTGTTCTGTTACTTGCATTGAATTATTTTCAGATCAAAGAGGCAAAAAAGGAAGCGGTTTTGGAATATATCCGCAAAGAAAAGCAGCAAATGAAAAATCGTGAGACAGAAAAGACGGACCAGCTTGCAATCTTAGACCAATATGATATATTATATAGTATGTATCCGGATCTGGTTGGATGGATCAAAGTTGACGGGACACCAATCGATTATCCGGTGATGCAGGATCATACAGGCGGGGAATATTATCTGAAACACAATTTTGAAGGAAAAGATGATAATAAGGGAAACCCGTTTGTTTCCGCAGATGCCAGCATTGATCCGATGGATCAGAATATTGTGATCTTTGGGCACAACGTAAGTGATGGAAGCCAGTTTGGAGATCTGGATGCCTATCTGGATAAGAAATTTTACAAAAAGCATCCGGTGATTACTTTTGATACGATTTATGAAACTGGACAATATCAGATTGTTGCGGTGGTAAAGACACATGTAAAGGAAAAAGACGAATCCGGATTCCGTTATTACTGGTTTCGGAATTATAAAAACCGGAAAGAGTTTCAGAATCTGCTGGATTTTGTGGAAGAGAACCGTGTGTATGATACAGGGGAGCATCTTATCTATGGAGATACCACAATTATGCTCTCTACCTGTGAATACACGGTAAACAATGGGAGACTCGTAGTCATAGCAAAAAGGATATAGGGCAGAAGATGAAAAAATTAGGGATGATGAAAACGATACTGATGATGGGATGTGCGCTGGCGTTGCTTTTTGCAGCCGTTCCGCAGCCGGTTATGGCAGCGAACAGCCAGATGAATCTGACGGTTGGAACAACCAATGATGCAAAAGCCGGGGATACGGTAACGGTACGTCTGGTCGGAAGCAATAATCCGGGACTTTCGACATTTGCAGCAAGACTGGCATATGACGATTCTGATCTGGAATATGTAGGAACCACATGGGCAAATACGATTTCTTCGGATTCGGGAAATATTGAGCTGGTTTCCCCGGTTACGGAAAATAATCAGCAGGCACTTAATCTTTCGGCAATTTTAAATAAGACTTATTCCCAGAATGAAACCATTGCCACGGTTACCTTTAAGGCGAAAAATGCATATACAACGATGCCGGTTACCCTGACAGTGCGTGAAGTGACGGATGCAAGTTACAATCCGGTTACGGTTACAACGGTTGTGGATGCTTCTGCAGGACAGACACAGAGCCAGTCACAGTCCCAGAGCACTTCCCAGAGTCAGTCGGACAGTCAGGATGACACAGAGTATACAGATGATACAGATGATACAGACGATACGGACGATACGGACGATACCGATTCGTACGATGATACAGACGATATGCAGGATTCCCAGAGCAGCAGTGGGAATACACATAAAACTTCATCGAACAAAAAGAATAACAGTGGAAATACATCAAAAAACGGAAACCGGACAGATGCAACACCAAAGACAGGTGCGGTTGATCTGCGGATGGTATTTGGAGCAGCAGTAATTGTTTTTTTACTGGCAGCAGCAGGCTGCATCCGTTTCCTGAATAAAAAGAAAGAGTAAATTATGAATTATGCTGGAATTAAGTATTGTGACATCGCAAACGGTCTCGGCTGTCGGACGGTACTGTTTGTATCCGGATGCCGCAATGCATGTAAGGGCTGTTTTCAGCCACAGACATGGGATTTTACCTATGGAGAATGTTTCGATGAGCAGGTACAGCAAAAGGTGCTTGATTCACTGAAACCGGAGTATATAGAGGGAATGACCCTGTTGGGAGGAGAGCCGTTTGAGGAAGAAAATCAGGAGGCTCTTCTTCCTTTTATGAAAAAAGTAAAAAGTTTGTATCCGGATAAGAATGTCTGGGCATTTACCGGATATATATATGATAAAGACCTGATTTTGGGAGGCAGAAAACATACGAAAGACACGGATGACCTGCTTTCCCTGATCGATGTACTGGTGGACGGTCCATTTATTGAGGAACAGAAGGATATTACGCTCAAGTTCCGGGGATCGGTCAATCAGCGCATTCTTGACTTGAAAAAAACCATGGAAAGTGGCAAAATAGTTAAGTTGATGGAATAGTTATGAAAACGAGGATGGATACATATGAAAAAGCATATTAATGCATTGTTGGGATTTGTCTGTTATACAATCGGTGTGATTGCAGCAGCATATTACGGGTTGTGGAAGATGCTTGTGCTTCCGCTTCATACTCTGGCAGTTTCTTTTCTGGCAGGGGACCTGAATGTCACACTGCTTGCGGTATGTGTTGTCAAAATACTTTTTTCAACAACGATGGCAGGATTGATCTGGTGCATTGGCTATATAGCCTATAATCACTTTAAAGGCACACAGGATCCGGACTGGGAAACTATGGAGAAAGAGTACATGGCAGAAAAAGAAGAGAAAGAGAGGCAGGCATCGTGATTTTACGGGTTCCGGAATATTATGAGAAATTTTCCTGCATTGCATCCCGCTGCAAGGACAGTTGCTGTGCAGGCTGGGAAATTGACATTGATGAGGATTCCTATGCATATTACAACAGTGTGGAAGGCAAATTTGGCAAAAGACTCAAAGAAAGTATGTATGAGGCCGATCCGGATGATGATGGCGGTGGATACCGTTTTAAGCTGAAAGGGAAGAAACGCTGTGCCATGCTCAATGACCATAATCTCTGTGATCTTTATACAGCACTTGGGGAAGAGGCTCTGTGTGAAGTGTGTACAGAATATCCGCGTTTTTCCCTGATTTACGGAGATGTGGAGCAGAAAGCACTGAGTCTTTCCTGCGAGGAAGTCGGACGGATTCTGTTTGAGCGGACAGAACCAGAAAAGCTGGTGGATATAGAGCTGCCCGGAAATTGCGATGACGGTGAGGACGATCCGGCATATGTTGCGTTCATGGAATGGGTGCAGCAGGAGTCGGTGAATATTCTGCAGAATCGTACCCATAATATTCCGGAGCGCATGAGAGAGTTTCTGGCGTGGTGTGACCGTGTACAGACCGTGATCAATTATGCACAGGCAAAAGAGGATATGTCGGTACTGGCAGACTGGAGATACGAAGATGCCGGTCATGAACTTCGGGAGTGGGAGCAGAAAAATATTGAGGGAAAAGAGAAGCCGGTTCGTGCACTTTCTTATGAAGATTTCGAGGAACGTTTTGCGGTTTTTGCCGATATGGAAGAGCTGGATGAGGAATGGGTTCACACCAAGGAAGAATTCGAAAAGCTGTATCACGAAGATACCTATGAGGCATTTCTGACAGAATATATGCGATCATCGGATTATTCGGAACTTGGCTATGAACATCTTCTGGTTTATTTTGTGTATCGTTATCTGATGAATTCGATATATGATTATGATATTTTATCCTATGCCAAAATGATTGTGATGGCAACCCTTGTGGTAAGAGATATGGATGCGGCACGTTTTTACAGAAACGGTGGAAAATTCACAATGTCTGACCGTATTGACGTAGCGCGTATTTTCTCAAAGGAAGTGGAACATTCCGAAGGAAATGCACAGGATCTGAAAGAAATGTGTATGATGGAAGAAATTGCGAAAGTGGATGCACTTTGCAGACAGATTTAAACGTTTATAACAGAGATAAAACAGGCATCTGGCGAACCCCGGATGCCTGTTTTGTATTATGCTTTATTTGTCTAACAGATCGGTATAGAAATCTGCGTAATCCTTGCGGTTGTCCTTGCAAAAATCAATGGCAGCAGATGGATGCTGGTTCAGACGTCCGGTCAGCAGATACGGAATATCATATCCCCATACGGCACCGGTTTCTTTGAGCGGCAGCATATAGTCTTCTAAGAACCGGAGTACCGGGAATACATTGTATTTCGGATTTTTCAGAAAACTCAGAAGCAGTTCCATGGCACAGTTTCCGGCACCCCGTCCCATGGACATCATGGTAGCATCTAAAAGACTGACACCGTGGGAGAGTGCTTCGATCGTGTTGGCAAAGGCAAGCTGCTGGTTATTGTGTGCATGCATACCGATGTATTTGCCGTATTTTTCTCCAAGTTCGGTGTATTTATCTGCAATCGCACGGATCTGTTCCGGGTAAAGAGCACCGTAACTGTCCACGATATAAATGCCATCGGCGCTGCTTTGACCGACCATTTCAAGTGCCTGGTCAATATCGGATTCTTTGGCATTGGAGATTGCCATGATATTACAGGTTACCTCGTAGCCCTTTGCCTTGGCATCTTCAATCATTTCGATTGCAGCAGGCATCTGGTGCACGTAAGTTGCCACACGAACCATGTCAATTACACTGTCTTTTTTGTCAATGATATCTTTTTTGTAATCGCAGCGTCCGACATCTGCCATGACGGAAATCTTCATATCGGAGTTGTTGTCACCAACGATCTCACGGATGGATTCTTCATCACAGAACTTCCACTTGCCGAATTTATTTACGTCAAACAGCTCCTTGGAAGCTTTATAACCAAACTCCATATAGTCAACGCCGGCCTTTACATTGGTGCGGTAGAGTGCGTTGATAAAGTCATCGGAGAACATAAAGTTGTTTACGAGTCCTCCGTCACGAATGGTTGCGTCCAATACACGAATATCGGAACGTGCTGTCATTAAGTCTCCTTTTTGAGCCATTTTTGTTTCCTCCTTGTGGTTCTTTGAATCTTTTACACTTTAACGCTTTGACGCGTGTGAGTATATAATAACACAATTCGATAAAAATGCAAGCAAAAACTTTACTTTTTTCCAGTCTCCTAATATAATTAAATCGGGTGAAAGCCCGAAGGAGGAGAAAATGATATACTTATTAGGAACATATGAACACGCACTGGTTGCTTTTATCGGTGTTTTATTTGCTTTTGCAGCGACCTGTATTGCAATTGCAAAATTAAACGGATATCTGCCGAAGGACATGGGAAGACAGTATGCACATGATGGAGCTCTTTCCGCAGGAAAACCAAGAGGTGCGGGTATTATTTTTGTGTTGACTTTTGTTGTTTCCGCATTGTTGTTTGGCAAAATGAATAAGGAAATTATCATTTATCTGGTGCTGATCGTCATCGAAATGTTCACCGGATTCTTTGATGATGCCGCAGAAAAACCATGGGGAGAGTATTTAAAGGGAATTCTGGATCTGGCGGTGGCAGTCGTTGTAGCCATTTCCTATCTGCATTACAATTCCAGTGAGATCACCATTGCCATTACGGGAACGACCATCGTGATTCCACCGGTTGTATTTGCCATTCTGACCGTTATTCTGGTGTGGGTTTCCATCAATGTTACCAACTGTTCGGATGGTGTGGACGGATTGTCGGGAACACTGACCATTATCACGTTGATGAGTGTGTTTGTTCTTGACAATATTTTAAAAGTCAATGATTCTTTCAATTACTGTATTTTACTGTTTGCGGTATGTCTGCTGGGATATCTGTGGTATAACGCAACACCGAGCAAGCTTCTTATGGGAGATGCCGGATCACGTGCAATGGGTATTTTTATTGCCATTGCGGTATTGAAGATGCACAGCCCGTTTATGTACCTGCTGGTTGCTGCGGTACTTATCGCAGACGGTGGTCTTGGTCTGGTAAAGGTTTCACTGCTTCGGTTTTTAAAGATACATATTCTGAAGAATACCATCACACCGATCCACGACCATGTAAGAAAAAAGGGTGGGTGGTCCAATGCCCAGGTGGTATTTCGTTTTGCTATCATTCAGATTGTAATTTCACTTGCAGCAATTTATCTGGTTATGATTTAAGTTGTAGTTATAATTGGAGGCTTTATGCGTTTTGTTTCCATTGAAGATGCCAGACCGGGAATGTGTCTTGCGTATGATTTATATGATTCCATGGGGCGTACCATGGTGGGAAGTGGCTGTGAACTGACGGCTTCCTATATCAATAAACTAAACGAATACGGATTTAGCGGTATTTATATCGAGGATGAACAGTCGAAAGATATTTACATCGAAGCAACAATACCGGAAAAACTGCGCCAGGAAGGGTTTAAATGTGTGCAGGAGAATGATATTGACCGTTGTGCCGAGATTGCACAACAGATTGTGGAGAATCTTTTGTCCAGAAAAAATGTGTGTCTGGATATGACAGATCTGCGCTCATACGATGATTATACATATGCACATTCGGTGAATGTTGCGGTGCTCTGCTGCGTGATCGGTATGGGGATGGGAATGAGTGAACGCGATCTGAATTATCTGGTTACAGCGGCTCTTTTGCATGATCTTGGAAAACTTGCCATTCCAAAGGAAATACTAAACAAACCGGGCAGGCTGACACCGGATGAATACCAGCTGATGAAGACCCATTCGACCCGTTCGTACCAGCTGCTTTCGAAGCGCTGGAATATTTCGGCGCATATCAAGCAGACGGTACTTCTTCATCATGAAAATGTAGATGGAAGCGGATACCCACAGGGGCTGATGGGAGATGAACAGTCACTCTCCGTAAGAATTGTACATGTGGCGGATGTGTATGATGCGCTGACATCAAGACGTCCGTATAAGAAACCATATTCTCCTTATGAGGCAGTAGAATATCTCATGGGAGCCTGTGGCATCATGTTTGACAAAAACGTTGTGGAAGTGTTTATGGAACGTGTCCCACTGTTTCCGAGAGGGACGGAGGTAAACCTGTCGGACGGACGTAAGGGACTGATCTATGAAAACAAGGGACCGCATAATTTGCGTCCGGTTCTGAATATGCCGGATGGAACCAAACTGGATCTGATGGAAAATAAAAACTTAAATGTTACGATTCTTCCACCGGAATATCTTGATACGGTTTCTCCAGATTCGGAAGAGCCGGGAAGAAAGAAGATGGTTCAGGAAACTGCCAGAAAAAAAATCATGATCGTAGATGATATGAAGACTAATCTGGATGCCATGCGTGGAATTCTTGAGGATGAGTATACCGTCATTCTCTGTAAATGCGGAAAACAGGCATTGCATTATCTGGAACACAATGAGTTTCCGGATCTGATCATTATGGATGTTGATATGCCGGAAATGAACGGAATCGAGACTACCATGAGAGCAAACAAGCTCACAGGGGGCAGGATACCGGTTCTGTTTGTCACGGCCATGTGTGATGCGCATACGGTAATGACCTGTCGGAGACTGCATGCGGCAGGATATATTGTGCGGCCATATAAAGCCATTTATATCAAATCCGAAGTAGAGCGGATATTTAGTGGTTGGAGGTAAAACGGATATGGGACTGGTTTTCCATCTGATCTGTCTTTTTTTTACACTGTTTGTATTACAAAGTTATGTCAGCAGCGGGTTTCACGCAAGGGAACACCGGCTGCTGCCGTTGGTTTTAGGGCTGATTGCACTGAACAGTTTTTATCGCATTACCTATTATGTTACGGGAGAGGCACAGACACTTCGTATACTGACAGATTTACTGGCCATTCACATGCTGTATCTTATGATTCATTATGTGGGTGATTTTATGAAATTCCAGCTGAAACTCAGGACGGAAGTGATTTTGTTCTGCAGTCTGGTGCTGTTTAATTCCATGTTGATTATACGTGCTGCGCAGCGCGAGACGTATCAGGATGCGTTTCGGATTGCGCTGCTTTGTTATACGGGAATTCTTCTGGGGCTGGCTACTTATGTGAGAGTGAAAAGCGAGGTTTCTGTCTGGGAGGGACATGTAAATGATATGTTGTATCTTGGCATGGCACTTCCGGGAGTTGCAATGTTGTTTCGCGCAGTTACGCCGAAAGCGGAAGAATTTCTGGTGCCGGGAGCTTTTGAAATTTCCTGTCTGATTGTCTTTTATCTGATGATGACGGGAAGATTATCCAATGTGACGAACATTATCCGGGAAAACTTTTATAATATCAGTGATATCCCTACGTTTTTGTTTGACAACAGAATGCGTTACCGGGATGCCAATGCCAGTGCCAGACGATGGTTTCCGGAAATTGTGGGGGAACTGACGGACGATCCGCAGGAGTACCCTTTTTATACCAAAATGATGCGTTGGAGTAAAGACCCGGATCAGGATTATGTGGTTCAGTGGAAAGAAAGTTATTGCAGGTGTCAGCTGCATCCGGTCTGCAGTGAAAATGTGGTGAGAGGATATATTCTTACTCTGCTCGACATCACACAGCAAAAGAAGGAAACGGTTCTGATGGAGGATCTGAAAAAGAAAGCAGAAGAACAGTCATTTTTAAAAAGCCGTTTTCTGGCATCGGTCAGTCATGATCTACGCAGTCCGCTGCATGCGATTATCGGAGGTTCGGACATTTTAAAGAGGCAGAATCTTCCGGATGAGAGCAAAAACATTCTTGAATATATCTGTATCGCGGGAAATAATCTGCTTGAACAGGTGGATACCATCCTTGCATATTCGAAGCTGGAAGCAGGAATGTTGACGCTCAAAGACAAAACATACAATTTTTATGAGATGATCGAGGAACAGGCCCGTCTTTGTCTGCTGAATATCCGGGAAAAAGATATCGTATTTACCGTGAGGTTTCTGGACCGGTTTCCGGAGCAGGTAAGTGGGGACTATTTACGTGTGGCACAGATTTTTCAGAATATTTTATCGAATGCCTGCAAGTTTACGGAACAGGGAACGATCACGCTGTCACTCCACTGTAAGATGGAAGAAGGACAGGTATGGTTTGACGGCTGTGTGGAAGATACCGGCGTGGGAATGACAAAGGAAAAACTTGCACAGGTATTTACGGAATATGTTTCGTTCTCCGAGGATATGGGGGTAGAGGGCTTTGGCCTGGGTCTGTCAATTGTCAGACAGCTCGTAGAAATGATGCATGGTTGGGTAAGAGCAGAGAGTGATCCGGGAAAAGGGACACGCGTATCTTTTGGGTTTTATCAGAAACAGGTTATGGCTGAGATATCAGAGCCGAGAAACATCGGACGGGAAATATTAAAAGAACAGAATGATCCGCAGGTCGAAGAAATACAGCCGAACTGGATTTATCCGCGGGCACGTGTCCTTCTGGTGGATGATATGGAAGCAAACAGGGTGATTTTTCAGGAACTTGCGGCTCCATGGAAGTTTATACTGGATCTGGCGGTGTCAGGAGAAGAAGCTGTACAGATGGTAAAAGAACGGGAATACCAGATGATCATTCTGGATCAGATGATGCCTGGAATGTCCGGATTTGAGACGGCGGATCAGATACAAAGATACAGTCATGCACCGCTTGTTCTTATGACAGCGGATATTTCTGACGAAGTGAGAAGCCGTTCCATCCGGCATGGATTTACCGATTTTATGCCGAAACCGATCCGGCTGCAGCGGATGAGGCAGGTTTTAGAAACCGGAATTCCGGTCAGATACAGGGAACTTCCGAATCCGGTCGATGCGTCAAAGAAGGCGAAAGCCACAGGGCAGAGGAACGCTGCGGATATCCGTACGCTGGAATCTTATTGGAAAGAGGTGGAGGGTTTACTTCCGAAACTTCCGGAATATGTCCAGCGGGATCTGCATATGTTTCAGACAAAAGTTCATGGAATCAAAGGGATCAGCCGCCAGATTGGAAAAGAGGAGATTGCCCAGCAGGCAGAAATTATGGAGATGGCGGCAAAGACCGAAAACCGTGCCTTTATAAACCGGAATCTGCATACTTTTTTAGAGCAGCTACAGGGGACGGTGAAAGAAGTAAAACAGGAGACCAAAGATTTACCGGAGAGTGGTCACATACTTCGGCAGGGAAAACTCCCCATGATGGATGAAGAGCAGCGACGACTGTGCTGGAAAGGGTTAAAGTATGGATTTGATACCTATGATATTGCACAGATTGAGGAGAATATAAAGATACTTTCCGAACATGAATTACCGCCGGAAGAAAAAGAAAGGCTTCCCGTGGTAAGGGAAGCCTATGAAAATCTGGATTATGAAATTGGAAGCAAAGCCTGTATGTTTTAGACACGGCGGCGCAATAACGCATAGAATTTTTCAATATGGAAAGGTTTTCCCTGAACCGCCTGGACTTTCAGGCGGTTTTCTTCATTGAAACCTACCAGAATGTTGTGATTGGCCTCTGCCAGGTAATCCATAATACCGTCAATATCGGATTTGGTATTTTTCGGACAGTTTACATACATATGTTTGTTTGCGGTAATATGCATGGTATAAGAGATGCTGAAATGATACCAGAGCATTTTGTGGAGCGTCGAATGTTTATAGATCCACAGAATCTCCTGAATAGGCACAATGGCATTTCCATATGGTGATGTCATGATAAAATAATGTTCGGTAATAAACATATCCTCCGTTGCCAGCTGTGGAAGTGTTGCAAGTTCTTCCTCGGCCTCGGCGAGAATCTGACCCGGATGTCCGAAGACGATCAGGTTCTGGCACGGTGGGGAAAGCACCGGGAACCGGATATAGACCATACAGATCAGAAGATACAGGACGGTATAAATCATGGAACCGAAATACGCGAAGAATAAAATGCGCGTCGTGGTTAAATGATAGTCAGGCTCACTGAAATAATACGAAGACAGCTGATTGCGGATACCGGTTTCGGTCCAGTTCAGGTCAGAGGAAAGCTGGGACAAAAGTGCCAGATAAGATTCTTTTCCTTTGACGATCCGGCCGGTGACGGTCAGACGGTCGATCGTAGGGAGTCCTTCCTCACATGTATGCGGGGTAAGGAGAATGATGCTGCAATTATTTTTCTGTGTGGTGTAATAATAATATCCGCGGGTCTGGCCATAGGTTTCACAGGTATATCCGCTGAATTTCAGATCCGTGAAGGTCATGCGTACATAACGGTGATGGTTCTTGTAGGCGTCCGCAATTTTGGTATTGTCGGAAAGCTGTGCAGGGCGCAGCATGGCACCCAGTGGAAATACGATCCAGAGAACTGCAAGTAAAACCAGATATATCATTGGAGAAAAAAGTCTTCTGCGATAGAAGGCCTGAATATTTTTGGAAATATAATGTTCGTAGTTGTCAGGCATGGAAAATCCTTTCTGTAGTTCAACTTATGCATTCAGTATAAAGGTTTCGGGAAGAATAATCAACCTTGCTTTTGCCATAAAAACTTGCTAAACTATGATACAAAGCAGGAGGAAAAGAATGGACGCGTATACGGGTTTTGCGCAGGTTTATGACCTGTTTATGGATAATGTGCCCTATGATGAATGGTGTGCATATATTTGTGAGACATTAAAAAAGCATGGAATTGCAGACGGACCGGTGCTGGATCTGGGATGCGGGACCGGAGAACTGACCCGGAGACTGGCTGCCTGTGGGTATGATATGACCGGTGTGGATGTTTCTGTGGATATGCTGCAGAAAGCCATGGAAAAGCAGACAGATCCACCGATTCTTTATCTGCTGCAGGAGATGCAGACACTCGAACTGGATGGATGTGTGCGGGCAGTCTGCTGTACCTGTGACTGTGTCAATTATGTACTTGAGCCACAGGAACTTTCCGATGCATTCCGGCGGGTTGCCGCCTGTCTGGAAAGCGGTGGAGTATTTATCTTTGATATGAATACCGCCTATAAATACGAACAGCTTCTCGGAGATCACACATTTGCGGAGAGCAGGCAGGAAGGAAGTTTTATCTGGGAAAATTATTATGACGAAGAGACCAGAATCAATGAATATGACCTGACACTGTTTATCCCGGAAGCGGGAGAGCTGTACCGCCGATATGCGGAAACACACTATCAGAGAAATTATAAGGTGGAACAGATAGTGGATTTCCTGCAGCAGGCGGGATTGGTCTGTGAAGGAATGTATGATGATTACACCGACGCCGGGGTCAAAGCCGACAGTGAGCGTATCACATTTGTTACAAGAAAAGAATAAAGGAGAAATGATACATGGCAGATTATATTGTTAGAGCAACCGCAGCAGGTGCCGCAATCCGGGCATTTGCAATTACATCGAGGGATCTGGTGGAGACCGCCAGACAGGATCACAATACGTCCCCGATCATGACGGCAGCCCTGGGACGTCTGTTGTCCGGCGGTGCGATGATGGGAACAATGTTAAAAGGGGAAAAGGATCTTCTGACCCTGCAGATTCAGTGCAGCGGTCCGGCCAGGGGACTTACCGTTACTGCGGACGCCAATGGACATGTCAAGGGATTTGTCAATAATCCGATTGTGGAACTTCCGCCAAACAAAGACGGACATTTAAATGTAGGGGGCGCGCTGGATCTCGGTATTTTGAGCGTCATCAAAGATATGGGACTAAAAGAGCCATATGTGGGACAGTGTCAGCTGCAGACAGGAGAGATTGCAGAAGATTTAACCTATTATTTTGCAACTTCCGAGCAGATTCCGTCTGCGGTAGGATTGGGCGTGCTGATGAACAAAAACAACACGGTGCGTCAGGCCGGCGGATTTATTATTCAGCTTATGCCGTTTACGAGTGACGAGATCATTGAAAAACTGGAAAAGCGTATTGCAGAGATCGATTCTGTGACTATGATGCTGGAGCGAGGACTGACACCGGAAGGAATTCTCGAAGAAATTCTCGGAGATTTCGGCTTGGAAATCACCGACAAAATTCCGGCAGCATTTGTCTGTGACTGTTCTAAGGAGCGGGTATCCCGCGCACTTTCGACGCTCAGCAAAAAAGATCTCGATGACATCATCAATGATGGGGAGAGCATCGAGGTAAAGTGCCAGTTCTGTAATAAGGCATATGAATTTTCCGTAGAGGAATTAAAGGAGTTGAGAAAGTGAGACAGGGATTTGTAAAAGCAGCTGCAGTCACACCGAAAATTAAAGTGGCAGATACAAAATACAATGCAGAACTGATTCTGGATATGATGAAAGAAAGTGCCCGGCAGGGAGCAAAGATTGTAGTTTTTCCGGAACTTTGTCTGACCGGCTATACCTGTCAGGATTTGTTTTTGCAGGAACGTCTGCTGCAGGGCGCAAAGGATGCGCTGATGAAATTAGTAAAAGAGAGTGCTTCACTGGACGCCATTTTTTTCGTGGGACTTCCCTTTGAAATCCTTGGAAAATTATACAATGTGGCGGCAGTGTTTTCACATGGAGAAGTGCTTGGACTTGTACCGAAGAGTTATCTGCCGAATTACAATGAATTTTATGAGGCGAGACATTTCGTATCCGGAGCAGAGCTTGCGACAGAGGTGGTTCTGCCGGACGGAAGCTGTGTTCCTGCGGACCGGGATCTGCTTTTTGTCTGTGAGCAGATGCCGAAACTCAGAATCGGTGTGGAACTGTGTGAGGATCTGTGGACACCGAATCCGCCGAGTATCTCCCATGCACTGGCGGGGGCGTCTGTTCTGGTGAATTTGTCGGCTTCGAATGAACTGACCGGCAAAGACAGTTACCGCAGGGAACTGGTAAGTGGCCAGTCTGCACGTCTTCTTGCGGGATATATTTATGCGTCAGCGGGAGAGGGAGAGTCTACACAGGATCTGGTGTTCTCCGGGCACAACATCATTGCGGAAAACGGACAGATTCTTGCGGAATCCAAGCGTTTTGGACATGGCATCCTGTATTCGGAGATTGATGTGGAACGTCTCTGTGCACAGCGCCGCAGAATGACAACTTTTGTCACTGAGGATCAGACACATACCGAGATTCTGTTCTCTTTAAAAATAGAAGAAACAAAACTGACGCGGTTTATTGATCCGGCACCGTTTGTGCCAACAGACAGACAGAACAGGGAAAAGCGTTGTGATGAAATTCTGATGATTCAGGCAATGGGACTAAAAAAACGTCTGGAACATACCGGAGCCAATGCTGTGGTAGGTATTTCCGGAGGACTGGATTCGACGCTGGCACTGCTGGTGACCGTGCGTGCCTTTGATCTGTGCGGGCGGGATCATAAGGGAATTACGGCCGTCACCATGCCGGGATTCGGGACAACCGACCGCACATATGACAATGCTGTCAAACTGATTCAAAGCCTTGGGGCAGAATTTGTGGAAGTGGATATCTGTCAGGCGGTAAATGTGCATTTTTCGGATATCGGACAGGACCCTTCGGTGCATGATGTGACATATGAAAATTCCCAGGCGCGGGAACGCACGCAGATTCTGATGGACATTGCGAACAAAAAAAATGCGCTTGTGATCGGAACCGGAGATCTGTCGGAACTTGCACTGGGGTGGGCAACGTACAACGGAGATCATATGTCCATGTATGCCGTGAATGCTTCTGTGCCAAAGACACTGGTCCGGCATCTGGTGCGTTATTATGCGGATACCTGTGAGGACAAGCAGCTTTCCGATACACTGTATGATGTATTGGATACACCTGTTTCTCCGGAGCTTTTGCCGCCGGAAGACGGAAAAATTTCACAGAAGACCGAGGATCTGGTAGGTCCGTATGAACTGCATGATTTCTTCCTGTATTATATGCTGCGTCAGGGATTCTCCCCTGCAAAAATTTACCGTCTGGCAAAAATCGCATTTGCTGGAACCTATGAAGCTGCATTTATTTTAAAATGGCTGAAAACGTTCTGCCGCAGATTTTTTGCGCAGCAGTTTAAACGTTCCTGCCTTCCGGACGGCCCGAAAGTCGGATCTGTTGCTGTTTCTCCGAGAGGAGATCTGCGTATGCCGAGTGATGCGTGTGCAACATTGTGGATGGAGGAACTGAATACGCTTTCTTAGAAAAATACATTTTTTATTCGAATCTTAACCGCCATTATGCTATAATGAAACATATGGATGCAAGAGATAAGGAGAAAGAAGATTCGGATGAAAAAAACATTGTATATCATAAGAGATATAGCCATTACCGTCGGGATTCAGCTGGTGTGTTTTATGGTCTGTTTGTGGATACAAAACAGTACTGTGGAAAATGCGCTGATCCCGGCAGTATCTATTTTTGGAGTCTTTCTGACTTCTGTGATCACACCGGGGTATCTGTATGGTGTGGCAGCTGCAATTCTCAGCGTTCTTGAATTGAATTTTGCTTTCACATTTCCATTTTTTCACTTTAATTTTTCCATACCGGAGAATATGGCATCGGCAGTGATCATTATACTGATGGCTTTGATTACCTGTGGGTTTACCACCAAAATAAAGTATAATAAAATTCTCGAAGAAGAGAGAGAAAAAGAAAAAATCCGTGCAGACATATTCCGTGCGGTTTCCCATGATCTTCGGACTCCGCTTACCACGATCTATGGCTCCAGCTCGGCGCTGCTTGATCCGGATAATGATTTTACGAAGGAACAGCGGACAAAGATGCTGCAGGACATCCAGCAGGATGCACAGTGGCTTTTCCGGATGGTTGAGAACCTGCTTTCGATCACAAAACTTGACAGTGGAAAAGTAAAAATCATAAAGACACCTACGGTTTTGGATGAACTGATTGATTCGGTGATTTTAAAATTTCATAAAAGATATCCCGATCAGGAGGTTGAAATTGATATTCCGGATGAATTTGTGGTAATTCCCATGGATGCCATCCTGATCCAGCAGGTGTTGATCAATATTTTAGAAAACGCGGTGCAGCATGCAAAGGGAATGGTGCACCTGGGACTGAAGGTATTTCTTGTGGCAGACAAAGCCGTATTTGAAGTGCAGGATGATGGATGTGGAATTCCGGAAGAAAAATTAGAATCCGTTTTTTACGGGAGTCATGAGGCATATGAGGTATCTTCCGATTGCAAACGGAGCAATGCAGGGATAGGATTGTCAGTGTGTGCAACAATTATTAAAGCGCACGGTGGAAAGATCAAGGCAGAAAATAAGAAAAATGGAGGTGCACTTTTCCGGTTTTATCTGGATATGGAGGAGAAGGAACAGGCATGAACGGAAATAAATATAAGATTTTAATTATTGAGGATGATGAACATATTAACAATCTGGTGGCTACACTTCTGGAGGCAAACGGATATCAGGCAATATCGGCATATTCCTGCGAAGACGGAATGATGATGTATGCTTCTCACAGACCGGATCTCGTTGTTTTAGATCTGGGACTTCCGGATCAGGACGGAATGACTTTTTTAAAACGGTTACGGAAAGATTCCCTGACGCCGGTGATTGTGCTTTCTGCCAGGTCAGATGAAAAAGATAAAGTGGAGGCTTTGGATATGGGAGCCAATGATTATGTTACAAAACCATTTGGCTCCAATGAATTTCTTGCGCGGATACGTTCTACGCTTCGCATGACAACACATCGCATGCAAAACGGAATGTTTCCGGGTGGAAAATTTAAGGCCTCCGGTCTGACCATTGATTACGATGCAAGAAGAGTTTTCTTGCATAAAAAAGAAGTGAAGCTGACACAGACAGAGTACAATATCATTGCAGCATTGTCGGAACATGCGGGAAAGGTTATGACATACTCAGCCATTATCAAAGAGATCTGGGGGTATAACGATGAGGGCAGCATCAAAAAACTGCAGGTCAATATGGTAAATATCCGTAAGAAGCTGGGAGCCAGACCGGGAGAAAAAAATTATATTGTAAATGAACTGGGCGTAGGGTATCGCATGTGCGAGGCGGATGAGGAAACCTTATAGCTGTAATTTAGAGGAGATAGATAATACAAAAAGAGGAAAAACGTTTTTTTCGTTTTTCCTCTTTGATTTTTTGCTTTGTTTATTTTATTATGTAAAATAAATTATAAGAGCTGAATACCATGTTCCTCGCAGGCTGCAATTGTTTCTTCCGGCCAGAGAGAACTCTGCACTTCGCCGATATGAGCTTTGCGAAGGAAGAACATACAGATACGGGACTGACCAATTCCTCCGCCGATGGTATAAGGAAGTGTTCCATCGATGATGGATTTCTGGAATGGCAGATCCTTGCGTTCCGGACAGCCGGCTTTGTCAAGCTGGGAAATCAGAGCAGTTTTGTCTACACGGATACCCATCGAAGATAATTCCAGTGCAATATCAAGAACCGGATAATAAACAAGAATATCTGCATTTAAAGCCCAGTCATCGTAATCCGGAGCACGTCCGTCGTGCGGTTCGCCAGACTCTAAGGTGTCACCGATCTGCATGATACATACAGCACCTTTTGCCTTGGTAATATAATACTCACGTTCCTTCGGTGTGTTGTCCGGGAACAGATCCTCCAGTTCCTGGGAGGTGATAAAGAAAATTTCCTTTGGAAGGATCAGATCAATGTAATCATACTGGATGGCCATATACTGTTCTGTTTTGCGAAGACACTTATATACGGTACGAACGGTCTCTTTTAAATAGTCCAGATTACGGTCTTCTTTATGAATGATTTTTTCCCAGTCCCACTGATCTACGAAAATAGAATGAATGTTGTCCGTACTTTCATCGCGGCGGATGGCATTCATATCCGTGTAGATGCCTTCTCCGACCTGAAATCCGTATTTTTTCAGGGCGTAACGTTTCCATTTTGCGAGAGAATGGACAACTTCGGCATTTTTATCGTCCTGCTCCTTAATACCGAAAGTAACCGGGCGCTCATAACCGTTTAAGTTATCATTAAGACCGGTTGCCGGGTCTACAAAAAGAGGAGCAGAAACACGTGTCAGATGCAGTCTCTGCGCCAGCAGTGCCTGAAAGAAATCTTTGACTGTCTTGATGGCAAGCTGTGTGTCATGAAGATTTAGTTCTGATTTGTATTGTTTTGGTAAAATAAGATTTTCCATGAGATCTCCTTTGTTATATTGTTACTCTGTGTTTCATTATAGCACATGAACTATGGAATTCAAGTCAAAAAGGTGTTAGAATTAGGATATGATTTTACAGAATGAAATGGAGAAAAGCAGATGAAAAAAGAAGATTTAACCGTTCCGGCAATTTTTGCGGAGGCGATAGGAATGATCCTTGGAATTGTCTATATCGGACTGCAGATCTATTATGGGATTGTCTATAAAGTTGCGCCATATAAATTTATCTGTAACATTGCAGGAGTTGTTCTGATCTATGTGGGACTCAGCCTGGTAAGCTGTCAGCCGGAAAAAATAAACCGGCTTCCGAAAGAGGTGTGTGTGGGAAAGGTGCGTAAATATTCCATCCGGATGATCCGGCTGGTAAAACTAGTGTTTATCATTGGTCTGATGGTTCCGTGTGTGGGAGATGTGATCGGGATCGAACTCAAGGACGCGTACAGTCTGCTGGTGATTGCCGCTATCCTTGTGATCACCGTGTTTTATGAGTACCGGATCATTCAACTGCTTCGAAATGATCATCATGATCAGGGGCAGCCATAAGGCGCGCCGCTTTCTGATCGCGCCATTTCGTTCCCAGGCGGAATAAGGAAAAGCCCAAAACGAGAGAAACAATCGTAAAGAGAAAGATGATAATTCCCAGAAGATCCGTTTCTTTGAGATTGTTCAGTAGCGGTCCGATGATGGTTCCCCAGAAGTTGAACAGGATGTGGAAGAACATTGAGAAATAGATGCTTCCTCCTTTTTCACAGATCCATCCCAGTACAAGACCGAGAACAAATGCATAAATTCCCTGAATCCAGTTCATGTGAAAGATTCCGAAGAGAACCGCCTGCATCAGGTTGGCAGCCCAGAACGGAAGTGCCCGTCGGACCAGACGCATGGTGACGCCGCGGAAAACCAGTTCTTCACAGACAGGACCGAGAATTACGGCATAGATAAACATGAACAGTCCGATGTCGGAGTCTAAGCCTGCGGTTTCCATGAGTTTTTCGTACTGGCTGAGCCAGTTCGGGAAAAGAAGAGATACCGCAGAAGTCAGATAACCGGAAAAAAACTGCATGCCGGGAATCAGAAGAATGATGGATAAAAACTGCAGAGGATGAAACGTGAGGGATGGTTTTGGAAGATAATTGCCCCCACAGGAGCGATAATACCATATTCCCATGAATACGATGCAGGTTACGGTATAAATCAGCATGATGCATGCATTAAACTCCGTATTGGTCAGAAGTGTTTCGATGGTATCGGCATCAAAGCCTGTGCTCTGGGAGGCCGGACACAGAAACAGAGCTGCGATTCCGAACATAAAAAAAGAAGCCAGTATCTGTGCAGCTGTTGTTGTTAAAATTGGCAGAAAGCCGGAAAAAAAATAACCGATCTTTTTCATATCATAGATTCTCCATTCGTTTTCGTGTTTGGTAAACTGTACTAAACATTATAGCATAACAATGGGGTAATGCAAGAAATCTGTTTACTTTAAAACTTTAATATGATAAAATACAGACATGATTTTTGGAAGGAAAGAGGGAGCATAATGAGCAAGAAACTTAAAACAGAGGCAGTAGATCATCTGTTTGATGCAATTTTATGTCTGCAGAACAGAGAGGAATGTTATACATTTTTTGAGGATGTGTGTACGGTCAATGAATTGCTTTCTTTATCACAGCGATTTGAAGTGGCGGGAATGCTGCGGGATCAGAAGACATACCTTGATATTGCGGAAAAGACGGGGGCGTCTACAGCGACGATCAGCCGTGTCAATCGTTCTCTGAACTATGGAAATGACGGATATGAGATGGTATTCAGCCGTCTGTCACAGAAACATCCGGAACAGGAATAGAAAAAAGGCACGGATGCGTATCTGCATCTGTGCCTGAAAATACAATCATCCGTTTGGATTAAATGGTGTCTTTTTTGGAGGATTCCTTTTTGGAATTCTCTTTTTTATTTGTTTTACTGTTTTGACTGTTGATATTGTCGATAACACTTTCGATAATCATCTTTTTGATGTATACGTCGTAGCTGAGCAGACAGATAAAACTGAAATTCTGCAGAAATTCCTGATCATTTTCCGGAAATTTCCGGAACGTCTCACGGGAGAGTGCATATTTTTTTCCGAGATCTTTTAATAATTTCTCGGACTCGGTGCTCTCTAAATTAAAAACCTCGTTATAGACATCTTCCATATTAAATCCGGCTTTGTTGCCAAAATAATGTTCCGTCAGGGGATTTAACAGGGACTGGATGTCGTTGATGCTGAGCAGATTCTTAAAATAGTAAATGAATAACAGGGTCAGCACATGCTCCTTGGAATATTTTTTCTTCTCCGGGGCAGGGAGCAGATTGTTTTTGGCATAATTGTTGATCATTGTTTTGGTCAGAATTTTATCATCTTCATAGCGTTTGCAGGCTTCTAACTGCTCGTCCATAAAGGTCGTGACCTGATCCATATATAAACCGATATTTGGAATGTCTTCCGTTTTGATGTAATCGATTGAAACCAGTTTCTTCTGCAGTGCAGCAAGAAATTCTTTTACTTCGTTGTCCATATTTTCACCTCATATCACATTATATAGTAATAAAAACTAGATGACAAGGCATTTTCATGCTTTTTTCAAAAAACAAAAGAATGTATGTTCTATTCGGACTATCTATGATATAATGAGACACACGAATAATGAATTATGGAAAGAGACGGAGAAACGATATGAGCTTATTAGATGCACTGAACGAACCACAGCGGCAGGCTGTGATGGCAACCGACGGACCGCTTCTGATTCTGGCAGGTGCCGGGTCCGGAAAAACCAGAGTACTGACACATCGTACGGCATATCTGATTGAGGAATGCGGGGTTAATCCTTACAATATCATGGCAATCACGTTTACCAATAAAGCGGCAGGGGAGATGCGGGAGCGTATTGACCAGATGGTGGGATATGGTTCGGAAAGTATCTGGGTGTGCACATTCCATTCCACCTGTGTGCGTATTTTGCGCAGATATATTGACAGGCTGGGGTTTGGCACCAATTTTACCATCTACGATTCCGATGATCAGAAGACTCTGATGAAGGATATCTGCAAACGTCTGGAAATCGATACGAAAATGTACAAAGAGAAAATGTTTCTTTCTGCTATTTCCTCCGCAAAAGATGAGCTGATCGATCCGATCGAATTTGAGATGCGCGCGGCAGGCGATTATGTGAAACGAAAACAGGCCCAGGTTTACCGGGAATATCAGCAGGCGTTAAAGCAGAATAATGCATTGGATTTTGATGATCTGATCATGAAAACCGTGGAACTGTTCAAACTGGACAAAGAGGTGCTTGCCTCGTATCAGGATCGTTTTCGCTATATTATGGTGGATGAGTATCAGGATACCAATACCGCACAGTTTGAACTGATCCGTCTGCTGGCTTTAAAATACCAGAATCTTTGTGTTGTAGGTGATGATGATCAGTCTATCTATAAGTTCCGGGGAGCGAATATCTACAATATTCTGAATTTTGAACATCATTTTCCGGATGCCACAGTGATCAAACTGGAGCAGAATTACCGGAGCACGCAAAATATTCTGGATGCAGCCAATGCTGTGATTGCCAACAATCAGGGGAGAAAGGAAAAGCGTCTGTGGACGGACAATGGAGCCGGGGACAAGATCACCTTTGAGCAGCTGGATACGGCGGCAGAGGAAGCGGATTTTGTGGCAAGGGATATTGCCCGGCGGGTACGCAAAGGAGAGTATCAGTATAAAGACTGTGCCATTCTCTATCGTACCAATGCACAGTCCCGTCTCTTTGAGGAACGCTTTATTACAGCAAATATTCCATATAAAATTTTTGGCGGCGTAAATTTCTACGCCCGTAAGGAAGTGAAGGATCTGCTGGCATATTTAAAGACCATCGACAATGGGCAGGATGATCTGGCGGTGCGGCGTATCATCAACATCCCAAAACGTGGAATTGGTGCGGCATCGATCAACAAAGTGGCATTGTATGCCCAGGAGCAGGAGATCAGTTTTTATGATGCGCTCTGTGTGGCAGAACAGGTACCGGGACTGGGCAAAGCGGCAGCAAAGATCCGGCCGTTTGTGTTGTTTATCCAGTCTATGAAAGCAAAGGCAAAGCTGCTTTCCGTGGCAGATCTGCTGCAGGAAGTTATTGAAACGACCGGTTATGTCAGAGAACTCGAAGCAGAGGGAACGGATGAGGCAGAGGCAAGAATCGAAAATATTGACGAATTGATCAGCAAAGCTGTGGATTATGCGGAGGGGGAAGAAGCTCCGACCTTAAACGGCTTTCTGGAAAATGTCGCTCTGGTTGCGGATATTGACAGTTTTGACGAAAACAGTGACTATGTGGTACTTATGACTTTACATAGTGCGAAAGGACTTGAATTTCCGAATGTCTACCTGGCAGGACTTGAGGACGGACTGTTTCCGAGTTATATGTCTATTACGAGTGATAACTCCCAGGCCGAGATCGAGGAAGAACGGCGTCTGGCATATGTGGGAATTACCCGTGCAAAGAAAAATCTGACAATCACTTCCGCGCGTGTGCGCATGGTGCGGGGGCAGACACAGTATGGAAAAGTATCCCGTTTTGTCAGGGAAATTCCGCCGGAACTTCTTTCCGGAAAGATTTATGAGCCAAAGACAAAGGAAGAACCCATCGAACAGTCCACATTTCAGAAGGCGCGTAAGGCATTCCGGACGGTGCCGAGTTATGGTGGAAGCGGATATGGAAAAGAAGTGGGAGAGGGATATGGATCGACCTTCCATTCCTCCAAAGCCACAAAACCGGTATATACAAAGGTGGAAAACCAGCGTGATTTTGGTTCCGTGGGTGGAGCATTGTCCTATCAGGTGGGAGATCGTGTCCGCCACATCAAATTTGGCGATGGAGAAGTCATGGCAATTGTTTCCGGGGGCAGGGACTATGAAGTGACCGTAGATTTCGATAAAGCCGGAACAAAGAAGATGTTTGCAAGCTTTGCAAAATTAAAAAAGATATGATAAATTTTTTATAAACACAAATTTTTCATAGGAAAACAGGGAAAGATATGCTATAATGGATGTAATTAAAAATGCAGGAAGGAGAAGTGCCATCATGAGTAAAGTAGAAGATATTTTAGCATCTACCAAAGTGGGGGATGTTTTGGATGCAGCAAAGCTTAATAAGTTTTTGAAGAGACAGGAAGAAGAGGAGAAGAAACCTTCCAAATTCGTGATTGTATTCGCCGTGATTGGAATCGTTGTCGCAGTTGCAGCAGCAATCTATGGAATTTATCGTTTCTTTACACCGGATTATCTGGATGATTTTGAGGACGATTTTGAAGATGAGTTCGACAATGACTTCTTCGAGGATGAGGATGATGAGCCGGCTGCAGAGTCTAAGGATGCTTCCGCAGACAAGACAGAGGACTAATCATTGTCGGAAGCGTGAGAACTTTCAGGCAGTTTGAGCGGTGCGCAGAAAAAGAAAACCGAACGAAGAAAGAAGGGACTGCAGTTGTGTAGTCCCTTTTTCTGTAAGAAAATAAGATTCAGAATGATGCATGAGGAGTAAAAGAATGAAAAAAGGGCAGATTGCAGAAGGAAACGTAACAACCGTAGAATTCCCGAACAAAGGGATTGTGATGACAGACGAGGGAGAACGCGTCATCGTCAAGAATACCATTCCGGGACAGCGTGTTTCCTTTGCAGTAAATAAGGTACGAAAAGGAAAAGCGGAAGGACGGCTTCTGGAAACCGTGAAGAAATCGCCACGGGAGACCGCAGATACCTGCCGGCATTTCGGACAGTGCGGAGGATGTACGTATCAGAGTCTGCCTTATGAAGAACAGTTAAAGATCAAGGAGACACAGGTACGCGGCATGATAGAGCAGGCGATCGGGGATGCCTGTGCTTATGAGTTTCTGCCAATCAGACACAGTCCGCGTGTGCTTGCTTACCGTAACAAAATGGAATTTTCATTTGGAGATGAATACAAGGACGGACCGCTGGCACTTGGAATGCACAAGCGAGGCAGTTTTTACGATATTGTAACGGTAGAGGACTGCCGGATCGTGGATGGCGATTTCCGTGCGATTCTCATGGCAACGCTCGCTTATTTCAGGGAGCAGGAAATCTTCTTCTATCACAGACTGCGTCATACCGGGTATCTGCGCCATCTTCTTGTGCGAAAGGCAGTAAAGACCGGAGAGATTTTAGTTGATCTGATCACTACGACGCAGGATTGGAGAAATGTACAGGAGCAGGAGCCGGACGAGCGTGCAAAGATAGAGGCTGCATTGCTGGAAAAGCAGGGCAGATGTCCACATGCCGGAACGGTAAACGAAGAAAAAGAAAAGCAGCTTTTAGCCGGATGGAAAGATGTACTTCTGGCACTTTCCCTGGAAGGAACCTTAAAAGGAGTACTCCACACAAAAAATGACAGCGTGGCGGATGTCGTAAAAAACGAAGGAACGGAAGTACTTTTCGGACAGGATTATTTTTATGAGGAGCTGTTGGGACTGCGTTTTCAGATTTCACCGTTTTCTTTTTTCCAGACAAACTCTCTCGGAGCAGAAGTGCTTTATTCCACAGCCCGCGAATTTATCCTCGGGGATAATCCGGACATGCTGGCAGACAAGACCGTTTATGATCTGTACAGCGGTACCGGTACGATCGCACAGATGCTCGCTCCGGTCTGCCAAAAAGTTGTGGGCGTGGAGATCATCGAGGAAGCGGTAGAGGCGGCAAAAGAGAATGCGGCACTCAATCATTTGGACAACTGTGAATTTTTGGCGGGTGACGTCTTAAAGGTGCTCGATACGATTGAAGAACGACCGGATTATATTGTGCTCGATCCGCCAAGGGATGGTATTCATCCGAAGGCATTGGAAAAGATTATCAATTATGGTGTGGATCATATGATTTATATTTCGTGTAAGCCGACGAGTCTGGCGCGGGATCTGGAGGTGCTGCTGGCACGGGGGTATGTCGTGGATAAGGTGCAGTGCGTGGATATGTTTCCGAATACGGTGCACGTTGAGACGGTAGTTCTTTTGTCCCACAAAAAAGCCGACAGTTATATCCACATTGATGTGGAGTTTGGAGAGGGCGAGGGCAAGATTCCGGTAGATAGTATTGCTAAAAGAGCCGAAGCGTACAAGCCCAAAGAAAAAGTGACCTACAAAATGATTAAGGAGTACATAGAAGCGAAATACGGCTTCAAGGTACATACCGCATATATCGCAGAGGTAAAACGGGATTTAGGTTTGCCAATGTATGATGCCACTAATGCGGTAGAGGAATTGAAACAGCGGAGGAAACATCCGACATCGGAGAAAGTGGAAGCGATAAAGGATGCGTTGAAATACTTTAAAATAGTTTAATAAAATTAGGTGGCTAATATTTTAACACTGGAAGTTTTCAAAGAGAGGAAGCTATATGAGAGATTTGGTTCAATTTGATGTACTTATTTCTTGTCCATCGGATATAGAAAATAGAGGTTTTATAAATACCATAAAAGACATAGTATACAATTTTAATACAAATTATGGATTTAAAATAGGAGTTTCAATAAGGATTCTTTATTGGAAAGATAGTTCATATCCTGAATATGGTGATACACCGCAAGATATTATTAATCGTCAAATAGTAGATAATGCAGATGCTGTTATTGCGGTTTTTGGTAATGTTTTTGGAACAGCAACATCGAGATATGGTTCGGGAACGGAAGAAGAAATAGAAAAAATGATATCTTCTGGTAAACAAATTTTTTTATATTTTCAAAATAAAAGCACGGAAACAAATAATTTAATATTGGAAGAAGTACAGAAGGTACGAGATTTTAAGAAAAAATATGGGAAAAAGGGATTATATACAGAATTTAAGAGTAAACCCCAATTTAAACAGTTGCTTCTTGAGCATTTAATATCATACTTTACTAATAATCCTTTAGTAGATGCTAGAGATAAAGGGTGGCCTCATATTGTTACGAAATATGAAATACAATTTTGTTATACGGATTCTTCGGAAATATTGGTAAAAAAGATATTAACGATACGTTCTTTAATTAATGATTATTCTTGTATGATAGACCGTTTTGGTTGGAAAGGGAAGTCTGTAATTAAAAATATAGAAAATGCAATTTTGCTTAAGTCTTTTCAAGAAAATTTGACATATACGGCATGCATTTTACAATTTGACCACCCATTAAGTAGAGGCGAGGAGTATACAATTGAAATAGAATATTCTTTAGATAATAGTGAAAATATCGACCCTAGATATGTTAGCTGTGCTGTTAATATTCCAATAGAATTAATTGTTTTTAAAATTGAAACAAATCTGTCACAGAAGATAGCTAAAGCAGTCTTACAAAATTTTTCCGCGACGGCCTCACGAATACCTATGGAAAATAAGGTGCTGAATTGTGATGGTCCAATAGATGTTACAATACAACGACCTATTCAGGGAAATAGATATGTGCTTTCTTGGGAATTTAATATATAATGTGATTTTCTTATATTATAATTATATTAAAATATTGTAAATTTATATTTTGTGGGAAAAAGGATGCACGAGCAGTATTAGTATTGTATAAATATTGCCCATATTTCCGCAATTTTGTGGGGATATGTTCTGATTTGGTACTCATGTTGAGACGGTTGTCTTGCTTTCCAAGGGTGAGGTCGACTCGAAAAAGATTCGGGTTGAGTTCTCTTTGGAAGATATGGATATGTCCGAATTTCAAGATGGGGCAACCTACACCCAGATTAAGGACTATGTGCTGGAGCATAGCGGGTTAAATGTATCCAACCTGTATATCTCACAAATTAAGCGAAAATGTGGGATTGGGGTTGGTAAGAACTATAATTTGCCGAAGTCCGAGGATTCCAGACAGCCGCAGTGCCCACCGGAAAAAGAGAAAGCAATCCGAGAAGCATTCAAATATTTTGGGATAATCTAACATCCCACAGAATGGAGGTTTCTTATGGATAGATTGGTTTCTTGTGAGTTCAACATGGATACTGCCTGTGTAGAGCTGAAATTCTTTGATGGCAGCATCATTGCCATTGACACCATCGCCGTGGAAAAGGAGGTTGCCGACAATATGTATCAGCGGTCAGAACTGGACTATCTAATCTACAATGACCCGATTGGATATGCAGACCTTGTTTTGAACGGAAACCCCGAAA
>OGRU01000457.1_pt1 | contig 39454 bp, 26 predicted proteins | sample 1553541 | NCBI WGS metagenome assembly OGRU01 (sample SAMEA2580068, study PRJEB22360) | human gut metagenome | biome: human gut; feature: human-associated habitat; material: faeces | place: Denmark | collected 2008/2010
TCTTTATTTTAGCAGATTTTAGCTCGCTTGGCTAGATGTTAAGTTAATGACATTGGCAGCGAACTGCCGGTATTGCTTGCCATGTGGCTGTCACTACGCATTGGAGAAGTGGCAGGTCTGCAATTCTGTGACATTGACCCGGTGCAGATGCGGCTCTATGTACGCCGGGAGATCGTCAAGGTGGACAGCGGCTGGGCAGAGATCGACCACTGCAAAACTGTCAAGAGTATGCGCTATGTCAATCTGCCGGCATACATTTATGCACTGATACAGCAAGTGCCCCATCAGTCGGGAACCGATCATATTGTTCCGTTCACACCGAACACTATCCGCAAGCGGTTCAAGAAATTGCTGGAGGCACACGGACTGGAAGAGATCCGTTTTCATGATCTGCGGCATATCTTTGCCAGCACCACGGCAATGCTGAATATTCCAGAGAAATATGCCATGGAGATGGGCGGCTGGAGTACACCGGATGTGTATAAGAACGTGTACCAGGAGACCTTCGACAGCGAGCGCAACAAGGCGGACAGCGTGATCGACGGCTATTTCAACGAGATTATTCAGAATCACTGAGGATTTGCGAGGCTTTTGGATAGAAGGAGAGGTCTGCCTGTAGGGGGCAGGCTTTTCTTTTTTGTTATGAAGTCAAGCTCTATTGGAAGAGGAGACATACAGGAACATCTGCCAAGAAAAATCACGCATATGAAAGCCCCCTCTATAGGGTGCAAATCCTTATTATACTATACTCAAATGCACCCTATATTGCGATTGCGAATAAAAATATGAGCCAGAGCTGCTTGACAATAAGCAATGGCCGTAGCAGGCGAATGGCTGAGTTTCACTGTATCGTAAAAAGAGCGGACAACCATTAATTGTCCGCCCTTTCTCTCATACAAATTCAATTTTCAAAGTCTTTCCAAGTGCAGTTGCAAGTCGCTGTAGCGTTTTGATTGAAGGATTGGCATTTCCATTTTCCAGTTTGCTGATATCTCCTTGTGCGATACCGGATTTTTGCGATAATTCTTTTTGTGTGATTCCGGCAGACTTTCGTGCGTCAATAATCGCTTGAATAATTGCAAATTCCGGTTCCAATTGTTCATATGCTTCCTTGAATGCTGGATCTTTCATCTGTTGGGTGAGATAATCGTTGAAGTTTGTCATGGCAGATCACGCTCCTTTCTGCTTAGATACTCTGCCCTATATTGTTTCGCACGTTCCAATTCTTCTTTTGGCGTTTTTTGTGTTTTTTTGATAAAGCCATTTGTCAGCACTACTTTTTTGCCGACAATAAAAAAGGACAAAACTCGTGAAATATCGGAACCAACTTTTGCACGCAATTCTAAAATACCTTCATTTAGCATTTTTGAATACGGTTCACGCAACTCATAGCCATTTTTTTGCAGTATTACAATTGTGCGGATCATTTTTGCCCTCATTTTTACGTCCAAGCTGTCCAAAAATTCTTTCACAGGTTCCGTTCCATCTGGCTTATCATAAAATATGATATCAAAATCCTGCATCATTATTCTCCTTGTATAGGATTTATCCTATATTCATTATACGACATATGCTTAATCCTGTCAAGTGGGTTCGCAAAAAAATTGATAAGTGTTGGATTCTATTGCAGATTTTTTATAGAACGAAGAAATACATCTTCTGCATTTGTAAAATCCAAAGTGCGATTGCGAATAAAAACTTGAGCCACCTCACTAATAAAAAAGTGAGCCAGTTTTAATGTAACCGCCAACCAGACCAGCGGGCAAAAAAAATGAGCCGAGGTTGATCTGGTTGGCGGTTACTGAAAAAAAGATTTCTACAAAGAAAAAGTGAACCGCAGTTCGGTTTGTGAGCTGCGGTTCATTGTCTACAGAATAACGGCATGATATAATAGCAGAAAAAATCGAAAGAGGTCGAATTATCATGAATCAAAACGAAATTGAATTATTCGTAAAGAACTACATTCGAGCTTATCTGCTGCAAATCAGAGAACAAAACAAGTTTTCACAAGAGAAAGTGGCGAATCTGCTGGATACGTCACGCAGAGGCTACGTAAAATTGGAATCTGATGAATCTTGCTGCGATGCGGTTACACTGATCCTTATTCTCTTTGTTGTTGAAAAAGATCCAAGAGAATTCATTTCTAAAATGAGGGAAGAGTTTTTTCGTACAATTGAGGAAATCGCTGCCGATCCTATCCTTGTCTGATTTGTTTGAAATGAAAGGAATTACTCCTCAGGAATATAGATACCCGCATCAAAATGCCCATAATAAGCATCCTTCTCAGACTCTTTAGATAGCCAGAGTCTATATATTCCATTTTCCGTCTCATCATCTGTATTCGATACTTCTACAAAAAATAGGACATATGTTTGTTTGTCAGTGATGACGGTGTAGTCGGCTTTCACAGTAGTTTTTTTGCTCTTTCCGTTAATATTTTCTTCGGTGGAAGTCGTTCCTTTAAATGATTTCAAGCTTCCTTCATAATGTTCTATAATATATTCTATTTCATCATCTAAATCTTCTGCTTCTTCTATTGCTTTTTGAGAAAACATTGCTTTAATCGCACTACTATCCTTATTCTCAAGTGCAGCAACAATATCTTCACATCTTTTTTCAGCGAGCTTGTCAAGGCTATCATCTTCCAGCCAACTGCTGTGCGGATATCCCGAACAACCTGAAAGAGAAAAGAGAAATGCAATTGCCGATATAATCACACTCACTATTTTCATAAATCTGTGTCCTTTCATTACTGCTACCATCTGAGTGTTGCAGTATAATTTTCAGAAAAAGTCCATTCAGAATATTCTCCATTATTATACTTCTTCTCAAAGCCTTCCCATAAATCTTGTTGATTTGAAAAATCTATGGTCACAGTTGCAACCACATCAGTTGCTTGACGATTTTGCTTATTAGCATTAAATCCATTAATCCACCACTGATTATCAGTTGGGCTATATGAGAAAATATTACCGCCGCCATTTGCATAATCTAATCTTAATGTCATAGGCATAGCACGTTCTGACTGTGATTCCCAGTGATCAGTCTCATAACCAAATACGGTTTTTCTTTTGTATATTCCCAACTCGGCTCCTGCTCCAAGATTAATATAATCGCCCTTCCATGCCCATAAAATATATTCAGAATCTCCAACATAAAAGTTGTATTTTTTCCTATCCATCGATGTGCCAGTCAGGCTAGTGGCTTTTGCAAATACCTTATCATAAAAATCATTATATTCAAAAGGCTCTTGATAGCATTTCTGTCGAATATGATATATATCATTAGTATCTTTAGATGCACTAAGCGTTTTATCTAAAACCAAATCCAAATTACCTTTTCGTGTCTGCTCCTTGATTTCAGATACTCCCCAATCAAAAGCTTGTCCGGCTTTTTTCTTGCACCAATTAAAACCTGATTTTGCAGCGTTTCCGATTTTGCTCCAAATAGAATGCCCTGTTTGATCGTAAAAATAAATCGGATTATTATGACAATACGTATACAGATTCAAACTCAGTGGATCAGAATTCTTACCTGCATAAGAATCTCTTGAGATAAACCTACCCGTATTCGGATCATAATACCTAGCCCGCAGATAAATCGTGCCGCTTTCCGAATCGTAATATTCACCACAATACCGGAACGCATTCGTATCAGTGTCATCGATATTCTTCTCCACACCAAACGCATCATAGGTGTAGGACTTGGTAATTGCACCTGTTGAATCTGTCAGGTTAACCACATCACCATGTGCATTCTGCGTATAGTAGGTATATCCGGACTTTTCGCCATCGGTAAAGCCAATCAGCTGATTCAGACCGTCATAGGTGTTGGTCTTAGTCTCGTTAAGCTTTCCATATTACTGAATAAAAACTATTTTTAGCTAATTATCACTGATTTGCATATTATTTTTAGATGGTCTCCGGAGTTGAGCAATATATCTATTCCAATATATTCTGATAAATCCATTATCGTATTACTTTCAGAATTAGATTCTGCTTTTTCTATTCTGTCGATTCTCAATAACTTATCGAAAATTTCAGTTGTATCAAATTTTGACCAGCAAATCACATTATATCCGCAGCCCCAAAAATCGCAACAAGTCATTTCATAATACAGCACTTCATGAAAGCTCAAATCATAATCAGTTTTTTCCCATTCACTTTCTAACTCAACATTAATTACCTTATTGGAATGATTATAGATTACATTTTCAATATACGCATCATGCAAATTGATATTTTCAATTTCACGAATATTATTACATGATATAATCATACAGCTTCCTCCATAAACACCGCTTTAATATCCTTTATACCATGATGCCCATGGTTCAGGCATTATTTGACCAGCATAATAATGCACTACTTCCTTAATATTCAAATCGATCTACGCCGCCGAATTTCACCTGGCATCGCTTCTTACAGAAACAGATACCATACTTCGAAACATTTCGGTAAAGCTCATCCTGCAGCCCTGCGATGTAGTTCTTCTCCTCGATCTGCCGTAAAGCTTCATCACATTTGGCAGACATCTCTTTGTATGTCTTTGCAATCTTGAATTCCAATATTGCAGCATATTCAGCGTCAGAACGCTGTTTCACAACCAGGTCAAATCGGCCTTCACCAGATTCGATATTAGACAGCACTTCATAATCTGCAAATCCCGAAACAAGCCCTGTCACAAAGCCGTGATAATCGCTTTCCTGCTCATCATGATAACTGATCGTAGTAAGCAGCCAGTGCCGCAGCTGCTTTTCCAGTTTTTCTGGTTCGCCGTAAATAATGGATTCGATGATATCCGTTCTGCTGTCTGCATTGATCTTCTTCTCAAACCAGGCACGAATGGTGTTTTTGTAAATGCTCTTTACCTCAGTGTTTGGGATCACCATTTCATAATAGGTCTCGTCGCCGATGGTTTCGTAAGCGGTCACTTTTAGGTATCCTGTAAAAAGCAAAAAGCTCCAGATGTACTCGCTGTTCACATCTATCGTTCCATAAGTGATATCCTCATAAATCTGTGCTCTGACAGGCGTGCCGTTTATCAGTTCTTCTATTGCATTTTTCGTCCTGTTGTTGGATTCTTCAATCAGACGCTTTACGATTTCGTTTGAACTGGTGTTAGACCAGTAAGGTTTGCATAGAGCAGAACTTTTTTCAGCTGCCTCTGACAGGTAATTCAAAACGCTCCACGGGTTATAAATATCAACATCGTTGAATTTGTAGCCATCATACCAATGTGCAATATCTGAGGATTTGTCTGTTAAATCATAGCATTCAAGCATGACGTTGATTTCTTCTTGGGTAAATCCGAAACTGTCATTAAATTTTGTGCTCATGATTGAAAAAATCTGAGGATTATTCAGTCCAGTAAAAATACTCTCCTTTGAAACTCTCAGGCAGCCTGTCAAAAACGCACGGTCAAGGGAGGGGTTGGTTTTCAGTGCTGATTCAAATACAGAACGAATCAGGTTCACCATATCCGTATAAAATCCCTGGTGGAATGCGTTTTCAAGCGGAACATCGTATTCATCGATCAAAATGATGACGTTCTTATTGTAATATTTCACCATTATGTCCGATAGAAATTTTATAGAATCAAGATAAAATGCATCCTCTGCTCTTTGATTTAGGATACTGTGAAAAAGATCTCTTTCTGAATCGGATATTTTGCCGTTTTTAAGAATGTCCTTGTGTCTGTCATATTCCCTTGCAATCAAAACTTTGAACATATGAAAGGCATTTTTATAGCTTCCCTGTTTCATACTCTTCAGAGAAATGCTGATGACAGGGGATTGCCCCTGATACTGCATACATTCGGGAAACTCTGAGATTTTCAAACCGTCAAATAAATACGCATTGCTTTCATCTGTCTTCTCAAAGAATCGCTGAATCATGCTCATATTCAAAGTTTTGCCGAATCTTCTTGGTCTGGTAAAAAGTCCGACCTTTACCTTGTTTACAATCAAATCTTTTATCATGAGGGTCTTATCTACAAAATAATACCCTGAATCGATTACTTCTTTAAAATCCTCTATGCCAATTGGCAGCGGTTTTCTTTCCATCATTTTCACCTCAAATTCTTATCAAATATCTTTTCTTCACGCCTTTACGATCTTACATCTTTTCTTATAACAAGCCACACCATACTTACTGATACTTTTTAAGGCATCCGGATAGTTCATTCCAACCGCACCCTTTAAGCTGAGAAATACAACGGGGTATCTGTTCTGGTGCTTTGCACAGATGTCGGAATGTCTGCTGATGGCAAGCCCCTCAAACAGCGATGCGTCCTGCCCGATCTCAAAGAATGTTTTCAGCGTATCCATGGTCAGCGTTTTGCCGAATCGACGGGGACGGGTAAACAGATTTGCATCTCCATGATTCCGGAGCAGGTCTGCAATGATCTCTGTTTTATCGACATAGTACATATTATTTCTGCGAAGCTTTTCAAAGTTCTCAACGCCGATGGGGAGCATTTTTCTTTCGGAACGCATGGCGTAACTCCTTTCATAGTCTTATAACGATTTCTCACTTGCATTTATTATATCATGAAACAGCGTGAAAATCAACTTGAATGCAGGCACAGTAAGAAAAAAGCCTGCTCAGAGCAGGCTTTCTCCATGTACCACTATCCCTTAATACTTGTCATCATAAGGTAAAACGGGGAATTCTCCGGTTTCTGTGTTCAAGAAATCAGGATCTATCGTATTCGCATCAATATAGAAATGGGAACTTTCGTCATAGTAAATCCTGTGAAAATGGAGATTTTTAACAATCACGGAAGTGGAAATATATCCAGGGCAAATCAACCCGTAAATGCCCCATTGATATACATTTTTTCCAGGTTATGTGCTTCTCGAATTTCATGATCAGTTGAATCATACAGGTTTGTGATTTTATTTTTTGTCATTAAGAAACAGCAATCTGGTCTTGTAAGACGATTTTGCATCAGATAGGTGTTGATTGTGCTGTACTGAACCTGACAATCTAACTTTTCAAAAGGAAATCGATCACATTTATGATCTTGATCCCATCTTCATCCATCGGCATTTCATCCATTGTGATGATATACTTCGGATAGTTATCACGAATCCGCTTTAACGGCGTAATTTCTCTGTCGAATGTATCTTCGCTCATAACAGTAGCAGAAACCTGATAGTATGCTGTCTCTCCGCTGCGTTCTGCAACAAAGTCTACTTCCAGTTCACCCACTTTACCAATGCTGACATGGTATCCTCTGCGAATCAGTTCCAGATATACAATGTTCTCAAAGATATGTCCGATGTCACGTCTGCGATTTCCAAGCAGCAGTTGACGAAGTCCCATATCGACGGCATAATATTTTTCCAGAGATTTTAAATGCTGTTTTCCCTGTATATCATAGCGTTCAGCTTTGTAAAGAATAAATGCTTCTGTTAAAGCGGTTACATAGTTTTCAGCCGTTAAAGATGTGGTTTTTCGTTCAAATGAAGTCAGACTGTCTGCGATCTTCTTGGAGGATACAATATTGCCGATATTGTCGAACATAAACTTGATCACACTTTCCAATAAACTGATGTCATTGATTCGTTTACGGGAAGCCACATCCTTGATTAAAACTGTGTGATAAATGCCGTCCAGATAATCATGCCGAATGGCATCATCATCAATTTGTACGGCATATGGAAACCCGCCGTTCTGAAAATACTTCTGCCATGCAGAATGCTTTTCAAGACCGGATAATTCCAGATATTCCGCAAAAGATAAAGGCAGCATAGGAATCTCAATATATCTTCCAGAGAGAAGTGTTGCAAGCTCACCAGAAAGTAAGTATGCGTTAGACCCGGTAATATAAATATCCGTATTTTCACGAAGAAACAGCGAATCTACCGCTTTCTGAAAGTTCGGAACCGCCTGAACTTCATCCAGAAATATATAAGTCATCTTACCGGGAACCAGTCGCTCTGTCACATAAGAATGCAACGCATGATAATCCAGCAAACCCTCATTTTCAACATCTTCAAAATTGATTGCAATGATCTGTTCTTGTTCGACTCCAGTGTTCAGAAGATACGACTGAAACTGTCTTAGCAACGTTGATTTTCCGCATCTTCGGACACCTGTCACAACTTTAATGATCTGTTGGTCCTGCAGTTTTTTGATTTTATCCATATAGATCTTACGTTCTACCATACAATCACCTCTTTTTATAGTATACCATAAAATGATAGAAAAAATCAAGAGTTTTTTAAGTGCACTATAAAAACTTTTGACTGTAAATAAAGAGGTGGTATGCTTAATGCTATATTACATAATATCTCTCTTAATTTCTGTTGTAGCAGATGAGATTTTATATCTCTTCTACAAGTGGCTGAGCAGGAAGTAGCCCGACAACAGCACAACATTTTGCCTGATTCTTGTATGGGATAAGGCAAAAGCCCCCAGAGTTGCGACCTCTGGGGGCTTTCTTATTGCGTGACTGTATTGCCACTACATTATTTCTTTTCGTTCTCATTTTACCACAATTGCAGTACCTTGTCAAGACCTTTTTCCGATGGAAAAGTTGCTTGCCGCACTTCCTTGTTGGGAATCCAGGCGGTTTTTGTATCGAAGTCGTATGTCAGATAGCCCAGATGCACCAGTAAGGTCAAAATATCATCTGCGGTTTCAAAAGTACACATATCGTTCTGAAATGTTTTCGTATTGATGGAAATATGTTCTCCGGCAATCATTCGAATGATCTTATCCCGCAAGCCGTTCTCATTGCGGACGATATACATTTTCAAAGCCTCATAGGTTTCAGTCTGTGTCCAGTAACTGTCAAAGATGCCGTTCATCATCGCTGATGTTACAGATCTTGGATTATAAATGGATATACCATTGACAGTATAGTCATCGTACCAATCTTTCGTTTGTTCAAAAGACATATGATAACGTTCACAGAGCTGACGAACTTCCCTCTCTGTAAAACCAGTGAATTTTGCGAGTGCATATTGATTGGTCATAGCTTATTCCTTGAACATATTCAGTGCAGAATGTTGACCGTATTTCTTGATTGGGAGAATGCCTGTCATATAGGCAAGTGCCACATAGGGCTGCCCTTTCAGAAGATCCCGCAGAAAATCCAGATATTCCTTTGAAGCAGTTGCATTATCCCGATGTACCCGGAAAATGGAATCCCATTCGTCAATGATAAAGATAAACTTTTCCCGTTTCTGCGAAAAAATATCTTTTGATGTCCTTACCAAGTCTGTTTCATCAAACAATGTAACATCCGGCATTTCCATTTTCACATCAAACAACAATTCCTTTGTTAAGCGTGCCACCATGTCTTTTATCACAGGATATTTGCTGACAAACTGCTGGATATCGATATGAATCACATTGTACTGATTCAGGGCAATACCGCACAAAGTCGTCAGACGCTCTTTGTACGGTATTGCCTTATAGTCATACTCTTTCATTCCTGCCTGTTTTTATTGACATTTTTGGAAATCACAAAAGTCAGAATAACAAGCACAAGTGGAAAAATACAGCCTGCAAGCACGCCCTTGCGAATATCATCTCCTGCACTTTGTGAAATGTTTCCTACGATACCCGGACCTATTGCACCGCCAAGGTCGCCTGCCATGGCAAGAAGGGCAAACATTGCTGTGCCGCCTGAGGGCATTTTCCCCGAACAGATGCTTATGGTTCCAGGCCACATAATTCCAACGGAAAAGCCGCATATTATACAGCCTGCAAGCCCAAGCATGGGAATATCCGACAGGGAAGCAACAAGATAGCATATCAGGCAAAGCATGCCTGAGCCTATCATAAATTTTATTAGGTCAAGCCTGTCGCCGTATTTTCCATACAGTGAGCGACTTATTCCCATAGTCACCGCAAACAGGCAAGGCCCGGCAATATCTCCCATAGCCTTTGAAAGATCCAAAGCAGATTCCGCAAATGCAGATGCCCACTGTGCCATTGAAAGCTCCGACGCTCCCGCACATATCATCAGCAGTATGGAAATAATGAACACGGGGGTTTTTAAAAGATTTTCGATACTCATACCTTGCCCGTCCTCGGCAGGGTGTTCAATGGGACAGGTGCTGAAATTAAACATATTATACAGCGGAATTATTGCCCAGATACAAGCAAGCCATTTCCAATTGCCTATACCGAACACCGAGAAAAATACTGTGGAAAGCAGGATAACTCCTACCGAGCCCCAACAGTAAAAGGAATGGAGCAAACTCATTGCCGCCTCTTTATGCTCAAAGGGACAGGATTCAACGATAGGGCTGACAAGCACCTCCGTAAGACCGCTGCCCACCGCATATACAATTGTGCTGATGATTATTCCCATAAACGGGTCGGGCATTATCTGAGGAAGAAACGCAAGTCCCAGAAGTCCTGCTGCCGAAAACAGCTGAGAACCCACAACGCATCTGCGGTAGCCTATTCTGTCCGCAAACTTTGCACAGAGAATATCCACAATAAGCTGGGTGATAAAGAAAACGGATGATATGAGCGCAATTTTTCCGAGAGGGATATTGTAAACATTGTGGAATGTGAGAAATAGCAGCGGTGCAAAATTTGCTGTAATAGCTTGTGTAACAAATCCAAGATAACAGGCAATAAGAGTTTTTCTGTAATTCATCTTGACGTTCCTTTCGCTTTTTGATATAATTGTATCATATCATAACAAACGGCATATTTCAATGTACAATATCGCATTTTTATTACACTATATCGCAAAAATGGAGGATAAATTTGAAAAACCTAAACGACGGCTACGCAAAGATCATCACTGACGAAACTCTTCGTGAAACCATAAGTCACGGCAGTGAGGAATATCCCTTTCGATATTATTATGAGGATATATGGCTCTTTGACCTGCACTGTATTGACTGGCACTGGCACCCCGAGGTTGAGTTTGTGCTTGTAGAAAATGGGACGGCAGATTTTTTTGTGGGCAGCAGCAGATATGTGCTTAACACAGGGGAAGCAATTTTCATCAACACACAGGTGATACATCGGTTTGAGAGCAGCGAAAGTACAATTATTCCCAACATGGTCTTTTCTCCGCTTCTGATAGCCGCAGAAAACAGTTTGATATACCGCAAATATATAAAGCCTGTGCTTATGTCCTCGGTTGAATGCCTGATAATATCGCCGACAGATGAAAAGCAATGTGAGATGCTTGATACAATACGAAATGTGTTTGCCATACAGGAATCGAAAAGCATATCCGAACTGAAAACAACCGAACTTATTATGAAGCTATGGGGGCAGATTTACGAAAGCATAAGTTGGAACGACACTCAAAACATAAACAAAACCTCCGCACAGGCACAAGCACAGCTGCAGATAATGATGCAGCATATCCACAAAAACTATTATCGTCGGATAACCTTGGAAGACATTGCAAGATCTGTTTCTATAAGCAAAAGCAGTGTGCTGAATATTTTTAAAAGCTATCTGCATACATCGCCCATTAATTATGCTCTGGAATATCGTTTGAAGCGTGCTGCCAAGTTTCTTACGGTAACTGAAAACAGCGTTTTCGTTATAGCTCAGACAGCAGGCTTTGAAAATGTGGGATATTTTTGCCGCAAATTTAAGGCACTCTATGGAATGACGCCTAAGGAGTACAGAAATCACAGGCGGTCGGAACGGAAATAATAAAAAGCAAAGGACTTGCTGCGATTGGCAGTGACAAATCCTTTGCCTATTTTATTTTAAGGCAATACCGCACAAAGAGCGTCTGGTGACTTTGCACGGTATTGCCTTTGATTCGGATAGGCTGGAAGTGTAATGACGGGGTCTATAGGCTGTATGCTTTTCATATTTTTGTTCAAATCCATTTGCCTTCTTTCTTGATTGGACAACGCTAGGCAACTCCAAAAATTCCAACAGCTGGCATAAACTGACCGTTTCCCACTTGCCATTTTACTTGCCATTTGCCCGTATTTACTTGCCATTTTGGGAAAAAACCTGTTTTTCGCAAAACACCCCAGGTAACGAAAAAAGGCTGAATTACGAGCTTTTTTCGTAATTCAGCCTTCTGCAATTGGTCGAGGTGACAAGATTCGAACTTGCGGCCCCTACGTCCCGAACGTAGTGCTCTACCAAACTGAGCCACACCTCGATTGGCGACTTCATTAGTATATCACATTTTCGGGCACTTGTAAAGCCTTTTTCATCACTTTCGAAAAAAGAAAAGTTTTGCATTGCTAAACAATCAATTTTCAAATCAAACTATAGAAAATCTGTCGAATCAGAGCACGCGAAAAGATAAAAGCAAAAGGCAGCCTTTCGGCTGCCCTCGCGGTGATTGTCTAGGGAAACACTGTGCTTGTTATCGTGCATTCGGCACATTGGTGCGGACGGCACTGATCACGGCATAGCTGTTCTTCGGCAGGATCACGGCATCACCGTCGCAGATGCCGCTGATGACCGTGCTGAATGCATAGCGGCTGAATGCCTTGTCGCGGAGCGAAACCATTGTGGTATCCCCGCTGCGGTTCAGCAGGATCACAGCACTGGAGCCATTTTCCGGAATATAGCGGGCAAATCCCACAACATTGTCCTCCAGCACCAGAAATTCCATAGCACCCTCTGCAAATGCAGGGTGTTCCCGCCGGATCTTTGCCAGCTGGCGGGTGTAGTCGATAAGCTCGGTGTCCTCCTGTCCCCACGGATAGCAGCGGCGGTTGAACGGATCCTTCCAGCCCTGCAAGCCGGCTTCGTCGCCGTAGTAGATGCTGGGTACACCGGGGAGGAAGAACTGCAATACCATAGCCCCTTTCAGGAGCGTCTTGCCGCGTTCGTATTCCTCCGGCGACAGTTCATTCGATGCCATCCAGTCCTTGCTCTTGTCGTCGCAGGGCTGTCCGCCGAACCGGTTGATCGCCCGTTCGATGTCGTGGGTGGAAACGAAGTTCATCAGCACATCGACAGTGCACTTGGGATAGTTCTCCAGAATGCCCATGATGCGGTCGCGGAATGTGGTGGCAGCTTCGCCCTTCATGTAAGCAATAATTGCCTCGCGGAACGGGTAGTTCATCACGCTGTCCAGCTGGTCGCCCAGCAGATACCGCCGCTTGACACCATACGCCTCCTTGTTGGAAGCGTCTTCCCAGACCTCGCCGATGACGATCTTTTCCTCGTCAAACTTCTTGACGCAGGCACGCAGGTTGTCCAGAAATTCGTCTGGCAGTTCGTCGGCAACGTCCAGACGGTATCCGGCAGCCCCCAGACTGAGCCAGTAGTCCAGTACGCCGTCATCGCCGCAGATGTACTTGGTATAGCTGGGGTTGTTCTCGTCCACGTTGGGGAGGGTGTCAATGCCCCACCACGACTCATACTCCTTGTTGCCCCAGAAGTGATACCAGGAGTAATAGGGGCTCTTTTCGGACTGATACGCACCGGGGGTGGGATAGCGGCCGAACTTGTTGAAATAGATGCTGTCTGCACCGGTGTGGGAGAATACGCCGTCCAGAATTACCGAAATGCCGTAGGTTTTGGCAGCCTTACACAGTTCCCGAAAGTCCTCGTTGGTGCCCAGCAGCGGGTCTACCTTCCGGTAATTGGCGGTGTTGTAGCGGTGGTTCTCGTGGGATTCGAAGATCGGGTTCAGATAGATGCAGGTCACGCCCAGATCTTTCAGATAGTCCAGCTTGCTGCGGATACCGTCCAGATCGCCGCCGAAGTAGTCGTTGTTCCAGACGTGTCCGTTCTGGTCGGGCTTGTAGTAGGGGAGTTTTCCCCATTCCCGCATCACGCGGTCAGAGGGCACATTGTCATGCATCTTGCCGCTGCTGCAAAAGCGGTCGGGGAAGATCTGATACATCACGCCGCCCTTGAGGAACTGGGGTGTCTGATAGTCCTCGTTGTAGACTGTCAGCTGGAACATTTCTCCCTGATCCAGTGTGCCGTGGCAGGCATCGCCCCGCTTGATATAGTGCCGCACACCGTTGGAGGTGTAGGAGAAATAGTAGTAGTGTACGCCGGAGTACTTGGGAATGAGATCTGTGGTGTATGTGACATAGCCGTTTTCGTGTTCTTTCACGTTCATCGGCAGAAAACGTTCCTTGAAGCCGGTGCGGAAAACCACCAGCACCGGAGAAAAGTCCAGCGGCGTTTCTTCCGGCAGGCGAATGGTGAACTGACAGCTCTGGTTTCTGGCAATGGCACCGAAGTGCGACTTATACGCTGAATCCCAGCTGTTGTAAAAATAACGCATACAGAGATGCTCCTTTCTTTGTGAAGTGAGAATATGCAAATTGTAATTTCGCGGACACCGCACAACCTGTTCATTCAAGAAAACGGAGCAGGGTTTGTGCTGCTCCGTTTTCGTCAGATTATATCAGTTCCGGGAGAGATTCCCCAGTTCTCAGATATTCCAAATATCCTTTGCGTACTCGTTTACAGCACGGTCTGCGGAGAAGATGCCTGCGTTGGCAATGTTGTGCAGGGACATCTTGGTCCATGTGTCCTTGTCGGTGTACAGCTTGGAACTGTGTTCCTGTACCTGACAATAGCTGTCGAAGTCTGCCAGAACCATGTACGGATCCAGTGTCCGCAGAGAGTCTGCCACTTCAGTGAACTTGCAGCCGTTGATGCCGGCATACATGCGGTCGATACAGCTCTTGATGACCGGATTGTTGTTGTAATAGTCCTCCGGACGATAGCCGCGGGCCTTGAGGGTGTTGACTTCCTCGGTCTTCATGCCGAAGATGAGGATATTTTCCGGACCAACTGCATCGCCGATCTCGATGTTTGCACCGTCCAGTGTACCCAGTGTAATGGCACCGTTCAGCATCAGCTTCATGTTGCCGGTACCGGAAGCCTCTGTGCCTGCCAGAGAGATCTGCTCGGAGATGTCGCAGGCCGGCATCAGCAGTTCAGACATGGTAACACAGTAGTTTTCGAGGAAGTATACAGACAGCTTGTCGGAAATGCGGGGGTTCTTGCGGATCTCCTCGGACAGAGCCCAGATCATCTTAATGATCTGCTTTGCCAGATAGTAGCCCGGAGCAGCCTTTGCGGCGAAGATGTAGGTCTTGGGAGTAAAGTCCATATCCGGATTTTCCAGCAGGGCGTTGTACTGTGCCAGAATGTGCAGAGCATTCAGGTGCTGCCGCTTGTATTCGTGCAGACGCTTTACCTGAGCATCGAAAATGCTGTCGGTGTCCAGAACCAGACCGCTCTTTTTCTTGACATACTTGGCGAAACGCTGCTTGTTTTCCTTCTTGATCTTCCGCAGCTGTTCCAGAACGGCCTTGTCGTCTGCGAAAACGTCCAGCTTTTTCAGCTCGCTGCCGTCTTTCAGGAAGCCGTCGCCGATCTTGTCACGCAGCAGCTGGGTCAGACCCGGATTGGACTGATACAGCCATCTCCGGTATGCGATGCCGTTGGTGACATTCTTGAACTTGTTCGGCGTATCCAGATATTCTTCGTGGAATACGCTGTCCTTGATGATCTCCGAGTGCAGCTTGGAAACGCCGTTGACACTGTGAGAAGCCATGACGCACAGGGTAGCCATGTGGATCTGGTTGTCCTTGATAATAGACATGCGGGTGGTCTTTGCACTGTCGCCGCCGTTGCGTTCCATCAGACCGGCACAGTAGCGGTTGTTGATCTCCACGATGATCTGGAAGATACGCGGCACGATCTGCTTGACCAGATTCACGTCCCACTTTTCCAGAGCCTCTGCCATAACGGTGTGGTTGGTGTAGGCAAAGGTGTTGGTGACGATGTGCCATGCACGATCCCATGTATAGCCGCAGTCGTCCAGCAGCACACGCATCAGTTCCGGAATTGCCAGTGTCGGGTGTGTGTCGTTGATGTGGATCGCTACCTTTTCATGCAGGTTTTCCAGTGTGCCGTATACGTTCATGTGGTGGTTGACGATGTCGCCGATAGCTGCGGCACACAGGAAGTACTGCTGACGCAGACGCAGGGACTTGCCCTCCAGATGGTTGTCGTTAGGGTACAGTACCTTGGAGATCGCATTTGCCATGGAGTTGCGGGACAGAGCCTGTTCATAGTTGCCCTCGTTGAATTCCTTCATGTCAAAGCTGGGTGCCTGTGCCTTCCACAGACGCAGGGTAGAAACGCCGGCACTGCCGTAACCGGAAACGTACATGTCATACGGGATCGCAATAACGGTGTTGTAGTTGACATGGGAAATATAGTGATAGGAATCCTGCCAGTATTCCTGTACGTTGCCCTCGAAGTGGACTTCAATGGCTTCGTCCGGCTTCGGGTCCAGCCATACGCTGCCGCCCGGCAGCCAGTTGTCCGGTTCTTCGGTCTGCCAGCCGTCTTCCAGAATCTGCTTGAAGATACCGTACTCATAGCAGATCGAGTGACCGGTTGCAGGGATTTCCTGTGTTGCCATTGCGTCCAGATAGCATGCTGCCAGACGACCCAGACCGCCGTTGCCCAGACCAGCGTCCGGTTCGCACTCGAAAATGCTGTCCAGGTTGATGTGATAATCCTGCAGGATCGCACGGACATCATCTGCCAGTTCCAAATTGTACAGGGTGGTCTTCAGGGAACGACCCATCAGGAATTCCATGGACAGATAGTAAACGTTCTTTCCGCCGACGGAATTGGTTTTATTGATAAAATGCTGCCGCTTGTGCTTCAGCTTTTCGACCATCAGGGCAGACAGCACCTGATAGATCTGCTTGTCAGAAGCTTCGTCCGGAGAAACGCTGCACTCCAGCTGAAGTCGGTCTACGAATTTTTGTTTTAATTCTTCTCTCTGGGGATTTTCTGTTGTTTTTGCTACCATAATATCCTCCTCAATGCATTTGGCATAGGCGTGCCATTTATTAGTGCTGGCTTCGATTTGCCATACTGCGGACTGTTCCGTTTCCTCTGGAACATCCCCTACTATTTATTATACCGGATTTTGGGCAAGGTTGCAATAGCTTTTTTCACGAAATATTTGAAAAAACAATGGCGTGATTCGTCATATGTGATTGAAAGAAGTTGCACGCGGGTAAATTCGGACAGCCATTCGCCGGAGATGCCGCTGCAAAATTTGGAGAATCAGAAAGCAGTTTGAACAGACTTCCTGATCCTTCCCTTTACTTTTCGAATATTACATAAAAAGTGATATAAAACTTCACAGATAATCAGTATAATAAAGTTGTATCAGAGCGATTTCCGTGATTTATGCCAAAATGTTCTTTTGATTGTGGAAACAATTGAACAGTTAAAAAGCGGCGGAGTTAGTGGAAATTGCCGTAAAAAATGTGGTATGTATATCGTTTTTGTCGATGTTGCTGCCACGGTGCAAATCTGCACAGGGAACCGGTTTTCCCGTGCAAAAAATCTGAGGAAACGCCGCATAAAGTTTGCACGAAAGAATGCAAAACAGACTGTGTGCAGCGTTCCCGCAATGAGAGGAGTTTTTTTATGCAGACAGAAAAGACAAGACACCTGCGTACAAGAGTCATCAGTGTCTTGCTGGCAGTCCTGATGATCGTGACCTGCCTGCCGTCGATGCTGTTTCCGGTATCGGCAGACAGTAACGGACGATCCGGCGGACCGCTGGTACTGACAAACGCCAGTGTCGAATTTCGGGACAGCAAGTATAATCCGATTGATGAAGTGAATACGGGAGATGTGTTCTATTTGATGTCGACGATCTCCGGAAACAACGTCAATGAAGGAGAGGTGGATTCTTATCGGATCGAGATCACCGACAAGAATCTGCTGCTGCCGAACTTTGCCGGAAACGGCTTCAGGGACGGTGCCGTTTATAACGGCTATACCCTGCATGTCAACAGCGACGGCAGCCGGTATATCGCCTTTGATATTGACAACGGTCAGACCAAACAGGTCCGGCTGCAGGCGAAGTTCCAAAACGGAAAGACCCCGGGCGGAACGATCTCGACCGTAAAGATCGTACAGGACAGCACAGGCAAGAATGCCAGCAGTACAATTACTGCCAAGGCAGAACGGCAGTGGAGTGCGTCCAAGTCGGAGGACAGAAACGCCCTGACAGCGGCACAGCTGGCTGCCGGCACCACGGTAAATTATACCCTGAGTGCTTCGGCAAACAACGTCACCAAGAAAAACGGCGTGGAATGGGTACAGTCCCTGAAATTCGAGGATACCATTTCACTGTCGGAAATGACCTTTACCGGTGGTGCACAGACCGCGGTGGAAAACGCCGTCAAGTCTGCCGTTGCGGCAGCAGGCTACACCGCCGGCAACCTGAGCGTAGAGGCCATCGACGGCACTAGCACTGCCAAGATCAGCTTCACCGTGGACAGCAAGAACACCAATGCAGAAATGTCCGCAGTCAATCTGAACGTGGCACTGCCTCTGAACAGCAGCACCGTGAAGATGAACGGCACCGCAGACGGCAAGGTCACCAACAGCCTGACTGTTTCCGGCAAGCCCTACGGTGACGATACCAGCTATTCGACCATCGGCGGAAACAGCGTGGAACTGAAGGTTTCTGCTCCGCAGGGGCCGAAGTTCAGTATTGGAAAAACCGTACAAAATGGAAAAGCATACTACGTGAACGGGGATACTGTAGAATTTGAGATCTCCGCTTCCAATACCGGCGATGCTGCCGGAGATATTACCCTGAAAGATACCGTTCCGGACGGCATGACACTGGAGAGCATCACAGCCGCAGACGGTACTGTTTCCGGAAACAGCGTGACATTCCAGAATGTCGCTGCCGGTGCAACGGTGACAGCAAATGTGGTCTGCAGGGTTTCCAAAGACCAGACTGCAAACCTGACCAACGAAGTGACCGACGGTAACAATACAGCCAAGGCAACGATCTCTGTCAAGGAAGACAAGGCAGTGATCGAAACGCCGGTGAAGAGCGGCTATGTAACTTATAATGGTAAGAATCTGGGACAGAAGTACTACCCCCACATTGCCGGACAGACTGCGACCTATACCATTTCTGTTACCAACTCCGGTGCAAAGGACGCGAAAGGTGTTCTTGTTTCAGATGATAGTCTGTCATACAATCTGGAGAATATGACTTATACCGTAGATGGTGTTACAAGATCAGACTTTCCGGATAAAATTGACGTTCCGGCAGGAAAAACGGTGCAGATCACGGTAACTGGTACAATCAGAGACGACGTGGCCGGAGAAATTTCCAATGTGGCAAAGGTAGACGGCAAGTCTTCCAATAAAGTGAAGTTTACACCGGATGTACCGAAAGCACAGCTGGGGATTACGAAGACGGCAGATGTCGGCAATTACACATTTGGCACGGCAAAAGATGTTGTTTACACAATTACAGTAACGAATAATGGTGAAGCAGATGCTGAAAATGTGAAAATAGAGGACATCTTGCCGGACGGCATGACATTCCGTGAAAATAGTGGTGCATATGGCATTTTGACCTTATCAGACGGCACCACAGAAAATATTACTTCCGTTGATACAAAAACATTGACTGCCGGCGGAACGATTACTGTTCCAAAAGGGAAGTCAATTACTTTGACAGTATATGCAAATGTGGAAGATTCTGCAACAGCCGCAGCACTGACAAATACCGCAAAAGTATATGAAGGTGCGGAAGTAAAGGGTACTGCGACGCATACTATTTACGGCGGTGAAGATTTAAGCAAATATAGCTTGCAAAAGAAAATCATTGCAGTAAATGGTATACAAGCAGATGATACAACAGAAATTGTAAATGGTGATAAGCTGACATATCAGGCGACTTTTACCAACAACGGAACCACGACCATGGAAAACCTGTACTTATATGATTATGGTACAACGTTGAAGTGGGAAACTTCTGATGTTCTGAAAGTCGTTGCAATTAACGGCAATGCGTCTGACTCCAGAATTCAGACTGTTACTGTAGAGCAAGATAATAGAGCTCATGGAGGCTATGCGGCTGAAACCTTTAATATTATGGGAATCAAGCTGGCGGCTGGCGAATCAGTGACAGTGGAATACGTGGTACTTGGAAACGATGTCACTAATAATAATGACTACAATCATGAAAAAAATGGAATTCAGGGGTTTGGTGGTACTTATGATCTGAATAATAGTGCATTGATGCAGACATTAAGTGCATTTGAAACAAAGTTCGGAACACAGAAAGGTGTCTATAACTATACCGCAGTAGGCGGTCTGACTGTAAACGAACACGGAAGCAAAACTGTAACTTGGTATGCACATGACATGATTTTGAATCCAGTAAGCAATACTGTTTTTGAGGCGAAAAAGTCACTGACAAATAGTGCGGACAAAACGACCAATATCGTTGATATGACAGCGGCAGATCTGGAGCAGAAAACATTTAGTTACAGCTTGGCACTTTCTGGTTCAAATAATGACTATGCTGGGAAAAAGATCGTTGTAGAAGATACGCTGCCGGACGGCATGGAATATGTGCCAGATAGTGTAGAGGGAACTGCAAATTATACAGCTTTGAGTGGCATTCAGGCAACTCGAGTTGGACAGACGCTGACCTTTACATTTGTTTCCACAGAAAAATTTGCAAATCAGTGGGGCGGTGGCGTAAAGTTGACTTACCAAGCCAAGCTGACCGCCGACAAGGCACAGGAACTGGCAAACAGCACGGCGAAAAAAGTCACACTGACAAACACCCTTTCCAAGGTGACAGTGGTGGAGGGCAAAAATGACGGCAGTGACCGTGTGATCTCGCCGGAGGATAAGGTGGACATCAGCTTCACCAAAACCACCCCCGCCCCTGGTTTCGCCAAGCTGGCAGTAGCTTCCTATGCCGGAAAGGACTATCAAAACGCAGATCTCCAGAAGGTGGAAAACGGCTATATCACTGCTGGCGATACCCTGATCTGGCAGGCAGTCCTCTATAACGGCAAGGGCGAAACAGATACCGCTGGCAAGGCTACCCTGAACGGGGAAGAACTGGGCAGGCTGGATCTCACTGACGTGACGCTGACAGATAATCTTCCCAGCTGCTATGAATTTGACAACACCAGCTACCCTACAAAATGTTTTGTAGTGCCGCTGAAGGCAGACGGCAGCTTTGCTGTGGACAAATATGGTATGGTTAGCGGAAATGGTGCAACAATCAAAACCACTGCTAACGGTGATTCTGTCAGCTGGGATGTTTCCAGTGTGACAGGAACAGGCGTTACAGAAGGAAAACTGGAGCCGAACTATGCCATCGTCGTACAATTCGCTACCACTGTAAAAGACGGCCAGGAAAAAGAAGGCGTTATCACCAACACCGGTTACGCCACCATTGACCAGCCGTTCACCGCAGAAGATACGGTTGCCGGCGAAAAGCGCGACACGCAGATCTGGAACTATGCAAACTACAATATCGTTGGCCTGACCACCGAATCGTGGAAGACCATTACGTATACCAATAACGGACATGACGGCACACCCCACACGGATCCGGCTACTGATACCGGTTACAGCCGCCAGCCCACCCACAACTATGTGCAGGGCATGCAGGGCGAAGATGTGACCTATGAACTCCACATCAAGAACAACTCGCCGGTAGCTCTGGAAAACATGACCATTATTGACCGTCTGCCCTATGTGGGTGACTTGGGTCTGGTTTCCGGCTATGAGCGTTTCTCCGCATTCGGCGTGAAACTCAAGAGCATTGATTCTGTTATGGTAGGCGGAACAGATGTAGTTGATAAAACAGCACGTAGCTATTCCACCGACAAGACCTCTGTCCTGAATGAGTACTCCAAGGACTGGCTGGGACAGAACGATGTCATGAACTGGACAAACATCAAGTCTGACGATACCGTAGACTTCCGGATCCAGCTGCAAGATACGACCGTCAAGGTTGGCGAGGAAGTTGTTGTCAAAGTTACCGCAACCGTTCCCAGCTATGTGGCAAAGACCGGCGAGGAAAACATCGCATGGAACAGCTTTGCGTATTCCTATCAGAATCCTGACATTCTGGGCGATACTGTCATGGTAGCAGAGCCGGCAAAGGTCGGCGTCTGGGTACAGACACCGGACACCACCGTTGATGTGACGGTCAACAAGACCTTGACAACAGCAGAAACCAAGGACGCAACGTTCTACTTTGCACTGTTTACCGATGAAAATTACACCACACGGTTGAGCGATGTGATTTCCGTCACCATTCCGGCAGGACAGACCGCGGCTTCTGTCACCATGAAGGACGTAGACCTGTCCTCGATCAAGCAGCAGACCAATAACGCCAACAACGTTTACCTGCTGGAAACAGATGCCAAGGGCAATCAGATTCGCAACTACACACCGGCATATACCGGCAATGAGATCTCCACTGATGCCACAACGAACCAGACTGTCGGCGTGACCAACACCAAAAATACAGGTGAGATCACACTGACCAAAACTCTGGCAGGCGAGAACGTCACCGGCGACACCTTCTATTTTGCCCTGTTCACCAAGAATGCGGCAGGCGATTATGTTCGCTATGAGGAAGCACCGGTGCAGTCCCTGACCTTTACCGAGGCAGGCTCGCAGGACGTGACATTTGAAGATGTGCCCAAGGGTATGGATTTCTACGTGCTGGAAACCAATGCCAACGGCGTTCTGGCAGATGCAGACTTTGCAAAATACACCTCAGACAGCGGTATCCGCTATACCTCCGAACCGGCAGCACCGGCGGCAGTACAGGCAGACGGCAAAACTGAGATCACCAACACCGAGGAGATCGACTACAGCATCACCGTCAGCAAGGTGCTGATCGCAGATGATGTCAAGAGCACACCTGCATTCTCTGTGGGACTGTTCACCAAGAGCGGGAACGATTACACACAGGTCGGCACAACTCAAAAAGTCGCTGCCGGTTCTGAGGTGAAATTCAGTACTGAACTGAATGAACAGAACAAACGGTACGATTTGAAAGAAGGTATCCCGTACTACATTTTTGAAATGGACGGTGACAAGCGTGTCGAAAACGGTGCTTCTTTCCAGATGCCTGTTGTTCTCGATCCCAAGAATTCCACTACGAAAACAAATACGACATTCTACGTTTCTTATGACTGCTGTGATGACCACAATCAGGTTGCGGCACTTACCCTGACCAAGGACGCACCGCAGGCAAACACCATTATCACAAACACCACCAAGAATCCGGCTCAGATCAAGGTAACGAAGATTGCTACCGAGGACGGCAATCCGGCAGTTGACCATGCAATTGAAGTTGGACTGTTTACGCAGGACACAAATGGCAGCTATCAGCAGGTGGAAAAGAAGAACATCAACATTGCTGCCGGCGACAAGGGCAAAAAGTCTGTTACCTTTGACGGATTGGACAGCAGCAAGACCTATTACGTCTTTGAGCTGGACGCAGAAGGCAAACGCGTGGAAAATGGCAGCACAACCACAGTAGGATCGGCAGGCAGCAGCAAGACATTCCTCGCTACCTACTCCGGCAACAGCAGTCGGGTAGACCTGCTGCCGGGTATTCCGGGCGAAAAGGTCATTACTGATGCCAATACCACACAAGTGGAATTGTCCTTTGCAAAAACAGATGTCAAGGGCAGCGTTATGAAAGGCTGTGAAATGACACTGACCGGTCCTGGCGGCTACAGCAAGACATGGACATCTGATGCAGATCCGGAGAGACTCACAGGACTGGCAGAGGGTGAATATACCCTGACAGAAAAGCCCATGACAGGCTATGCACCGGTAAGCATTTCCTTTGCAGTCAATGCAAACGGTTATATTGTCACCACAGATGCACAGGGCAACCCGATCACCGGCAGCAATTTCTCACTGACGGAAAACGGACTGACTGTCATCAACCGGTCGCAGATCAGCGTCAGCAAGAAAGACATCACCTCTCTGAAGGAACTGGCTGGTGCAAAGATCACCATTACCAAGACAGACGGCAGCTGGAACGAAGCTCTGGTAGAACTCTCCAGAACGGGAACCACCTTCACCAAGTCGGACAGCGTGGACGACGAATCTCAGTACCAGCTGACCAGCAAGGAACTGACCTTTATTTCTGACGGCAAAAACAAGACCGACATCATCGGTCTGCCGGACGGTACCTACACCATGACGGAGGTAGTTGCACCGGACGGCTACAACAAGGTAAGCACAGACTTCACCTTTACCATTAAAAACGGTGTAGTTGATGCAACGGGAACCACAGAATATGACGTTTCTGGCAACGACATTACCATGAAGGACGGTCAGAAGCCCAGCGTGACGATCAGCAAGCAGGCAGTCGGCGGCGGAGAAGAACTCACCGGAGCCGTACTGAAACTGACTGCACCGGCAGGAACAGACCTGAGCAAAGTCAAGGGCTCCTACAGCGACGGCAGCATTGCTGGAATCGAAACCAGCGGCAACACCATTACATGGACTTCGGACAACGCCAAGGGCGGTGTGACACTGGCAAATCTGCCGGCAGGCGTGTACACGCTGGAAGAAACCACCGCACCGGACGGCTTCACCAAAAAGACTGAGGCGATGAACTTCGAGGTCGGAGCTGACGGCAAGGTCGGAACGGTAAACGGACTGACCAAGGACGACAACAAGATCGTAATGGAAGATGACACTTCCAAGCTTACCATTGCCAAGAAGGACATCACCGGAAAGCAGGAAGTCACCGGAGCAAAGTTGACCCTGAAACTGACAAATCCGGACGAAAGCGGAGCAACGCTGGACGGTGTGACAGCAAATATCCGTGTGGACAGCAGAACCGCAGATTCCATTACATGGACTTCCGGCAAGACAGATGCTATTTTGAGCAAGCTGCCGGACGGCACCTATACTCTGGGAGAAAGCGGCGATGCCTTTACAGACACAGAAACCGGAAAGACCTACACGGTAATCAAATCAACAATGACCTTTACTGTGGAAAACGGTGTTGTCACAAGCACCACCGGTGACGCAGACAACCTGAATGACAAGGCGACCGAGGGCTATTATTACTACGATAAGACCAAGGAAGAAATTCTGGTCTGCGATGCGGAAGCTGTCAACGTCGTATCGATCAGCAAGCAGGACGCAGGAAGCGGTGCGGAAGTAGCCGGTGCAACACTGGAGATCACCGCAGAAAACGTGCTGGATACCACGAAACTGGAACTGTCCAGAACCGATAAGAACGGGAACAAGACAGTACTGGTCAAGGGAACAGATTACAGCATCAGTGCAGACGGCAAGACCATTCAGTTTGTTTCCGGAGAAGATGCAACGATCATCACCGGACTGCCGGCAGGCAGCTATCAGCTGAAGGAAACCAATGCACCGGACGGCTATCAGCTGTACACCGCAGAAGAAACCTTCACCATTGGAACAGACGGCAAGGTGACCGGAACCACAACCATTCAGGACGAGGTTTCCAAGCTTACCATTGCCAAGAAGGACATCACCGGAAAGCAGGAAGTCACCGGAGCAAAGTTGACCCTGAAACTGACAAATCCGGACGAAAGCGGAGCAACGCTGGACGGTGTGACAGCAAATATCCGTGTGGACAGCAGAACCGCAGATTCCATTACATGGACTTCCGGCAAGACAGATGCTATTTTGAGCAAGCTGCCGGACGGCACCTATACTCTGGGAGAAAGCGGCGATGCCTTTACAGACACAGAAACCGGAAAGACCTACACGGTAATCGAATCAACGATGACCTTTACTGTGAAAAACGGTGTTGTCACAAGCACCACCGGTGACGCAGACAAACTGAATGACAAGGCGACCGAGGGTTATTATTACTACGATAAGACCAAGGAAGAAATTCTGGTCTGCGATGCGGAAGCTGTCAACGTCGTATCGATCAGCAAGCAGGACGCAGGAAGCGGTGCGGAAGTAGCCGGTGCAACACTGGAGATCACCGCAGAAAACGTGCTGGATACCACGAAACTGGAACTGTCCAGAACCGATAAGAACGGGAACAAGACAGTACTGGTCAAGGGAACGGATTACAGCATCAGTACAGACGGCAAGACCATTCAGTTTGTTTCCGGAGAAGATGCAACGACCATCACCGGACTGCCGGCAGGCACATACAAGCTGAAAGAAACCAATGCACCGGACGGCTACCAGCTGTACACCGCAGAAGAAACCTTCACCATTGGAACAGACGGCAAGGTGACCGGAACCACAACCATTCAGGACGAGGTTTCCAAGCTTACCATTGGCAAGAAGGACATCACCGGAAAGCAGGAAGTCACCGGAGCAAAGTTAACCTTGAAACTGACAAATCCGGACGAAAGCGGAGCAACGCTGGACGGTGTGACGGTAGAAAATATCAAAAATAACACCGTGGACAGCAGAACCGCAGATTCCATTACATGGACTTCCGGCAAGACAGATGCCGTTTTGAGCAAGCTGCCGGACGGCACCTATACTCTGGGAGAAAGCGGCGAACCTTTTGTAGATTCCGAAACCGGAAAGACTTACACAGTAATCAAATCAACGATGACCTTTACTGTGGAAAACGGTGTTGTCACAAGCACCACCGGTGACGCAGACAACCTGAACGACAAAGCGACCGAGGGTTATTACTACTATGACAAGACCGCAGGACAGATTCTGGTCTGCGATGCGGAACAGCCTGCGATTACTACAACATCGACTTCGGAAACGACTACAACAACGACAACAACAACCACAACCACAACAACTACTGCAACCAGCGAAAGCAGCACAACATCTGACACAGAAACCACTACGGGAACTGGTACAGTTACCACAGTTTCAACTGTAACAACTACATCGAAAACCAGTGGAACCACCACCGAAGTGACAACAGACACCACACTGGCAACCAGTGGAAACACCACGGAAACCAGTGCAGGCCCGACTACCACTTCTACCAGTGAAACCACTACCGAAGTGACAACAGGCACCACACTGGCAACCAGCGGAAACACCACGGAAACCAGTGCAGGCCCGACTACTACTTCTACCAACGGAACTACCACCGAAGTGACAACAGACACCACACTGGCAACCAGTGGAAGCACCACAGAAACCAGTGCAGGTCCGACTACCACTTCTACCAACGGAACTACCACAGATACCACAACCGCCAAAACCACTGTTACAACAGCAAGTGCTTCTACGGAAACCAGTGCAGCATCGACCACCACAACTGCCGCAGGAACGACTGCGGAAACGGTGACCGAAACCAGCACTACCGCGGCAAGCACAGTGACTACCGCAGAAACAACTGTCACAACAGCAGCTACGACAACCATCGAAGCAACGACTACCACGACAGAAAAAACCACTGTTGAAACTACCACAGAGGAAACCACAGAAGCCACCACGACAACGGAGGAAACGACAACTACAATTGTCACCACCACCGAACAGCCGGACGGCTATGTGATCCGCAAGTGTGACGTGGGCGGCAATGAGATCGGCGGAGCATCTCTGAACATTACCGATCAGAGCGGCAATGTGATCGATCAGTGGGTATCCGAAGAAGGCGTATCGCATGTCTTTGCCGGAATCCAGCCGAACACACCGTACTGCCTGACCGAAACACTGGCTCCGGCAGATTACCTCGTTGCAGAACCGATCTACTTCCAGCTGAACGAAGACGGTACACTGGTACTGTTTGTTGGCGTCAGCCTGAATGAAGACGGCAGCTGGAGCGTGGAAAATGCTGTGGTAACGGCAAATCCGGACGGCAGAGCCATTGTGATGATCGATGAGTACGTTGGTACTGAAACCACCACAACGGAAACTACCGAAGAAACCACAACGACTACGGAAGCAACCACAACTACTGCGAAGAATACCACCGCCGGCAACGGCGAGCATACCCCGTCCGTTTCCACCACGACCACGGCTTCTACGGAAACCACGACCGTGACTGGAGAAAGCGGCACCGGTACGACCGCAGGCAATGGCGGCTCCGGCACAACAACAGCAGCTGGCGGAAGCCAGACGACCACAGTCATCAGAAGCAGTTCCGGTTCGTCTTCTTCCAGCAGCAGAAGCAACACAAGAATCTCCTCCACGCCAAAGACAGGCGAAGCATTGCCGGTAGTCATCATTCCGGCAGGCATTGCACTGGCAGCGGCAATCGTGGCAGGCTGCAAGCGTAAGAAAAAGTAAACCGGCTGTAACGGAACAGGTGAAATTGTTCTGATGCCGCAAAACCCGCCCCGACAGGTACTTCTGTCGGGGCGGGTTTGTTTTTGGGCAGTATAGCCTCCCCTGAAAGGGGAGGGGAACCGCCGTTAGGCGGTGGAGGGGTTCCTCCGCAAAGCGTAACTTCTAGTGCAGCCATGTCGAAACCGTCCGGCGGAATTCGCTCGTTGCACTCGCTGTCCGCCTGGGGCTTGCCAACGCCGGTTGTTGCCCTTGCCTGTATCGGTAATGTTGATATTCAAGTGTTTTCTTGTGCAGGTGGGCGACTTTATTTCATACGGCGTTTGCAAGTTTATCTGTTTATCATCTTTCATGTACAACCGATTTCACAAGGAGTTACGCTTCTTTTTTTCTTTGCTGAAAAGAAAAAAAGAAGCAAAAAAAGAAAAGAGTTCGCATTCCACTTGTACTGTGCGGCAATGCATCACACGAAGATTATACAAGAGATTTTCACCAACAAAAATCCCCCGGCGGGGCGAACAGGCGGCTGCCGCCGCCGTAACACTACCCTTTTCACAGTTGAAATTGGGGCGTAAGGTCAGCGGCGACTCGCCGCCCGCCGTAATATTACCCTTTTTACAGTTGAAATTGGGGCGTAAGGTCAGCGGCGACTCGCCGCAAAAAGCCCTGCACAGGAGATTTGTTCTCCCGTGCAGGGCTTTCGTGTTTTCTGTCGGCTTTATGCCAGCGAATTCTTTTGTGAAGGCACTGCGTATAAATTGGTTTCCCACGCGGGAATATACAGCTGGTGCCGGATATATAAGTCGTAGTTCGGGTTCAGCCGCCGGATCAGCAGCGGCAGAGCAAAGATGTCCTCGTTCCGGTGATAGAGCGAAACCATCAGCTTCGGAGAAAAGTGTGCGATCGTCTGGGAGGCTCCCCAGAGTGCTTCCCGTTCACAGCCCTCCACGTCCATTTTGATCACAGTCGCCGGTCTGCCCTGTAAGATGCTGTCCACAGCACGTGCGTCGATCTCCTGCCCAAAGGCGGAAACTGCCGACTGTCTGCCGGCTTTGGTGGAAAAGGGCACCGTGGTGTCCAGACACCATGCCACCGCATTGTAGGCATAGACAAAGTTCTTGCCGTCCAGATACTTGCACAGCTTCTTGAAGTTTTTCCGGTCGGGCTCTACGGCGTAGATGCGGATATACTTTCCGCGGGTGTATTGGAGCACCTCGTCAATGGTGTCCCCGTTGTATGCCCCCAGATCCACGTAGATCTCGTTGGGTGTCAGCTTGATGATCTTGCGGTAGATCTCCGCCTTGGGCGAAGTCACGTCCATCAGATAGCGGATATTGCCGCTGATGCGGAAATTGATGATGTTGGCATATACCCGTCGGGATTCGTCGTCCGCCAGCATCTCATAGACTTCTTCCAGTTCCGCCGCGTGCTCTACGCAGTAATCATAGGTGAACAGTCCGCCCCCTGCTACCGGTACGTCCGGTACAATGAGGGTGTGCCGGCTGTTCAGCTCCACGATCTTGTCCACAAGGGACTGATACCCTGCGGCAAACGCCAGCACGATCACAAAGTCGTCTACCTGTGCTTCGATCTCGGAGAGCTTCCGCACCTTGTAGCCGGCAAAGGAATGCCCGCGTACAAATTCATCGCTTGCAAAAATGCCGGCAAGCGGAATGGACTTTTCCCGAAAGACACGCATGATCTTTTCTGCACCGTCGCCCATGCCGTAGATAAAGATCGGGCGGGTTTCCGCCTGTAGTTTTTCCCACGAGGACTGTTTTTCTGTGATGAAAGAAAGCAATGTGTTCAGGACCTCCTTTTCTCTTTTTCGCATGAATGGGTTTGGCTGCTGCATGCAGTGTCTGTTTTAGTCATTGCAGCAGTCGTCATTCTCCCATGCCTCCGGCGGCATGCCGGACGGTCCCACCATGTCCCGTCCGCGGATCCCGAACTGGTCACGCTGCTCATTGATGAGAGCCGTGATGAGGTCGGAAACCTGTCGGGGATTCTTGATGGAGTGAATGTGCTTTTCCGGAGTGTCAACGTCTTTGCTGAACAGAATGATCGTGCCGCAGCCGAACAGCCGCTGTCCCAGCGGCAATTCCATTTTCTTGTCAGTGATGCGGTAGATGTCCAGTTCGTCTTCCACTACGGTGAGCAGGCCAATGCGGGTGATCAGCCTGCTTTCTGTCAGATAATATCGGGTAAAGGACAGGGGCAGTCCGAACAGGGTACGCTTTTTGTCCGTCCAGAGATACTCCAGCCCGTCTTTGGTTTTTCCTTTTATCATGACTGCCGCCTTTCCGGTGTTGCCGCTGATTTTTACAGTACGATCTCGCCCTTGCCGCCCTGCAGGGTGATCTTCTTGTCGGTGCCAGCCACAGAAACGGTAAAGGTCTTGTCGGTGCTGCTGGTTTCCACGGAGATGACATTGCCCTTGCGGGTCGCCTGAATGGTCAGCACCAGATTTGCCTTGGTATCGTAAATGGAAGCTTCTGCGGTCTTGCCGTCTTCCAGATTGCAGATCATCGCATCTGCACCTTCCAGATAGTCGTATTCGAACTGGTTCTCGAATGCACCGAAGGTGACGATCGAGTTCGGCTTTGCCAGAACCGGCATTTCCATAAAGGTGCAGGTTACAGCGTGATACTTGCCGCCCTCATAGGTCTTTCCGGTGATGATGTCATACCACTTGCCCTCCGGCAGGTAGAAGTTTGCCACGCCGTCCTTGCGGAATACCGGAGCACACAGCAGGCTGTCACCCAGCATGTACTGCTGATCCAGATAGCGGCAGGCAATATCGTCGGTGTAGTCCATGACCATCGGACGCATCATCGGGATACCGGTGGTGTGGGTCTTGACTGCCTGTGCGAACAGATACGGCATCAGCTTGCCCTTCAGCTTGGTGAAGAACCGCAGCACGTCGCAGGACTCCTCGTCGAAGTTCCACGGCACACGGTAAGAGGTGGAGCCGTGCAGACGGCTGTGGGTGGACATCAGGCCGAATGCACACCAACGCTTGTACACGTCCGGAGAAGCTGTTGCTTCAAAGCCGCCGATGTCGTGGCTGAAGAAGCCGAAGCCGGAGGAGCACAGGGACAGACCGCCGCGGAGGGTTTCTGCCATAGAGGTGTACTCTGCGGAGCAGTCACCGCCCCAGTGTACAGGGAACTTCTGACCGCCGACGGTGGCACTTCTGGCAAACAGGCATGCCTGTCCCTTGCCGTAGTATTCTTCCAGTACCTCGAAAACGGTCTTGTTGTACAGATAGGTGTAGTAGTTGTGCATGTGGATCGGATCTGCACCGTTGTAGTAAACTGCCTTGGTGGGGATTCTCTCGCCGAAGTCCGTCTTGATTGCGGTGACACCCATTTCGCACAGCTTCCGCACGCCGGCAGCGAACCACTTGGCAGCTTCCGGATTGGTGAAGTCTACGATCGCCATGCCCGGCTGCCACAGGTCGGTCTGGAAGACGCTGCCGTCCGGATTCTTGATGAAGTAGCCCTTTTCCATGCCGATGTCAAACAGCTTGGACTTCTGGGAGATATACGGGTTGATCCAGCAGCACAGACCAAGACCGCGGCTTGCCAGACGCTTCAGCATTGCCGGCGGATCCGGGAACTGATCCAGATCCCACTCGAAGTTGGTCCATTCGTATTCCTTCATCCAGAAGCAGTCGAAGTGGAACATTTGCAGCGGAATATCCCGTTCTGCCATGCCGTCGATGAACGAAGTAACGGTTTCTTCGTCATAGGTGGTGGTGAAGGAGGTGGACAGCCACAGACCGAAGGTCTTTGCCGGCGGCAGAGCCGGCTTGCCGGTCAGATTGGTGTAGTTCACCAGAACTTCCTGTAAGTTTTCGCCGCCGATGAAGAAGTAGTCCAGTTCCTCGCCCGGTACGGTAAAGGAAACCTTGTTGATAGTATCCGAAGCCACTTCAAAGGAAACCTTGTCCGCTGTGTTGACCAGCACGCCGTACTTGTTGGAGGTGATGTAGAACGGAATGCACTTGTAGCTCTGCTCGGAGCAGGTGCCGCCGTCAGAGTTCCAGTTTTCCACGTTCTGACCGTTCTTCACGAATGTGGTGAACTTTTCGCCGAAGCCGTAAACGCATTCGCCAACGTCCAGTGTCAGCTGTTCCCGCATGAAAGTGTTGTGTGCGTCCTGCGGGTAGTTGAAGAAGTCGTCGTCGGTCTGGACAGCCAGACGTGCGTCACGGTGGAACTTGTTTTCCTGAATATAGGAAGTGGAACGCCAGCCGCCGCCGGTGAGCCGCTTGCCGTCACGGGAGAACGAAACGTCCCAGCCGTCTGTGCCCTTCTTGATCTTCAAAGTCGTGTGACCGGCAGTCATGGAAACAAAGCCGTCTTCTTCGTGAATGTCGTCCGGCACATAGCCCTCCGGCAGGTTCAGTTCAAACTGCGGCTTGTTTTGCAGGCCGCCCTTGTGGTGGCAGATGTGCACACGGATCATGTCCGGTGCAACTGCGGTGTATGTGATCTCGAACGCAACACCGCCCAGTGTCATTGCACGGTTCCAGATCGCACTGGAAGTGGCAAAGATCTTGATGCTGTTTTTGGTGGTTGTGACATCGTATGCCTGTACCGCATAGGAAACGTCAAATCCTCTCTGGTTGAGCCAGAGTCCGTCAGAAAATTTCATGGAGTACCTCCTGCATAAAAATAGAATGTATTGTATTCCATGCGACTTTCCGGTACACCGGAGTGTCTGCCTGTGCCCGTACCCATCTACATGTAATCCCATTGTACCATATTTGTAATCGAAATGTCAATCTGTTTTCGGGAAAATCGTATATTTTTCCCCGAAATCGTATTTTTTTACGGGCTTTTCCGGACAGGGCAAAAATACTGCACAAAACCGGCAATGGACTTTTGTGGCAATTGTCAAAAAAGACGGACAGGAGATTGTCCCTGTCCGTCCGGAAATTTTTTGGTTTTATATGCTGAGCGAAGTGCTTACTTTGCCAGAGCCTGTTCTGCGGCAGCCAGCTTTGCAGCACAAACGAAAACGTCCATTGCTTTCTGGAGTTCTTCCTCTGTGGGGAATGTGGGGGAGATGCGGATATTTTCATCTTCCGGATCCACACCGTGGGGGAAAGATGCACCGGCACCGGTCAGAACCACGCCGGCTTCCTTGCACAGGGAAACGATGCGTTTTGCACAGCCTTTCTGGTTGAAGGAAATGAAGTAGCCGCCCTGCGGGTTGGACCAGTTGGCAATGTCCAGATCTGCCAGTTCCTGTTCCAGTGTGCTTTCGACGATCTGGAACTTCGGAGCGATCAGAGCCTTGTGCTTCTTCATGTGCTCTACCAGATTCTCGAACTTGCCGCCGAAGAACCGCAGGTGCCGCAGCTGGTTCATCTTATCGTAGCCGATCGTGGAGAAGCCCAGAGCCTTTTTCAGGTATGCCAGATTGTTCTGGCTTGCCGCGATGACTGCAATGCCAGAGCCGGGGTGTGTGATCTTGGAGGTGGAAGCGAACATATAGCAGATGTCCTCATTGCCTGCCTTCTTGGCTTCTTCCAGCAGGTTTGCCTGTACCGGCGGATTGTCGACCAGATGGTGTACGCAGTATGCGTTGTCCCAGAAGATACGGAAGTCCTTTGCCTTCGGCTTCAGGGCTGCAAAACGCTTTACCACTGCATCGCTGTATACCACGCCGCCCGGATTGGAGTACATGGGTACGCACCAGATCGCCTTAATGGTATCGTCTTCTGCCACCAGCTTTTCAACGATGTCCATATCCGGACCGTCTTCCTTCATGGGAACGTTCACCAGTTCCATGCCCAGAAATTCGCTGACAGCGAAGTGGCGGTCATAGCCCGGCACCGGACAGAGCACCTTTACCTTGTCATACTTGCCCCACGGCTTGCTGCCCATTACGCCGTTGGTCATGGCGAGGGACATTGCCCAGTACATGATGTTCAGGCTGGAGTTGCCGCAGACGATGACATCTTCCGGCTTTACACCCAGCATGGGAGCGAAGAATGCCTTTGCTTCCGGCAAACCGTCCAGACAGCCGTAGTTGCGGCAGTCCAGACCGTTTTCTGCCTTATAGTCGTCCTCGGACAGGCAGTTGGTAATGCCGTTGGTCAGATCCAGCTGTTTCGGCGAGGGCTTGCCGCGGGACATATCCAGTTTCAGCCCCTGTGCCTGAAATGCCTCGTACTGCTTTTTACAGTCAGCGGCAAATGCTTCCAATGCTTCTCGATTCATCTCTGCTACTCTCATGATTTCTCACCCAGTCCGCACCCCTGCGAACTCTGCTCCTTTTGCATAAATTTGGAGAAGTCGTTTTGGGAATCGGCTCTCCATTTTTGATACATCATATGATCGTGCGTGATGCAGGGATTCTCCGCCGCATACCGCAAGTATTATTATAGCACATCTCCCACTGGTGTGCAAGTGTTCTCCGTAAAAAAACACAAGTTAATTTTTCGAGAACGCCCCGGGAAAATCAGACAACTTTCAGAATAAAAAACACCTCTCCGGAAATGGAGAGGTGCCGGTGTGCGGTATTGCCCTGGGTTTTCGCCACCCGCTTACGAGCACAGCCCGCCACGCTGATAGAATCCTGTCTGGATCAGATAGGTGCAGCCGCTGAGGAAGTGATACCGTTCCCCGATGGGGCAGAGAATGATCGCCTGTGCGAAGTCCTTGCCAGCGAATTCTGCCGCAGCTTTGCGGATCTGTTCTAGATGCTCCGGTGTGAAGCCGAAACCGTACAGGTTGATATGCTCTGCAAAATACAGGCAATATAATGTATGGAGCATGACGCAGAACTGCTTGATAGTTTCGTCTGCGACAGGCTGCAAGGCGGTGTCCGTTTCTGCCGCAGCCAGCAGGGAAGCTGGTGTCAGACGGGAAAGGTCACCCTCCAGTGCAGCGTACAGTGTCGGAGTCTGTTCTTCGGAAAAGACCGGACGGATTTTTTCCGCCACTGCTGCCGCGGACAGTTCTGCCCGTACGCTGCCCTTGGGGTAGCCCTCCAGCCGAGCACCGGCAGGGTTTACACAGATGTGTTCCACAAAGGCATCATCGGAGCCGGCAGGCAGAATGGGAGCGTTGCCGCTGACGGGAATGGCACGGTAACTGCCGCTGTCCCAGTACAGAAAGACCTGATTTTCCGCCTTGGCATGCAGGTCGCCGTAGTGCACGCCTGCCATGGCGAATTCGGTGACGGCACTGTTGATGTATACCGGCAGGCGGGTGCTGTCCTCCAGTGCCTTTTGCAGCACCGGAAATGCCGGACAGCCGGTGTCCGTTGTACTACCACCCATCATTTCAAAAGCGGAGGGCATGATGCCCACGCCGATGCCCAGCAGGTTTTCGTAGGTCAGACAGCTGTTCTGGAGCATTTTTTCCAGTGTGGTTCCCAGCAGTTCCGCCAGTGCTTCCGGTGTCATGTCGGCTTTGTGCGTGATCGACTTCTTGTCCAACGCCGCCGCGTTCAGGGTGGTCAGACCAATGGAAATTTCTTTTTCGTCCACATAGATGCCGATCGCGAACTTGTAGGTTTCGTTGATGTCCAGCAGGATCTTCCGTCTGCCCTTTCGCACCTCGGCATTGGGGTTGACCGGCTCTTCGCCCACTTCCTGTAGAATGTGCTGGTCGATCATTTCGTTGGTGATAATGGTGACAGCCGCACGGGTGATGCCCAGAATTGCCGAAATGTCTACGCGGGAGATCGGCCCCTGTTCCCGAACAACTTTTAGGATCTGCATGCGGTTTCGCCGTTTCAGATCCAGTTTACTGATGCCACAGTCATTCATGCTTCTTCTTCCTCTTTCAAATTCTGAAACCGTTTTCTTGATGAATGGTTTCGTATGGTTTCGCAGGGATTTCCTGCGGATATTCCGAAAAATTTCGGGGAGTTTTGATGTTGTGCTGCGTTTCGCTTTGTGCGGTATTGCCAAGGAATCGCACATACATCGTTCCGATTTATCTATTTTATCATATAGTGTTTGGATTTGCAAGCCGCCCGCGAACTTTGCTTAAAAATTTACAAAAGCGACACGAAGGAGCGTTTCTGGCTGAAGCACTGAAAAAAACCGAAAATTTCGCGACACAAAGTGATGCTTGCCACGGAGAAACCACATGATTTTGTGTACAAACCGAAATCAACCTTGATTTCTCGATGCGATTTGTTCATTTTTGGGGTGATTGTAAGTACACTGGAGCCTCCCTTGAAATAGGTAGGGAGAACGCCCACATCGCCCCGCGAACTTGCCTGAGGACAGCAATTTTCTAGTGCAGCCATGTCGAAACCGTCCGGCGGAATTCGCTCGTTGCCCTCGCTGTCCGCCTGGGGCTTGCCAACGCCGGTTGTTGCCCTTGCCTGTATCGGTAATGTTGATATTCAAGTTTTTTTCTGGTACATGTGGGTGACTTTATTTTGTACGGCGTTTGCAAGCTTGTGTTGCTAGGCTCCCCTTTAGGGCACCCGAAGGGCGTGCCTTGTGCTGAGCTGTCACCGCAGGTGACTGAGGGGTTATCCGCTACAGCAAGCAGGTGATTTCACAAGGAGTTACGCTTCTTTTTTTCTTTACTGAAAAGAAAAAAAGAAGCAAAAAAAGAAAAGAGTTCGCGTTTCACCTGTACTGTAAGATTCCAATATCACCCGAAGATTACACAGAGAATCTTCTACTGATGTAAAATCTTTTGTTTGATGTTGAGAGTTACGTAGGAACCTCTCCACCGCCTAACGGCGGTCCCCCTCCCCTTTCAGGGGAGGCTTTTTCCACCAACAAAACTCCCCCGGCGGGGCATACAGGCGGCTGCTGCCGCCGTAACACTACCCTTTTTACAGTTGAAATTGGGGCGTAATGTCAACAGCACCTCACCACTTTTGAATCCCCGAAATCGCCACCCCAAAATTCCCCACAAAAAACGTCACCAAAGCAACAGCAGTAAAAGCCGCGGCATAGCACTTTTTCGCACAGCGATTTTTTTGCAGGTAATGCCCCAGCTGTTCCCGATGATGCAGCAGCCAGAACGCGGCGAAAGCGAAAAAGAAAATGTTGATTCCCCGATAGAGATAGTCCTGTGCGGCAGGGGAGAGATACCCCATCAGCCAGCCCAGCAGTTCACCAAACACCAGATTATTGACCAGATGCAGCACAATCGACCAGCGGAGAGAAAACTCTGCTGCCGTGTATCCCAGCACCAGTCCGGTGAGAAATGCAAATATCATCTGAAACAAGTTGGCATGCATCACGCCGAACAACGCTGCGGAAACCACAATGGCGAACACGTTCCCGTACTTCTGAAACTGCCGCATGACCAGCCCGCGGTAAATGAGTTCTTCTCCCACAGGGGCGAAAACAGCGGTATACAAAAACATGGAAACCGTGGTGCTTTGAGCAGACGCGGCATTCAGCTGTCCTATAGCGGTGTAGCCGCACAGCCGGAGCAGAAATTCCAGCATGTTCCCGAACAGCGAGTAGATCAGCTGGGCACCCATGAAAATACAGATCAGCAGCGGCAGCCTTTTCCACGGAAGCGGCTGCTTTTTTTGAAACACCACCTGCGGCGGCGTATCCCGTCGGAAATACCAGCCCAGAAACAACACGCCGGCAAGCACTGCCACAGTACTGGAAACGCCGCTGTTGGCAGCGTTTTCCTCCAGTTGCTGCAAGAGGACTGTTCTTTCGGCACTGTCAGAACAAACCAGCCGGACAAAGCAAACACGTGCCAGCGGTTCCAGTGCGAAAATGACGTACCGCAGCAGGGTATACAACACCAGCCCCAGCACAATAAAATTGGTATCTCTGCGGACCTTTTCCATGAGAATCTCTCCTTATAGGTATAAGAACTTGTCTTCGCATATTTCTTGTGAAGACAGGTTCTAACAAAAAAAGCTGACCATGCTTTCACATGATCAGCTTTTCCATATCCTTGGTGCGGATAAGAGGACTTGAACCTCCACCCCCTTGCGAGGACTAGCACCTGAAGCTAGCGCGTCTGCCAATTCCGCCATATCCGCATTTCGCATGCCGTGTTTTCAGCGACAAGAATTATTATAGCACAACACTTTCGATTTGTCAAGCCTTTTTTTCAAATTTTTTCGATTTTTTTCTGATTTCTTTGAGAGTGCCGAAAAGTCACGCAATTTCAGGGCTTTTCTTCTACCTGCACAAATACTTGCACAAAATGATAAACTGTGATATAATAGAAAAGCATTATTCCGAATCGAATTCTGGAATCATTTGTAGGGGGAATCACAATGGAACATTATTTGGATAACGCTGCAACGACCAAGCCGTGTGCAGAAGCTGCTGCGGCAGTGATGAGCTGCATCTCTGCACATTACGGCAATCCGTCCTCGCTGCACCGCAAGGGACTGGAGGCACAGCACGAAGTGGAATACGCCCGCAATCAGATCGCCGGTGCTCTGGGCTGCAAGGCACAGGAAATCATTTTCACTTCCGGTGCGACAGAAAGTTCCAATCTGGCGATCCGCGGGGCGGTGGCAGCATACGGCAGAAAGCGAAAGAAAATCGTTGCCAGTGCCGTGGAGCATGCTTCTGTGAAAGCGACCCTTTCCTATCTGGAAACGCTGGGCTTTACGGTCGTTACCGTGCCGCCGGCTGCGGACGGAGAGTATCATACAGAAGATTTTCTGCGGGAAATAGACAGCAGCGTCTGTCTGGTGAGCATGATGCTGGTGAACAACGAAAACGGCTGCCGGCTGCCGGTGGAAAACGTATTCCGCATGGTGAAGCGAAATGATCCGGAGATCATCACACACTGTGATGCCGTACAGGGATTCCTGAAAATTCCGTTTAAGCCGAGAACACTCTGTGCCGATCTGGTTTCAGTCAGCGGGCACAAGGTACATGCTTTAAAAGGTGTCGGTGCTCTGTATATCCGGCATGGCGTGCGGGTGAAACCGATCCTGTGCGGCAGCGAACAGGAACGGGGGCTGCGTCCGGGCACAGAAAGTGTGCCGTTGATTGCTTCGTTCGGGGCGGCAACGGAAAAGCTGTCCCTGAACATCGAAGAACGTCTGGAACGGGTTTCTCAGCTTCGCAGCAGTCTGATCGCACAGCTGCGGGAAATGGACGGCGTGATCGTTCGGGACATAGAGGGAGCATCTCCCTATGTGCTGAACATTTCCCTGCTGGGCTATCGCTCGGAGATCGTGCTGCACTATCTGGAGCAGCGGGAAGTTTATGTTTCCAGCGGCTCGGCATGTTCCAAGGGAGCCAGCAGCGGCGTACTGGAATTATTCGGGGCAAAGCCCGCAGAGGTGGACAGTGCCCTGCGAATCAGCTTCTGTGCAGAGAACACAGAGGAGGATATTGCAGCACTGGTACAGGGACTGCGGGACGCACAGAAAGAACTGATGCACTGATACGGCAGAAATGCTGAAGGCAATACCGCACAAAGATTGTGCGACAGATGCGTCGTCAAATTTTTCGTCAG
>OGRU01000464.1_pt1 | contig 39153 bp, 29 predicted proteins | sample 1553541 | NCBI WGS metagenome assembly OGRU01 (sample SAMEA2580068, study PRJEB22360) | human gut metagenome | biome: human gut; feature: human-associated habitat; material: faeces | place: Denmark | collected 2008/2010
ATGTTCTCCGAAACGGTCAAAATCTTTGATTTTGTTTTCGTTTCGTGAGGTTATTATAACATAAAAGTATAAAATCTCTGTTAAATTTCAATTCTTAACAGAGAATTTATGCCCGCCGTGATATAATGAGGCAAAAATGAAGGGAGCGAACGGTTTGTTAAGGGCAAAAAAAGCCGTAATTCAATGTGTTATGCTGCTTGCAGGGGCGGCGATGGTGTGCGTCGGTGCTATGAGAGGCGAAGCGGATACCGTACTTGCAAAAGCGATAAGATTGTGTTTGGAGTGTGTGGGAATTGGATAAGGAAAAGGAAAAGAAAAAGAAAAAGCCGTCGCATTTACTGACCCGATACAGAGGATTTGTGCAGGCGGCGGCAACGCTCGCAACAAACATACACCTGCCGAATTTTTTAAAGGGCAGCATTTATACGGGCGGCGGCAAGGCGGTTTGCGTACCGGGGCTTAACTGTTATTCCTGTCCTGCGGCAACCGGAGCGTGTCCGATAGGCTCGTTTCAGGCAGTGGCAGGTTCGTCAAAGTTTCGGTTTTCGTATTATATAGCGGGCTTTTTGATATTATTCGGCGTGCTTTTGGGCAGATTTATATGCGGATTTCTCTGCCCGTTCGGATGGTTTCAGGATTTACTGCATAAAATCCCGTGCAAAAAGCTGTCAACCGAAAAACTGAAACCATTGACATATTTAAAATATGCGGTGCTGTTGTTTGCGGTCGTATTGCTTCCGGCACTGATTGTAAATGATGTCGGAATGGGTGACCCGTTTTTTTGCAAGTATATTTGTCCGCAGGGTGTGCTTGAGGGTGCAATTCCTCTCGCGGCAGTCAACGAGGGAATACGTTCGGCTTTAGGCTCGCTGTTTACATGGAAGCTGGCGGTTTTAATTGCAATCATATTTTTGAGCATACTGTTTTACCGCCCGTTTTGCAAATGGCTTTGTCCGCTCGGCGCGTTTTATGCGCTGATGAACAAGGTGTCGCTGTTCGGAATAAAGGTTGATGAGCATAAATGTGTCTCCTGCGGAAAATGCGCAGGCGCGTGCAAAATGGACGTTGATATTACAAAAACGCCCGACCACGCAGAATGTATACGTTGCGGCAAGTGCATCAGTGTCTGTCCGACGGAGGCGGTAAGCTTTCGATACGGTTTCAATTTGCCGAAAACACTCTCAAGCGGCGATGAAAAGCCGAAAAATGATAAAAAATCGAAATAGGTAAGAAAACGGAGGAATAACTGTGAAATTTTCAAAAGCAACCAAACTTTCAGCAATTATTATGACATTTGTGCTTGTGCTGGGCCTTGTGGCGTGCTCCGCCGACAAAACGGAGAAGAAAAAAAGCAATGTCGATATTAAAACTTTAATGGCACAAGAGCCGAATGACGCAGACGAGGCTGCGAAGCTTTACGATAAGCTTTTGCAAGCCGAAAACGATATTCTCTCGAATAATTCGGCTCTTTGGGAAAAAGTGTTTTTATCGGCAAATAAAAATACGCCGATGATTGAGGACGGCACAAACTACGGAGATTTCCTTTTAAGCACGGTAGAGGGGAGCAAGAGCGATTTCAGCGCAGATGAATATAAAATTCTTAAAGTTGCGGCGGAGCAGATTAAGGAGATAGAAGGAAAACTTACGATTCTGGAGCAAAAATATCCCGGCTGCGGAAAAAAGCCGTCAAGCGGGGAATGCGTTGACGCGGCGAGTGCCGGAATGGCAGGCGATGCGAGCAAGCTTATGAAATTTCCGAGCTTTAACGGTAAAGATCTCGACGGCAACGACGTAAACAGCAGCGACCTTTTCTCGGGCAACACCGTAACGGTAGTCAACTTCTGGTTCACCTCCTGCAAACCTTGCGTAAGCGAGCTTGCGGATTTGGAGGCACTCAACAAGGAGCTTGCCGCAAAGGGCGGCGGGGTTGTCGGCATAAATTCATTTACTCTTGACGGCAATAAAAAGGAGATTTCCGAGGCAAAAGATATTTTGTCAAAAAAAGGCGCAACATACAAAAATATTTGGTTTGACACAAACAGCGAGGCAGGAAAGTTCACATCGGGACTGTATTCTTACCCGACTACATATGTTGTCGATAAAAACGGCAATATAGTGGGTCAGCCGATAGTCGGTGCAATAACTTCACCCGAACAGGCGGCAAAGCTTAACAAGCTTATTGACACTGCAATTGCAAACAGCAAGTGATTGACAAAAATGATATATAATCCTGTATTTCGGCATATTGTTTGCTGTTTTCCGTTTATTCGTTTCCGACATTTCGTTTTAAGCAATTGATGTTTGTTACGGACTTTTCGCAATACGCAAACCTCCTGCGGCAGAAGCAAAAACTGTCGCAGGAGGTTTTGTTATCGGCTTTTTTACCGCAAAATACGGCGGATTATACGGTAACGGTATAAAATCATTGACAAACTTTGCACAAATGTTAAGAAATTATTAAATATCGCAAAGTATATTGCATTGCAAGGTAGTGGGTGTTATAATGCAGTTAAAAGGACGGAGCAGCGGCACATAAAGCGCGTCTTTGTGCCGCAAGGCTCACGGCTGCAATACAGGCGTTTTCAGCTTCGCCGGAAAGGAGAGTTTGATGAATACGCAATTTAAAAAGGGTGTTCTGGAGCTTTGCGTGCTGTCGCTTTTAAAGCGTGGCGACAAGTACGGCTATGAGCTTGCGGACACCGTCGGTAAACAGATAGACGTTTCGGAGGGCACTATATACCCTCTTCTTAAAAGGCTCAGAGCCGAGGGGTATTTTGAAGTGTACCTGCGCGAATCCACATCGGGACCCGCGCGGAAATATTACCGTCTGACTCAAAAGGGTTATGACACACAACGCCTTTTGGAAAACGAGTGGAAGGACTTTACAAAGAGCGTGTCTACTTTATTAGGAGGTGAAAACGGTGACTAAGATCGAATTTTTACAACAGCTTTACAACCTGCTCGGCGTTTTACCGGCCGAGGAGCGCGACGATATAATAGCCGACTTTGAAGAACACTTCTCCGTCGGTACGAGCGAGGGTAAAAGCGAGGAGCAGATTTGCTCGGAGCTCGGTGACCCCAAAAGCTGCGCCGCGCAATATCTTAATGACGAGCCGAAAAAAGCCGACGCCGTATACGGCGCAGAAAAAAACGGCAATCCGAGATATGAAACCAAGGCGTCCGATGTAATCGGTGCCTCTCCCCGTCCTCAAAATGCGCGCGGCGGTGCTTATTACGGCACGGAAAAGGGTAATCCGCAGCGAAATCATGTGCTGTGGTCAATTCTGTTTTTCTTCGGGGTATTCGCGGCAATAGGAGTGTATCCGTCAAGCATAGGTATGATGGCAAGCTTTTTTGTTTGTCTCTTCTTCGCCGGAGTAACGGGCGCAATAGCGACTTCGCCGGCGGCATTCGGATTTATATTTTCCATAGGGATTATGCTCTTCGCGGCAGGACTTTTCCTATTCCTTTTTATGACGTGGTTCTTAAAGCTTTCATGGCGCAAGGCCGATTTGTAAGGGGGAGAAAATATGAAGAAAAAGAAAGACGGGCTTATAAAGGGCATGATAGCCACGGCGATAATATTTGTCGTCGGATTTATACTCACAGTCTGCTTCGGTGCTTATCTCGGCGCAGACGCGGTAAGGCACATAGCATCGGGCGAGACGTTCGAAGAGTTTGTCGAAGAGCGCTTCCCGAATATAGATTTTGACGATGGGCAAACGGTAAACGAGTCGCAAACAGAAAATTCAATGCTTCCGTCGGGGTCGGCACTTGAAATTTCCGCTCCGTACGGCGATATTAAAATTAAGGCTTCCGACAGCACTGAGGTAAGATGCGTCCTGAAGCAAGCAAATGACAGCGGCGCGAAGCTCGATTTGTCCGACGATAAAATCATATTGGACGGCGGCGGCAGTACTTACGGAATAGCCGAGCTTACGGTTTACCTGCCGAAAAGCGTTACGCTCTTAACGGTTTCAAATAACAACGGCGATATCGACATAGACGGAGTAAATCTCAATACGCTTACGATAAATTCTGTTTCGGGAGATATAGATTTGACCGATATCACAGCCGAGAGGGGAAAAATCAAAAGCTCGGCAGGCGAGACGGAAATATCGGAAACCGCCGTTTTTACGAAAATGCTCGAGGTGAATCAAAGCTTCGGCGATATAGAGATCGATGTTCCGAGGGATCCCGATAAAATCAAATTTATAATTTCCTCCGAAACGCCGCTTGATGAAAAAGCAATGTGCGACAGCTACCTTTTGTCGCTTGCGCGAAGCACCGACGACAAGGCGGAATATACCGTAAACGTAAAGAACGGCGAATTATCGGTAAAAAATTCCGACGATTGATTTAAAACGCACAAAATGATAATATAAATTATAATGTATAATAAATAAGGAGTGTTTATTATGAAAAAGAAGCTTTACAGAAGCAGTACAGACAAAATGATTTGCGGAGTTTTAGCCGGCTTTGCCGAGTATATAGATGTAGACCCGACAATAGTCCGCCTTGTTTATACGGCACTGACCTTATTCACCGCAGGCTTCCCCGGAATACTGTTTTACATCATCTGCGCCATTGTAATTCCGCAGAAGCCGTTTGACGTCGAGCCGTAATTCGAGCGACTGTTACAGAAACCCGTATTTAAACCGAATAAAAAAATATTTTCGCTCCCATTTAGCGACGGTTATTTCACCGCGCCTCGGATATAATCTCTTAAAGTGCGTATTTTATGCAGATTATAACAAGGCGTGGTGATTTTTTTGAAAAATTCCGATTTTACCGGACAGGCTGTTTTGCAAAGGGTACACGACCTCCCCGAGCCCGTGCGGGCGGTGCTTCGGCACGTGGCATATTTTATATGCGGTATGCTGTTTGCTTCGGCGAGCAATTTGTCGGCGGTATCGCCGTTCGGCGTGGCTTTTTGCGCGGCGGCCGAAAATAAGTACATACTCTCGGCAGGTCTCGGCGCGGCGGCAGGTTATATCCTGACCCAGGACAGCATATCGTCGCTTCGACTGATAGCGGCGAGCGTGTGTGCCGGAGTTCTCGCACGCGTTATGAGAGAATTTGAAAAGGTGCGAAACGGCAGGCTGCTGCCGTCGTGCATTGCGTTTCTCTCTTGCTTTTTGTCGGGAATGGCGGTGCTTTTTGCAAACGGGCTGACGGGTGAGACGTTTCTTTTGTACCTCGGAGAGGGTGTAACGGCCTTTGCCGCGGCGTATTTCTTTTCGACTGCGCAATATGTTCTTGAAAACGGCAAGCCCGTGCGCGGCGTAACTCTTGAGGAGGCGTCGGCGGTTTTGGGCTCCGGATTTCTTATTATGTGCTCGCTGTCGGGTCTTACCGTGCTTGAGGTCTCCCCTGCGAGAATGATAATGGTATTCGGCGTGCTTTTTTTCGCCGCGATTTATAAGGAGGCCGGCGGTGCGGTAGGCGGAATGCTTGCGTTTTTACTTATTGCGATAAGCTCCGATACGGGAGCCGTTTCGGCTTCGTTTGCCGTAGGCGGCCTTCTTGCGGGCGCATTTTCGCGCCTCGGCAGAAGAGCTGTACCGCCTGCGTTTTTCGCGTCGTTCCTCACCGCATATATGTTTTCGGGCGGCGGCAGCGAAAAGTATTTTTTGATTATAGAGGCCGCTTTGCCGTGCGCGGTGTTTATGTTTTTGCCGAACAGCCTGTTTATAAAGGCGGAGGGGTTGCTTTTGGCGAAGGACTCGGCGGCGAACGCGTCTGCGGAAAACGGTGAGGTAAGGCGCAGAATACATGCGGCGAGAACTGCCGTAGACGATATTGAACGCTCCGTGAGCGCGGTTTCGAAAAGACTTTCCGAAATGGAGAGCTGCGCCGGCGAAAAGCTGATGCTTGAGGTTCAAAGCTCGGTTTGCTGCGGATGCGGCAGATATGATTTTTGTTGGGAACAAAATTTCAAAGAAACAAGGAACGCACTTGACGAGATGTATGAAACGCTGAAAAAAGGCGGAGTTATGTCGCGCGATAAGCTCCCGTCGCCGTTTTCAAGCAGATGTATACGGCAGACCTCTTTTGCCGAAACATATTCAAGACTGTTTTTCGGCGTTGTCTTTTCGGAGGCGGCAGATAAAAAAACAGACGAGGTGCGGCTTGTCACGGCCGACCAGTTCGGCGGCATAAGCGATATGCTGCGCGATCTCGAAAACGAGTTTAACGGCGATGTAAGCTTTGATACGAAAACGGCGGAGCGGATAAGGAAAAAGGTCCGGGACAGATTTTGCTGCGATACCGACTTCGTATCGTGTTTAAGAGACAAAAACGGCAGAATGTTTTGCGAAATCACCTTTTCGGAGGTGCCGTCCTCCCTTAATATAGGCGAGCTGCGTGACGCAGTCGGCGAAACGTGCGACAGAGAATTTGAGCTGCCCGTGATAAAGGGCGACAGAAGCGTAAGGCTGTGCGAAAAGACGGCGTATTCGGTAGAGAGCGCGTGCTCACAGATACCGGCTGACAATGAAAAGCTCTGCGGCGACACGTTTGAGAGCTTTTACGACGGCAGGGGAAATTACGTTGTGATTCTCTCGGACGGTATGGGCACGGGTCCGCGTGCGGCACTCGATTCGGCTATGGCGTCGGGTCTTATGGCAAGGCTTGTCAAGGCGGGCTTCGGGTTTCAGAGTGCCTTAAGGCTTGTGAATTCCTCACTCCTTTTAAAGTCTCGCGACGAGTCTCTCGCAACGCTCGATATAGTAAAAATAGACCTGTATACCGGTAAGGCGGTCTTTTATAAGGCCGGAGCGGCACCGTCCGTGATTCGCCGTCAAAACGGCAAGCTGCTCGAAATAAAAAAGGCGGCTCTGCCTGCCGGAATACTTCGCGACGCGACGTTTTCCTCATGCGAGGGACAGCTTGAAAACGGCGATACGGTGATTATAGCGTCCGACGGTGCGTACGAATACGCGCACAACGCGGTAAAGGAGGAGCTGCAAAGCGGCGGCGCAAAAAGAGCGAGTACCAAGGCGAAAAATATCAGCCTGCGCGCAAAAAAGGCAAAGGGCAAGGCTCGCTGTGACGATATAACCGTGATTGCTCTCAACATAAGCGGACGAGCGAGAAGAGAGCAAAAAATTTAAATGTCGAATTGACTGAGTTCCATAAGGCGGTTTTGCTTCAAAATAACATCTTTTTGTACAATAATGCGTTAATCCCTCGGACATGCGTCGGCATTATCCGAGGGGTTCGCCTTTTTCTGTGTTTCCCTTATGAACACTCGACCCTCGTCTTTTTTTGTATTCACGCCGAATTTTAAAGCGCGGCGAAATCCCGCTTACGGCAAAACATACGCCGCAAAGTGCGACTTCTGTAACTTTTTTGTGAAATTGTAAGTAAAAAATCAAATATTTCATTGACATTTAAGTATTTTTACGGTAAATTATTAGGTGTATTTGACTATCCGGATAAAGATAGTCTCGTAACAGTCAGAAAGGGGATTAGAATTAATGGCTAAAAAAGAAAAAGTCACGTTAACTCCCGAAGAAATCGAAGCTAAAAAAGCTCGCAAAAAGGAAAAGAGAATTATATTCGGAAAAACCTTTGAAAGAGCGATAGTTTGGCTGCTTGCAGTGGTGCTTGTTTACAGCGTAACCTATATTTCGCTTAACAATAAGGGCGTCGCAGCGGTTTCGGCAACTCCCGCACAGGGCGGCTCGCAGAATGCCGGCGGCAGCGCGTCCAAATCCGATTGGGATACAAGCGCAAACGGCAGCGGTTCTTCGCAGTCGGGTTCTCAGAGCAGCACCTCGGGTGACAATGCTTCCGGAGGAAATGCGGCGGCAGCCGAGGCAGGCGTGGACGCAGCGGCAGCAGCCGAGGCTATAAACGCAGCTACCGCAAAGGCGGTTGCGGCAGGCTATCACTGGACGAGATCCGCTCAGTACACTCAGCCTATTGACGTCGGAAATGCAACAGGCGCTCTCAACAAGATCATTCAGGGTATCGACTCCGAGGCATCTCTTGACTCCGTTGTAGGCGGTTTCCTCGGTATAGGCGATAAGGAAATGGATATTGAAAAGGGCGGCAGCGCAGCCGAGCAGATTGAATATCACGGCGAAAACTATGCTCTTCAGGCAACCGCTCTTCAGGCAGGCGACCTCAAAAATCTTAAGGTTGACGGCAACACCTACACCTTTGAGATTGAAAACGCAAGCTCTCCGCAGCATGACAAGAGCACGGCTATGTCAAGGTTTACAAACGACTTCCTCACTCAGGATGAAATCTCCAGTGAGATCAAAGGCTTTATAAGCGCGGCAAGCGTAAACTCCGCTGCAATTGAGTATTCAAACATAAAGGCCACCGTTGTTATCGAGGACGGCACTCTCAAGGAATTCAAATATTCCTATGACGGCAACGTAGCCGAGCTCAACATAAAGGTTGCCATAGTAAGCGTTAACGGCAAGGGTGCAATGCACGTAGATGCAGCTTACACAGGCTTCGCTTATTGATAAGAATTCGGCATTTACCGAATGATGAAAAATAAAATCACTTCTTTATAAATGAAAGGGAGAGAAATCAATGGCTAAAAAACAAAAGGTTGAACTTACCCCCGAAGAAAAGGCAGCTAAAAAGCTCAGACATTCAAACGGTTGGGTACGTTTCTGGGCAATAGTAGTAGCTCTTGCTCTTACGGCAGGCATTTACGGACTTGCAAGCAAAACCGCAAGCAAGGAGTCGGCAGCAACGGGTACGGCAACTGCTTCGGGCTCATCAACAGGCTCATCAAGCTCTTCGTCGGGCTCTTCATCGGGTTCTTCATCGAGCTCTTCATCGGGCGCTTCCGCTTCTTCTTCTTCGAGCGGCGCGTCGGCTTCTGCCGGTGACAGCAGCGGTGCGGCAGCGGCAGCTTCATCAGGCGTAGACGCAGCAGCGGCAGCCGAGGCTATAAACGCAGCTACCGCTAAGGCAGTTGCAGCAGGCTATCACTGGACAAGATCCGCTCAGTACACTCAGCCTGTTGACGTCGGTAGTGCTACAAGTGGTCTTAACACTCTCATCAAAGGTATTGACCCCGAGGCGTCTCTTGACTCCGTTGTAGGCGGATTCATCGGTATCGGCGACAAGGAAATGGATATCGAAAAGGGCGGCAGCGCAGCCGAGCAGATTGAATATCACGGCGAGAATTACGCTCTTCAGGCAACCGCTCTTCAGGCAAGCGACCTTAAAAACCTTAAGGTTGACGGAAACACCTACACCTTTGAGGTTGAAAACGCAACTTCACCTCAAACGGATAAATCGACCGCTATGTCAAGACTTACAAACGACATTCTCACTCAGAGCATGGTTGACAGCGAAATCAAGAATTTCATAAGCGCGGCAAAGATAAACTCCGCAACAATTGAATACACCAACATCAAGGCAACCGTAGTTATCGAGGACGGCAACCTTAAGGAATTCAAGTATTCCTATGACGGCAACGTAGCTGAGCTCAATATCAAGGTAGCGTTCATCAGCGTTAACGGTAAGGGCGCAATGCACGTTGATGGTGCTTACACCAACTTCGTTTATTGATAAACGCACTCCCTTAACCGAATAAAAAACAAAGAGCTGTAAATTAAATTTACAGCTCTTTTTGTATGGCATCGGCCGAATTTTCAAACGGCAAACACATTTTGCTTTTACGGATTTACCACGTTTATCGGCTTGCCCGAAACAAACGCCTCGATGTTGCTTTTGAATATTCCCATAAGTCTCTCGCGCGTTTCAAATGCCGCCCACGCTATGTGCGGCGTGATAAAGCAGTTTTTCGCCGTGAGCAACGGATTGTCTTTTGCCGGCGGCTCGGTTGACAGCACGTCTACTCCCGCGCCTGCGATTTTTCCCGAATTCAGCGCGTCGGCAAGAGCGTTTTCATCAACAACCGGTCCGCGTGAGGTGTTTATGATAAACGCTGTTTTTTTGCACTTGCTCAGAAATTCGGCGTTTACGGTTTTTTCCGTCTCTTTTGTGAGAGGACAATGGAACGTAATAATGTCGGCGTTTTCCGCAAGATCATCGAGGTTCTTTGCCCATCTGAAATTCTTGCGCGCGCTCTGGTCGGTAACGTGACCCGACAGCGCTATGATGTTCATTTTGTAGGCCTCGGCTATGTCGGCTACGGCTCCGCCGATTTTTCCGAAGCCGACTATGCCTATCGTTTTGCCGGAAAGCTCGGTAAGCGGCTTTTTCCAAAAGCAAAAGTCGGGGCAATTTGACCATTCGCCGTTTTTTACCGCGTCCGAATGCAGGGCAACGCCTACGGCAAGCTCCGAAATAAATGCAAATACAAGCTGCGCCACGCCCATGGTGGAATAAGCCGGTATATTTGAAACCGGTATACCCTTTTCCTTGAGATACGCGCAGTCCACCACGTTGTAGCCCGTCGACAAAAGCGCGACGAATTTCACGTTTTGCATTTTGTCTATCTCGGCTCTTGTGAGCGGAGTTTTATTTGTTACGACTATGTCTGCGTCGTGTGTTCGTTCAACGATTTTTTCGCGCGGTGTGCGGTCGAAAATCTCGACCTCGCCGTATTTTTTCAGAAAATCCCAGCTCAAATCGCCCGGATTTGTCGTCTTGCCGTCAAGAATAACTGTCTTCATATAAAAAACCGCCTTTCGGTAAAGCTTTGCTTTTGAGCTAATTGTAACACAACCTCAAAGGAATTTACACCTAAAAGGCAAAAATTACTTCATATTTTCATATTTTGTTTGACCTTACCAATAATATGATATAAAATTATATATAATCTATTACTATGCCCTGCAATAATAATTTTTGGGTGGTACCGATTTGACCGACAGAGAACTTACGCGAAGAAAGCTCCTGAATATTTTAGCATGTGTGCTGCTGATTTTGGCAGTCGCACTTTTAGTGTTGACTTTTCTTATGCAGATAAACGATGTTTCGTCGGCATACGACGAAGTGCTCGAGCGTCTTGCGGAGTTTGAGGAGGCCGTTGCGTCAATTCCGAGCAAGTGGCTCGTGATTCTCGTGATTTTCCTTATATACATAGGCAAAGTGCTTATTCCCCTGCCGATAACCGCGGTCTGTGTTATAGCCGGTATGGTATTCCCCACGCCGATAGCCGTGGCTGTGAATTTTGCCGGCATGACATTGCTTATGACGATAAAGTTTTATTGGGGCAAGCACCTCGGCGGCGGAACAATACACAAGATTCTCACAAGATACGATAATGTTCGCCGTATGATGGAATCGGGTAAAAGAAGCACCGATTGGATTTTGGTGCTTTTTAGGCTTGTGCCGTACTTCCCGATAAATTCCATAAGTCAGCTCTACGGGGCACTTGAATACGACTATTGGAAGTTTATTTTGCTGTCACTTTTGGGATTCACGCCTAAAATTATTTCTTACAGCATGATAGGTCGTCACGTTTATAACCCGTTTTCACTCGCGTTTATGCTGCCGATTGTGATTATCTTCACCATCTCCGGTGTTTCCATACTCGCGGTCAATAAATTTATAGATATAGTAGCTAATAATAAAAACAAAAAGACTGCCGAAACTTTTTCGACAGGAAAGGATGAAAAATGAAAATGGCAACTCCCGAAACCCTTAAAAAAGAAATTCTCTCTGCATCTCTCGATGAAAGGCTTAAAAAAGCCTATGTCACCGAGGAAAATGTTAAAGAGCAGTATGACAGGTACATAAATCTTTTAAACGAATTTGAGGCTCTTTTCGGAAAGGACAGAGATGTTCGTCTTTTCTCCGCTCCCGGCAGAACCGAAGTCGGCGGAAACCACACCGACCACAATCACGGCAGAGTGCTTGCGGCGGGAATCAACCTTGACGCAATAGCCGCGGCTTCAAAAAACGACGAAAACATTGTAAGAGTTAAATCCGAGGGCTATTCCATGGACGTTGTTGACGCTGCGGACCTCTCGGTAAACCACAACGAAATGGGACATTCACCCGCTCTCGTGCGCGGTGTCCTTGCAGGCTTTAAGAAATACGGCTATAAGATAGGCGGCTTTGACGCCACTACCGCATCAAGGGTTATTGCGGGCTCGGGACTCTCGTCATCTGCCGCATATGAAGTTCTTGTCGGCACTATGGTAAACTATCTTTACAACGACGGCAAGGTTGATGCGGTCACAATAGCCAAAATAGCACAGTATGCCGAGAACGAATATTTCGGCAAGCCATGCGGACTTATGGACCAGATGGCGTGCTCCGTCGGCGGCTTCGTAACAATAGATTTCAACGACCCGAAAAATCCCGTGATAGAAGAGGTTGACTTTGACTTTGCCAAGTGCGGCCACTCGCTTTGCATTGTCGATACAAAGGGCAGCCACTCCGACCTCACCGACGAATACGCTGCTATCAGAACCGAAATGGAGAGCGTAGCCGAATTTTTCGGCAAAAAGGTTCTTCGCGAGGTAAGCGAAGAGGAATTTAAATCAAAAATAAGAGAATTGCGCCCGGCAGTAGGCGACAGAGCCATACTTCGCGCTATGCATTTCTATGCCGACAACGCAAGAGTGTTAAAGGAGGTTGACGCTCTTCGCGGCGGAGATTTTGAGACCTTCAAGAAGTATATTCTCGAGAGCGGCTCATCATCATACAAATATAATCAAAACGTATTTTCCGTAAAACAGCCGTCCGTTCAGCCCGTATCTCTCGCCCTCGCTGTTTCCGAGAGCATCTTAAAGGGACGCGGCGCATGGCGCGTTCACGGCGGCGGATTTGCCGGCACAATTCAGGCTTTCGTCCCGAACGACCTTTTAAAGGATTACAAGAGCATAATGGAGAGCATTTTCGGCGAGGGAACCTGCTATGTGCTCTATATTCGTCCGGTAGGCGGCACCGAAATCTGATTTTCGCCGCTTCCCCGAAGGCTCCCTTGTAAAGGGAGCTGTCACCGCAGGTGACTGAGGGATTGTTCAGGCTCCCTTGAAAAGGGTGATTCCCCACAGTGTGGGGAAATGTCGCGGAGCGACAAAGGGGACTCTCTCCCGTCAGGAGCTGGCTACGAACGAAGTGAGTAGACTGAGGGATTAAATTAGGCTCCCTTGTAAAGGGAGCTGTCATCGAAGATGACTGAGGGATTGTTTAGGCTCCCTTGTAAAGGGAGCTGTCACCGCAGGTGACTGAGGGATTATTCAGGCTCCCTTGAAAAGGGAGCTGTCATCGCAGATGACTGAGGGATTAAACAGCGAAGCACTTTCTTTTTAAAATCTATTTTTTTAAGAAAATCCCTCCGGCTTGCCTTACGGCAACCCACCTCCCTTTACAAGGGAGGCATAATCCCTCCGGCTTGCCTTGCGGCAACCCACCTCCCTTTACAAGGGAGGCTGAATTGTATTGTAAAGTAGGCTGTTTAGGGCAAAAAGGGAGGCAAAATCCGACCGAGGAATTAAAGATGAAGTATAATCATAACAAAAATCTTGTTAAAAACGCAAAGGTGCTTCGCAAAGATATGACCAAGGAAGAACGGCACTTGTGGTATGATTATTTGCGAAACAAGGATGTACGATTCCTCCGTCAAAAAATAATAGGCAGCTATATTGTTGATTTCTATTGTGCAAAAGCAAACTTGGTAATTGAACTTGACGGCTCACAGCACTACGAGGATAAAGGAATTAAATATGACGCCGAAAGGACAAAATTTCTTGAACAAAACGGACTTACGGTTGTAAGAATTCCCAATAATGAGATAAACCGCAACTTCGACGGTGTTTGTGAATATTTGGACAGTGTGTTGAAATCCCGCTGTCGCACAGGCGATTGAGAGATACAACTTGCTCCCCTTATTAGGCTCCCTTGTAAAGGGAGCTGTCACCGCAGGTGACTGAGGGATTGTTCAGGCTCCCTTGAAAAGGGAGCTGGCTACGAACGAAGTGAGTAGACTGAGGGATTAAAAAGTAATTTGCTTCCTATTTAAATTCCATATAACTCCACAAAATCCCTCCGGCTTGCCGAAATATGGTGCTGTCCTTTTTGTGAGGCGGCGGAGACACGGTAATTGGAAATTACATCATATTCCACCTACAAAGAGCGACGATTATAATTCGAAATTTCGATAAGATTACAGCATTTGCTTTAGCGTTTTACACGTTGACAAATTGTCCGAAAGGCAGAGAAAAATGGATATAAAAAATATATTAAAAGAGCTGACTTCGGCTGTCGGTGTATCCGGAAAGGAAACCGACGCGGTTTTAACGGCGCAAAGGCTTTTGTCCGAATTCGGCAAAACGCGCGAGGACGTTCTTCATTCCGCAATATGCGAAATTGAGGGAGACAGGGCAGGGCATATCCTGCTTGACGCTCATATAGACCGTATAGGTCTTATCGTAACCTCCGTCACCGACGAGGGGTTTTTGCACGTTGCCGCCTGCGGCGGCGTTGACCGTCGCACATTGAACGGTCAAGAGGTGACCGTTTACGGCAGAGAGCCGGTATTCGGAGTTATAGCAAGCACTCCGCCGCACCTTGCAAGCGGTGACAACGAGCGGAAGGCGACGGAAATAGATGATATCCTTATTGATATAGGCGCAAAAAATAAGCAGTCGGCGGAAAAGCTCGTTTCCCCGGGAGACAGAGCGGTTGTCAATTCCTCTTTCCTATCGCTCTGCGGCGACAGCGTGTCCTGCGGGGCGCTTGACGACCGTTCGGGAATTGCCGTGCTTCTTCGCGCACTTGAGCTTATTAAGGGTAAGCCGCACAAAAAAGTTACCGTTGTGTGTTCCTCTCGCGAGGAGACGAGCGGCGGCGGAGCAAAAGCCGCGGCATTTAATTCGGATGCCGACGAGATAATTGCGGTTGACGTCAGCTTTGCAAAGACTCCGGACAGCAAGGCGGAGGAATGCGGAATACTCGGCAAGGGTCCTATGATAGGTATTTCACCGTCGCTTTCATATGAATTCGGCGAGGAGCTTGTGCGCGTTGCCGAGAAAAACGACATTCCGTATCAGCTTGAGGTTATGGGCGGCAGAACCGGCACTAATTTGGACGGTATGACCACGGAGCGCGGCGGAATTAAGAGCGCGCTTATATCAATACCCCAAAAATATATGCACACCGGAATAGAGGTTGTGTCCGTTACGGATATTGAGCTTTGCGCAAGGCTCATTGCCGCATACATTCTCGGAGGTGATTTAAATGCTTAACGAGCTTTGTAATTTAAACGGCATTTCCGGCAGGGAGCACGCCGTAAGAGATTATATAATTTCGCATTTGCCGTCGGACGCGGAATATCGCATAGATCCGCTCGGCAGTCTCATAGTTTATAAAAAGGGCAAAGCCGAGCCGAAAAATAAAGTTATGCTCGACGCGCATATGGACGAGGTCGGCTTCATAATAACTTATATAACGGATGACGGGTACCTGAAGTTCACCACGGTCGGCGGAATTGACGAGCGCGTTATTTTCGGCAGAGCGGTAAAGGTGGGCAAGGAGCTTATCCCCGGCGTTATAGGCGGCAAGGCTATACATCAGACGACCTCCGAGGAGAGAGGTAAATTGCCGTCAGTTGAGGATATGTATATCGATATCGGCGCGAGTTCAAAAAAAGAGGCCTTGTCTCACGTTTCACTCGGCGACGCAGTGTATTTTGACTCGTGCTACCGCGAATTCGGCGACGGCTTTATCAAGGCGAAGGCCATTGACGACCGCGTCGGCTGTGAAATTTTATTAAGACTTATAAATTCCGATTTGCCGTATTCGGCGACCTTCTGTTTCTCGGTTCAAGAGGAAATAGGCACTCGCGGAGCGGCTGCTGCGGCTTATTCGGTTGCTCCCGATTTCGCAATAGTCGTTGAGGGCACTACGGCGGCGGACATTTCGGGCGTTCCCGACGAAAAAAAAGTCTGCCGTTTGGGCGGCGGTGCCGTAGTCAGCTTTATGGACAGGGGAACCGTCTATGACAGCGAGCTTTATAAAAAGGCGTTTGAAATCGCCGAAAAGAACGGCATCGGGTGTCAGACCAAAACCGTTGTGGCGGGCGGCAACAACGCTTCCGCAATACACAAGGCGGCAGGCGGCATAAAAACTCTTGCCGTATCTGTTCCGTGCAGATATATTCACTCGGGCAGCTCGGTTGCGAAAAAAGAGGATATAGAGAGCACGTTTGAGCTTGTAAAAGCACTTTTTGCGGAGCTGTCGCAGTGCTGAAAACGATTGACGGACCGACAGAGGCAGCCATTGTTACGGACGGTGAATTTAAAGACTGTCTTGCGGTAAAGTATATTTTATTTGCCGCTTTTCGGCTGTCACTCGGAGAGGCGTGGCTTCAAACAGACTGCGGCGGCAGAGTGACGGCTGTGCTTTTAAATAAAAACGACGGAACGATAATTTGCCCGTCAAGTTCCGCCGATTTACGGGAGCTTTCGGAGTTTGCCTCTTTTTTCGGCGAAAATATATATTTTTGCTCCGGGAACGATTGCGCAGACGCAAAAGCCGTTCTTATGGAGCTCTCCGAATTACCGCAAAAAGAAACTTGCGCACAGCCGCTTTGCGACATAACCGCGGACGAATACAAGGTGCTGACAGGTAAAACGCCCGATTCGGACGACAGGGCGTATCTCGAATGGCTTTCGAGGACGGGCAGAGGCGTGTTCGGCGGAAGCACAAGGGTTATGTGCATAAGTCAAAACGGTAAAACGGCTTCACTTGCCGTAGGCGATATAATCGGAAAAGACGCGTATATACGCGACGTTGCGACAAGCGAAAATTATCGAGGCAGAGGCTTTGCCGCGGACTGTGTTATTACTCTTTCGAGAGAGCTTAAAAAGAGTGCCGATTGCATATTTTTAATGTGTAAGCCGGACAATGCAAAGCTGTATGAAAAATGCGGCTTCATAAAAAAAGAATACATAATAAGAAAGACTTGAAATGAAAGATTTTTTTGAATTTACAAAAAGAACCGAGGAGGCGTCAAAAAAGGCGCTGACTCTCGCCGAAAAGAAGTTTTCGGAAATAGACGAAATAACCGAATACAATCAGCGCAAGGTGCTCGCGGCGTTTATAAATAATCGTGTCGACGAGACGGATTTCAACTCCACCACCGGCTACGGCTACAACGATAAGGGCAGAGAAAAGCTCGACAAGCTCACCGCCGAGATTTTCGGAGCGGAGGACGGCTTAATAAGAGCCACTACCTTAACCTGCGGAACCCACACAATAGCGACCGCGCTTTACGGCGTGCTGAGGCCGGGCGATATAATGCTCAGCGTAACGGGAGTCCCCTACGACACCATACATTCCGTTATCGGTATTGACAAAAGCAGCAAGGGTCACGGCTCACTCGCCGACTTCGGCGTGAAATTCGAATATATCGAGCTTACCGAAAATGACGAGATAGACTACGACGCAATAGAAAAAAGAGTCGGCCGCGGAGACATTAAGATGGTTTATATCCAGCGCTCGCGCGGGTATTCGCTGCGCCATTCGATTTCGATTGACGAAATAGAGAAAATCGCGACTCTTACACACCGTGTAAGCCCCGATACGGTTGTTATGACAGATAACTGCTACGGCGAATTTACGGAGAAAAAAGAGCCGTGCGACGTCGGAGCGGATTTGGCGGCAGGCTCGCTTATCAAAAATCCGGGCGGCGCAATAGCTCCCTGCGGCGGCTATATAGTAGGCAGGCATGACCTTGTTGAGGATTGCGCATACAGAATGACAACTCCAGGACTTGGCAGAGAGGTCGGCGCAACGCTCGGAACAACGCGCAGTCTTTATATGGGTCTTTTTTCTTCGCCGCACGTAACCGGCGAGGCACTCAAGACCGCGGTATTTGCGGCGGCACTTTTCGATTTGCTCGGCTTTAAGGTGACTCCGCGTCCCGATGAGACGAGACACGATATTATAGAGGCGATTTGCCTTGAGAATGCCGACAGACTGATAGCCTTTTGTCAGGGAATGCAGAAGGGTGCGCCGGTGGATTCATACGTTTCACCCGTGCCGTGGGATATGCCGGGCTACGACAGCCAGGTTATAATGTCCGCAGGGGCGTTCACATCCGGCTCGTCCATAGAGCTGTCGTCGGACGCACCGCTTCGAGAGCCGTATGCGGTTTGGATGCAGGGCGGAATTAACTTCCACAGCGGAAAGCTCGGCGTTATGCTGGCGGCAGATGAGATAATTAAAAGAGGTCTTTTGGAATAATTTACGGAATAACTTACGGAAAGGTTGATTTTATGGAACTCAGACATCTTAAAAGCGGAACCGACGTCAGAGGCACGGCGGTAAATCCCGACGATCCGAAAAAAATCGATTTGACCGATGAGGCGGTAAAGAGAATTTCCGCAGCGTTTGTCGTATTTCTCGCCGAAAAGCTCGGTAAGAAAGAGGAAGAGCTCGTGATTTCGGTCGGACATGATTCGAGAATTTCGGCGGAGCGGATAAAATCCGACGTAATCGATGCGCTGTCTTTCTTCGGCCTTGAAATCAAGGACTGTGCGCTCGCATCAACCCCGGCTATGTTTATGACAACTAAAATGCTCGGCTGCGACGGAGCTGTTCAGATAACCGCGAGTCACCATCCGTGGGACAGAAACGGGCTTAAATTCTTTACTCCCGACGGAGGACTTTCCGGTGATGAAATAAAGAGTATACTCGAATATGCCGAGGAGCACGAAAGCGGCAGCTGCCCCGAAAGGTTAAATTTGCAGGAGGTCGATTTTATGTCGGTCTACTGCGAGCACCTTTGCAATATGATAAGAAAGGGTGTTAAGTCAGACGATTACGAAAGACCGTTAAAGGGACTGAAAATCGTTGTTGACGCAGGTAACGGAGTAGGCGGATTTTACGCCGAAAAGGTACTCTCCCCCCTCGGAGCGGACACAACCGGCAGCCGCTATTTGGAGCCGGACGGTATGTTCCCGAATCATATTCCGAATCCCGAAAACGAGACGGCGATGAACTCCGTGCGAGAGGCAACTCTCGGCGCGAAAGCCGACCTCGGCGTAATATTTGACACGGACGTTGACCGCGGCGGCTGCGTAAGCTCCGACGGCAGAGAGATAAACAGAAACGCTCTTGTCGCCCTGGCGGCGGTCATTGCGCTCGAAAATAATCCTGGCGGCACCGTTGTCACCGATTCCGTAACGTCTGCGGGGCTTACCGAGTTTATAGAAAAAACGCTGGGCGGACATCATCTGCGCTTTAAGCGCGGCTATAAGAACGTCATTGACGAGGCGATAAGACTTGAGGAAAACGGTATAAACGCTCCGCTTGCCATAGAGACTTCGGGTCACGCGGCGTTCAGGGAGAATTATTATCTTGACGACGGCGCATATCTCATAACGAAAATAATCATAAAGGCCGCCGATATGAAAAAGCAGGGTAAAAAGCTTTACGACCTCATATCAGAGCTTAAATATCCGGCGGAGGAAAAGGAAATCCGCCTTAAAATAACCGAGGAGGACTTCAGAGCCGTCGGCGACAGGCTTTTAGAGGAGCTCGCAGATTTTGCCGCAAAGCGCGAGGACTGGCAAATTGCACCCGACAGCCACGAGGGAATCAAAATAATTTTCCCCAAAACCGAGAGCTTCTTTATTTTAAGGCAGAGCGTCCACGACCCGGTAATACCGATAAATTTCGAGAGTGCCCAAAACGGCGGAGTGAAAAAAGCCGCAAACTCGCTCTATGAATTTATAAAAGATTTCGACGGAGTGGACATTTCTCCGCTCAAACAGATTTTATAACCGCGTCAAATATGTACGGAGGTGCTTGTTTACGGTATACGATACTATATGTGAAATTTTGAGCGAGCAGCTTGAAATACCGCTCGACGAAATAACCGCCGAGTCAAAGCTGCGCGATGATTTATCGGCAGACAGCCTTGACCTTATCGACCTCGCTATGACTCTTGAGGACGAATTCAGAAAAGAGGTGCCGGACGAGGCGCTTGAAAAGATGAAAACGGTGGGAGACGTAGTAGCATTCATAGAGGAAAAGTAAGCGGTATATTTTCGGGGTATAGGAAAAAAGCTCGGAGCAAATGGTAAGCTCTGACGAATAAAAACACCTGTTTATACAAAAATTTGTCTTTTGCTTTTTTTGCGTTCCGGACATTTTTAACATCCCCCCCGTTGACATTCCGAGGCAAAGAATTTATAATCTGTTTATGTATAAAACGGAGGAATTTAAATGGATAAAAAAATAATCGCAGTTATCTGCGCTTCCTTAATCGTAATATCGGCGGTTTTTGCCTCATGCGGAAAAAAGAAGCCGACTATAAACGCCAAGGACGCCACATACGAGGTTGTTACCGACGAAGAGGGCAACACTGTTCTCAATGAGAACGGCGAGATTGAAATATATGTCACCGACGAGGACGGCAAAAAGGTCACGGACGAAAACGGCGAAATTAAAACGGGTGCCGTTCCGTTCCCCGACAAGATAACCGACGGCGTATTTCACGAGACAAAGTATTTTAAAATGGTTTATCCCAACGGCTGGACCGTGGGCAATTCAGGTATAGCCACCTCAAAGAAATACAAGGGGCTCGACGCGCAGGTTATGTATTGCGGCGCGGCGACGGAGGACAGCATCGCCGAAAAGGAAGCAAACGACGGCGCCGCTCAGTGGAGGCAGCTTTTGTCGCAGGCAGGCGACGCGGTAGCGGGTGTAACCGTTGAGCAGCGCACCGTGACTCTCGAAAAATGCGGAGCCACCGCATATGTGGTAGAGATTAAAAAAGCCGACGATAAAAACCCGAAAATATATTCCGCTTATCAGCTCACCATGGATTTTGTCTGCAACGGCGGGCTTTACCACGTGCAGTGTTTTACCGAGGACGGCAACACCTTTGACGGCAGCCTTGATTTGGCGGCAATGTACGGCGCAAATCTCACAATTAAATAAGAGTTCTAATAAAGAACATTGCATTTGCAAAGCGGTTCACGGGGTATTTGCCTCGGGAGCCGCTTTTTGCCTCCCTTGTAAAGGGAGGTGGGCCTCTAAGGCAAGCCGGAGGGATTTCATAGGGTTATATAGAATTTAAATAGAGCGTGCGTGACTTTTTAATCCGCTTTTTGCCTCCCTTGTAAAGGGAGGTGGGCCTCTAAGGCAACTCGGAGGGATTTCATAGGGTTATATAGAATTTAAATAGAATGAGCGTAACCTTTAATCCCTCAGTCCGCTCGTGGACTCGCGTCCAGCTCCCTTTTCAAGGGAGCCTTTTGTCGTTTCCCCACACTGTGGGGAATCACCCTATTTGAGGGAGCCTAAAAGCCCTCTGTTTTTACCCGAAAATACCGTAAAAATGTTCAAAACCGTGTTCAATACTTGTCAAAAAGTTCAAAATTTGAAAACGTTAACAATTTGTTCATAATTTTACAACAACATTGCCAATTTTGTTTGCCACTTTTGCCCAAAAATAACAATTCTATTTGTTCAATACAGAAAATCAACAAATTTGTGTGAACAATTTATTGACTTTTTTCGTTTAAAACCCTATACTTTAACTAACCATAGGAATGGTGTAATAGGGCGAAGTGCCCCCTTTTTTAAGGGAGCGCTGCCGCACGGCTGATTTACCGTGCAGTTTCCATCCCGTTTTGATACACATCCTACGGTAATATGCTCGGGTGTGTATCATCAGTTTTCCACCGATTCATTTTTACGGAAGTGGAAACGGTGGAAACCGACCGAGTTAACGTGCCGAAATCGGTTTGCTTTCTTGTAAATCAAAGAGCGGTCAGAAGTACAGCGGATTTTGTGCGAGGAATTGTTGCGGGGAGTGCCGCCCGCAGAAAAAATCGGGTACGCATACATGGTTTTAATGTAAATCTTTTTAGGAGGAAAAAACACGTATGAAAAAATCTACCAAATTGTTAAGTGTCATCTTGGCAGTTGTCATGATTTTCTCAACTATGTCCGTAATGGCGTTTGCTGCTAAGACCAATTATCGTAGCGGCGAAGAGCTTACCGCTCTTGACGCATACAGCCCGGACGGCGCGGTAACAAGGCTCTCTACCGAAGAGAGAATGTCGGTTGTATTCGACTTCCTTGATGTTACCCTCGCTGCCGCGAACATAAACATGGGCGAGGTTTTTAGCGTCGGCTCCCTTAAGCTCAACATCGACCTTCGCTCGGTTAATGCTCTTTGCGGAACCATCGACAACGTTAAGTCTCTTCTTAACAGCGGAGCTGTTAAGCTTCTCAGCGGCTTGCTCGGCATAGTTAAAAACGCTAACCTTAAAAACTGGCCGTCGGGCATGACAAGAGAAAACAACGCTCAGCTCGACATAGTTAACGGTCTTGCCAATGTTCTCAACGACAACGCAGGTCTCGTTAAAAAGGTTATCAACGACGGCAAGCTTGACGTCGGCGTTATCGGCAACTTTGTTGATATTTCCGCCGTTAACAAGTACCTCTCCGATATTCCGGGCCTTGTAAAGGGTCTTGTTTATCCGTTGTTTGCAAGAGTTGACGATGACATGACGCTCATCAACACTTATTCAACAACAACCGAAAATCCCGACACTCTTATCAAGAATGTCCTCATCAACGCTATGTCTAAGCCGCAGAGCTATACTTCTTATAAAGAAGACGCTTCCGGCAACTGCATAAGCAATCACATTGCTCTTCCGAAAAGCGCTGAAGCAGGCCTTCGTGATTATTATGTTAAGGGCTCAGACTCTAAGGGTGCTTACATCGAGGTATTTGAATATGATACCGCCAAGAAGACATATGTTTCTCAGGATGAGAAATATTACAAGACCGAAGAAACCGATATGGAAGGCAACGGCACAGGCGTTTATGTTTACACCAACGCTTCGGGCGAAAACGTAAAATATTACGTTAAAGACAGCTACTTCCTTCCCTCACTTGCCACAAGCGATAAGGTTTCGGAAATCTTCAATCTTGACAGCAATACTCTTGTTTCGGCTCTCTATCAGATAGCTCCCTATGTATTTAAGGATCTTGCTCCCGTTGTTCTCAACGGTTCCGTTAAGATGCTTCTTGCACAGTGGTTCGGCGCTGAAAAGACCGAGCTCTTCGGCGGCAAGGCTTCAGAGGCCACCGCTGTTCTCGCTAAGCTTCCGCCAGATGTAAAGGCATTCTATTCTAAGGCTGCCGGCGCATATAACTGGGAGTGGTCGGACTTCACAATAGGCTCCGACGACAACGGCTATTATCGCCTTGTCAGCAAAGACGGTCTCACCGAGACCTGGCTCAAGTTTGATATGTCCACCGCTAATTCGTTCGCTAAGCTCATTAACTGGAACTACACCATCTCCGGTGATTTCGTTAACGAGTTTATGCCCACAGCTGCAAACGACGGCTCCGTTACTGCTTCGGCAGCGGGGTATACCACCGTTCTTGCAGCGCTCAACGATTTTGTCGGCAAGGCAATCGACACAATTCTTTCGGATACTGCAAAGGCTGCAATCAATTGGACAAAGGGCGATAACTCAAACCTTGTTCCCAATCTTCGCAAGGCTCTTCAGTATGTAGCAGCTTATAACCCCGAGTATCTCTTCGGTACCGGCTATGAGACTGTTTATGCAGGCTACTATGACACAGTTGTAGACAAGTCCGCTTCCAATCAGGATGTTGTTACCGCTCTCGGCGCAATCGGCGTTAAGGCTCTTATGCCTCAGATAATTCTCCCGTCGGCTGCCGAGCTCAAGGGACAGAACGTAACCGCTCTTCTCGCTTGCGTAATTCGTGAGCTTGCAACTCAGTTCGTTCCGACTTACAACTATGACGCACTTATTTATGCCGATTACAACTCGAAGACCCTCGTAAAGGGTAAGGACAGCGGCTATTGGCTCGATGTTATCTTTACCATGGGCACCGACATCGGTATGAAGTATCTCTCCAAGCTTGCCGACCTCGGCTCCGATAAGGCTGGCGGCTACCAATTTGAAGCCTCCAAGACTTATAAGCTTGCGGACTTCGAAAAGAACACACGCGCTTGGGAAAAGACCATTGACTGGATAATCGACTGGGCTCTCACCTCTGACAACGAGTGGTGCTGGAAGTTCCAGAAGCTCATCAACACCGACGGCCTTGACCTCGACCTTGCTACCGCACAGGATCCGTGGGTTAAGCTCGACAAGATTATCCGCGACGTTCTTCCCGTTGAGAAGATAGTCAACGAAACCGCTGCTGACGGTAAGACCTTCCTTGAGACTGTTCTCAGAGAAGACATTATCGACAGACTTCTCAACCTTGACGTAAGCAAGCTCCTCGGTACAAACAGCGTTACGGGCATATTCAATATTCCTGCTAACAGCACTCTCAGAACCGAGGCTCTGTATCCCGCAGTATTCAGAATCGTAAGAGAACTCCTTAACAAGGTTCTCGGTAAGGTATGCGGCAACACTGCTCTTATCGCCGATTCTAACAATTCACTTGACGCTATTCTTCAGAAGGGCTCTATTGCAGACCTCGCAGAGAAATTGATTTTAGGTATTGCCTATGCCGTTCAATCAGGCGGTCTTCTTGACGTAGCTCTTCCGTTCGTAAACTTCTTCCTCGGCTGGACTACTAACGCTCAGTCCTATGCTGAGCCTAAGCTTACAATAGATAAGGGTTCACTTAACTATGTACAGCTTACAAACGGCCAGATGAATACTACTCTTAAGGTAACAAACGCATCTGCAGGTATGCTCTTAAAGCACGGCGATACATATGATCATCCTTATATGCTCACTCTTAAGTCTGTTACCGTTAACGACACCGAAATGCTCAAAAACGGCGAAACGACTCTTTCACCGTATGAGAGCACCGATGTTACTCTTAACGCGGCAGTTCCCACAGACAGCCTTGTAAAGGTAACCGCTGTTTACAGCTTCACCTTCAAGGACGGTACTGCTTACGACGGCGACATTACTTCCACTACCTTTGAGTATGCAACCAACGATACAGCCGAGACAGTCGGCTCCCCTTGGTCTAAGGAAGATAAGAAGACAAACTTATATGAGGTAGTTAAGATGAAGGGTGAAACCACCACAGATTACCTTGTAACAAGTGCATCGGCTCTTGCTTCTGCTATTTCAAACATTGCCGTAACCTGGACTAACCAGAGAGATTCTGATTGTAAGTTCGACGCAAGCTCTGTTTCCGCTTATAATTCAACCTACTTTGAGTCCTCGGGTCAGGCAGAGGCTCTCGTCGGTCAGAAATTCTTGACAGGCGATCCCAACGGTATTGTTACCGTTAACCCGCTCAGACTTAAATCCGATGTTGACGCAGCGACGGTTCCCTCGGGTGCCACATATGCTCTCGGTAACAGCTCGGTAACTGTTTACGGTGAATACAGGAAACGTCACGGTACTCTTACCATGACTGCCCCGTTCGGCACTCTCTATTACTACAATGCGATGCCGATTAAAACTCTTGTAGACAGCGAGTTCAAGGCTAACCGCGATTCTTCTAAGTATCCGGCAGAGGCTTGGGACACTTACTGGACAGCTCTTACCGCTGCTGCTAAGATTGCTTACGGCCCGTTCAAGAAGGCTAACCTCGGCAATTACAGTGATGCTAATCTCACTGCAGCCATAACCGCTCTTGAAACCGCCGTTAAGGCTCTTGATACAGCAAGCACAACACCTTCAAGCGGTTCCGCAACCGTTACACCGGCTCCCATTGAGGCTGCTCTTAAGGATGCCGGCGACATCAACTATCAGAACTTCGACCTCTATGCTTATTGGGCTTACGAAAAGGCAATGAAAGCCGGCAACGCTATCATTGACGCTTACAAGGGCCCCGTAGCTCCCGAAAAGTACATTGACGGCAGCTCACTTTCAGAGGCTGAAATTACTGCTATTGCCAACAAGGCAACCGCTACATATAAGAGTGCTATCGTAGCTTCCATGAAGGCTCCTTCAATCGAAGCTCAGAACGCTTATATGGATGCCGTAAAGGCTTACAAGACTCCCAGTTATTCGGAGCTTGAAGTCCTTAACAGCGCTAAGAACATTGCTTGGTATGCAAGCTTCCTGAAGAACGCTGCGGTTAAAACCGAAAAGCAGTTCCTTGATAAGGAAATCAAAGCCGCTAAGGCTCAGGGCTACAAAGAGGCTGATTACACAGCAGGCTCTTATGCAAGATACACCAAGGCTCTTGCAGCTGCCGAGGCATTAAATGCCAACGCTAAGGCTCTTCAGTCCGAGGTATTCGATGCTAAGTATGAGCTTGAAATCGCTCAGCGCGCTCTTATGCCGAAATCGGCTTCTGCTCTCGAGGCAGGTGCTTACACCGAGCTTGAGGCAGTTATAGCTCAGGCTAAGTCAATATTCACTGACAACAGTGCATATACATTTGACGCTTCTAAGGCTGACGGCCTCACAGAGACCGAAGCTTATGCTAAGCTCGTTTCCGTACTCGGCTATGAGTACACCGATGAGAAGGGCAACACAGCAAACCTTTACAGCGGCTCCGCTGAAAACTATGCTGCAAATGACCGCTTCTATTCAAACGTTGTAGCAGCTCAGATTGACGCTGTTATCACAAACCTCAAGAATGCTATGGCTCCGTTCGTATGCAAGTACGTAGCAGTTCCCACCACAGCGGGTTCAAATGAGGGCGTTTCCGTAACAGAGAGCGCTTCTCTCATCACCGGCGTAACACCCGGCTCGCTCGCTACTGCCGACGACGTACTCGCAAGAGTAACGGCTAAGGATTCTTCGGCTACAACTCTTAATGTTGCCGCTAACGCTGCAGGCCTTTATGGTACAGGCGCTACCGCAACACTCAGCCTCAAGTCGAGCGGTGCTCCGGTTGCTATCTACACAGTCGTTATCTACGGCGATGTAAACGGCGACGGTGTTGTTGACGGATTCGATGCTTCCTCCATGGACCTCGCAATCAACAACAAAGCTGCTCTCACAGGCGCTTATAAGACTGCAGGCGGCCTTGCTACCGGTAAGGTTGACCTCGCTAACTACGGCCTTGTAGTTGACGCTGCTTACGGCGGAACTGCAATCGCTCAGAAGTAATTTCCTTTAATTACTTAAGTTAAAACCCGGTGGGGGAGGTTTCTCCCCCACAAGGGCGTATGTAATGGGATATTCTTAAAAAGATTAGAGCATATACTTTAAAAGTGCGGCGGAATAGTTTTGTGAAAAAACGGTACAAAGCTTGTAAGCCCGCGAGGAAATAACTTTATTTGTGATAGCGTAAGGGATATTTTCTTTCGGTGTGCCATTTTTATTCACAAATTATTGACATTGTGCTCTCAAAAGTGTATATTTAATATTGATTAAGAATAGAAGGAGGCAAAAAATGACCAAGGCAAAAAAGGCTATTAGCCTTATTGTATCTGTAGTTATGCTCCTTGGCGTGCTTGCAGTCGGCGTTTTCGCAAATGATAATACCGGTGTCGCAGAAAACGGCACTATCGCTTTATCGTTTGACAAGGCGTCTTATAACGCAGGCGATACGGTCAAGGTTACCGTAAAATTAACTACAGATTATTATGCTGCAACGGTTTCTGTTCCTGTTCAGTATGACAGTAGTGCTGTTAAGTTTGTAAGCGGCACAACCGCTTCAACGCTGTTCGGTGCAGGCGATGCAACAAAGACGGTCGTAAATGATGCTGCTGCGGGCGGCAAGACTTATGTCTATGTCGGCGTATTACCGCAGGCTGCCGGCGGAGCTGTTGCTCAGAAGGCAAACGGCGTCGTACTTTCGACCCTCACCTTTACCGCTTCTAAGGCCATTTCCGATACTGCGGCCGCTTTCGGTGTGCTTAACGATCAGAAAACAATGACCAATCTCGGCGGTAAACTCTATGTAGGTTCCTACAAGACCTCTGATGTAACCTCTACGGTTTATACCACAGGTCAGAAACTTACTTTCCCGGTAATGAAGGCTGCAGCTGATCCGGAACTTATCCTTACCGAAGAAGGCAACGGTGCGGTTATCAGAACCAACCTTTGCACTGGCTCGGGCGACTATGCCGGCTGTGTATTCGGTATAGATACCATTAATGGCGCAAACATTGAGGATTATGTTACTACAAAGGCAGGTTCTATTGAAGTAGTTGCCAACGATCAGGGTAATATGACTACCGGAGCTACCATCCTTCTTAAAGATGACAGTGGCAAAGTAGTTGCAACCTATGTATTCATTTACTTCGGCGATGTAAACGGCGACGGTGCAGTTGATGGTACCGATGCGGTTGCTGTCGAATTACATAATGCTTGGATTGAAACAATAGATGAAGATACTGCAGCATATTATGCAGCAGATGTAAACGGCGACGGTGCGGTTGATGGTACTGATGCAGTTGCTATTGAAGCACACGATGCTTGGCTCGAAACTCTTCCTGACCAGAATGTGATTGCCGGTAACGTCAATACTGCTTGGTAATGTCCTTTTAATCAATCAATTTTTACAAATAGGAGATTAATTTATGCTTAAGATGAAGAAAATTTTAAGTATTGCTCTTGTTGTAGTCATGCTCTTAAGCACAGTCGCAATCAGTTCTTTCGCTATTGATACCGGAAAAACTTTCGGTCTTGTACTTGAATCAGATAAGAAAGCATCTGAAATCGTACCAGGCGCAAAAGTTACGGTTACATTAAAATTCGAAGTAGCGGATTTCGACAACTTCCTCTTCTCTGACTCACGTACATGTCTCTTGTATGACAGCAATGTTTATACTCCTGACCTTTCTTCACGTGTTTTCTTGGGAGACCTTGCAAATTTTGCAAAGGATGCTACTAAACCTAACATCAATGCAAAGTTTGCCGCCGCTTGTATGAGCAACTCAACAATGAGTGATGCAGACAAAGCGCTGTATAACAGCGGTGTTATGCAGCAGATTCTTGCCGACGGTCCTAACCTTGGTGCTACATCTAAAAAGGGTGTAAAGATCACAGAAGAAGCTAATGGCATTTCTGTACCTGAAATGTCAATCACATTTGACGTAACCGGTGATGCAGCTGCAATCGCGGCTGGCAACATCAATATTGCAATGTGTGACTCGAGTACTAATGCAGCTCAGTATTTGAAGCAGACCGCTGGTACTACCGCTAACCCTACAGTTATTCCTCACGATAAAGTAAGTGCGGCAAAAGGTAATATCCTTGCTAACATGCCGTCAGCTCCGTCTTATGCTGTAGCTAAGTATAAGACTCAGGTTAAGTTCACAGGCGATAAGACAACTGCTCCGGATGATCTCTTCCAGTTCAGACTTACTTCGGTTATCACAGCTGCTGACTTCGCTGCTATGAACTCAAACGGCAATACAATTAAGAGCGTTGGCTTCATTGCTGCCAACACAGGCGCTGCCGATGCAGCTGATGCTAAGGCAGCAGTTGAGAAAGGCACCGCACTTCCGTCAGCTTGGAAGGCTGCTTCTACCGACTATGTAAGTCAGGCAAACGCTTCTTCCGATGCATACTTCGGCGCAATCGTCAAGAATATCTCTCATGCTTCTCAGGCAACTGATATTGACTGCATCGCTTATGTATGCTACAATGACGGTACTGCCGATCATTATGTTTGGTATTCCGCAGCTGTAACTGCTAAAGTTGCTTCAGGATATGATGCTGCTGTTGCTGCTTGGAAAGCTCAGTAATTGAATTTTACCAAGAAACCACAGCGAAACTTTACTATCGGTTCGGCTGTTCAAAACTGAATATTCCGTTCCGACATTAAATTTTATTATTATATCTTGAAAGGAGATTAAATCTCAATGAAACAGGTTTATCAAACACCGGATTTCGATGTTTCTGCATACGAGCTTGATGATATCATCACAATCTCCATAGGCACCGGCCCCGTAGAGGGCGGCGACTCGGGTTGGGTTGAGATCTGACGCTCACGTAGCAATCGATCCGATTTATTAACAATCATAAGCAGAGCAAGGTTCGCCTTGCTCTGTTTTTTTGTGCCCTGTTTTACATTTTGTGCACCATTCCGTTTCTGTACCCGATTCTGATATCGTGTGCCTATTCTGTTTTTGTACTTAATTTAGGTGTTGTATGCCTATTTTTTTGCGTGTCATATGAGGAGCTTTCCACACACCCCTGCCCGCCCTTTTCACTATTCGTTTTCCACTTCCGTTTTCGTCTTTTTACTTTTCAGCCTCCCTTGCAGAGAGCAAGCCTCACCAAAGCAGTTTGGAAGCTTTTTGCCTCCCTTGAAAAGGGAGGAGGGTTGCCGAAGGCAAGCCGGAGGGATTCTACGGAGTTTTATGGAATTTAAATAGAAAGCAAATTACTTTTTAATCCCTCAGTCCGCTCGTGGACTCGCGTCCAGCTCCTGACGGGAGCCCGTCCCCTTTTGTCACTTCGTGACATTTCCCCACACCGTGGGGAATCACCCTTTACAAGGGAGCCTTTTGACATTTCCCCACACTGTGGGGAATCACCATATTTGATGTAGCCTGAAAGCGGCTGCAATGTAAATTCGGCAGTCGAAAGAGTCGTTTATGCAAAAAATCCGCAATTTTTTGCCGCAATTTCGAAATTTCGGCAGATTGACGAATAATTAACACATCGATTATTTATTTTGACGGAGTAATCATCAATATATTGTGTAGTTGCTCATTTACACCCCACAGATGTATTCGTCATTTTTTCAATTTCGCGGCTGTTTAGTTTAACAAATTTAAATAATAGTTAAAAAACATCTAAACGTCCGCAATTTTGAGCTCGATTTGTTTGCCGCGTCGTATTTTTGCGTTGACAAGAGTCTTTTTTGTGCTATAATTACAAGTGAACGGTAATTCACTACACGTGGTTATCTATGGTGCGCCGCTTTTGCGCAGCACCGTTTCGTTAATTTTATTAAACGGAGGTCACGATATGGACACAAGATTTGCAATTTCGGAGTACAATGACGCTGTTGCAGTCAACAAAGAGCTTGATGAGCTTATTAAAAAGCCGATTTACACCATCAAGCCGGAGGCTCTTAAAAAATACGAGGATGAGTATTACAACAAAAAGTGCCTCAAATCAAAAGCACAGATTGAGGAAGCTCGCCAGATAATCCCCGGCGGCGTTCAGCATAACCTTGCTTTCAACTATCCCTTCCCGCTTGTTTTCACAAAGGCAGAGGGTGCATATCTCTATGACGTTGACGGCAACAAGTATTTTGACTTCCTTCAGGCAGGCGGCCCGACTGTTCTCGGCTCCAACCCGAAAGCTGTTCGTGAGCAGGTCATTGACCTCCTTAATACTTGCGGTCCCTCAACCGGACTTTTCCACGAGTTTGAGTACAAGCTCGCCAAAAAGATTTCCGACAGCGTTGAAACCGTTGATATGTTCCGTATGATGGGCTCGGGCACCGAGGCTTGCATGGGTGCGGCTCGTATCGCAAGACTTGCTACAAAGCATAAGAACATCATAAAGATGGGCGGCGCTTACCACGGCTGGTCAGATCAGATGGCTTACGGTATCCGCGTAAACGGCACCAAGTTCACACAGGCTCACGGTGTTCCGCTCAACTGCTTTATGTTCATTCAGGAGACTACACCGAACGATCTTGACGATCTTGAGAGAAAGCTCAGACTCAACCAGTTCCGCGGCGGCACAGCAGCCGTTTATATGGAGCCGGTAGGCCCCGAGAGCGGTACTACCCCCATCACCGTTGAATATGTTAAGGGCGTTGAGCGTCTTTGCCGCAAATACGGCGCACTCCTCGTATTCGATGAGGTTGTTACAGGCTTCCGTATCGGTATGGCAGGTGCTCAAGGTTACTTCGGCGTATCGCCCGACCTTACCATATTCGGTAAAGTTATTGCAGGCGGTTATCCGGGTGCAGGCGGCATCGGCGGTAAGAGAGAGTACATGAAGTATCTCGGTGCAGGCCTTGATTCGAGCGGTAAGAAGATCCACAAGGCTCTTGTCGGCGGCACAATGACCGCTAACCCGCTTTCATGCTGCGCAGGTTACTTCACTCTTGAAGAAATCGAAAGAACAAATGCTTGCCAGAAGGCAGGTCAGATGGGCGACAGAATTTGCGCTGGTCTTAAAGAGCTCGTTAAGAAGCACGGTCTTCCCTTCGTAGTTTGGAACACCGGCTCTATCTGCCACCTTGAGACAGTCGGCACAATGCACTATCAGATTAACTGGAAGAAACCGTGGGAAATCCCGGCAATTCTCGGCGAGACCGGCGTAAGACAGAAGGAAATGGAGCATATGGGCGCAGCTTACATGGCAGAGGGCCTTGTAACTCTCGCAGGCAGCCGTCTTTATACTTCAGCCGCTTATACTCCTAAGATGATCGACCAGGCTCTTGCTTGCTTCGACAGAGTATTTGAAAACGTCGCTGTTAAGGCTGACTGAATTTAATCCCAAGAAAACGGGGCGGACGGGTTTTCCGTCTGTCCCGCTTTGTTATAAATAACGAAGAGGTGAATACAATGGATATAATGGAAGCAAAACAGCTCGTCATTAAAGCCGGTATAGAGGTTGTTGAATACGGCCTTATCGCGAGAACATGGGGTAATATTTCATGCAGAGTAGACGATAAGAGATTCGTTATTACTCCGAGCGGACGTCCCTATGAAACTCTTACTCCCGACGAAATAGTAGTTGTTAATATCGACGATTGCAGCTATGAGGGTGACATTAAGCCGTCCTCCGAAAAGGGCATTCATGCCGAGGCATATCGTCTTCGCCCCGAGGTTAATTTCGTAATTCACACGCATCAGATGCAGGCGTCCGTCATAAGTGCGCTCGGTATGGATATAAACGAGGTTGAACCCGCGTCGGCCGAAATAGTCGGCGATAATGTCCCGATTGCGGCATACGGACTTCCCGGAACCGGCAAGCTTCGCAAGGGCGTTGTCGAGGCTATAAAGCGTTCGGACTCCAAGGCCGTAATTATGGCTCACCACGGTGCTCTTTGCATGGGTAAGGATTACGACGAGGCGTTTAAGGTGGCGGCAGAGCTCGAAAAGATCTGCGAAACTACCGTTAAAAACAGATACCGTCTCATCACCGGTAAGGTAGCCGATACCTTAGGCGACGTAGCCGAGTATATCGGCTCGCTCTTTGACTCGAGTGCCAAGGAGGCTCCGGTATTTGAGCCGTGCAACAGCGAACGTGACGGCAGCGTGTTTAATATAAGTGCCGTAGACGGCGACGGCTCGATAGTCAGAATAGATATTAAAACGGGTGAGCTTGTAGCAGGCAATGATTATCCGGCTTCGGCTGAAATGCACAGAGCCATCTATAAAAAGCGCAAGGACGTAAACTTCATTATGCACACCAAAACACCGGCGGAAGTCGCAATGTCTAAGTCGGGTAAAACAATGAAGCCGCTTCTTGACGATTTTGCACAGCTTGTCGGCGCAACCGTTCGCTCGGTAACATTTAATCCCAACAGCACAAAAAAGACCGCTAAGAAGGTCGTAAAGGCTCTTAAGGGAAGAAACGGCGTTCTTCTTAACAACAACGGTGCGCTTTGCGTATCGGGCAGCGAATATGATGCCGCAGCGGTTGAGATGGTAATGGATAAGGGCTGCAAGACCGCAGTCGGCGCAAGACTGTTTGAGGCAGGCAAGCCCATAAACCCCATTGAGACAAGACTTATGAGATTTATATATCTCAAGAAGTACTCAAAGCAGGCTAAAAAGTGATATTTGAATATGGTGTAAAAAAGTGTCGCAAACCTCGTGTTTGCGGCACTTTTGCATTTTGCGGACTTTGTTTATTACGGTTTTGAGCGGCTCGCCTCGTTCTGCGTCGCGGCAAAACCGGAGGCTTGCCGAGCTAAAATAAAATCGCGCGTTAATTCTCAACCGAAGAGCTGCCGCATATACATATAGTGTTGTACCTGCCATAAGGGACACGGTGTTTATAAAGCGGCAGGCATAGTGTAAACAAAGCAGGTGAGAATTATGAAAAAATATTACCCCGAGGGTGCACGCGCAGACATTGAAGCCGTCGAAAAAAGACTTTCAAGCCCGGCGGAGCTCAAAAACGCCTTTTTGTCGGGAGAATCGCTTGAGGCGCGCGCGGTTCGCTGCGACCGCGGACACAATCTCGACGTGGATTTAAGGTGTATGAAGGGATTTATGCCGCGCAAGGAATGCGCTATGGGGATTGAAGATAACACGGTTCGCGACATAGCCATAATATCGCGCGTTAATAAGCCCGTTGACTTTGTGATAACGGGATTTTCCGAGAATGAAAGGGGCGAGACATTCGCTCTGCTCAGCCGCCGCAAGCTCCAAGAGGAGTGCGCGGCAAATTATACTTCAAGACTCATTCCGGGCGATATAATCGACGCGCGCGTGACGCACCTTGAGCCGTTCGGCGCGTTTTGCGACATAGGCGCAGGCATTTCGGCACTTATGCCGATAGACGGTATCTCGGTGTCGCGCATACCTCATCCGTGTGTTCGTTTTTCGGTTAATCAGGATATAAAGGCAGTTGTGAAATCAATAGACGAAAACGGCAGAATCACCTTGTCGCAAAAGGAGCTGCTCGGCACTTGGGAGGAAAATGCTTCAAAATTCGCGCCCGGAGAAACCGTGCCCGGAGTAATACGCTCTGTGGAGGATTACGGTATATTCGTGGAGCTTGCGCCCAATCTTGCAGGGCTTGCCGAATGCGCCTCAGGGCCGCGCGCAGGCGACAGTGCCGCGGTTTACATAAAAAGCATAAATCCCGAAAGGATGAAAATAAAGCTTATTATCGTGGACTATTTTACCGGTGACGGCAAAAGTCCGGCGGCGGATTATTTTATAAGTGACGGTCACATAGATAAATGGACATATTCGCCCGAAATGTCAATTAAAAGGGTCGAGACGGATTTTATGAGCTGATTGTATAAAAAATATTGCAAAAATGATATAATTATGGTAATATCTACTTAATTGTTTAAAGCAGGGGGAGAATAATTATGTCAAAAAACAGGATGAAAAAGTTTGTCAGTATACTTTTGGCACTGACCATGACAGTTCTTTGCTTTGTTCCCGCGGCAGCCGCAGAGCCCAAGGATAAGGTTACACCTATCCTGATAATAGCCGGATTCGGCGAATATGTGCTGGTGGACGGCGACGGAAATCAGGTTTGGGGGCCGTCGCAGGACGCAATAGTTGAAACGGCGAAAAACGCCATAGCTCCGCTCGGCGCGTTCCTAAAGGGAGATTATGAAACGTTTTGCACGGGAATAGTGGAAATAGCAAACAATCTTTTCGAGCCGGTTTCGTGCAATCCCGACGGCACGGCAAAGCACCCCGACGTCACCGTTATAGACCAATATACCGAGCCGGTATCGCAATACGGACTTGACGAGGTCACAAGGGGAGACGTCTTTGATAAGGATATAGTCGACGCGTGCTGCGACGAAGTCGGTGCCGACAACGTTTACGTTTATGGTCTTACTTGGCATAAATCTATGCAGGAGCTTGCAGCGGACATAAACGCGTATGTTCAAAAAATCAAGGCGGATAAGCACGTCGACAAGGTGTCGATTGCCGGCCACAGTATGGGCGGAGCGGTTTTGGCTTCGTATTTGGGACTTTACGGCTGTGACGACGTCTCAAACATAACCATGCTAAATTCCGCGTTTACGGGGCTTGATATGGTGGGCTGTCTCTTTAAGGGCGAGATAGCCGTCGGCATAGATAAGCTTATCCCGTTTATAAATCAGAGTATGAATTCCGACACTCTCGGCAAGGTGCTTGACACACTCAAGCTTTTGCAGCTTGCGGTGCCGAAGCTTGAGGGCTTCCTTGAGACCGAGCTTCCCGACGGCAGCGGCAGAACCTATAAGGACCGCATTTATACCGAGTGCCTTGTTTCCGGCTTCGGCTACACGCCGAGTCTTTGGGCGTTTGTACCCGATGAATACTATGATGACGCAAAAGCCGTAATGAAGGCGTATATGGAGAAAAATCAGCAGCAAAGCGGTGTCTCGGCTTCTGTGATAGCTGCCAACTGGGCGACCTTTGAGAGAAAAATCGACGAGATACACGATATACAGGCGAATATTTCTTCGATTTTACAGAGAGCCAAGGCAAGCGGCACTTCTGTTTGCATATTCTCAAACTACAATCTTTATATAGCGCCGTTTACGCCTACTGCCGATTACACGAGCGACGGAGTTATAGAGACAAACCGTACAAGCGGCGGTGCCACCTGCGCCCGTCTTAAAATGACTCTCGGCGACGATTACGTTCAGGCGAGGGACGTCGGGCACAACTGTCTTTCCGAGGACGGCATTATCGACGCCTCAACCTGTATGCTCCCCGAAAATACCTGGTTTATAAAGAATTACGGCCATTCGATGTTTGATTACCGCAAAAACGGCTGTGACCTTTATGTGCGGGCGATGACGGCGAAAACGCAGCCGACCGTTGACACTTGGGCGGAGTATCCGCAGTTCCTTGTGTATAATGCGGGAACTCACTACGTGGCTCCGCTTACGGCAAAGTTCGGCGACGTGGACCTTGACGGCAGCATAACGCCCGTTGACTCAAGGCTTGCTTTAAGATACGTAAACGGTATGGAGGAGCTGTCCCCCACGGCTAAATATGTTGCGGACGCAAACCGCAGCGGCGATATTTCGACCTTTGACGCGGAGTATATCTTAAAGATGTACACGGGTCTTGTATAATTTCATTTCCGAAAGGAGCTGTAATTTTTACGGCTCCTTTTTGATTTGCACAGTTGTTACTCGCAAAAAACGGCGTAAAACTTGCATATTTTCCCCTAAAATGCTCAAATTTGTATTTTGTGCTTAATTTATTTCGCCGAAATACAAAAAATTCGCAAAAACTATGGAAATGCCGTATTTTTTCTGTTATAATATCAAGCGGTTTATAATGCCCATAGCTTTAAAGCGAGGGCAGCCATTAACACTGTAATTTATAATTGGAGGTATTCTCAATGGCAAAAAAGTATTGCTACCTTTTTTCAGAGGGTAATGCTAACATGCGTGAGCTCCTCGGCGGTAAAGGCGCAAACCTTGCCGAAATGACCAACATCGGTCTTCCGGTACCGCAGGGCTTCACTATCACAACAGAAGCTTGTACTCAGTATTATGAGGACGGCCGCGAGATCAATCCCGAGATCATGGCTGAAATAAACGAGTACATCGTAAAGATGGAAGGCATCACCGGTAAAAAGTTCGGCGATAAGAAAAATCCGCTTCTCGTATCGGTTCGTTCCGGTGCGCGCGCTTCAATGCCCGGTATGATGGACACAATCCTCAACCTCGGCCTTAACGAGGAGGTTGTTAACACAATTTCCGAAATGTCAGGCAATCCGAGATGGGCTTGGGACTGCTACAGAAGATTTATTCAGATGTATTCCGACGTTGTTATGGAAGTCGGCAAGAAATATTTTGAGCAGCTTATAGACGCTATGAAAAAGGAAAAGGGCGTAACTCAGGACGTAGAGCTTGACGCCGACGACCTTAAAAAGCTCGCTATGCAGTTCAAGGATGAGTATAAGGCTAAAATAGGCGAGGATTTCCCGAGCGATCCCAAGGATCAGCTCATGGGCGCTATCAAGGCTGTTTTCCGTTCATGGGACAACCCCCGTGCAAACGTTTATCGCCGTGATAACGACATCCCGTATTCATGGGGTACCGCAGTTAACGTACAGTCAATGGCATTCGGCAACATGGGCGATGATTGCGGCACAGGCGTTGCATTCACACGTGACCCGGCTACCGGCGCTAAGGGCCTCTTCGGTGAGTTCCTTACAAACGCTCAGGGCGAGGACGTTGTTGCAGGCGTTCGTACTCCCATGCACATCACAGAGATGGAGCAGAAGTTCCCCGAGGCATTTGCAGAGTTTAAAAATGTTTGCAAGACCCTTGAGGATCATTACAGAGATATGCAGGATATGGAGTTCACCGTTGAGCACGGCAAGCTTTATATGCTTCAGACCAGAAACGGTAAGAGAACAGCTCAGGCAGCTCTTCAGATTGCTTGCGACCTCGTTGACGAGGGTATGAGAACCGAGGAAGAAGCGGTAGCTATGATTGACCCGCGTAACCTTGATACTCTTCTTCACCCGCAGTTTGACGCAGCAGCTCTTAAAGCAGCTACTCCGCTCGGCAAGGGTCTCGGTGCTTCTCCCGGTGCTGCTTGCGGTAAGATAGTATTCACCGCAGAGGATGCAGAGGAGTGGAACGAGAGAGGCGAAAAGGTTGTTCTTGTTCGTCTTGAGACCTCTCCCGAGGACATCACCGGTATGAAGGCTTCTCAGGGTATTCTCACCGTTCGCGGCGGTATGACTTCACACGCTGCCGTTGTTGCACGCGGTATGGGTACTTGCTGCGTATCGGGCTGCACAGCTATCGATATGGACGAAGAAAATAAGAAGTTCACTCTCGCAGGCAAGGAATTCCACGAGGGCGACTACATTTCAATAGACGGTTCTACCGGTAACATCTATGAGGGAATTATCCCGACTGTTGACGCTACCATAGCAGGCACCTTCGGCAGAATAATGGGCTGGGCTGATAAGTACAGAACCCTCAAGGTTCGTACCAATGCAGATACTCCGGCTGACGCTAAGAAGGCAAGAGAGCTCGGCGCTGAGGGCATCGGCCTTTGCCGTACAGAGCATATGTTCTTTGAAGAGGACAGAATTGCCGCATTCAGAGAGATGATTTGCTCCGACACCGTTGAAGAGAGAGAAGCTGCTCTTGATAAGATTCTTCCTTATCAGCAGAGCGACTTTGAAAAGCTCTATGAAGCACTTGAGGGCTGCCCGGTAACAATCCGTTTCCTCGATCCGCCTCTTCACGAGTTCGTTCCCACCGAAGAAGCTGACATCAAGAAGCTTGCAGACGCTCAGGGCAAGACCGTTGAGCAGATTAAGGCTATCATCGCTTCTCTTCACGAGTTTAACCCGATGATGGGTCACCGCGGACTTCGTCTTGCAGTAACCTATCCGGAAATCGCAAAGATGCAGACTAAGGCTGTTATCCGCGCCGCTATCAACGTTCAGAAGGCTCATCCGGACTGGACTGTTGCTCCCGAAATTATGATTCCGCTTTCATGCGACGCTAAAGAGCTTAAATATGTTAAGGACATCGTTGTTGAGACTGCAGATGCAGAAATTGCAGCTGCCGGCTCCGATATGAAGTATGAAGTAGGTACCATGATAGAGATTCCGCGTGCGGCTCTTACAGCAGGCGACATCGCTAAGGAAGCTGAGTTCTTCTGCTTCGGTACCAACGACCTTACTCAGATGACTTACGGCTTCAGCCGTGACGATGCAGGTAAGTTCC